>Ga0070689_100001451_pt1 | contig 15137 bp, 13 predicted proteins | sample KBSS23HmetaG_FD_64669 | JGI IMG/M metagenome (GOLD analysis project Ga0070689, IMG submission 64669) | Switchgrass rhizosphere microbial communities from Kellogg Biological Station, Michigan, USA - KBS S2-3H metaG | ecosystem: Host-associated > Plants > Roots > Rhizosphere ...
GGCCAGGTCATGAAGTTCCTGTCGGTGGGCGGCAACGCGCGCGCCAACTACAACTGGCAGGACGCGCCGCACCAGCAAGGCACCAACGAGTTCGACGTCGAGGAGGCGCGCGCTTATCTCGACTTCGGCGTGATCCCCAACCGCCTGTCGGTGTATCTCGACCAGCGCTTCGCGCCGGGCAACTCCACCAACCTGGAGGCCAACGTCCGCTACTGGGTGAAGGAGAACGCCTTCTACGTGAAGGCCGGCCGCATGTACCTGCCGTTCGGCTACCGCTTCGAGGACGACAATGCGTTCGTGCGCCAGCTGTCGGGTATCAACATGCAGGCGCCGGATGAGGGCGTGGAGGCCGGCTTCGAGTCCGGCAACTGGACCGCGCAGATTGCCGTCAGTAACGGCGCCGGCGGCGGCGCGGAAACCGATCCGGGCAAGCAGATCACCTCGCGCATGGAGTTCGTGCAGTCGAAATGGCGCGGCGGCGTCAGCGTGCTCTACAACGACACCGATCTCGGCGCGCGCACCGGCGCCGGTGCCTTCGGCGCGTTCAACCTCGGTCCGGTGACCTTGCTCGGCGAAGTGGACTATTTCGACGACGACAGCATCGGGCCGAACGGCACCAAGCTCATGGCGACGCTTGCCGAGGCGGATTGGAAGCTCGCCCAGGGACACAACCTCAAGCTGACCTACGAGTGGCTGGAGCCGAATGACGACGTCGACGAGGACGAGCAGACCCGCACCAGCCTGCTGTACGAGTGGTCGCCCATTCAGTTCGTGCAGATTCGGGCCGGCGTCCGTGTTTACGACGGGATTCCGCAGAACGACAACCAGAACCGCAAGCAGGCGTTCGTGCAACTACACGGATTCTTCTGACGCCCGCGGTTCGCCGGAGTACTGATGCAGGTATCGGCGTTCGACGAACTAGCTTCCGACTATGACCGCAGCTTCACCCGCTCGGCGTGCGGGCGGGCTTTGCGTTCCATGGTCTGGGAGCGCTTGCCGCAAGTGTTTGGCGGGCGCGATCGCATCCTCGAATTGGGCTGTGGCACCGGTGAGGACGCGGTTCGCCTCGCAAGTGCCGGGCATCGCGTGTTCGCGACTGACGCCTCACCCGAGATGATTCGCATCGCGCGGCTCAAGGCGGCGTCGGCCGGGTGCAGCGAACGGATCGAATTTCACGTGCTCCCCATCGAATCGCTGCACACGCTGCCGCGTGAGCTGCGCTTCGACGGCGTGTTCTCCAATTTTGGCGCCATCAATTGCGTCGCGGACGTGCCGCGCATGGCTCGCACGCTGGCGACGCGGCTCGCGCCGGGTGCACCGCTGCTGTTCGTCGTCATGGGCCGCTACGTTCCATGGGAATGGCTCTGGTATCTCGCCCAAGGCGACCGGCGGCGCGCGTTTCGCCGTCTCGAACGCAACGGCGTGATCTGGCGCGGCATGATGATTCGCTATCCGACGCCCGCCGAACTGGCGCAGGCGCTCGCCCCCGGCTTCGAAACGCAGCGCCGCACGGCCCTTGGATTCGCACTGCCGCCGAGTTATGCCTCGGCCTGGCTGGACTCGCGGCCGCGCTGGCTGCGCGCGCTGACCGCCCTGGAGCGAGAGACGCGACGGATGACCGCGAACCTGGCGGATCACTACATGCTGGAGGCGGCGCTGGCTGCGCCGGCCAGGACGTGAGCAGCGCGGCAGGCCGTCTACGGGAGCAACTCGCGGCCGCGCCCGCACGCCTGCCGTTGATCACGCTTTATCTCACCGAACGCTGCAATTCGCGTTGCGTCACCTGCGACTACTGGCGCACCGGCAGCGAACACGTGAGCCTCGAGCGCGTTCAGAACCTGCTTCCCGAACTCGAGCGGCTGGGGACGAGCGTCGCGTTGTTGTCGGGCGGCGAGCCCCTGCTGCATCCGCAATGGCGCGAAATCGCCGCGACGTTGCGTGGCGCCGGGATTCAGTTGTGGCTGCTGACTTCCGGCCTGTCACTTGCGAAACACGCGCGGCCGGTGGCCGCGTCATTCCAGCGGCTCACCGTTTCGCTGGATGGAACGAACGCGGCGACCTACCGGGCCATCCGCGGCCTGGATGCTTTCGACGTGGTCTGCGAGGGTATCCGCGCCGCAGTGACGGCCGGGCTTGCCCCTGGCCTTCGGGTCACGGTGCAGAAGTCCAACTACCGGGAGTTGCCGCAGTTCGTGCGGCTGGCGCGCGAACTGGGTGCGCGCGAAGTGTCCTTCCTCGCGGTCGACGTGCAGAACCCGCACGCCTTCGGCCGCGCGAGCGGCTTTCCGCCCGGACTGGTGCTCGATCCGTCCGATCTGGCGGAATTGCGACAACTGCTCGATGCGATGGAGCGGGAGTTCGCGGCGGAGTTCGCGAACGGCTTCATCGCCGAGCGCCCGCAGAAGTTGCGCCGCCTGCACCAGTATTTCGCCGCGTTGCAGGGGCAGGGCGCCTTTCCGCCGGTGCGCTGCAATGCGCCGGAGTTCTCGGCGGTGCTCGGCGTCCACGGCGAGCTCTCGCCCTGTTTCTTCATCCGCGGCCCATCCGAAGTTCAAGGCCTCGAGACGCGCGAGGCGCTCGACGCACCTGCGATGCGCAGCCTGCGTGACGACATTCGCGCCGGTCGCCGCGCGGAATGCACCACCTGTGTGTGCTCGCTGTGGCGCGATCCGAATTCATTCGCGAATTTCGGGATCGGCGCGCGGCAGAAGGCATGAACAGTCTCTCCACACACGAGGTTTACGAGCGATGGTCGCCGGAGTATTCGGCCGCGCCTCACAATCCGCTCATGGTCGCGGAACAGCATGCGATGCGCGCGCGCTTTCCGGAGATGGCGGGCCGCGATGTGCTCGACGTTGCCTGTGGAACGGGCCGGTACTCGATGCTCGCCGAGCAAGCCGGCGCGCGACTGGTATTGTCGATCGACTATTCGCGCGGCATGCTGGCGCGCGCACAAGTGGCGCGGCGGATCCGCGCCGACATGTGCGCGTTGCCGCTGCGTTCGGCGAGCGTCGACGTGGTGTTGTCGGGGCTGGCGCTGGGCCACGCCGCCGATCTCGATCTGTGCATGCGTGAAATCGCGCGTGTGCTGCGACCCGGTGGGGTCCTGCTCTACTCGGACTTTCATCCCGAGGCCACCGCGCGCGGATTCCGCCGCGCCTTTCGAGACCGTGCCGGAATGCGCTTCGAGCTGCCCGTTGACGGGTACCCGATTGCGGCACACCGGCAGGCCATGCATGCCGCCGGCTTCGCGGATATCGAGATCTCGGAAATACGCGCCGGCATCGAACTGACCGGGGAATTTTCCGGCGCCGCGGAATTCTTCCGTGAATGGCACGGAACGCCGCTGGCCCTCGTCGTGCACTCCCGGCGCCGCTCATGAACGCCCACGCAATCTGTTTCGTCAATGCCGGGCCGCTCTCCGCCGCGAGCTCGCTGCGCGTCGTGGGCGACCGCATCGCCGCCATCGACACGCTCCCGGCGCGCGGCGATCGGGTCATCGACCTGCGGGGCGAGCGGCTGCTCCCGGGTCTCATCAACGCGCACGATCATCTGCAGTTCAACAATTTCCCGCGCACGCGTTTCCGGAACGCGCACCAGAACGTCGGCGAATGGATCGCGGACATCACTGCCCGCAAGGACGCGGACGCGACACTTGTCGGCGCCGAATCTCTCGACACCGAATCGCGGCTGCTGGCGGGCGGCCTCAAGAACCTGCTGAGCGGCGTCACCACAGTTGCGCATCACGACGCGCTGCATCCGCTGTTCGACGATGCCGTGTTTCCCGTGCAGGTGCTGCGCAATTATCGCTGGACACATTCGCTCGGACTCTCGGGAGAGCGTGAGGTCGTCGACTCGCATCGCGCCACCCCGAAGACCTGGGTGTGGATCATGCACGCGGGTGAAGGTGTCGACGCAGCCGCCGCCGCCGAATTCGACCGGCTGGAGTCGCTCGGTGTGCTGGATTTCCGCAGCCTGCTGGTGCACTCACTCGCGTTCGATGCCGACCGGCTGGCGAGGCTCGCGGCACGCGGTGCGGCCGCGGTGTGGTGCCCGTCTTCGAATCTGTTCCTGTTCGGCCGCACGCTCGATCCGCATGCCTTGTTGGCGGCGGGGCGACTGGCGCTGGGCTGTGACTCGAGAATCAGTGGTGCGCGCGACTTGCTCGAGGAAATCCGCATCGCGCGTGCCAGCTCAACGCTCACGGACGATGCGCTCGAACGCCTGGTGACCAGCGACAACGCACGCCTGTTGCGGGTCACCGACCGCGGCGAGCTGGCTGCCGGGCGGCGTGCCGACCTGCTCGTGGTGCCGGCGCAATGCCGCCTGGCCGATCTCGAACGCAGCCAGGTGCGCATGGTCATGGTCGGCGGACGAATGCTCTACGGCGACGCCGCATTGACGGAAGGCCTGGACGCGCGCGTCGATTGTGTTCCAGTGACGGTCGATGGCCGCGATAAACTCCTGGGCCGACGATTGACCGGGCGCCTGGCGCAATCCGCCTGGCGGGAGCCAGGATTGGCGATTCCCGAGACAGTATGGAGAGCTGCATGAGCGACGACGAACCCAATCCGCTGCCGTCGTCACAGATTTCCTGCGCGCTGCCGGGTTCGCGCCGCAAGGTGCTGCTCTACAATCCACGCGCGGTGTTCTACACCATGCCGCTGGCACTGATCGCCATCGGCTCGGAGCTCGACCCGGCGAAGTACGAAGTCATCATCGTCGACGGGCGCATCGATCCCGCGCCCGAGAAGACCCTGGCGCGCCATCTGCCAGAAGCCGTCTGCCTGGGCGTGACGGTGCTCACCGGCGCGCCGATCGCCGATGCGTTGCGCGTGTCGCGTGCCGTGAAGCAGCTCCGGCCCGACGTGCCCATTGTCTGGGGCGGCTGGCATCCCTCCATGTTCGGCAAGGAATGCCTGCGCGAAACCTGCGTGGACATCACGGTGCAGGCGCAGGGCGAGGCAACCTTCACCGATATCGTCAATCGACTGGTGCATGGCCGCTCGCTCGAAGGGTGCCTCGGCTGCATGTATCGCGGAGCGGATGGCGAGGTGCGCACCAATCCGCCGCGCGCGCTGCTGCCGCTCGACCGCTTCCGCCCGCACGACTATTCGCTGATCGACGTGGAGCGTTATTACGAGCTCAAGGGCAAGCGCCAGCTCGATTACATCTCCTCGCAAGGTTGCAACTTCCGTTGCGCGTTCTGCTCCGATCCCTTCGTCTATGGCCGCAAGTGGGTGGGCATCGATCCCACGTCCATGGTCGCCAAGCTGCGCTCGCTCTGGGAACGTTATCGCTTCGATGACCTGAACTTCCAGGACGAAACCTTCTTCACCAAGCGAGAGCGCGTGCGCGCCATGGCGCAGCAGATCGTCGATGCCGGCCTGACCTTCACCTGGGCGGCCACGATGCGTGCCGACCAGGGCGTGCGCCTCCCCGACGAGGTCTGGGAACTATGCAAGAAATCCGGCCTGCGCCGCCTGCTGGTGGGCGTCGAATCCGGCGATCCCGAGATGCTCAAACGCATCAAGAAGGACGTGGACCTGGACGAGGTGTTCCACACGGCGGGCAAGATGCGCGAGCTCGGCATCGCCGGGAATTTTCCATTCATCGTGGGGTTCCCCGAGGAGTCCGACGACAGCGTGGCCATGACCATCGAGGTGGCCAAGAAGCTGCGCTCGATGAGCGACTCCTTCGAGACGCCTATCTTCTACTTCAAGCCGTATCCGGGCAGCGCCATCGTCACCGACGCCGTGGCGCGCGGCTTCCAGCTGCCGGACTCGCTGGTCGACTGGTCACGCTTCGATTTCGTCGCCGGCCTCCCGGGTCCGTGGGTGAGCCCGGAGAAATTCCGGCTGATGGAGCGTTTCAAGTTCTATCTCGATCTCGCCTCGCGGCGCCGCTCGCTGCTGCACCGGCTGGCGCAGCTGCGCTGCCGGCACAATGACTACCGGTTCCCGGTCGAGATGCACGTGATGCGCTGGCTGTTCCCGACGCAAAAGCTGTCATGAACGCCGGCAACCTGCTGCTGATCAACCCGACCATCACCTCGCGGCGCAGCGCGCGTTTTCCGCTGGCCATCATGAGTCTGGCCACCGCGCTCGAGGAGCACGGCTACTCGACGCGGCTGATCGACGGCAACGTCGACCGGGATTTCGTCGCAACGACGCGGCGCGCGCTGTCGGAGTCGCGCTTCGACGCCGTGGGCGTGACCGTCATGGGTGGCCCGCAAGTGCCCACCGCCATGGCCGTGTCGCAAGCCATTCGCGAAGTGGCGCCGTCCACGCCCATTGTGTGGGGCGGCTACTTTCCGACCATCTGTCCGACGCCGGCGGTCACCGCACCCTTCGTCGACTATGTGGTCCGTGCCCAGGGAGAGGAGACATTCCGCGAGCTGCTGGCCGCACTGGCGGCCGGAGGCCGTGGCCTGGAAGCTGTCGCCGGACTTTCGTTCAAGCGCGATGGCCAGCCGGTGCACAACAACGATCGGCCGTTCTCGGCCGCGCGGCTGGCGCGCCCGCTGCCGTATCACCGTCTGGAGAATCCGCAGCAGTACCTGGGCTACACGTACCTCGGCCGGCGCACGGCCGGCTACCAGGCGGCGTTCGGCTGCCGTTTCCGTTGCACGTTCTGCGGCGTCGCGACCATGTTCAAGGGAAAAACCGCGCTGCCGGCCGCGCAGCGACTCGACGAAGACCTGCGCTACTTCACGCGCGAGCTGGGCGTCGACGCGCTGCAGTTCTACGACCACAACTTCTTCGACCGCGAAGAAGACATGATGCCGCTGCTCGAGGTGCTGGCTGACTACCAGCTGCCATGGTGGTGTTTCGCGCGCTCGGATGCGTTGGTCAATCTATCGGCCGCGGCCTGGGGGCTGGTGCGCCGCAGTGGATTGCGCATGGCATACATCGGCGCCGAGACGCCGAACGACGCCATGCTGCACGACATCCGCAAGGGCACGAACTCCGACCAGACGCTGGAAGCGGTCGAGGTGTGCCGTCGCAACGGCGTGCTCCCGGAGCTGTCGTTCATGCTCGCGCCGCCCGACGATCCCGAGGGCGAGACCGAAAAGGCGTTCCGCTTCATCCGCGAGATCAAGCGTGTGCACCCGGGCACCGAGGTGATGTTGTACATCTACACGCCGCTGCCGCCGTCCGATCACGACCGCGCCAAGCAGCATCCCCGCAAGTTGCGCAATGCCGCGGCGCTGCGCGACGTGAACGGCGCGCCCGTGGAATTTCCGCGGACCGTGCAAGAGTGGACACAGCCGAAGTGGGTGAGTTACTGGTGCCACCGCGACGCGCCCTGGCTCACCGACCGCCTGCGCCGTCGCATCCACGACTTCACGACCGTGCTCGGCTGCCGCTTCCCGACCATCATCGACGTACGCTCTGCGCCGTTCGCCAAGCGCGCGCTGCGGCTGCTGTCGTCCTGGCGTTATCGCTACGAGCGTTACGACCGGCCCTGGGAGCTCAATCTCTCCAAGCGGTTCGTGAAACTGCACGACCCGCGGGCCGCGAGTTTGTGATCGCCGCGACGGCCAGCGAAGCCGTTCCCACGGTTTCGATCGTGCTGGCCACCTGCAACCGTCTGTCGCTGCTGCGACTCGCCGTGGATTCGGTGTTGGCACAAACCTATACGGCCTGGGAGCTGATCATCGCCGACGATGGTTCGGAGCAAGCGACACGCGACTACCTGCGCGAATTGCATTCGTCGCGTGTCCAGGTGTTCTGGCTCGAACACTGCGGCAACCCCGGCACGGTGCGTAACGCGGCGCTGGCGCGGGCGCGCGGCACATACGTGGCGTTCATGGACTCCGACGATCTATGGATGCCGACCAAGCTCGAACGGCAGATCGCGGCGTTGCGCGCTGCGCCGGGTCGCCGGTGGAGCTACACCGCCTATGATTGCATCGACGGAAACGGTGATGCTCTCGCGATCCGGTGGGCACCCCACGACGGCGAGATCTTCGGCTCGCTGCTGCGCGCCGAGGCAATGGTGGCGTTGCCGACGGTGATGGCGGAGCGTGCCTTGCTCCACGAAACCGGCGGATTCGACCCCGATCAGCTTCAGGCTGAAGACATCGATCTGTGGCTCCGCATGGCGCTCCGCTCCGACGTATTGGTATTGGACCGAGTACTGACGCGGGTTCGGTTTCATCAGGACCACTATTGCCGCGGTGGAACCTGGGGGTTGAGCTGGCTGCGGCGCCTGTACGAGAAAATCGAACGACTCGCACCGGACGCACCGCGCCGCGCACTGGCCAGGCGGGCGCGAACCTGGAATGCCGCACGGCTGATGCGCGCTCATGCCGCAGCCCATGATTGGCGCTCGCTCGCGGCGATCGCGCGCGATAGCTGGGATATCTCCTGGCGATCTTTGTACTGGTGGCGCAGCCTCGCGATGGCGATGGCGCGTCTGCTGATGCCCGACCGTTGGCTTCGCGGCACGCGCCGCATCGGACAGACAGCATGATGGATCAGCCCGCGGATCCATTCGGTGAAACAGGCTGGCGTGCTCATCGCAAGGTCGTCAGTGTTCTGGGCGCGCGGGTCAACATCGAGTGCAATCACCGGGGCCTGCTGGCACTCGCGGAGCGTGCCTTCGACGGACTGCCCGCACATCGCCTCGGCGAGTCCCGGTCGCTGCGTCTCGTATTGAAATGCGCGGGCAACGATTCCACGGCGCATTGGACGCAGCCGCCGGCGCCGCGCCTCGCTTCCGGCGACGGCTTCCTGTTCAGTTCGATCGACCCGCAGACGTTCGCGCTGGTGGCGCCCGGCGCACTGACGGCGCTGGTGCATGTGTCGCCGCGGGCCTTGCGATTCCCGTATCACGTGCGTTACGAGTTGATCGAGTTCGCGGGTCTGACGCTGTCGGCACGCACACAACGCCTGATTCCGCTGCACGCCGCCTGCTTCTGCAGCGACGGACGCGCCGTGCTGGTGCTGGGTGACAGCGGTGCCGGCAAATCCACGCTGTGTCTGACTGCGGCGCTGGCGGGATTCGAGCTGCTCTCGGAGGACAGCGTGTTCGTGGAGGCCGAGTCGCTGCTGGCCACGGGCGTGGCCAACTTTCTCCATCTGCGGACCGATGGCTTGAAATTCGTGGATGACGTGAAGACGCGACGTACCCTCGAATCCGCGCCGACGATCCGGCGGCGCAGCGGAGTGCGGAAGCTGGAGATCGATCTGCGCGCCGGAGTTCTGCCGGTGGCGCGGCGCGCGACGCGGCTCGGCGCCGTGGTCGTACTCTCTGCGCGTCGCGCAAAGGCGCGACCCGTGCTGCGCGGGCTCGGCAGGGCGGGCGTGATGGCGGCGCTGCGCGCTTCCCAGGGGTATGCGCGCGCTCAACCCGGCTGGCGCACTTTCGAGCGCAATATCGCCCGCCTGCCGGGCTATCTGCTCGAGCGCGGTGCGCATCCACGCGACGGCGCCGCGGCACTGCGCGACGCCCTGCGCGGCATGGGACGTTGAGGGCGCGCATGTCGACATCGCTCGACCTGTGGAGATTACTCGACCGGAAACAACGGCGGGCCTTCCTGTGGTTGCAGGGCGTAGCGGTCTTGATGGCATTCACCACCCTGGTGGGTGTTGCCGCGCTGGTGCCATTCCTGCTGTCGCTGACGGACCGGCAACGGTTCGCGTCCTTGCCGGCGGTGGCCGCGTTCTACCGGACTCTCGGCTTCGAAAGCCAGGGGCGCTTCAGCGTCGCGCTGGGCGTGGGCTTCGTCGTTGCCGTGATGCTCGCCAACCTGGTCAACCTGCTGGGAGCCCGCGCCATGACGCGATTTGCGCTCGAGGTCGGTGATGGGTTTCACGCCGCGCTGCTCGACGAGTACCTGTCGCGCGATCTCAAGAACCGCGCTTCCTGCGGTGCGGGCGCATTGTTCAACCGCGTGATCTATGCGGTCAATCGCGTGGCGACGGGACTGATCGACGGGACCCTGCAGCTGATCGCTAATGCGCTGAGCGTGCTCGTCATATGCGCCTCGTTGGTATGGCTGAATCCGCGCATCGTGCTGGCGGCGCTGACGTGGATCGGCTGCGCCTATCTGCTGACCTATGCCCTGGCGCGACGCAAGCTCGGGCGCGATGGGGCGCTGGAGCGCGCGCTGGTCGAGCGGCGCGCCGCCATGGCTCGGGAGGCGCTGCGTGCCGCGAAGGAACTGCAGACCTCGGAGCGCCAGGGCACGTTCGCTGAACGATTCGACCAGGTGTGCCGGTCGCTGTCGCGCATCTGGCTGTCCAACCAGCTGATCGCGCAGTCGCCGCGCTACGTGCTCGAGAGCGCCACGTTCGCGGGACTCGTCGGCGCGGTCCTGCTGATGAGCGACGCCGGTGCGGCCGGAGCATGGCTGCCGCAGCTGAGTTTCCTGGCCCTCGCTACCTACCGCCTGTTGCCGGCCGTGCACATGGTGTTCGCTTCCGCGGTGCGGATCCGCGCAGTCCGGGCCTTCTTCGAGGATCTCCTGCCCGACCTGCGCGTTGCGCTGAGTCGCCGCCGCCGCGCACCGGCCGCCGTGAGCGAGGTTTTCCGCTCCTGTCCCTGCCGCGAGATCCGGCTGGAACGCGTGACCGTCAGATTCGATGGCCAACTGGCGCCAGCCCTCGACGATGTGTCGCTGGTGATTCCTGCCGGATCGATGATCGGGTTGGTCGGCGCCAATGCGTCAGGCAAGACCACGCTGGCGGATGTGATCGCGGGCCTGCTCGCTCCGGACCGTGGAAGGCTGAGCATCGATGGCATTTGCGTCGACGATGCCAATCGTACCGGGTGGCGACGCCAGATCGCCTATGTCGCTCAGGAAGTCTTCCTGCTCGACGCCAGCATTGCGGAAAACATCGCCTTTGGAGTGCCGGCTCGCGACATCGACCGCGAACGGGTGACGGAGGCCGCGCGGCTCGCGGGACTGAGTTCACAGCTGGCGCGCTTGCCGCACGGCATCGACGCCCCCGTGGCGGAGGAAGGCCTGCGGCTGAGCGGCGGCTATCGGCAGCGCGTGGCCATCGCACGCGCGTTCTATCGGCGCGCACCGCTGCTGGTGCTCGACGAAGCAACGAGCTCCATGGACAACCTCTCCGAACAGGAACTGGTCGAAGTACTCGAGCGCATGCGAGGTCGCTGCACCCTGGTGCTCGTCGCGCACCGGCTGAGCATGCTGCGCAACTGCGATCGGATATTCGAGCTCGCCGCAGGCAGGCTGGTCGCACAAGGCAGCCACGACGAGATGTGTGGCCGGGAAGACGCTTCGTCAGTCGTCGTGGCGTTGAAGCCGGAGCAGGTCGTCGAGCGCTGAGGGGCGCAGCGGGGCCACGTAGCGATCGCAGTAGCTCCACGCGCAGGCCGCGGCGTCCGACCCGGGCCAGGCGGATTCGCGCGCCAGCGCCGCCACCTCGCCTGGTGTGGTCACCACCGTGCGGCCGCTGGGAAGGGCGGCGAGTGGATCGATGGGAATTTCCCGCGGGCGCGCCACGTACAGCGGCCGCGCGCCGCCGAGCACGGCGTGGAATACGGCGGATGAAGCGCGGTACAGGCAGCAGCGCACGCCGGCCGCCTGTGCGTGCAGCGATTCACTCGCATCGACGCTCAGGTTCGCGGGCAGCTCATCGACCGGCGCGCGACCGACTCGCCGCAGAGTCGTGCCGGAGACGGGATGGGGCCGGAAGACGAATGTGATGTCCGGCAGCTGCCTCGCGCATTCCAGCGTGAAATTGAACAGCATCGCGTGTTCGGCGGGTTCCGCGTCCGGCAGCACCAGGCAGCGCGCGGCGCGGGTTCGCGCTGCGGGCGGCACCGCAGGAGCGGTGCGGCGGTGCGAACCGTAAATGATGTAGCGGACGCCGCCTGGATTTGCGGATTCGAGCATGGCCTGTGTGGCCGCACCGAGTGTCAGCACCACGTCCGGATCGCAGGGCAGCGCGGGAGTCGCGAGTGCGCGGCGTATGGCGTGCGCACGTGGCAACAGGCGCGTGTGCTGGTAGCCCACGCGCAAGGTCGTGGCTGCGGCGTGACGCGCGGCCAGGAAGACCATGCGTTCGGAGGCGTCGCCCTCGAATGTCGTCAATACGATGCGCGGCCGCAGCGCCGAGCAGAGCTCCAGGACGCGGGCGTACAACCGGAGATTTGCCGCCGTGCCTGCCGCGAGGGCCTGCTCAGCCGCCAGTCGCGCCAGCGCCCGATCGAAGGGGTCACGCGCCGCCCGTGACTCGCGGGTGAGATCCGCGCGAGTCGCTGCGCATTGTCTCCACAGGGCCATCTCGCCGGCCGTTGGCAGATATTGCGGCAGCAGGATGCGCTCGGGCAGCGCGTCCACCGGGCCGCGGGTTTCGGCGCCGCCACGGTGGTCGACCAACGCAACGAGCGTCTTCGCACCGCGCTCACGCAGCATCGCGGGCATGGCGCCGAAATAGAAATCGTCCTGGCGTGCGAGTTGCTGCGAATCGTTGAGATGCGAAACCACCAGCACGTCAAGCAGGGCGCCGTCGCGTGGCGGTGCGGGATCCACCCGGGCGCCGAGCGCGCCGCGGAAGCCTCGCGCCATGCGCAGCAGATCGCGTGCGCCACGCGGCAACGCGCGCTCGCGCAACGGCGTAAGTGTGGGGTCGAGCAGCCGGCGGTACTGCGCAAGCCAGCTCGGGTGCTCATGAATGACGTGCAGCATCCCGATTGCCAGCCGTGCACGATCACCGTGCTTCGCGGCCAGCAGCCGGTCGCAACCGGCCGCGAGGCGCAGGTAGTCGGACTCGTTCATGGATGCGCCGGGCGCCGCGCCCGACGCGCCAGCCCACGCCGCATGGCGGCGATGCCCTCCATGAGCCGCCTGTGCAGCCGCAGTCCCAGCACCCAGCCGGCCACTCGCCAGCGCGTCGTGGCGTTCAGGTCGCCGCGCACGTAGACCACGTCGAACTGGTTCTGATCCGGCGCACGATTGGTCGCAAGCTCGAGGAATCCCCAGCTCCTCAGTAGCTCGGCCACCTCCGGGTACAAGCGCTGCGTGGCGCCGATACAGGGTTCGATTTCCACTTCGATGTGGAGCAATCGCAGCGATGGCGCGATGCCGACGGCTCCCGTCAACGCCTCGAAGGCCATTCCTTCGCAATCCATCCACAACGCGAGCTTTCGGCCGCGCGCACGCGCGCCGAGCAGACCATCGAGTCTCAATACCTGCGTGACGGTGCTCGAGCCTGTGAAGCGTGAATCGCCGCGGCGCAAGAGCGAGCTCATCCCGCGCCGGCCGCGCTGCTCCGGACCAGGAGGAGCGGGCACGAGATGGAACGGCGCCTCGCCGTCGAAATGGGCGGCGGCCGCCGGCACCAGTTCGATCCCGGCCGACGCGATCGAACCTTCTTCCTGCATGCGACGGTAGTTTGCCGGGTGCGGTTCGAGGGCGATGATGTCGGCCCTGGACAGGCGCTGGCGAAACCGCAGCGCGTCGCGGCCGTCCATGGACCCGACGTCGCAGACGACGTCGATGTCCAATGTGCGCAGCAGTTGCAGAAACAGCTTGCGCGTGTCCAGCGACGGCGCCATCGTCAAACCGCTTGTCGTGAGGGGCCGCCCTCACGCGCCGGAGATGCGCGCAGTACGCAGCGCACCGCAACCCGCAGCGCACCGCTCCACCAGCCCGGATGGCGCCAGGCGCGCGGCCGTTCGTACAGCCAGGTGCGCCACGCCTTCATACGCCGTCCCTCGCTGGCCTGCAGCACTGCGATCCGAATCGTACAGGCCACGCACTGGGCCTCGAGCGCACGCTGCAGACGCGGCGAGGCCAGGCGCGGCTTCCAGCGCTCGAAGAGCCCGATCCACTCGCGCAGGGCACGTTCTCCCTGCGAGCTGAAGTGTTGATCGTGAAAACGTACGCTGACCACCGGGATGTCCAGCGCGCAGGCCGGGCTGGCCGCCGCGAGACTCAACCACAGGTCGAAGTCCTCGAACATCGGGTGTGCCTCGTCGAATCCACCGATTCGCAGGAACAACTCGCGCTTGATCATGACCGAGGGCATGGCAACGCCCGCGCGCCAGCTGATGACGTGTTCAAGCACGTCACCCTGCGGCCGGGGCCGCGGCCTGCGGGCTCCGGGCAACAACCTGCCGGCGGAATCGATACGATCGATGGCCCCGAAGCTCCACAGGCAGTGGGGGTTGTTGCGCAACAGTGCGAGTTGGGTGGCCAGCTTCGCGGGATGCCAGAGGTCGTCGGAATCGAGGAAGGCCAGCCACTCGCCGCGCGCGGCGCGCACGGCGGCATTGCGCACGGCACCCGGATTGCCGGAGTGCGCAAACAGCAAGACGGCAACGCGCGCGCATTCGTGGAGTCCCGCGAGGTAACCACGCGTTTCCGGGTCAGAACCGTCATCGGCAATGATCAGCTCCCAATCGGTGAAACTCTGCGCGAACACCGATGACACGGCCGCGCGGAGCCAGGCGACGCGATTGAACGAGGGGATCACCACCGAGACGAGCGGGGTCGCAGCGCTGCTCCCGGTCGACCTCGCGTTCATGCTTCGAGCACACCGCCCTCTGCGCAGGCGGCCATCACCGAGGTCATGGTCTGCACACGCGGCGCCTCGCCGAACGAGCGCGACCATTCATAGCCCGGGAAAGCGTGGATGCGCAGGTTTGACCAGCTCACCTGGTGCAGGGTGTAGCGCGGCGCAGGATTCCGCAACCATGCGGGGCAGAGTGCGCGCGAGCGCCGCAGAACCGGCGCGGGCACGCACCCCGGCGCGTATCGATCGACCAGCGCTAGCACGGGAAACATCCACCAGGCCGCGCGCGCCGGTGGCGCGCTCACGGCGCGTTCCAGCCGCGCAGCGCCTCGCTGGCCGAGCGCGCGCTGGCCGACAGCTGCGCAGAGCGTCGCGGATCCGAGGCGACGAGCCGCGCCGCTTCTACTTCATTGCGCAGCCACTGATCGGCCAACTTGTAGTAATCGCGGCCATGGCGCCCGGCGATCACGTAATCGCGATCCGAAGCTTCCTGCCACGCAATGGGTGCGCGCACCCGGTCGCGCACCTTGTCGAAGTAGCCCGTGCCCTTGATGGGATAGGAGACGGTGGTGAAGAAAATCTCCGGATTCGTCGCCTTGACGTGTTCGACGGTGGCGGCAATGTCCTCGAACTCCTCGCCTT
>Ga0070689_100001452_pt1 | contig 15127 bp, 23 predicted proteins | sample KBSS23HmetaG_FD_64669 | JGI IMG/M metagenome (GOLD analysis project Ga0070689, IMG submission 64669) | Switchgrass rhizosphere microbial communities from Kellogg Biological Station, Michigan, USA - KBS S2-3H metaG | ecosystem: Host-associated > Plants > Roots > Rhizosphere ...
CGTGTTGAGGGCTTCCGTGATCTGGAGCGTCTTGACGCGCTCGATAGGCAGCGACTCGTCGATCAGGTCACGGGCGAGCTTGTGCAGGGTGGCGTACGCCGCCTGGGTGTTTTTTGCGAGGGTCTTTCCCTTGATTCGCTTCTCGTACTCGTCCATCCAGGCGCCAAACGAGCGGTCAGCCACACCGGTCAAGCGGTCGACCAGCCGAGCTTTGGCCGATAGGCCCGCTACATGGAGGTTTGCCTCCACCGCCTGCACGACAGCTGCTCGCTTGTCACGCCCCAACCCGTGCTCCTTGCCGTCGACGGGATTGCGCCACGAGTAATACCCGTTGCGTTCATATAGGTTCGCCGGCCAGTCACGCTTACGCGCGGCGCGCTTCCTTGGACTCATGGATCCTCCTGATCAAGTTGGTGCTGGCGGACGGATCTGAAAAGTCCGTGTATTCCGCATCGGGCTGCACAAAATAACTGCGCCCCTGTTTGACAGGCGCCGGGAAGATGCGACCATCCCGCGCCCAGCGGCGCAGGGTGTGCACGCTGGGCTTGTCGTGGCCGTACTTTTCTTCGGCCCAGCGCTCGAGGCGCATCAGTTGAATCCTCATGCCACCTTCCTCTCTTGCTCGATGCGCTTGGCCAGGTCTTTCATGTCGAACTCGTGCGACCGGCGCCGGATCTGGAAATGCGGATCGTCGAGCATCCGCTCCAGCTGGTCCGCCTTGAACGGACACCAAATATCGGTATCGGTCGGGGAATAGCGAAGGCGATGCTCGTAGGGGTGGCTTTCCAGCGACGGGAAAGGTCCGGTGATGGGCGCTTCTTCCTCGAGAGCGGGCATCGCTGATCGGTCCAGCCGATTCCACAATTGGATGATTCGCTCTTCCGGTACCGGCTTCTGCAGCTTGTATCCGCAGTCGCCGCAGGCGACTTCGCTTCGGCCAAGGTCGCGCGAGCTGTCAACGCGAGCCTCGTCATACCCGCACTTCGGACACCGCTTCAGCTTAGGCATGAGCATGCTCCTGTTCGATGCGCTTGAACTCGACCGCCCATACCCACGGGTTGGCGTCCCAGCTGCCGGCGCCGTTGATCTGCTCCCAGAGGGCAGCGAAGGCCACGCCGTGAGGCGCGTAGTGCGGCCAGCGGAGTTCATTGGGTTCGTTGATGGGCTCGACGCCTTCGGCCTTCGCCTGATCCTCGCTGATGTCCTGCAGGCGCTCCACGCGCACGCCGGTCACCTCCAGGGTGATGCGGCTGGCCCAGCGGGGCATGAATAGTGGGGTGACATCGCCGCGCGCTGCCGCCTTGGGCATCGTCCACTCAAATGGGATGCTGTCATCGCGAAAGAACCGGACCTCACCGTCGGCGCGGTACTCGACATTCACGTCGCCGCAATCGCACTCGCCTGCACCGTGGCTATGCGCAACTGAAGGCCGCCACCGCTCCTTCACCCACAGGCGGTCGCCCGGCTGGCCGTATGGGCAGAGAAGTTGTGGCTCGCACCCCATCAGCTCACGCACCGCCCACACGGGGCCGGCCGGACGGTGGTGGTGAATCCTCTCGCGATCAGGAGTAATCCACGAATAGCCAGACCCGGAACGGGCATGCACCGCCTCAACCGTGGGTGGCTGCGGCTTCACGATGCGCCGCGTCACCGTCTTGCGCCCATCAAGTATGGCGCGGATCATGGGGGCGGAAAAGAGAATCGGTCGCTCACGCATGTCCAACGGCTCCCCTGAAGAATTTACGGTTCGAAATTGCTTGATACGGATCTATGCTGAGCAGCTGCACATGCCGGGCGTGGATGGCTGGATCGGCACCTGGGCCATCTACAAGTTGCCCCGGTCCCCGTGGGATGAACCTGTACGTTTCGGCGACACGGAGATGGGGGACAGCGAGGCCACCGTTTTGGCTCAAGCCAGGGCGATTGCAAGGGTTGTGGCAGCTTCGTTGTAATCGCCTGACTGGCCCACGGCTCCGCGTGAATCGGGGAAGCGAGGAGCGCCCAACGAGGTGTACCGTTGTTTCGCACCTCCAATTCACAGCGGGTGAGGTCAACTGGCCGCTAGTTCCGACGCGGGGACATCCATGTCGACCTTCATCATCGAGTGTTCCGACGACCACGGGGACCGGTTGGAGGCCCACTGCGAGCAGTGGGAGGGCGATCCGCCGACCCGATTTACGGTCGACTTGGTAAGCGCCAAGGGCCTGCGCGGCCACTTCGTCATTGACGTTCCCGCTGGTGTATCGATCAAAATTGCGCTTACCGAGCGAATCCACAAGGAGTGGATTCACGCTCAAAACTGACCCCAAGCTGGCACCATCTGGCCGGCCAAGGCGTGCCAATCGGGCGATCACCAAGTGGGAATCTCTCGCATGACGTTCTCCAGCCCAAGCGAATTTCAAGTCCGTCGGTTTGCCGTTCTCATCGAAGCGGCGCAGATCGACATCGGCGACGGCTGTCGCTGGATGGGAACCTGGCATATCTATCGGCTTCCACGGTCGGAAGGCGACTTGCCGGTGCGTTACGGGGACACCGATGTCGTCCAGTCGCCCGACATGGCCGTGGGGATGGCCAGGACGATTGCGAAGCTGGTGGCGCGATCGCTGTAGCTTGCGCGCCGCCGCACCCTTGGCGACCATGGGGCCATTAATCAGGATGGGGAGTTTACGCATGACCACACCTCCCGCTGCTCACGGCCAACAGACGTTTCTTGTGCGGTCCTGGCAAGCCATGATGGCTAAACTGCATTTTGAGATCGACGAGTTCGATCAAACTCGGCTCACCGATCCGAATAGCGAAATTCGGAGTTACCGAGCGCTCAATGTCGCGTGGACGGTGTGGCACATCCACGACTGGTTCTGGGAGTGGGTTTGTGACGCTTCCCCTAACACTTCGGTAGCCGTCAACACCCACCTCGGTACAAACCTCATCGCCGATGGGCAAGCGAAGAGCCGCGCGAAGCGAGAAATTCAGACAAAGTTTGCTGACGCTATCGCGGCGCGATACCCGAACATCGGAAGGTGCAGAACGATCGCGACCGCCGCCAAACATAGTAAGGCCGAGAGTCGACCGGATCCCCTGTTGACCACGCGTGGTGTTCATGTGCTGCAGCTTAGGGCCGAGACGACGCTGCCACTTGAACCGTCGGTTCAGTTCTTCGACGTTAGGGTTTTTCACGATCGAGAGGTCGTTGACGCAGATCGTGTTTTTAAAGGGGCTGCGAGTGAATGGGGGCAGTTCTTCACTGCGGTCGGGGTGGGCTACCCGAAGATCATAGGCAACGTCGCCCGATAGAAGGCTATCCATTCGCCACCTCCCTGCGATGGGCGGCGGATAGGGCGCCGCACACGTCGACCAGCATCATGGACATGTTCGCGACATCGGCCGCGTACTCACGCACGCCGTCCGCATTGCCATCTTTGACGGCCTTTTGTAGCTTCGCCGCGTGGTAATAGATCTCCAGCATGCCGACTGCGGGTGTCATCTGGAGCCAGGCGGGGCGATCGCCTTTGCCGGCGTTGGCGTGGAGCTCGCGCTCCATCATGGCAACGAACGGTGTGAGGACGTCACCATATTTGCCGGTGAGCGGGCCGGGTACCTCTCCCGCCTTGGCTTGTGACACAACATCGGCAATGCCACGCTTCATCACCTTGTGTTGATTGCTTAGCCGCGTTGCAATGACGCTTAGGATTTGGCCTTCTTCGTCCTGTCGAGTCACAGCAACGATTTCGCCCGACTCGTCACGAGTAACTACAACCTCTCCCGCCTTGGCGTTGCTGCGGGTGAATAGAGGTGTCCACTTCCAAGCGTTGAACTCGTCCGGCTTCGAAGTGGTGAACATCTCGCCACCTTGATTCCACTTCCACGCGATTACCTCACCATCCTCCGGAGCAGGAGCTTGTTCGATAGGCTCTTCGTTGGGTTCGGCAGTGAGCATCGCCTCTTCAATAGCCTGAAGGTTGCGCACCAGTTCCCTCAGGTCCGGGTCCGTCTTCAGGTCATTGGCGAGAAGCTCGAAGCTGTCGAGAAGCGAACCGATGAGCGGCATGACATCCCGAGCCTGAGCGGCACGAAGCGCATCGACCTCGGGAACCGGCGCATACGCTTGGGCGCTCTTCTCCGTCGCGAGGAGCTGCTGCGTCACGATGGTGAGCACGGCGCCTGCCTGGGCGCCCGGGTCGGAGCTGCTACGAATGGCCTGCGTGATGGCCGTGCGCAGTTCCAGAAGGGTCATCAGCTTGGCGCTCATTCTTCGATCCCGTGTTCGAGGCAGAACTGCTGGTAGGCGGTGACGACTTTGTTGAAGTCGCCGCTGGCGCCGCCGTTGTCCGGGTGCGCCTTGGAGCGGGCGCGCATGAAGGCAGCGCGGACCTCGGACGTCGAGGCGTTGCGATCGCAGTCGAGAATGTCGCTCCAGTGATCGCCGGCCTTGTGCTCGATCGCGGTGAAACCGGTGAACGTGCGGTCGAGGATCTCGGCACCGCCGTGGCGCTGGACGGCCCGCAGTGCGTCCAGGCTGGCGGCTACTGCGGCAAGGTTGTCGGCTGCCCGGCTGTAGATATCGATGGCCATGCATCGGCGCGGCCATCCTTCCTTCGAAGTGTCCTGCCAGTAGACGGCGACGCCGGGATCTGCGGGTTCCGGCGATCCGGAGCGCGGCAACCCATCCTGGCGCAGCGGGACGTTCGTGCTGACGATCAAGTTGAAGTCGCGCACACCCATCTGCTGTAAAACGGCGCGTACACGTTTCAGCGCTTCAGCCACAGTGAGTTGGGCCATGCCTGTGGCGGCTTTCTTGCCGAAGGCGGCGCGTTTGCGTCTGGCAGCCGCGGTCCGCTTCCAGCCGGCCGGCCACTGGAGAGGGAAGGCTGGAATGGTCAAGCGTTGATCTCCTGTGTCGTGTCGTGCAGCTGCACGACCTGGTTAGCGGGTGCTGGCGCTGCGACGCCACGGGCCGATAGGAACTCGGCCGCCAGGCGGCGAATGCTGTTCTCGCCGTTGTCGATGCGCTCCGCCATGCCGACGCCTGGGTTGCGCACGCCCTCAATCTGCTCGCGCTTGACGCCAAGCACTTCGGAAACGATCGGGTCGCTACCTTGATCGGACAGCAGGTAATAGGACATAACCGGCTTGTCCTGGCCGTCGCGATGGACGCGCCCGATGCATTGCTCGTGGACGCCCGGTGACCAGTCCAGCTCGCCGAACACGACCGTCGAGGCAACGTGCTGGAGGCCATCGACGCCGGCGCCGCTGCGGAGCGACATGATCAGGACCTTGCTCTCGCCGGAAATGAAGGCCTGCTTGGCGCGTTCCTTTTCGGCGGGGCTCTCTGTGCCCGTGTACATCACCGGATTAAGGTCAGCGAGCTTCTCGTTCCAGATCCCGTACACGTCGCGGTGCCAGCCGAACAGAACGACGCGCTGACCAGACTCGGCGATGATGCGGACGAACTCTGCGACATAGGGCGCCTTGGCGACGCCGGTTGCCTGGCGCATGAGCATGTCGAATTCGCCGGCGGCACGCATCTTCTCGCCGCGATACGCCTCATTGTGCGAGAGAATCGTCCGCGCGAGCGCAATGGCGTCGCCTTGGAGCTTATCCAGCACCTCTACGTCAGCATCGATCTCATGCGCGATCTTGGTCAGCGCCGGCAATTCGCGATCGACGTCGGCGCGCGTGCGGCGAAGCATGATGCCCTCGCGCCGCAGGTATTTGCCGAACTGCTCACCGTCCTTGAGGCGGCCTTCCTCGCCACACCACTCGCGGAGGAACTCGTCATAGGTGCCCAGCGCGCCGGGGATCAGAACGTCCACAACGTGGAAAAATTCCGTGCCGTAGTTGTAGATGGGTGTGGCGCTGAGGCCAATGCGATATTCCGCGGCCTTGGCCACGTGCCGACACGCGTGGTGAATCGAGGTGCCGGGGCTACGTAGGGCCTGGCACTCGTCGAACACTACATAGCGTCCCAAGTCGGCGAGGATCTCAGCCCAGCCGCGCAGCTTGTGATAGTTCAGAACGATCACGTCCGGCAGGCGGTCGGTCCAGAGATCGCGTTGGCGGCCCTTCGGTGCTTTGATGAGCGGGTAGGGCGTTCCTTTACGGACCACATGGACCTTGAGGTCCGGGGCGAAGCGCGCGAGATATGCAGCCCATTGCTGGGGCATGTGGATCGGGCAGACGACGATGGTGGGTAGGCGCGAACCCTGCAGCATCCCGCAGATGGCGGACACGGTCTTGCCCAGGCCAACGTCATCACCGAGCAGCAGCCCCTTGCGAATCGTCAGCGCTTGCGCTGCCTCCAGCTGGTACTGGCGCGCAGGCACGGCAAGCTCGACGTGCGGCGGCGGCATACGACGAGCGAGCAAGTCGGCGACCGCAAGCTCCATCGAGACGTGCTCGGCGGCCTGGCGCTCGAGCATGATCTTCGTGTCGTGATCCAGATCCATCGGGTAGCGTTCGAGGAACCACTCAAGGTCCCGTGCGTTTTCAGGCGTGTCGCTCAGCACGATGAACTGCGCGGCGCGCTGGGGTGCTCGCGCAAATACGCGCTTCAGGCGAGCGCGGACATGCGGCTCGCACTCGATCACCCAGTTGCCGCCGAGGTGGCGCACGTTGCCGAAGGTATTCAAAGGGACTGCCTCTGCAGGTGGACCATGTGGAAGGCTTTGCCCGAGAGGGTCGGGCGCGTCTTGAGCGGCTGGCGCGCCCACAGCTTCGTGCTGGCCAGGAGCACGCCCTGCACTACGTCGAGCGTGCAGTAGCGACCGATCTGGCGGGCAGCCTCGCCAAGGGAGCCATCGACCTTCACCTCGATGACCATCGCGAAGTCTGAGAGCCAGAAGTCCACGCGGCTGCGGCTGTCGAGGACTTTCTCACGCTGGTGTGCAATGCCGTTCTGGCTCAGCACCTCGGCCATCGCTTCATGCAACTGCACTTCGTTCGCAAACATGTAGCGATAGGAGGCAAGCTTCGACGCGACGTCCCGCAGGACGAGCTCGGGCGCGAGTGTGACTGTCATGCCACCTGCTCCCGCTGGTTGATGATTGCCGCCCGACGTGTGGCGGGCTTGGCGTTGCTTATTGAGGCGGCGATTGGAAAGCGAACAAGGTGGCGTAGCCCCTCGCTGGCCGAGTTGAAGCTGCGAGGCCGTGCCAGAGGCGTGGCCCATGGGAATCGGGAAAGGAGGTGGCGCCTGATTCGATTCCCGTTCGCGTGACGCAAATGGCCATCGAAGCTGGCAATGATCGAGCCGACACGCCGCAAATCTGCGGGTGTAGCTGAAAAGCCGTTCTTTACCTGATGGTCGCGAGCCCAGCCCGAGAGGCTTTCCGTCATGTGCTGGAGCACGCGGGCGCGCACTCGCGTGTGGGTCGGGTAGACCACATACCCCAAGAAGTCGATGCCGGCCGACAGCGGTCGTAGACGGATATCAGCCTTCAGCTTCAGGCCGAGTTCGCGAGCAAGGAATGCCTCAATGTCCTGCTGCCACTGCTCCAGCACTGCGCGATCACGGTGGACCAGCACGAAGTCGTCGACGTAGCGGAGATAGCGCTTCGCCTTCAGGGTGTGCTTGACGAACTGGTCTAGCGCATCGAGGTAGACGTTGGCGAAGAACTGCGATGAGAGGTTGCCAATCGGAAGGCCACAGCCAGGCGCCGCATTCTCCAGGCGCTTGTGCGGCGGCACGAGTGCCCGCTGCTCGGCCGTGGCTCGATGGTTAACGCCTTGGCGTTCAACCGGATGGCGAAGCAGGGCGTGCACTACACGCAGGGCGGAAGGCTGCAGCTCTGCGCGCGACAGGCGTTCTTTCAGCATGCGCCAAAGGGTCGGACGATGGATGCTGTTGAAGAAGTTGTGCACATCCAGTTGCAGATACCAGCCACCGCCTTCGCCGCTGGCGGTCTGCCGAACGAGCTGCCGGAGGCGGCGCACGGCCGCGTGTGACCCTTTGCCTTTGCGGTTGGCGTAGCTGTCGTGGATGAACGTCGGTTCGTAGATGGCTTCAAGCTGGGGCACGAGCCAGTGATGCACCACGCGATCGCCGAAGTCGGGCGCATGAATTTCTCGGGCCTTCGGTCGCGTGGCCACGAAGCACGTCGCTGGTGCCGGTGACCATCGACCAGCATTGATATTGCGCTCGATGTCGATGAGGCGATCCATCCAGGTCAGTTCGAACGCAAGCTGATTCGCACTGGGCTTCTTTTTGCGTCGAGCTGCTCGCATAGCGTCGTGCAACTGGCGAACCGTAACTCCACCCTGACACTCACTGGCCGGCGCCGCGCGCCGCACCGGCCGCGCACGCAGCCGGTTGTTGGCGTAGTTGTTGTTCACGTTGCCGTTGTTCATGTTGACGTAGAAGAAAGAGCGGGAAGAACCCGCGTCCCCGGGCACTTGCGACCTGGCTGCACATCCGTGTTGGTAGCGAAGCTTCGTCATGCGTTGACCTCACCGATCGAGGTGGCTCGGGTACTCAGTGTCATGGCACGCTGTCCGGTCGCATGCGGCCGGCCATCCTGGCCTTTGGGGTGGTGCTGACGATGCCAGCCGCCTATCTGCTGGCCCAAGCTGATCGCCGAGCGCATGAGCGCTTCGAACTGACCGAAGCTATTGAACTGACGCAATGACTGGCCGAGGCGCAGACGCTGCTTGAGGTCATCCACCTGATCAACCAGACGAGAGAGCAACGCGGCCCGCTCGGAAGGCTTCCTCGCCGCGCGGTTCGCGGTCGTGAGCACAGCCCACATATCGGCGCGAAGATCAGCGCCGAACGTGTAGCGGTGCGCACGGTGGAACTTCGAGACTGCCTGCTCGATGTCACGAGCGAGGGTCTCTGCGAGCCGCACGGCAGGAGGGAGGTGGAAGGTCATGTCAGGTGCTTACTGACCAATGACCAAGCACTGACTGGCCGGCGCCGCGCGCCGCACCGGCCGCGCACGCAGCCGGCCGTCGGCGCAGCTGCCGTACACGTCGCCGTAGCTCAAGTAGACGTAGAAGAAAGAGCGGGAAGAACCCTTTTCGTCGAGCGACCAGGCGGTCTGCTGACGCGTCCAATAGCTGGCGCCCACCGCGTCCGGATAGATGCTCACATCCGCGGCGGGGTCGTAACGGCCGTAATCGACGGCGTGCACGGCCTCGGCCACGTCGGGCAGCTGCCAGTCGCTGAAGCCCGCGTGCACGAGCGTGGCGACCTTAGCGCTCACTTCGTCGTGATCCATGCGCTCATCGAAGCCAGGCGCGTTGACCGCTTCCATAAGGCCGGAGGCTACGTTGTAGACGACTGCCTGATTGGTGGCGTCGGCAGGCAGCTGCTCACCGGTATCGCTCAGCTTGGCCAGCCCACGAATGAGCCAATCCAGACGGATAGCGATGCCGTCGGGCGTGGTGATGGTGGCGGCCGAAGCCGAATCTGCGAAAGCAGCGTTCATGCGTTTGTCCTCAGAGGAAGGTGACGGTTGGGCCGAAGGTTGCGTATGGCAGAGGAGCGATTACTGACTGGCCGGCGCCGCGCGCCGCACCGGCCGCGCACGCAGCCGGCCGCTGGCGTAGTAGCTGAACACGTGGCCGCTGTACATGTAGACGTAGAAGAAAGAGCGGGAAGAACCCGCCTTGTCCTTGGTCCATGCCGTCTGAGTGGACGTCCAAACGTACTCGCCGTGCGTTTCGAAGATCGACGGCAGAGCAGGATTGTTGCGTTCGAGGTCGAGAATCGTCAGCAGCTCGTGGCGGGTCGGCATGCGCCAATCGGAATAGCCACCAGTGCGGCAATCGCGGCATGCCTTTTCCGCGGCATCCCATTCGAGTTCGTCCGTTTCCTTCTGCGCCCACATAAGGCCGGTCAGCGGGTCATAGACGATGCCGCTGCCCGGTTCGGAGGTGAAGCGAGCGGGATCGGGATGAAGGAAGGCCTGCACCTGGTCGGCGACGGAATGAATGGTCAGCGGCTCAATGGCGCTGGCGAAGGCTTCGATATCCGGTCCGCGCTGGACCGTGATGTACGCCTTCTGGATCAGGATATGGGGAGTGCTCACTTCGATTCCTTTGCCGGCGCCGCCGGCATGTGATGTAGATAGCAGCGGCCAGCGAACCGGCTGCGTCGTTTCTCATTCCCGCCCGGCGTGAGGATTACCGCGCTGCCATACAAGGAAACCGCCGTCGCTGTGGTGGAATCGTTCGGCGGAGAGCCAGCCCCCACGAAGATCGACAGCGGCTTCCTTGTGCCCTGTGCTACTCCACAGGGCGGGGAGATCACTCGCTGACGGGTTCCAGCGCGTCGGCGCTCCACCACTTCGATACGGCCACGCCGGTGGCGTCTTTGTAGCGAACGAGAAAGGAGTTCTCGTCGTTCTTGTAGTCGGCGCGGGCAATCACTTCGCCCGTTTCACCGCTCACGGCGATGCGTGCCGCCTGACCAAGCCGGAACTCGAAATGCTCTTTGCTGCTCATCGGTATTGCTCCAGTGGTTGAAAGGTGCCGGTCTTTCCCGGCTGTCAGCTGGATTTAATCCAGCAGCTCGTATGGGGCGGCGGCGACGGCGGGGTGCGCGTGTTCTGCTTGGCCGGATACCCGTCGCAGTTACCTCCCGGCTTCCTATGGCTTCGCCACGTCTTTCGACGCAAAGCCCCTTTCTATGCGTGCGTTGCCGGATATCCCGCCGGCATCGGTCGCCCAGCGTTAGGCGTCTGCAGGCCTGGGAAGGCCGAACCATTCCTCGAGCTTGGCCAGCAAGCGCCGCAGCTCCAGGGTGAGAAGTGCGAATGTCGCGTCGGCCTCTGACGCTGCATCGGGATGGCTCTCGGGCAGCTCGTCGATCACCACGTCCAGGAACTTCAGCTTGCGCACCACCAGGTCTTCGTCCAGCACGAACGACATGCGCTCGTCGAACACCAGGCCGAGTTGGAACACCTGCTTGCCGTTGCGCAGGTGTTCCTTTACTTCTTCGCTGTCCAGGTCATCGCGCCGCCCGCGCCAGATACCGCCGGTGCTGGTCGCCGGATCGCGCAGTTCGACTTCGCTGCCGAGCGTGAGGCCAGCCGGCAGGTTGCCGTTGGCCAGCCAGTCGGTCATGAGCACGCGCGGGCCCTCTTCCGGTGCCAGTGGCACGGCCGGGAAGCTGCCCAGCGCTTCGCGGATATGTGTCAGTGCGTTCTCGGCGGTCTTGCGGCTGGACGTGTTGACCACCAGCCATCCATCGGCCTGGTCCGCGTAGGCGCTCAGGCGGGAGCTGCGCACGAAGGCGCGCGGCACGAGTTCGGTGAGCACGTCCTCTTTGATTCGCTTGCGCTCGCGGCCGCCAACCTTGCGGCCTTCCTCTTCAGCGATTTTCTGGACGCGGCGCTGCAGTTCGTCATTGACGACGGCGGCCGGCAGCAGCTTGGTCTCGGCGCCGATGACGAGCAAGGTCGCACCGTTCACCGTATGGGCCAGCGGTGCTTCTTCGCCGCGGCCGACAGGCGGCACGAAACCAACGGTGCCCATTTCCATGGATCCGCAAGGGCGCAGTTGATGATCGAGCAATGCCTCTTCCAGGCGTCCGAGCTCTTTGCCGACGTTCTCGGAGAAGCGGAACAGTGTGAGGTTGCGATATAGCACCGGTTACTCCGATTTGGCATTGCCGCGCAGGCGCAGCAGGTAGGTACGGATGGGGCGCTGCAGGTCATCGGCCTGGCGAAGCGCGCGCGACGCACGCGCACCGCGGTCGATGACGATGGGGGACTTGCCGAAGCGCTTGGGCGAGCCCTTTGCGTGGGTGCTGCGGCGCCGGTAGCTATCCGCGCATGCGTAGAACAGCAGCGCCTCACGCATCACGTCGACCTGTTGCGACCGGCGAAACATCAGTGATGACCTCCGAAGAAGGCGGCCGCGCCGAGCAGGAGGCCGATGCACAGATCAACCTTCAGGTTGATTTTGAGAAAGGCAAACCACTCGGCGCGGCTCACAGTTATTGACCCTGCGGGACGTCGAAGCCACTGGCGCGCAAGCACGCAGGGACCGCGATGTCGTGGATGTAGTGCTCGCGCTGATCGGGCCGGATATTGCGCGGGACGACCACGCCGGCCTCGCATGCGGTGGTTGCATGTTCGAGCGTGGTTTGTCGGGCGAAGCGGCCCTGCGTGGCGCAGGCGGCGACAATGAGACAACCGAGAGCTGCAGAGGCAGCGATGTAACGTTTCATCCTTGATTCTCCGTTTGAGAGTTGGCGCCCTTGTCCAATCCAGCGGCGCGACACTGGTTGATGAAGTCGAGTTGCACCTGGCCCGGCGCTCCGGCCGGACGTCGGTACACCCAATGAATGAGCCCATCGATGGGCTGCTCGTAGCCAGCGCTGCGCGACAGGGCGAGCGTGGTCTCGCGAGCTGCAGCTTCGCTGTAATGCGACATGCGCATGACGGCCACTTCGTAGACGAAGAAGCTCACGTCCTCGCAGAAGGTCGCTGCCCGTGCTTGGGCGGCTACGAGAGCCAGGGCGACGACCAGGAATACGCGCACGATGCTCATGCGGCATCGCCCGTCTGGCCGACGACGACCAGTTGACCTTCCGTGGTGATTCCCGGCGCGCCTCCGGTTTCTTCGCACTGGGCCAGCTGCAAATCGATGGCTTGTTCTCGCCACCAGTTAGCGGCTTCGTTAGCGCGGGCTGCTTCTTCGCGTAATGCTTCATTTTCGACATACAGGCGTGCCGCCTCGACGCGAAGCTGTTCGAGAGCGAGAGCATCCAGACGTCGACGCAGGGCCATCGCTTTGCGGGCATCGGCGCTCATGCGTGCACGTCCAAGAGGGTGCCGACAGCGGCGCGCGCGCTGGGGGAGGGGAGGGACGCGCCCGCCGCCGTCGGCAGAACTGGAAGATCGATCTTCAGGAAGTTCGCGACCTTGATCGCTTCGCGAAGGGTGAGGTCGAAGCATGCGTCGTCCACGCACAGCTCCAGCACCAGCGTGCTGTCGACGCGGTACGTTATGCGTGCGCGCTTGCCCGCGGCCCGGCCAGCGTTCCAGATGCCGCCGAAGCCGGACACCACTGTCGACGACACGATGATCTCGTCGTCGGTGCGCTTGATGATCAACTCACGCTGCACTTCAGCGGTGGCGCTGAGTACCAGTTCGGGGTGCTTGGACATCACAGCAGCCCCGTCAGCATGCCCACGAACCCAGGCACCACCACGCTGGCAAAGCCGCCTACGAGCCAGGACACGATGTGCTTGCCCGGCTGGTGACAGCCGTCCTCGCCCGGGGCCGACGGAAGTCCATGCAAATCTGCATGGGCGCAAGGTCCTGTCGTCTGATGGTGCGAGTTGGAATTCGGTGCGATCATCGGATTCGCGGCCCCGTTAGCGTCGGTTCGCAAGCAGATTAGCTAAACGCTAATGTGCAAACAATAGCATGACGCTAATAAATGGCGCGAAAGCGGGATTCTGTTTATCTTCTGTTCACACTTTGGACTACGGCATAGCCGCCAGCTAGGAGCGAACCCTTGCGCACGACGACGATTCGTAAACTGAGCATCCTGGGCGCGTCGCTGGCGCTCCCGATTTCAGCCATCGCACAGACCTGCTGTCCGTCAGGGGGCAACGGAGCGAATGTGCAGAGCATCTCGGCCCTGGCCGCCCCGCAAGCAAACTGCTGTCCGTCGGGCGGAAACGGGGCCCAGATGACGGGGTTAGGGCAGTCGACGCCAAACGCGGTGGACCTGAGTTCGTCCCCGATGTGGCGCGTGTATGTCTTCCAGCTCAACGGCGTGCGCTATTTCCAGGTCAACGACTCTGCTGCGCATGTGCGTGCGGCCGTGGCGGCGACCAATGGCGTCGTGCTGCAGTTGCCGGTGGGCCCCGACGTGGTGCAACAGGTCACCGATATACCGGCTGGTGTTCCGGCGATCTATCAGGATGCCTTTGTCGCAATCGTTCCCATGCCGCAGCCGGATGGCACGGTGCAGTGGCTGGTGCAATCGAAGCTTTAAGCGGCGCGCGCGGCTCGAACGTAGGCGCGCTCGCTCAGGAGCACCGTGACCTTCTCACGGTGCTGCCTCATGGATCCGCCGTAGATATTGACCCGATGCTGGAGGGCAGCGAGGGACGTGGGTTCGGTATCTGCGCCCGCGCTGACGCCCTCGGCCTGCAGAACAATGGCTCCGCCCTGGCGCATGCGGATGGAGCCGCAGCGCACGTAGACATTGATGGTGGTCGGCTCGGCCTTCGAGAACGTGTCCACGATCTCGATTACCGCCCGATAGACCATTCGCTTCAGATCGCTGGATAGATTGCTGGCGTTGCCCAGCAGCCGCCACTTGATCTGAATACCGGTTTCCTCAAGGGCCGCGATCATGGCGCTCGATCGAAGGACCGTGTACAGCCCCTCGGACTCAAGCTTCAGCGGGTACATCGCCTCGAGGATCTGGCCATGGAACGTTCTCGCCTCCAGGGCGGCGGTATAGGTCAGCTCCATAGCTGCGGCCGGGTCGACCTTGCGCAGCCTATCGATCATCGAGCGGCTGAGGTGCATCCAGGACGAATGGCCCGCGGCGGCGCGGCGCGCTCGGTCGTGCATGTCCTGGTCGGCCTGCTGCAGGCTCATGCGCGCGAGTTCAAGCGTGCGCGTCGCTTCCGCGTTCGCGCGCTCCGCAGCCGCGCGCTGCTCCTTGGCCGTCGATAGGTGGTGCGATAGCGCAGCGCCGGCGCCGAGCAGGCTCATCGAGAAGACAGCCAACACAGTCTGCACGCCGAGCATCGACGGATCGCTGGCGCCGTCGATCTGCGCATGATGCATACCGAGCGCGATTCCAGTGTTGGCGGCCAACGTGCCCAGGACTGCGCCGCGCCAGCCCATGGTTATCGTCAGCGCGGCCGCCGGCACGAACATCAGGTAGCACGCGGCCTGCTGCCACTGACGGTCAAGCGTGGCGGTGGCGATGAAGAGTAGGGCGAAAGCGGGGACGGTCCATGCGGTGGGCCAGCCGATAGGTGGCCACGCCCCGAGCGCCTTCCGCTGGAGCCACAGCAACGTGCTGGGCGCCACCATCAAGATGCCCAGCAAATCGCCCAGGACGAAGGCGGGGAATCGACTGTAGTGGGCCAACAGACCTGGGACGGCCTCGGGCGTGTGCGCCTGGACGTAGGGAACGGCCAGCCACAGGA
>Ga0070689_100001455_pt1 | contig 15116 bp, 9 predicted proteins | sample KBSS23HmetaG_FD_64669 | JGI IMG/M metagenome (GOLD analysis project Ga0070689, IMG submission 64669) | Switchgrass rhizosphere microbial communities from Kellogg Biological Station, Michigan, USA - KBS S2-3H metaG | ecosystem: Host-associated > Plants > Roots > Rhizosphere ...
GGTGTAGTACTCGGGCAGGCGGGCAATTTGCGCTTCGCTCGGCTGGAACGGTTTCTGGGCGGCCCGATCCGCCGTGTTAATCCGCTGCAACTCGATCACTCGTTCATTCTGGGGATCGTCCCGAAGAATGGCGGCATAATGAAGATCGGCGGCGGCGTAGTCCCCGGCGCGCCGGGCCTGGTCGGCGAGGATGATGCGGACGGCGGTATTGCCTTCGACCGCCACCCGGTGCTCGGCATCGACACCGCTGCCGATCTTGCGAATGAGATCAAGGCATTCGGTGTAGAGGCGGGCGGCCTCGGGAAGGGCGCCCCGCTTTTCGGCGGCTTGCGCTTCGGACAGCTTATATACCAAATCTTTTTTCAGCGCCTCCCGTCGCACGCTTTCGTCCACGGCGAAATCCGTGTCGTTCTTTTGATTTTGAGCGGATGAAACAAGGGGAAGAGCCACCAGCCAGGCCAGGCATAGGGACGTCAGTGCAAGGTTCTTCATTTGTTATGCTATGAAAACTCGCGTTGTTAAGGCAGAGCCCATCAAGGCGTGGTGGTCAGCCCGATGGTGTAACGCTTGCCGTTTGAGCTGTCGGACAATACTACGTTGCTTTCCGTGATGTCCACGATTTTGTAGGCAACGTCTTCGACGGTGATATTCCCATCCTTCCGCTGCTTGAGATAGGTCTGACTCGTTAAGGTGTACTTCAGATCCGCCTCATAACCGACAATCCGAGCGTACGGTTTGTTCGTGGCGAAGCTGATCGACTCGTTGTTGAAATCCTTCAGGCGCGCCACGAATTCCGTCGGCGCATCCGGCTGCCCCTTCACTTCCGTCAAAACAAAGACCTGCTTGTTCGTGTCGTTCACCGAAGTGAACTGCATCAGGCGCCGTTTGGACGGAACAGCCATATCGTTGGTGACGCCAATATAGTAGCCGTTAACGACCTTTTGATCGCCGGTCCCGGAGCTGGCCGTGCGATCGTAGGCAATGGTCAGGTTCAACGGACGAATCTCTGTGATCTGCAATTTGGAGGGGCCCACTTCCTGACCGGTCTGATTCTTGATGACCGGCTTGCCCGGATACTGGATCCAGAGAACGGGACTGAAAAGATTATGAGGTCCGGTCAGGGAGACGGCCGGAGGGTTGGTGACCGTCTGTAGCGCCTTCTCGATGGGGCCGAGATCGACCGGTTTGACTCCCTTGACCGCTCGTCGCTCAAACCCGACGGGAATCTTTTTGATGTTCTCCCGTTCCTCCTGGCTTTTCCCGTAAATCATCCACGCGGCGACACCCATGAGCAACAGGACCAGCACGAGAATGATTTTCTCGTAGTGCTGTCGAAGCAATTGTTTGAGTTGGTCCATAAGCTCAACGACCTGCCGGGACCGACCGCACCATATAGATTAGCAGATTGGCCTGGAATCGGCGCTCCTTCAAAATGGTGGTGGCTTTCTCGGGATTCTTGGGGCTTTGAACTCTGGATCTCCTTGGGTCTCCTGGGGGGGGCGGCGGTTCCTCCACCGGATCCACCTGAACGGCTTTGACGACCATGCCGTAGGGAGACACGGCCAGCTTTTGGATCACCACGGCCAAATCGCCGCTCAGACACTGGAAGCAAACTTCGTAGGCGCTGATGACCGCGCCCGTCAGCGCGTTGGTCATCAACTTGAGCGAATGATAATCGCTTTGGCTGCTGCTTTTCTCATCGTCTCCGGAGACCCGGGCGCGACGGATGTTAATCAATGGATCGACATGGGCCTCGAAAAGGACATTGCCGATGGCGCGCACGTCCGCCATCTGCTCCGGAATGAGCGGGAACGTTCTGGGATCGAAGTCCGTTCGCGTGCGTTGCTCCTCGAAGGAAAACGCATAGGTGATCCCGGGGATGGTGGTGCGGGCGAGCCGGGCGGACTGCCGCAACTCGGCCAGGAGATTGTCGCGGTAGGTTCGGAAGGCCAGGCCTGTAACGCGTTCCACCGGCGGAGCCAGGAAAAACTTCTGCATCTTCGTGGTCGCGGCCTTCAACCGTTCCGTCTCGCGTTTGGCGGCGTCCACGTTGGTCGTGGCCGGAAAGGGATCCTGCCCGTAGAGACGCTGCAAGATGGCGCTGTTTTGCTTCAACTCCTCTTCCAGGGCGTTGCTGCGATTGACCGCCCCGAGCGCGTAGACAATGCCGACGGCGAGCAAAGCGGCAGCGATTAGCCCGCCGATGGCGAGAAAAAGATTTCGCTTAATCCAGAGCATGTCAGAGCTTGATCGGGCGAACGAGCGTGGCGGTGACCGTGAAGCGAATGGTCGTGTTGGTGGTGTCGGCCCCCACGATGTCACCGGTCACTTTCGTCTCATTGGCGTTCGTGCTGAAAAATCCGCCACGCGCCCGCAATTCCTCGGCCACGGCTTCCGCCAGGATGGTATTGGCCTCCGGGCGGACCTCGCGAAGATTGACGCTCGAACAGATGAGGGAGAGGGAGGAAATCTCATTGGTGACCGCCTGGGTGGCGCCACCTCTACCGGGAATCGGCGGCGGAGGCGGTGGAGCGGGCGACTTGGCCGCGCCACTGCCGCATCCGACAAGGAACTGATCGGGGGCATTGGGGTTGAGTCGTTCAACCCAGACACCGACGGAGCGGCCGAATTCCTGTTGTTTCTTGGCCTCAACAGCGATCAGCGCCTCGCGCATGGCGACGAGAAGCTCGGCCCATTGCAATCGGTCCTTCATCCACGCCTGGAACTGGCCCGCCTCGCTTTCGGCGCGTTTCAACACGCCCATGGCATCGCGCAGCCGTTGCTCGCTTTGCTGCAAAGGAGCCACCTTGGCCTTCAAATCCTCCAGCGCCGCCTCCTTGTCGATCGCCACGCGCTGATAAAACCAGCCGTAGATAAAGACGATGAAGATGAGGCAGAAAACGGATGCGGCCAGGTACGGTTTCTTCTGATTGAACGCCTGCCGCTGCAGCGAGCTCTTCGGCATGAGGTTCAATTCCACCGGGCAATGCGCGAGATTGCGCAAGCCCAGCCCGACCGCCTCGCCCATCGAGTGAGCCACCTTGGCCAGTTCCTCGCGATTCAGATCGGGATCGAGCTGCAGGTTGCGCAGCGGATTGAAGTACTCGACCGGCAGATTGAGTTTCTCGGAAAAGAATTGCGCCGTGTAAGGCATGCTGGTGGCGCCACCGGAAAGGAACAGGCGCTCGGGGGGCGAGCCGCCCTGCTGCCCGCGATAAAACTGAATGGTCTGATTGACCTGGATATGCAGGCGCGTCAACACCTGGCGCGCGATCTTGGAGATGGCGGCCTGGTGGGGATTCTCCGGCTCTTCGTAGGCTCCGCCCAGGCTGACGAAGCCTTCGTCGATCTTGAGCTTTTCCGCTTCGTCGAAACTCATCTTCGATTCCTTGGCGAAATCGAGAGTGATGGAATTGGCGCCGATGTTAATCCCGCGGGCGTAGACGTTGCCCTTCTCGAAGAAGAGCAGGTTGCTCGTCTTGGCTCCGATGTCCAGGAGCATGGTGCACCCTTCCAGGTCACCATAATTATACCGAAAAGCATTGCACAGCGCCGCGGACGAGACATCGACCAACTGCAGCCGCAGGCCGGCTTTCTCCGCCGTCGCGAAAAGTCCCTCCACGATGTCGGATTTGACCGCGACAAGGAGGACCTCGAGCTCGCCGGACGGAGCGGCGCCGAGAATCTGATAATCCCACACCACCTCCTCGAGGGGGAACGGCACGTTCTGCTGCGCCTCGTACTGGATGATCTGTGTGACCTTGGAGGTGTCGACCGGGGGCAGTTTTACGAACTTGGAAAATGTGTGGTAGCCGGGGGCGCAGATGTTGACGTTGCGGGAGCTAAAACCTTTGGCCGAGAGGGTGGATTGCAGCCCCTTGACCACGGCGGTCTCCCTCGTCGCTTCCTGAGTTCCATCCTGGCCGAGCGGCTGGAAGCCATACTGCTTCAGCATCAGGCCACCAGCTTCGGTCAGCTCGAACTCAGCGAGCTTCAGGTTGGTGGCCCCAAAGTCGACCACCAAGAATGATTTCTTGTTCAGCATCTGTCACCGTCCATGAGAGCGCCGAAGGTGAAACGCCCGCAATTATAGCGCAAGCACGCTCGCACCGATTCGGCCACGGAAAGTCCGTGGTGATTACAAGGAACACAACCCGGGGTCAAACAGAAAAGCGCTGTCCACCAGATTGATGAGGGCAACTTACCCCGGTGTGAAAATTTTTCATCTCGAAATTTGTGTTCGAAAGTAGGCGATGGTGGATTTCAGCCCCGCCGCCAGGGATACCTTCGGCTCCCAGCCTAGCCATTGGCTCGCGCGGGTGATGTCCGGACGGCGCTGCTTGGGGTCGTCCTGGGGCAGCGGTTTGAAGGTCAGACGGCTGCGCGAACCCGTCGCCTTGATGATGGCCTCGGCGAACTCGATCATCGTCAGCTCGTGCGGATTTCCAATGTTCACCGGCTCGGAGTGCGAGCTCATCATCAGCCGATAGATGCCCTCGATCAGGTCGGACACAAAACAGAAACTTCGCGTCTGCGTCCCGTCGCCGAAAACGGTGATCGGCTCATTCTGCAAGGCCTGGCTGATGAAGGCCGGCACGACGCGTCCGTCCCGCACCCGCATGCGCGGGCCGTAGGTGTTAAAGATGCGGACAATGCGCGTCTCCACCTTGTGCTCGCGGTGATAGGCCATGGCCATCGCTTCGGCAAACCGTTTGGATTCGTCGTAGCACCCGCGGGGCCCGATGGAGTTGACGTTGCCCCAGTAATCCTCCCGCTGGGGGTGGACCAGCGGATCGCCATAGATCTCGGAGGTGGATGCGAGAAGAAACCGGGCGCCTTTCTCCTTGGCCAGGCCGAGGGCCTTGTGCGTGCCGAGGGAGCCGACCTTTAACGTTTGGATAGGCAACTCCAAATAATCGATGGGGCTGGCCGGTGAGGCAAAATGCCAGACGTAGTGAACGGGGTCATGGAGGAACAGAAATTCCGTGACATCCTGTTCCACGAATTTGAAACGGGTGTTGCCCGCCAGGTGATCGATGTTGGCCACGGACCCAGTGACGAAATTGTCGATGGCGATCACGCGATGTCCGCGGGCCAGGAGAAGATCGACGAGATGAGACCCCAGGAAACCGGCGCCTCCGGTGACGACGGAGGTGGGCTGCGCCGAGGACCGCTTCCGCCGCTTTGCAATTGCCATGGCCTCTCTTAGCGGACGAGAGGTTGGAAGGGCAACCCAAACGTTGGGGGGGATTCATTGATCATTGAGCATTGAGCATTGATCATTGTTCATCGGTCATTGGGGAAGCGGCCATCGATGGCAAATGATCAATGCTCAATGCTCAATGACTACCGCAGACTACCGCGCTCCTTCTCCTGTCAGCACCACCGGAATGGTCCGCCAGAGGATCTTCACGTCGAGCCAGAGGGACCAGTTATCAATGTATTCGAGATCGAGGCGAACCCAATCCTTGAAATCCTTGACCTTGTTGCGGCCGCTGACCTGCCAGAGACAGGTGAGCCCGGGCTTCACGCTCAGGCGGCGGCGGTGGGCGGGATCATCGAACCGCCGTACTTCATCGACGGGCAGCGGCCGAGGGCCAACCAGGCTCATCTCGCCGCGCAACACATTAAACAACTGGGGCACTTCATCGATGCTGTACTTTCGCAGCAGCCGCCCGATCTTCGTGACGCGCGGATCGTTGGTCACCTTGAAGACGGGGCCGCCCATTTCGTTGAGGGCCGCCAGCTCCTGCTTAAGTTGCTCGGCATTGGACACCATGGATCGAAACTTCAGCATGGTGAATGGCGCGCCGTTCAATCCGCACCTGCGTTGACGGAACAACACGGGCCCGGGCGAGCTCAGGCGGATGGCAATCGGCACGAGCAACCAGACCGGGAGCAGAAGCAAAATGAGGAGGAAGGCGACGCTGAGGTCGAGCGCCTGTTTGAACACACCCTGCCACGATGCTTCCGGAGCGGAGCGGAAGACCAGCACGGGCCGCCCTTGAAAATCATCGAGGGCGGTGCGGGAGACCTGGGTCTTGAAGAAATCGGCCACGAGCCAAGCCTCCACCCCTTCGATTTCACAAGCCTGAATGGCCTTCTCCACCTGGCCAAAAAAGACATGCTTGGCGTTGATGATGATTCCATTGGCGGAAGTTTGATGCAGCAGCTCAACAAGATCGGCGATCGTGCGCTCGTTGAGGTCAAGTTCCGCCAGCACCTCCATCGACTCGGAGCGGCTGCCGCCAAAATCCGCGCGCATGCGTCGCGTATCCTCCGGCGCGCCGACCAGGATGACACCCCTCCGCATCTGGGCCTGGCCGAACCGGCTTTGATAAATGACGCGAAGGATTTCCTCCGCCAGCATGACCAGGACGAAACTGATCATCCCAAACAGGATGATGACACCGCGGGCCAGTTCTATGCGGAGGAGAAACATCACCAGAATCACCCCCACGACCACGATGATGCACGCCTTTCCCAGAGTCCATGCCGTCTCCTTGCGCGAGGCGAAAATCGGCCGAAGATAAAAGCCCTGCGTTTCCAGAACCAGCGGGACCCCGGGAATGATGATGACGTAGAGCCAGATGAACCGCCCGAATTCAGCAATCGGCTCGAAGGTAATGCCGAGATATTGTCCGGTGAAGGCCACGCGCCACAAATGAGCCAGCCACAATCCAACGGCGAACAATGCGGCATCCCGCAATTGATACAGCTGAGTCCGAATTTGTCGGTCGCGTCGTAACATCGCCCCTACTTAGCCCACCCTCTGCCTTTTAGCCGGGATCCCCACGAAAAAGGGAACTGGACGGAAGATTCTGTTTCGCAAGTCTAAGACAGTAAGAGACCAAAACCGATCAATCAATTCTCCGATTTTAAGCCTGGGCTCTCGGGCCACCTGCCCAGGGGTCTGACCCTTCCGGCGTTGTTCGGGTTTCATTTCAACTAAAGTTCCATCAACTGGACCGGCCCATCCATTAGCAGCCTTACGCGTGGCTCGCCCGGGGTTTCCCAGGTCCAGCCGCAGTCTCTTACCAGCAAAGTCCTTCGTAGGTGGAGGGTAACTCGCGTAATTCATTCCAGCCGTTGACATCGATGATGTGGTGCCGGGCCGTCACCCAAGGCTTGAGCTCCTCCAGCGACACGCATTGATGGGCCACCACCACCAGACCCTCCGCCCCCAGTGCAGCCTTGAGATCTGCACGAAGCACACTGGCCAGATGGGGCATTCGCGTGTCGATGGCCCGTTTATTGGCACCCACCAGGGCCGCCAGGTTCAAGGCCGGGTCATAGACGCGCAATTTGTAACCGCGCCCAACGAGACTCTGGGCCACCTCGACCATCGCGCTCTCTCGCAGGTCGTCCGTGTTCGGCTTGAAACTCAACCCGAGGATGCAGACCTCCGTGTGGCCGGACTCCGAAATCCGTTCCATCAGGCTCTGCAAATGCCGCTCGTTGCTCGGCAGCAGATTCTCCAACATGGGCAGACTCACGCCATTGACCCGGGCATGCGCCGTCAGCGCCCGCACATCCTTGGGCAGGCACGAGCCGCCAAAAGGATTGCCCGGCTTCAGATAATAGGGGGAAAGATTCAGTTTGGTATCCTGGCACAACAAATCCATCACCACGCGCGTATCGAGTCCCATCTGTTTTCCCACCCGGCCGATTTCATTGGCGAAAGTGACCTTGGCGGCGTGGAAGGCGTTGCAGGCGTACTTCGCCATCTCGGCAGTCTCCCAATTCACAATCGCCGCGTTCTCTCCAAACAGGCCGCGCAACAACTCGGACGGAGGGGACTTCCCGTCGCGTGTTCCAACGATGCTGAGGGAGGGCTTCTCAAAATCCGCCACCGCCGTGCTCTCGCGCATAAACTCGGGGTAGCAATAAACCTGCAGCAAGCGGACGGCCATGAGGTCGGACAGCAGCTCCTGGGCAATGGCCCGGGTGGTTCCCGGCAGCATTGTGCTGCGCAACACGAGCGTGTGGCTCCTGGTCTTGCGGCGAAGCGCCTGGCCGATCTGTTCGACCACGCCGCGCACGAAGCTCAGATCGAGTGCCCCGTTGGCCCGGGAAGGAGTGCCCACGCACACGATCGACAATTCCGTGGCTTCAATGGCCTCGTCGCAGTCCACCGTCGCCCGCAGCAGGCCCTTTTCCTTGGCCCTCTTCAGCAATTCCTCGAGGCCGGGCTCAACGATGGGCGGAATGCCGGCGTTGAAGGACTCGATCTTCTGCGGATGGATGTCGACACCGATGATTTGATGCCCCCGGCTTCCCAGGCATCCCGCCGTGACCGCACCCACGTAACCAAGGCCAAAGACGCTGATGTTCATGAGTGGGCGGAGGCTAAAAATGTGGTGGTGAAAACGCAAGGCTTGTCCCCCCGCGCCGTCAGGCGAAGAAAAGGCGCCCGGCAAACCTTGCGGAAGGCCGGCGAGACGATTCCCTCCAAACTGTCCGAATCGCCCGACATCGCGGATGGCTCCTCTCCGGGAATGGCAGAGATGGGTTCGACAAGTTCCACCTCGTTCCATTCCTCCCCGGCCTCGATGAGCACTTCCACGTCGGCGCGGCACACGCGAAATCTCCGGTCGGTAACGCGCCTCACCCAGCTGCCGGGTGCAAACTGCCAGCGCACGATAAACGTTTCGGCCGACCCGTCCATCCGTGCGCAGGCATCGGCCACCTCCCAGCCGTCTTGCTCCGGCAGATGCCGAATGGAACGCCGGAGGGTCACGCCGGGCAGCGGCAAGGTTGCCATGGCCAGCTTGCCTAACAATTCCAGCCGCGGCTTCTCGTGGCGTTCCTCCCAAAGAAACGGGCCTACCCTCCTGGGGAATTCCACGCGGGCCGGGCAAGGCGCGTTGTGCGCCCGGCGCGACGCCAGCCAGGTTCGCAAATTCCCGTCCGCGTGGTACGCTCCGGTTCCTGGATCAATCACCAGCGCCACCTTTTTGATCCAGATGGATAGATGCAAGGCGTCCAGATGCCCGTGGGCCGCCGTCGACAAATATCCCAGCGGAGACAGATCCCAACGAAGCATCCAGGAGCCGTGATGAACGATGCAATATCCGGATTTTGCGTAGTGTATCCATCCATCGAGTTTTGCGGACACGGCGGAGGTCGACATGTGGCGGGCGGTCGAATCGATGACGGGGGCCTTGGAACAACCCACCTGGTCCCGCAGGGCGGTTCGGCATTCCGACATCCAATATTCAAGGCCGGCGCTCTTCTTCCGTCCCAGGAGCCACTCCCTCCATTCGCAGCCGGCCTTTGCTTCATCAAGAAAGAATGGGGTCACGCAGGCGCCATCCGAATCGCCGTAGTCCCAGGACTCGGCACCGGCCTGAACCTGGACGAAAAAATCGGCCGCCTGAAAGATTCTCAAATAGACCGGCTCGCACACGGTGCGGCCGGCCGACGTCAACGCGTGCATGGCCTGCCAGCAAAGTTCCCAGGAGAACAATTGATAATTCAGCGCCTGTTCCCGGTTGGCGCCGTCCTCCTCAAACTGGGCGATTACTTCCCGCTCCCACAATCCTTGCAGCTCGTCCAGCGAAGGTCCCACGGCGGCCAGTCCCGGCCATCGTGCCGTGGCCACGATGCATCCGGCCAATTCGGCCAGCAGATGATTGTTGGCCGAGGAACCAAACGACCGATGTCTCCACGCATACCAGGCGTGCGAAGGCAGGATGGATTGACGAAGGCGTTCCAGCAGTGGCGAAAGAGGAATGATAATGACCGACGCCAGAGGGTCTGGGGCCGGGCGACCCGGTGGCGCTTCGCGAGTGGCGATCGCGTCGAGTAATGCATCGATCCACGCGAATTGGATAAGCCGCATGCCCACCTCGATGGCGCTCGTCCAATTCCAACCGCGATAAGGCGGATTTTCCCTCACCCAATGGTCCAGCCACTTCAGACATTTCTGCAACGCTTGCGGATCTTCGAGCACATACGCCGCCATGGCGAGGCGGACGAGCTGGTTCCATCGACTGGGTTCCCAAATCAATTTTGAATCCACGCCCGGGGGCAGTGTCCGATAATTGAGGTTGAACGCGCTGGCCGTCGAGCGCATGTCGCGTTGGGCAAGATAATCGCATTGCCATCGCGGCGGATCGTCGACCTGCACCTCCAGATGACCAAAGAAACGCCAGCGGCCCGCGATGATTTCATGGGCATCCCGGTGCAGCGCACTTCGCAACTCCATCGGGGCATCGGCCGGATTTGGCAATCGGGGATAGACTCGGGAAGTGGTGAGGTCAAGCGCGGGCCATGTTGTACGCTGGGAATCCACGATTTGCCGCAGCTTCTTTCGGCCATGCAGCGCGATTTCCCGCGCGCCCATTACGCGCAATCGGTGCCAGTACCATGAAAGCTTGCTCATGGAAGTCGTGCTCGTCCTCGTCCGTCGTCCTCGTCCTCGAACTTGTCAGTGTTGTTCCCAATGGCAAATTCAGACCGTGCGGGGAGAACGAGACAGTGCCGGCTCTTGGAAAGCGGTGCAGACCATTCTAAATCTGGAAAGAGACAGATTCGAGGACGACGGACGACGGACGAGGACGAGGACGAGAAGGGGTTCATGAAATGTGAATGGAATTGTGAACCGTCTTGATCCCTCACCCCACGTCCACGGTCCGGCCGGCCTGGATGGATTCCAGCACGGCAAACGTCAGCAGCATGCTTTGCCGCGACTGTTCGTACGGCAGGGGATGCTCCGAGGCGCCACGGAGAAACGACATCCAGGCCGCCATCTGTTCCGCGTGCCCCTTCCCATGATAGGACTGAGTTGTGGTCTTTCTTCCGCGGTGCACGACAAGTTTTTGGAAGTTCTCGATCTCCGCCACCATTCCCGCGGCGAAGACCGTGCAAACCTCCTTTGGCCACGTCGGGTCCCCTTCCGCAGAATAGACCAGCTGCGCGGACGAACCGTCGGCGAACTCGACCTGGGCGGTGACGCTGTCCGGAAACGGCAGGCGTCCGGTCGCGGGCCAGGTGGTTTGCGCCGTGACGCGCAGCGGGGATGCGTCCAGGAGGAAGCAAAAGAAATCCAGAAAATGGCAGGCTTCACCCACGACTCGTCCGCCGCTTTCGGCGTAATTGGAGTACCAGTGACCGGCCTCGAGCTTGCCGGGAACGACTCGATAGCTCACGGTCTTTGGACCGGGCGTTTCCTTCACCAATCGTTTCAATTCCACGCTCGCGGCGGCAAACCGCCGGTTGAACCCGACCTGCACGGAGCCCGAGCTGGGGGCCAGCGCCGCATCGATGGCCAGCAATTCCTGCCGGGAAAGGCAGAGCGGCTTTTCGACGAACACGTGGCGGTCGGACGCCAGCGCCGCCTGCACGATCGGCGCGTGCAGGTGATTGCGGGTGGCGACAATGACTGCACCGGAGCCCGTCGATTTTGCGCCAAGAATCGCGGCGTAATCCGTCGCGGCCGCGGCAAATCCAAACTTCCCCTTCACATGATTCGCGGAGAGCGCTGTGTTGTTCACCACCGTGCCCAGGGGAAGGCCATTCTTCACGTGCGGCAACAACATCGTCCGCGCGAAGTTTCCCGCCCCAATGACATCCAGCCGGCTGACCGCCGCTGACAACCGCGGCGGCCTCTCGACGGATCTCGAATCCGGGACCGGCCGATGGGACGCCGGCTCAGGCCTGGAAAGCGGAGCGGGAGAGTACTCGAGCAGGACACCAACTTCCGTGGCGGCACCTTCACTTAGCAATGCCTGGTACACGTCCAGCGACTCGGTGAAGGCAACCCGCCTCGTGGTGACGGCACTCAGATTTAATTGTCCGGTTTTGATGAGATGCAGACAGGCATCGAAATTGCGCTGCTCGGTCCAGCGGACATAGCCGATCGGATAATCGCATCCGCCCCATTCATACGCGGGATCGTAACGCCCGGGGCCGTAGCTGCGGGAATAGCGCAACGAGATTTCTTTTTCGTAGGCGTGCTTCCATGGGAGATCCACCTTGGTATTTCCCACGATCACGATCCGCCCGCGATCCCGCAGCGCCTCGATTGCCTGCTCCACCGGCGAATTGTCCCGGGTGGCGGTCGCCAGCACGACGGCATCGACCCCGAATCCTTCCGTCCATGTTCGCACCTCGTCCGCGAACAGCTGTGCCTCCGGGATGACAAACCGTTCCGAGCCCATGGCCTCGGCGAAAGGCCGGCGGGCGGGCGCCAGATCCACGGCCATGACCCGCGCGCCATTGATGCGCAGCAGGGCGGTGACGAGCAATCCGATGAGGCCCTGCCCGATGACCAGCACGCGTTCGCCCAGGGTGGGCTCGAGTTGACGCACCGTTTGCAGGGCGATGGAGATAATCGTGGTATAGGCGGCCTGCCAGTTCTCGACGCCCTCCGGAATTTTTGCGACGAGGAAGTCGGGCACGGCGATGTGCTCAGCATGCAGCGCGGTCTCGTTGCCGCCACAAGCCACGTTGTCCCCGACGCGAAATCGCGTGTTCATGGGATCGACGACCTCGACCACGCCCGCCGCGCTGTAGCCGAGAGGGGTGGGCGTTTCGAGCCGGTTGCGGACTTTGTCGAAGGCAGCTTTCCATCCCAGCGTCCGGGCGGTGTCGAGCACCTTGCGAACTTGATCGGGCCGGGCCCGCGCTTTCTGCAGCAGGTTCATCTTCGCCTGCTCCACTTTCATTTTTTCCGTGCCCACGCTGATGACGGAGTGAGTGACCCGCACCAGGATGCCGCCCGGTGGGGCCGTGGGCATGGGGACTTCCTGTAGTTCGAGCCGGCCGTCCTGGTACTGGGCGATTTGTTTCAAGCGAGCGTTGCGGCCTGTTTCCCGGTTTACATTCGTTGCAGGAAAGCCTGGATGGCCGAGACCAGGCCGGCGTTATGTTGGGGAAGATTCGTTCCGACGCGCACGAATTTTTCCCCCAACCCGAGTTTGCGGCTGCAATCGCGCACGTAGTAGCCGTGTTTGGAAAGCAGGTGATCGCGCAGTTCGATCGAAGTCAGCCGAGGGTTCCGGATCTTGAATAAAACAAAATTTGAAAAGGTCGGCCACACCTGAAGCTCCGGAATCGCCGTCAGCCGTCCGGCGAGAGACTGCGTTTCCTCGATGCACTGGATGCGCGCCTTTTCATAATCCGCCTGGTGACGGAGGCACAGCCGGAGAAAACGCTCGGCCAGCGGACTGACATTCCAGATGGGGACAAACCGGCGGACCTCTCCGAGCACGGGCGTGTTGGCGGTGGCGACGAGGCCCAACCGCAGGCCGCAGACTCCGAAATCCTTGCCCAGGCTTCGCACGATCACGAGGTTGGGAAACTGGGAGAGATAATTGCGCAGCGTGGGTATGCCCTCGCGTTCGATCGAGGAAAATTCGATGAAGGATTCATCGACGACGATGGCGTGAAGGTGGGAGCACTTGTGCAGGATGGTCTCGAGCGCGGCCAGCGGCACTTTCCGCCCGGTGGGGCTGTTCGGATTGGGCAGCACCATCGCGTCGATGGAATGTGCCTCTATCTCGCGCAACAGGCGCTCGACGTTCACCTCGAAATCCTCCGATTCCAGGAGCTGGAACAAATGCAGGTGCTTGTTGAAATCGCGGATGACGTTTTCGTACTCCATGTAGGACGGGTAGGGCATGAGCCAGCGGGAGCCGAGCCGGGCCGCCACCAAATGGATCAATTCGGAGGCACCATTGCCCACCAGGATATGGTTCGGATCAAAGCCCGTCAGCGCGCCCGCCAGCTGGGCCTGCTCCGTTTGCATCGACGGATAATTCCGCACGATGTCCTCCAGCCGCTCGCCCAGCTGGGCGATGATCCCGGGCGTGGGAAAGAATTTGTTCGACAGATAACAGAAGTCCACGACTTCGGCGTGTCCGGCCTCCTCGGCCACCTGGAACACGGACGGGCTGTGCTGGCGTTCTTCCGATTTAAACAGGTTTAGCGTCATGACTGGAATAATTCGCGGTCGCGGCCGTCCCGGCCTGCCCTGCGGCATCCGGAATCAGCCTCTTGAACGTCGGGGTCTTGCCGTCCCGGCTTGTATAAAACTGATCGGTCACTTCCACGTTGAGCTTAAGATGGGGGCCAAGCCGCTTCCGCACCTCGGATTCGACGCGACCGAGCGTCGCCTCCATCGCCGGGCCTTGTGCCCGAAGCGAAATCTTCAGCGTGACCGAATGGGAATCGCTCTGGACAAACTGAAAACGCAAAATGTCCGTATACGTCTGGAGGAGCGAATAAAAATTCAAGGACGGCAAACGCGCCCCGTCCGGGGACAATAAACACTCGTCCTTGCGCCCCACCATGGCCTGAACCCGCGGATACAATCCCGCTTCATCCCGCCGGCTGTCGAGCTTCGCGATGTCACGAGTCTCGTAACGGATAAAGGGCATGACAGGATTATGCAGGCCGGTGGCCACCAGCCGGCGCTCGTCCGGGCCCAGCCCTTCACCGTCGACAAACTCCGGGTAACCATACTCCCAGTCCACCTCCATGCCGTCATGATCGGCGCGCTCGGTGATGACGACGGCGGGCTCGGTCATGCCGTACCAATCCCACAGTTTTTTGCCGAATGTGCGTTCGATGGCGCTCCGTTCAAATTCGCTGAGGGTCTCCGAAGCGGTGAAAACGCCGCGGACAAAGTCCAATTCATGACGGCGGGCATAGGCGTACTCGGCCAGCAGATGAATGGAGGACACATAACCGCGAATGTAGCGTGGTTTGAAGCGAACGAGCGCATCGAGGTATTGATCGGCATTTCCCGGCTTCAGGTGATAGGCCGACATGTAAAGCGTGCGTTCCAGCCAGCTCGTCTTCCAGAGCGGCGCATCGGGCGTGGCGGGCACATAGCTGCGAACGGCCGCGAAGGGCGAGCGGAAGCAGTAGCCCGCCTTGGCCCAGTGCCGGAAGATGCAGGCGTAGTCAAAGGCCACATAACTTTCGTTCAACCTCATGCTCATGGGCTGGCCGGTGGTACCGCTCGTGTTGGCCATGACGCTGCCGCCCCGGAAACGGACGTCGATCATGCGTTCCCAATGAGCGCGCACGTCTTCCTTGGTCAGGACGGGCACCCGGGACAGATCGCCCAGCGACCGAAAGTGTCGATTGGGATCAAATCCGGCGGC
>Ga0070689_100001458_pt1 | contig 15110 bp, 11 predicted proteins | sample KBSS23HmetaG_FD_64669 | JGI IMG/M metagenome (GOLD analysis project Ga0070689, IMG submission 64669) | Switchgrass rhizosphere microbial communities from Kellogg Biological Station, Michigan, USA - KBS S2-3H metaG | ecosystem: Host-associated > Plants > Roots > Rhizosphere ...
TTCGCGAGCCCGAAGTCGAGGATCTTCACGATCCCTTCGGAGTCGATGATCACGTTGTCCGGCTTCAGGTCACGATGGATGATCCCGATCTTGTGCGCTCGAGCGAGCCCGCGCGCGATCTGCACCGCGTACGAGAGTGCGTCGCGGCGTGAGAGCGGTCCACGGGCGAGGAGCGCCCGGAGCGTGACACCTTGGACGTACTCCATCGCGATGTATGGGTGCCCGCCGTGCTCGCCGACCTCATGAACGGCGGCGACGTTGACGTGTGACACCGCCGCGGCGCTCCGCGCCTCCCGGAGGAGGAGCGCTCGTCGCGCCGGGCTCTCGGCCACGTCGTACGGCAGGATCTTCACTGCCACCTTGCGGTGCAGGAGCTCGTCCGTCGCGAGGTACACGGCGCCCATTCCGCCGCTGCCGATGTGTGACTCGATCCGAAAGTGGCCGATGGTCCGACCGATGAGCGCGGGGTTCATGCGCGCGGTGTCCATCGGTACGTGCGCGACCTGCTTGAGAAGGTCCGAGAAGATCTCGGTCGTGGTCTTCTTCGGCGCGTCGTTCATCGATGCCATGGCATGCGAAGCTCCGTCGCTGCGGCGTCTCGCCGCACGTCGAGGATTCTCGAGAATTTCGCGCGGGTGGTCGAGCGTTGGCTCGCGCCATCGGGGCCCGACGCCGCCGCGCGCCGCCTCAAGCGTACCTCGTCGGGCGACGGTTTCGCACGCATCGTCGCCCCGTGCTCCTCACGGCGTACAAGGTCGCGCGCCTCGCCGCCGACGGTAACGCCAAGACGCGCACCCAACTGGCAAAGGCGATCGACTTCTAGCAACCTTGCGACGGGTGGAGCGCGTCGAGCGCCATCCACCCGAAACGGCGAACGCCGCCGACCGACGTGACGTACCCATAGATGAACGTCATCGTGCCGGACGGCTGCGTGAAGTGGCCGTCCGCCGCCTGCACGTAGAGCTGCACCGAGAGGTGCGGCTTCCCCGACTCGGTCGGCACGTCGACGCGCTGGAACTTCGTCCCCGCCGGAAAGATGTCGACCGCCGGCGCGCCGAGCGCGTCGCCCGGGGCGTTGAACGCGAGGTTCGCGTACCTCCGCCCGTTCGCGCGCGGGAGGGACATGTAATCGCCGGCGCGTTCGTGCGCCCCCTTCGCGTCGCGCACCACCTTCTTCTCGATGAGCGACGCGTCCGCGTCGTTCGCGATCTCGTAGCAGGCCATCGTGCCTTGGTGCGGGTCCTTCGCGTCGACGTTCCCGATCCGCGCGCGCAGCGAGTCCTGATCGACCACCGCGTCGATCGGATACCACCCCGCGCTGGCGTTCACCGTCGACATCGCGAGGACGTACGTCGCGCCGGCGAAGTGACGGATCTGCCCGTAATTGATCTGGATATGCCCGCCGTTCGTATCCGAGATCATCACGTTCGCGTCGCCGTCGCGGACGACCCCCGGCCCCACCGCCCACTGCTCGCCCCCCGCGACGTCGGTCACGCGGTTCCCCCCGCTCTCGCGGAGCTTGCAGTTGAACGGGCTATGGAGACACGCGCTCCCGTTCACGCCGGCGGTGAGCGCCGCGGCGGTCTCGGTCCCGTCCGCCTCGTCGGCGACGCCGCCGGATTCGGAGGCGCACCCCGCGAGGAGCGGGAGCGCGGACGCGAGGAGCGCGAAGAAGAAGCGCGGGGTCGATCGGCGATGGGCGATGGCGTTCGTCATGCGCCGCGGGAGAGCAGCTCTCGTGCCGCGGGTCCGCGGCGGGCGCGGGCCGCCCGTCGATGCATCGCGCTCCGCCGATCGCTCGAGAATGACGCCGGTCCCGAAGATCCGCGCGGCGGCGACGGCCCGGCGTCGGAGCGGACGACCGGCGACTCGACTCCCAACGATGGAGAGCGGAGTCCACACCGTCCACGCCGCTCGGGGCCCCCGCGGCAGCGAGCGGCACCACCATGATACGGTGGGCCCCCATGCGTGGCTCGCGCCGGCGGAAGACCGAACGGGTCGCGCTGGCTGTCTTTGCCGCGTTCGCCCTCCACGTCGAGACCGCGGCAGCGCTTGATCCCGGCCACCCCGCTTCGCAGTACGTGATGCAGTCCTGGGACACGGATCAAGGGCTGCCGACGAGCTCGGTCTTTGCCGTCGCGCAGACGAGCGACTCCTATCTGTGGCTCGCCACCGCGGAGGGGCTCGTGCGCTTCGACGGCGCGCAGTTTCGCGTGTTCGATCGGCGGAACACACCGAGCATGGGGCAGCACGACGTGAGGGCGCTCTTCGCGGACGGCCGCTCGCTCTGGATCGGGACGCGCCGTGGCGGGCTCCTGCGCTACACGGACGGGCAGTTCACGTCGTTCACGCGCGACGACGGCCTGCCGAGCGACTTCGTCCTTTCGCTCGCCGGCGACCGCCGAGGGACGGTCTGGATCGGCACGAGCGCGGGCCTCGCGCGGTACACCGGCGGCCGGCTCCACGTCGTGTCGAAGGCCGACGGCCTCTTGAACGATCAGGTCGCGACGATCCTCGTCGACCCGAACGGCGACGTCTGGGTCGGCACCGACGGGGGGCTGAACCGGCTGCACGACGGGCGCGTCGTGCAGTCGATCACGAAGAAAGACGGGCTCCCCGACGACGTCGTGACCGGGCTCCTCCGGCTCGCAGACGGCGCGATGTGGATCGCGACGCGCTCCGGGCTCGGCCGGATGAAGGACGGACGGATCGAAACGTTCGGGACGAAGGACGGGCTCTCCGACGACGACGTCGTGAACCTGGCGAGCGATCGGGACGGCAACCTCTGGATCGGCACGCGCGGCGGCGGGCTCAATCGCTACGCGCGCGGCGCCTTCTCCTCGTTCACCACGAAGGAGGGGCTCCCCACCGACGTGATCCTGAGCGCCCACGAGGACCACGAGGGGAACCTCTGGGTGGGGACCGACGGAAAAGGGGTGATCCGTCTGAAAGACCGGAACGTCACGCCGTACACGACGGAGAACGGGCTCGCGCGCGACTTCGCGTGGTCCGTCTTCGAGGACTCGAAAGGCGCGATGTGGATCGGCACGCAGGGCGGCGGCGTCTCGCGATGGGACGGGCGCTCGTTCACGACGCTCACGGTGAAAGACGGCCTGCCGAGCAACTACGTCTACGGCACGTGCGAGGACACGGCGGGCGCGCTCTGGATCGGGACCGAAGGGGGCGGCGTCGCGCGGATCGACGGCTCTCGCGTCACCGCGCTGGCGTCGAAGGACGGGCTCACCGGCGACAACGGGCGCGTCCTCTACGCCGACCGCGACGGCTCGGTGTGGGTCGCCTTCGATCGCGGAGGGCTCGACCGGATCGAGGGCGGGGCGATCGAGCACCTCTCGGAGAAAGACGGGATCCCGGACCTCCGCGTCACCGCGTTCCTGCGCGATCGATCCGGCGCGCTCTGGATCGGGACGGCGGGCGGCGGGCTCGTGAAGAAGCGCGACGGAGCCACGCAGGTCTACACCACCAGGGAGGGCCTCTCGCAGAACAACGTGAGCGCGCTCTACGAGGACAAGGACGGCGCGCTCTGGATCGGCACGATCGGCGGCGGGATCGATCGGTTGAACGCCGGGAGGATCGACGCGTTCCTCACGAAGGACGGGCTCTTCGACGATGCGGTGTACAGCATCCTGGAGGACGATCACGAGAACCTCTGGACGAGTTGCAATCGCGGGATCTCGCGCGTGCGCAAGAAGGATCTCGACGACTTCGCAGAGAAGCGCGTGACGTCTTTTTCGTCACGGAGCTTCGGCAAGGGCGACGGGATGAAGAACCCCGAGTGCAACAGCGGCTCGCCCGCGGGGTCGAAGACCCGAGACGGCCGCCTGTGGTTCCCGACGATGCACGGCGTCGTCGTGATTGACCCGGAGCACGTGAAGGAGAACGCCGTGCCGCCGCCGCTCGCGATCGAGGACATGATCGTGAATCGGCGGACGGTGACGCCGGCGGCCGACTCGAAGGAGGACCTCGTCCTCTCGCCGGACAGCCGCGACTTCGAGTTTCACTATGCGGCGCTCAGCTTCTCCGCGCCCGAACGGGTACGCTATCGATACAGGCTCGAGGGGTTCGACGGGGATTGGATCGACGCCGGCGCGCGACGCGCGGCGTACTACACGAACCTCCCCGCGGGGGACTACCGGTTCCGCGTGATCGCCGCGAACGAGGACGGCCTGTGGAACGACGATGGGGTCGCGATCGCGTTCCGCCTGACGCCGTATTACTACCGCACCGCCTGGTTCTACGGCCTCGTCGGGCTCACGCTCGCGCTCGGAGGATCGCTCGGCTACCGGGCGCGCGTGAAGACGCTCAAGGACGCGGCCGAGGTCCTCGATGCGAAGGTCCGCGAGCGGACGCTCGAGCTCACGCTCGCGAACGCGAGGCTCGCCGACGCGAACCGGCAGTTGGCCGAAAGAGACGAGCGCCTGAGCGAGGACCTCGCGCGCGCGCAGGCGTTCCAGCAGCGTGTCCTCCGCGCGTCACCGACGTCGGAGCGCGTCGTGTTCGCCACGTCGTACAAGCCCGCCGAGGTCGTCGGCGGCGATCTCTACGACGTGTGCGAGCACGCGCCCGGGCGCTTCCGGATCTTCCTCGCCGATGCCACCGGACACGGCGTCCAGGCGTCGCTGCGGACGATGGTGCTCATCACCGAGTACGACCGCGTGAAGCTCGACGCCGCGGACCCGGGGGCCGCGCTCGCCCGGCTCAACGCCGCGCTCTACGCGGTGTACCCGGGCCTCGAGATGCGGTGCAGCGCGTGCTGCTTCGACATCGAGCCGCACGACGGAGGCGGCGCGACGGTGCGCTACGCGAACGCCGCGCACCCGCCGATCCTCCACGTCACGCCCGCGGCCGTGCACGAGGTCTACAGGCCGGGGCCGTTCCTCGGGATGATCGAGTCGATCGCGCTCCAGGTGCACACGTTCGAGATGGCGAAGGGCGACCGCCTGCTCGCGTACACGGACGGGATCTGCGAGCAGGACGACGCACGAGGCGACTCGTTCGGCGTCGACCGGGTGGGCCGCGGCATCGCACGAAGGGACATCGACCTGCAGCGCGCGGTCGACGCGCTCTACGACGACCTCGTGAGCTTCGCCGGCGCGCGGCCGATCGCCGACGACGTCGCGCTCGTCGCCGCCGAGCTCCGCGCGTAGTTTCTTCGCTAGGGCCTCGTCTCGACGGTCGCGACGACGTGCAGCATCTCGGCGGCGTCGTCCATGCGGACCTCGAGACGACACCGGCCTTCGTAGGCGATGCGCGCGAGCCCGAGCTTGCTCACGCTGCTGCCGGTCGGGCGCTCGGAGATCGTGAGGAGGCGCGCGAGGTACGCCTCGCGGGGCGACGGGTACGAGTCGATCGCGCGGATCATGGCCTCGAGCGCGGCGACCTTCGGCGAGCCTCGGGGGACCGGGTTGGCGACATCGATCTCGACGCTCCCGTTCATGCCGCGCACGATGACCATCAGGTGGCTGGCCTCGGCGCGCGACCATTCACCGTACTTGATCGCGTTCTCCATCAGCTCGCTGGTCACCATGGCGACCAGCTTGCCGAACTCCAGGTCGTCGAAGACGGCCGCCAGGCAGTTCAGGACCGCGGAGCGAAGGAGCTCGATGTTCCTCCACTCGGGTCCGACCGGGACCTGGAGGAGAAAACGGAGGGGCCGGGGGGAGACGCCGGCCCCGTCTCTTGCGATCTCGGTCGTCACGGGTGCGCGATCGGTTGGATCTGAAAGAGCCCGTCTTCCTTTTGGAAGATCCACAGCGCGTCGAAGAAGATCTTCTGCCACTTGTGGCGAGGATCGAAGACGAAGACGAGCTTCACCCCTTTGTCCCGCACGTCTTTCACGTACTTGATGATGACCGCGATGGTCGACGAGTTGAAAAACTCGAGCGCCTCGAAGTGCATCTTCACGACGCACTCCGGGTGCCCGACCGCCGCCGTCACCTGGGCGAGGAACGGCATGAGGACGGTCTCGGGGTTCCGATGATTGCTGCGCCCCTTCCAGTCGAGCTGAATCGTGTCGCGCGACCGCGTGACCTCGATCTTCAGCTCACCGAACACGAGAGATTGCATTGCCACCCGCAAGAAGAAAGCGAAAGCCCGCGCCCCATCGGCGCGAGCGACGATCGGAGTGTACACAACGCGACGCGGCCTGAGGGCGCTTCGTCAGATCGGCTTCGGCGTCGCCGTCACCACGATCCGCTCGCGCGACGAGACGACCACACCGCCCGCCTTTTCCGCCGTGACGGCGAAGAGCCCCGGATCGTTCACGACGAGCTGCGCGTGGATCGCGACGACGACGTCGCCCGTGTCGCGATCGACGTCGAAGACGCCGCCGTCGATCGGGTAGCGCTGATCGCGCGTCTTGTCGAAGATCCAGAGCTGGTACTGCACCGCGTGCGGATCGTTCTTCGCGAGGCCGCGGAAGCGCATCGTCCCGCGCTGCGACGCCGGGTCCCACACGATGTCGCCCGACGCTCCGCGCGACGCGGGATCGGCCGTCGCCGACCACTCGCCGCGGAGGACGCCTTTCGACGCGAGGAGCTCGTCGCGGAGCTCGACCGGTCCCTTCGCGACCGCGGGGAGAGGCCGCGGGCGCAGCACCCACGCGCCGATCGCGAGCGCGAGACACGCGGCGGCGGCGAGCCACCCCGCGAACGCGATCACCCGCCCCGTCCGCGGCGGCTTCGCGACGTCGCCGCGCGCGCGATCGACCGCCGCGCCTGCGGGTGACGCCGCCTCGATCCTGCCCGCGAGGTGCGCGGGGAGAGGTTCGAGCGACCCGCGGAGCCCCGCGATGGCGACCGCCGCAACGACGCGATCGAGCTCGTCGGCGCGCCGACCGGCGAACTCGCGGAGGAGCTCGGTGAGCTCCGACTCTTCGGCCGGCGTGAGACCGACGAGCGCCCGTGCGGCCAGGAGCTCGTCGAGGCGCTCCTCGCGGAGGGAGATGACGCGGCTCATCGCGGTCCTCCCGTCTCCCTCGCTGGGCCCACCCCACCGCGTCCCGCGTCGAGCACCTCGCGCACGCGGAGGAGGCCGCGCCGCGCGTGCGCCTTCACCGTGCCGAGCGGCATCCCCGTCGACGCGGCGATCTCCTCGTGCGACAGCCCGTGACACGCCGTGAGGATGAGGACCTGGCGCTGCTCCGGGCGGAGCTGATCGAGCGCGCGCGCGGCGAGCGCCGCTTCGGCGCCGAGCTCGGGGCGGTCCTCGGTGATCGCCGCCGGCGGTACCTCGGGGAGCGGGTCGGTGTCGCGCCGGCGCTGGTCTTTGCGGCGCCGATCGATGAGGCGGCGCCGCGCGACCATCGCGACGAACGTGGGCTCCGCGGCGGTCTCCGGATCGAACCGCGCGGCGCTCTTCCAGAGATCGACGAAGATCTCCTGCACCGCGTCCTCCGCGTCGCTCGGTGCGAAGCGCCTCGCCAACGACCAGACGAGCCCCCCGTACCGCGCGATGCATTCACGGACCGCGGCGGGCTCGCCCGCGGCGACGCGTGAGAGGACGGAGGGGGTCACTGTGCGAGCTCGCTTGCGGGAGGGGGTCCTGCCGAGGGAGCGAGGAGCATACATCGCCAGAGGTCGCCGCCGCCGCGGATGCCCGCGCCGATGCGCGCGTGCCGAACGCGAAGAGAACGCGGGGGCTGAGACGACGACGACCATGACGGGGACCTTGCGATGAGCGGCCAGCGGACGGGCAAGATGAGATTCGACGCGCCCGCCCCGTTGGACGCACGACGCGTCTCCTTTTTCATGTGCCCGCCAGAAGCTTGCGGCGCGGCGCGCGTTCAGTGAGGGAGGACGGTCGCGACGGTCCACGGCGAGGCGGCGGTGTCGACGACGAGGAGGCGGAAGGCCTGCCCGTTGGCGGCGCCGAGCGCCCCCGCGGCGACGCCGAACGCGCGCACGCCCGGCGTCGCGGCGACCGCGAAGCTCGCGACGATCGACGTGTCCTGACCCGCCGGCGTCACGCCGAGGACGTAGTGGTTCGGCGCGAGCGACAGCCCGAGGTCGCTCGATGACTTGCCGAAGTGGATCCCGGCGAAGACGACCGGGCTGATCGCCGCCCCCTTCACGTGCCCGATGTCGACGCCGGGCGCGTCGGGCGACGCGTGGATCGCGCGGAGGCGCGTCGCGCCGGCGTCGTCGAGAGCGAAACCGTCCTTGAACGCGGCGAGCTGGAAGCGCGGCGCGGTCGAGACCTTCGGCGCGAGGAAGCCGGTCGCGACCGCGAGGTACCGCTCACCCGCTTCGAGCGAGCCGGCGGACCCCTGCGCGGCGGGCGCGCCGTCGGGCCGCTCGCCCCCCTCGGTGTGCGCGAAGAAGTCGATCATCGCGGCGCCCGGAGAGATCTGGATCGGCGCGGAGAGCTGCCCGAACGAGAGACCGTCGGCGAGCTCCTTCGCGCCGGCGAAGAGGTCGACGGCTGGCGCGTCGGGGGACGCGTGGAGCGCATACACGATCGGGTCCTGGTGGATGAAGCCGATCGATCCATTCGGGCCGACGGCGAGGAGCGAGAAGCCGGTCGCCTGGCGCGCCAGATGGCCGACGTTTCCGGTGGCGATGACGAAGACCTCCGCCCCCTCGGGGAGCTTCGGCGTGGTGAACGACGTGACGCGCGCACCCGCCGCGTCGATCCCCACGCGGAGCGCCGCGCCCGACGGGAGCGCGACGCCCGCCGCGCCGGTGTCGGCGAAGCGCGCGAGCCCCGCGATCTCCGGCGCGCGCGGGTTGTCGTCGCCGACGTCGACGCCGACCGCCGGCGCGTCCGGCGACGCGTGCACCACCCGGACGACCGCCGTGCCCGGCTTCGCCGCGTCGAACTTCTCCGCGAGCGGGAGGATCCGCAGCGCATCGTCGCCGTCCTTCGATCCGAGCCGCCCCGCCGCGACGGCGGTGATCTTGTCGCCCGCGGCGATCGCGATCGGCGCGGTCGCGAACGCGACCGGGTCCGACGACGTCGACGGCGACGCGCGGAGCTCGAACGCCGGCGAGCCCGGATCGACCTCGATGTACGGCGACGCGTCGCCGTACGCGATCCCCGTCACGATCGGGTTCTTCACGCCCACCGCGTACACGTCGACCTTCGGCGCGTCGGCCGACGCGTGGACGACGCGGATCATCGCCTTGCCGGGGGCGGGCTTCGCCGATCCGCCCGGATCCGCGCCGACGCCTCCGCCGGGGGACGCGGGCTGACCCGGCTCACCTTCCGGAGCGCCGCCGCTGGACGGGTTCGCGGAGCAGCCGAGCGCGAGAGCGGCGGTGACGATCGTGAGCACGTGCGGACGCAGGACGAGCTTCCTCATGATGAGCCTCCTCGAAAGAGCCCTCGCATGTCGGGGGTACACGGATGCGGATCGGCGCGGGCCGCCACGAGGGCGACCGCGGCTCGCGCTTCAGAAATCCGCTCGGCGGGCCTCCGCGCGGCGCGAGCGCGCCGGCGACGCGAGCGGCTTCGAAGCCGCGTCGCTGCCCACGAACGACACTTCGCCTCGCGAGCAAAACCGGATGCAGGGCGGCGATCTTTTTTTTCGTCTCGCGCGTACGGGGGCGCGGACGAGGCTCAACGTTCGAGAAAGACGCCGGCGGGCGGTGCTAGTCTGGGGCCCACCACCGTGCCGAACGCCTACATTTCCGGGACCGGTTTCTACGTTCCGCCCCGCGTCGTGACGAACGACGACCTACGCACCAAATACGGAATCGACACCACGCACGACTGGATCGTGCAGCGAACGGGGATCGAGGCGCGGCGCTTCGCCGACGAGGGGGTCGGATCGTCCGACCTCGCGCTCATCGCATCGAAGGACGCGCTCTCACGCGCCGGGCTCGACGCGAAGGACCTCGATCTCATCGTCTTCGCGACGCTGTCACCCGACCACGCGTTCCCGGGGAGCGGCGTCTTCCTGCAAGAGAAGCTCGGGCTCTGCGACGGCGAGTCGCCGAAGTTCGTCCCGGCGCTCGACGTGCGGAACCAGTGCTCCGGCTTCCTCTACGGGCTCTCGACCGCGACGGCGATGGTGAAGAGCAAGCAGGCGAAGCACGTCCTCCTCGTCGGCGCGGAGACGCACTCCGCGGCGCTCGACATGACGACGCGCGGGCGGACCGTCTCGTCGCTCTTCGGTGACGGCGCCGGCGCGGTCGTCGTGAGCGCCACCGAGGAGGACCGCGGCGTCCGCGGCACGTGGCTCGGCGCGGACGGCCGCTTCGCGCTCACCCTCAGCCAGCGCGTCTGGGACATCCGGAAGCGCCCGTTCATCCCGCTGAACGACGAAGGGGTCGGGCAGGTCGCGCCCGAGATGGCGTGGGCCCAGATGGACGGGAAGGTCGTCTTCAGGCACGCGGCCGAGAAGATGTGCCTCGCGCTGATGCAGTCGTGCTGGGAGCTCAAGATCGACATCAAGGACGTCGACCTCTTTTGCTTCCACCAGGCGAACATGCGGATCAACCAGTACGTCGCGCAGCAGCTCTCGCTCCCGGAGGAGAAGCTCCTCCACAACATCCAGCGCTACGGCAACACCACCGCCGCGACGATCCCGATCCTCCTCGCCGAGGCGGAGCGCGAGGGGCGGCTCGTGCGCGGGATGAAGGTGGCGATGGTGGCGTTCGGGAGCGGCTTCACCTGGGGGAGCGCGATCTGCGACTGGTGATCGGCGTTCCGCGAGCCGGGCTGGGGAGCTCGAGGGGAGCGGCGCTCCCCTCGAAACCAGGCTAGAGCGATTTCGCGCAGCGGAAGCCGATGCCGTAGCTCCGCGTCGACGGATCGTTCTTGTAGCGGAACGTGGGGCGCACCCACGCGGGCTGCGCGCCGTTCCACGATCCGCCGCGGATGACGCGCTCTTCTCCCTTGGCCGGGCCCGTGGGATTCACCTCCTCGGCCGGCGTGTACGGCGCGTAGCGATCGGCGGTCCACTCCCAGACGTTGCCGACGACGTCCTGGATCCCGTAGCGCGACTTCCCCGCGGGGAACGAGCCGACCGGCGCGGTCGTCGGCCATCCGTCATCCTGCGCGTACATCGCCTCTTCGAGCGCGCCATGCTGCTTCCCCCACGCGACGCACTCGGTGCCGCACGCGTTCAGGCGGAGCGCCGACGGCGGCTCGTCGCCCCACGGGTACATGCGCCCATCCGGGCCGCGCGCGGCGAACTCCCACTCGGCCTCGGTCGGGAGCCGCTTCCCGGCGATGCGGCAGAATCGATCCGCCATCTCCCAGTCGACGCAGTTGATCGGGTGCTGCGCCCGCTCCGGGTCCTTCCCGTTGCACTGCGGGTCGAACGATTTGCGCTCCGCCGGCGTGATCTGCGCCCACCGATTCGTCTGTCCGGCGCGCTTGCACTCGCCGCGATCGCTGCACCGCCCGTACGTCTCGGTGGTGACCTCGAAGACGTCGATGCAGAACGGCGCGAGCGTCACCTGGTGCGCGGGGCGCTCGAGCGGGAGGTCGTCGTCGGACCCCATGAAGAAGCGGCCGCCGGGGATCGCGTTCATCCCCTCGGGGCAGCCCGGCGGCGGCGCGGCCGCGGGGACCGCAAAGGGCGCGTCCGGCGGCGGCGCGGCGGCCTCGCCGCCGAACGGCGGGGCGGGTGAAGGGGCGGTGCGCGCGAGGTGGCCGCGCACGACGATGAACGCGCCGAGCGCGATCGCAAGGAGCGCCGTGGCGATCGTCCCCGCGACGAGCGGCGCGCGCGTCCACGGCGGATCCTGCCGGCGCGGCAGCGCGAGGCTCGCGCTCGTCGAGTGATCGATCGCGAGCGGCGCGCCCGATCCCGGCGGCGCGGGCGGGCGCGGCGACCGCGGCGCCCCCTCGGGCGGCGCGCTCGAGACGCGCGGGCTCGGCATCGTGGGGAGGAACGGGAGCGCGGGGAGCGGCGTCCCCTCGGCGATCGATCGCAGGCTGTTCACGGCGAGCTCGACGTTCGACCGCGACGACTCCGCCTCCATCTCGGCGACCGCGGCGGAGCGCTTCGCGAGCCCGTCCCGCGCGAGCGACGCGACCCAGGCGCCGAGCTCCGACGCGCTCGCGAGCGGCCCCGCCGCCTCGATGGCGAGCGCCATCTCGCGCGCGGTCGCGAAGCGGCGCGCCGGGTCGGGCGCGAGGCCGCGCATCACCACCGCGTCGATCCGCGGCGACACGTCCGGCACGAGGAGGCTCGGCGCCGACGTGCGGGCCGCGAGGACCTTCGTGACGATCGCCCCCTCGCTGTCTCCGTCGAAGAGTCGCTGCCCGACGAGCGACTCCCAGAGGACGACCGCCGCCGCGTAGACGTCGGTGCGCCGATCGGCGCGTCCGTCCTGGAGCTGCTCCGGCGCCATGTACGCGAGCTTTCCTTTGAGCTGCCCTTGCCGCGTCGTCTGGACGCGCTGCGTCGCCTTCGCGATCCCGAAGTCGAGGACGCGCGGGACGCCGTCCGTGCCCACGAGGACGTTGTGCGGCGAGACGTCACGGTGGACCATCCCGAGCGGCTCGCCGGTCTCGCTCACCGCTTCGTGCGCGGCGTGGAGCCCGTGGAGGACGCTCGCGACGATGCTCGCGGCGATCGACGGAGCGACCCGGACCCGGGCTCTCTGCGCCGCCTGGAGGAGGCGGAGGAGCGACTCGCCGTGGACGTAGTCCATGACGATGAAGAGCTCCTCGTCGGTGGAGACGACGTCGAGCGTCGGCACCACGTTCGGGTGCCGGATGCGCGCGACGAGCCGCGCCTCGTCGAGGAACATCGCGACGAAATTCGGGTCCTTCGCGAGGCCGCCGTGGAGGCGCTTGATCGCGACGGTGCGCGCGAACCCCGCGGCGCCGAGCTGCCGCCCAAGGTGGACCGCCGCCATCCCTCCGGCCGCGATCTCGTCGTACAGCGCATACCGCCCCGCGATGAGGCCACGTGATAGGGGCTCGCGATGGTCGCCCAGGCCGCGTGAGGTCTCGACTGGTCCTTTCGGCTGGCTCACGACGTGCCCCTCCTCGCGAGACCTTGGCGGCCTCGAGCCGAATGGTCTTCGTGCGAGCGCGCCGATCGGATGCACCCGGGTGTGCGATCCCGTCACTTCGGCCCCAAGTGAGGCCATCCAGAGGCCGTTGGGCGATCATTTCAATTCTGGACCGATCCGGCGAGGCGCTTCGATCGTTAGGAATCGTAGCGACGGAATGCGCCGGCGAACGGCAGCGTTGACCCGGCGCCGGACGACGCGCGCACGAGGCGCGAGACGCGACGGCGCGAGGAACAGAATGACCGCAACGTTCGACTCGGTGGCGGCGAACGCCCACCGAATACGCGAGCACGTCGTCCGCATGTGCGCGGGGCCGGAGGGTGGGCACTTGGGGGGCGCGATGTCGATCGCCGATGTCCTCGCCGTCCTTTATTTCCACGTCCTCCGCGTGGACCCGGAGAAGCCGCTCGCCGAGGATCGCGACGTCCTCCTCCTCAGCAAGGGGCACGGCGCGCCGGCGCTGTACGCGGCGCTGGCGATCCGCGGCTTCTTCCCGGAGAGCGAGCTCGGCTCGTTCGGCCACCCCGGCGCGAGGCTCATGGCCCACCCGGTGCGCGCGGTGCCGGGCGTCGAGATGCCGAGCGGCTCGCTCGGGCACGGGCTGTCGCTCGCGATCGGCTTCGCGATAGCGGCGCGCGACGCCGGACCTTTGCGGCGCTCCTTCTGCATCCTCGGCGACGGCGAGCTCCAGGAAGGATCCGTCTGGGAGGCGGTGATGGCCGCCGGCTCGATGGGCCTCGACAACCTGGTCGCGATCGTCGACCGCAACGGCCTCCAGATCACCGGGCGGACGGAGAACACGATCCGCCTCGAGCCGCTCGCCGCGCGCTTCGCGTCGTTCGGCTGGTCGGTCTGCGAGGTCGATGGGCACGACGTCGAAGCGCTCGCGCGCGCCCTCGACACGCCACGAGCCGGAGACACGCGCCGCCCCACCGTCGTCATCGCGAAGACGATCAAAGGGAGAGGGATCGCGTTCGTCGAAGGGAAGACGCGCAGCCACTTCGCGCGCCTCGGCGCGCGCCAGCTCGATCAAGCGATGGGGGCGCTCGCGAAGGCGCGCGGAGAGATCGAAGCGCAGCGACGCGCGTACGGAGAGGGGACCGAGCCTTGACGATCCATGAAGAGCAGTCGGCGCGCGACGCGTACCGCGACGCGCTGGTCGAGCTCATGGCCGCCGATCCGACGATCTACTGCATCGACACCGACACCGGCCTCTTCAGCGGCGTCGACTTCGGCGCCGCTGCGCGGCGCTACGTGAACCTCGGGATCGCCGAGCAGAACGCGGTGGGGGTCGCGGCCGGGCTCGCGGCGAGCGGGAAGCAACCCTTCGTGAACACGATGGCCGCGTTCGCCGGGACGCGCGCGCTCGAACAGGTGAAGATCGACGTCGCGTACAACCGGCTCCCGGTGCGGATCGTCGCGACGCACGGCGGGCTGTCCGCGGGGCACCTCGGGCCTACGCACCACGCGCTCGAGGACATCGCGACGATGCGCGTCCTGCCGAACATGACGGTCGTCGTCCCGGGCGACGCGCGCCAGACGCGCGACGCGATCCGGCAAGCCTCCGGCGTGCGCGGGCCGGTCTACGTCCGACTCGGCAGAAAGCCCGCGCCGGCGCTCCCTCCTTCCGCGCGAGCGCCGTTCCGCCTCGGCGCCGCCGAGCACCTCCGCGCGGGCGGCGACGCCGTCGCGTTCGCGTGCGGCGCCTACCCGATCGCCGCCGCGCTCGCCGCGCACGACGCGCTCGGCGCCGAGGGGATCGGCCTCGCGGTGGTGAACGTCCACACGGTGAAGCCGCTCGATCGCGACGCGATCGTCGCGGCCGCGCGCGGTCGGCCGGTCGTGACGATCGAGGACCACTGGGCCCACGGCGGCCTCGGCGGGGCGATCGCCGAGCTCCTCTCGGAGATCGCGCCGGCGCGCGTCCACCGGATCGGCCTCCCGGACGCGTTCGCGGCCGACGCCGGCGACCACCCCTTTCTCCTCGAGCGCTACGGGATCACCGCCGACGCGGTGACCCGCGCCGTGAGGTCGATGCTCGGAGGCGCGCGGTGATCGTCGCGCTCTGGAGCGCACCGCGGAGCCGCTCGACCGCGTTCTTCCGGATGATGCTCGAGC
>Ga0070689_100001460_pt1 | contig 15078 bp, 14 predicted proteins | sample KBSS23HmetaG_FD_64669 | JGI IMG/M metagenome (GOLD analysis project Ga0070689, IMG submission 64669) | Switchgrass rhizosphere microbial communities from Kellogg Biological Station, Michigan, USA - KBS S2-3H metaG | ecosystem: Host-associated > Plants > Roots > Rhizosphere ...
GCGGCGAGAGGAAACGGTCGTGAAGAACTTTCATCAGTATGTTGGCCCAGGCGGACAAACTCTTCACGGTTACATGCGCCGCTACAAGAATGTTCGACTTCGCAAGAAAGGCTTTACAAGTAAGGCCGAAGCTGAAAGACATCTGCGTCAGGCAATGAACGATATAGACGCCGAAGAACGAGGTGAGATTCGCTGTAAACCGACTACCGCCCAGGAAGCTCTCAACATTTATCGCCGCAACCAGGAAGTGCGAGCTCGAGACAAAGGCTATCAATACGCTCACAACGTCAGATCCAATTGCAAAATCATCCAGCAGTTTGTCGACCACTTTGGTCCCAACCGATTAATCAGGGAATGCACTGAAACTGACTTGCGCGAGTTCTACCAAATACTTTGCTTTCGTCCGACCCTTAATAAGAATAGCGCCGGCGTCTTTATTAGCCGCATTCAAGGGATGCTGAAGGCGGCACAAAAAGCAAAACCTGACTTAATCAACTGGCTCCGCCCCACGCTCAAGGTCAATCGCACGCCTGAATTCGAGCATCGGGTGGTGGAGTTAACCGAATACGCTACACTTGTTCATACGTTACTAAATCCACCATTAGCTCCATCTCGGCGTACGGAGCGCAATAAACTATGGCGCGACGCCGCTGATGTTGTTCAGTTACTTCGATTGACTGGAGGCAGGCTCAACGAGATCGTGCGAATACGACTCGATCAATTCCTCTGGACCAAAGGCAAGCTTCGCTTATATGCAACCAAGACCGAGAATCAACGTGACCTGCCGTTGTGGGATTGCATTAAAGAGATCGCGCAAAGCCGAATCCAGGAGGGCCTCACTAACGGCGAGCTATTATTTCCGCGTGCCAAAACCGCGACCTTTGACAATGCCATAGCAAGGGCGTGCCGAAAAGCGGCGCGACTGGCAAATCTCAACTACGGCCGAACCAACGGCTTCACTTGCCACAGCCTCCGCCACACCTTTATCACTGACATGATGGAAGCCAGCGGAAACAACGTGGCGCTGGTCATGTCCTACAGTGGTCACAAGTCGCTCGAGTCGTTCAAGATCTATCTGCACGCTCCAACACAAGGTTGTATAGCGACTGATCAGCGCATCGAAAGCGTTGGCCTATTCTTAGCCTCTTTTGCGGGAATAAACGGAACATCGGGATCAGTGGACCAGAATGATGACCCTGTGGAAAAGCAGAAGATTTCGGCATCATAGCCACCTTATAAAAGCCGTCTGCCTGCTTGGTCCAACTCAGCAAAAGAGCAATCTCCTCTAGGTTGCATCTTTTACAGCATGATCTCGTGCCTTCTTGCACAATCTACCGCTGAATCTCATAATCGGACCATGACAGAGAAAGAAACGATTCGCACCTTGCCGGATGACAGCTCGCTCGAACAGATAGCCGAGCGCATTGAGTTTATGGCTGCGGTCCAGAAGGGTCTCGATCAACTCGACAGAGGCGAAGGCATTCCTCACAACGAAATAAAAAGACAGCTGGCCTCATGGCTTACAAACTAATCTGGTCCCATTGCACGAGACAGCCTCCATATCGCCGTTCTCATTGAGCAGATTATGCTAACCGCGTAAAGGGCTGTTGCAGTTAAATCGGATTTGGTTTGCATCTGATGAAAGCCGCGAAGAGTTCATCTGTAATCACCATGAGGTCCGCCTACGATCACACAGAATCAACTTATTACCCTTAAAAGTTCCAGCCGTGATGAGTCATGAACTGTTCGAGATTGACGCACGGAATCCCAAAATGCTGACACACATTTGGAATCTTTGCAGCATTTGGCTTAAGACTTTCCTGCGTGACGACCGTGGCTCCGCTTACAACGGCAGCAGCAACTACAAATGGATCGGCAACAGGTCGACCCGTCAAGATTGATTTCTGAGCGATCAGAGCTTGGAAATGCGCTACCTGAAAGATACGCGCGACGAACTCGGTTTCATCACTTGTGGGAATGGCAAAGATCTCTTTGTGGCTCTTGGCCCATTCCAGAACCGGGCCGGGATCATCAAACCGCTCCAGTTCATTAAAAACCTCTCTCGTCGAAGTGATCTCGCCTGCGGTAACTAAATCTTCCAGACCAGCCCACACCGATGGGAACCTGTTCGGATAGTAGTGACGCAGAATGCGAAACGAACTGGTATCAAAGACAAAACTCACGCGGGCGTGGCCCCCTGAACCGCAAATTCCTCCAGTCCGGCCACGTTCTTCGGCTTGACGCCTAGATAATCGGCAACTTGATCAAGCGATATTCGTCCCTGGTAATGCTTGCCGAGCACGAGTTTCAAGTAATGCTCTCCAAGATACGCTGCTTGCGTCGCATAGTAGTTGCCACCTTCAGTGTCTTTCTTCTCTGCTTGTGCTGCCCATTCAGCAGCCTTTTCTTCGTATAGCTCTTGTGAGACAAGTCCTTTATCAAGCAATCGGCGCATGACAGCTTCACGACTTACACAATAGCGGTTTGCAAGTCGTTCAACTGACACTTCGTTTATGCGAATATCGCGCAATTGCCGATCAAAATCCGCAGAGGGCAACAGCAATTCAGCAGCGAACGAATTGCAGAATTGCTCGATGCGTCGTTCCGGTGGGTGAAGATCTCTAATGTAGGATGGATCGAATTTCGATATACCGTTGATGCGAAACAACAGATGGGCCAGTTCATGAAAAAGACTAAAGATTTGTCGTGTCTTGGCGGTGCTATTGTTCAGGTAGATGATCGGAAACTCGGCATCGATGAGACAGAAGCCAGATATTTGTCTTTCCTTAAAGGCGTGCTTGAAAACGAAAACGCCGACTTCCTCAACTGCGTTCCGCCACGCTTTCAGTGCGGTTTCACTGTTTCGCCAGCGCTCCTGTTGCTGCAGCGTGATTCCGAGGTATTGCCGCACGGCTTCCGCGGTTCGCGGGATGTTGCTCTGTAGTGTCAGTTGAATGTCGCGAAAGATGACTTTCTGAGCCGGATTTCGGCCTTCGAGCAGTTCGCGAAGTGAGAGCTGGAGCGAATGAGCAACCCGTATTTGATACCGAGTATCAGCAGTTAGGCTTTCCAGGTCATACTCGGGCAAGGTTCTGAATTCGCGCTCAGGTTCTGGTTCTGCTGGAGGCTGAGGTAAAAAGAAGACGGCTAGCGGCCGTTTGTAAATCTTGTAGGCGAGAGTTTCGAGTTGGACGTACGTAGGACTTTCAGCGCCGGTCTCCCACGCCGCTACCTCGGAAGGATCACGCTTCAATCGTGACGCCACTTCTTCGATCGAGTAGCCTTGCGACTCCCGCGCCCACCTCAAAACCGATGGTTGAGTTCCTGTTATCTTCTCCGTCATTCGAGTTCTGCCTGTATTGTGTTTCCGGTCCATGGATCAATGCAACTGATTCCACGCGGATCTGCTCATCACCCGTAAAATCTCGTTAGCGGCCTGCAAAGATCGAGTCAAGATCTGTCTACACGCCCCGATACAAAGCTGTATAGCTACTGATCAGCGCATCGAAAGCGTTGGCCTATTCTTGGCCTCTTTTGCGGGAATGAAGGGAATATCGGGAACACTGGGAACAATGGACGAGAAGGGTAAGTCTTTGGAAAAGCAGAAGATTGCGGTATCATAGCGGTCCGATAAAAAAGATTGCCCGCTTGGCTCAGCGGTAGAGCACTCGCTTCACACGCGAGGGGTCAGTAGTTCGAATCTACTAGCGGGCACCAGATCTTACGGGCGACAATGTCGCCCGTTTTCTTGTGCGTACAACCCCCGTAGCGTGAATTCAAATTGACGCTGATCGCCCTCAGGGGTTAATAATTCTCACCGTGAGCCCCGATAAAAAGACTAACAAGCGCGCGACGAAGATTATGTTGATCCGGCACGCGGAGAAGCCGGCCAAGGATTCGGCCCCGTACGGCGTAACCGCGGAAGGCGAACGCAGTAAAGAGTCACTCGAAGTTCGCGGGTGGCAAAGGGCGGGCGGTTTAGCAAATCTCCTCGCCCCGACGAACGGCCACTTTCAACATGCCGCGCTCGCCAAACCACAGTTCCTCTTTGCATCGAAACCCCTACGACGCAAAGGCAGCAAACGACCACTCGAAACACTCACTCCCTTAGCTCAGAAACTCGCAATTAGAATCAACTCCAGTTTCCAGCGAGCCGATTTCGAAAACATGTTGGAGGAAGTCCTCGCGTGTAAGGGAGTCGTGCTTATCTGCTGGCAACGCGAATACATCCCCGACATAGCCGCACACATCCTCGGCAACAAAAAACTCTCGCCCAAGGACTGGCCCGAAGATTGTTACGACATGATCTGGGTGTTTGATCTCGCTCGCTCGTCATCGAAATATACGTTCAAGCAAGTCCCCCAAAAATTGTTAGGCGGCGATTTGACCACCCCGATAAAGTAATAAGATGTTCGGTCCGGATTTCATTTCCAATCCTTACAGAACTTACCAACACCTGCGTTCAACCGCGCCACTGCACTGGGCAGACAAGTTTCGCAACGGTGCATGGCTGGTGACCCGTTATGCAGATGTGCTGGCCGGACTACATGACCCGCGTCTCTCGAGCCAACGCAGCCACACGCTCACAGCCGCGCTCCCGAGCGAAGCTCAAAGCGAGTTCACAACCTTCAATAAGATCTTTTCGAAGTGGATGCTCTTTCTCGATCCGCCGCATCATAGCCGCCTGCGCAAACTCCTGAACAAAGAGTTTACGCCAAATATGATTCAGCGACTGCGCCCACGTATTCAGCACGCCGTCAACACGCTCCTGGACCATGCGCTCGGGAAAACCGAGATGGAGTTTATGACTGAGTTTGCCAACCCACTGCCCGTCAGAGTAATTGCAGAGATGCTTGGCATACCCAGCGAGGATCAACGTGATTTCCAAATCTGGTCTGACGATCTGGCTGACTTCTTCGGTAATTCAACCGCGACTGTAGAGGACGCGCGGCGTGCGCAGACCAGTCTTATCAACCTCACAGAATATTTCCGCACATTGCTTCCCGAGCGACGCGAAAACAAAGGAGACGACCTGGTAAGTCTGTTGCTGCGCGTTGAGGAAGAAGGCGAAGTGTTAACAGAGGAAGAACTGTTGGCCCAATGTACGTTGCTACTCGTGGCGGGACACGAAACTACTCGCAACCTTCTCGGAAACGGCTTGCTGGCCCTGCTTCAGCATCCCGATCAACTCATAGCTCTCAGACAGAATCGTTCGCTCATGTCGTTAGCTGTGCGGGAGTTTGCGAGATATGACAGCCCGGTGCAGTTCGCCGGACGCGCCGCTACGGAAGATTTCTCATGGCATGGTCAATCAATCAACAAAGGGCAAACCGTCATTTTCCTTTTAGGCTCGGCCAACCGCGACCCGGAAAAATTTAGCGAACCCGAACGACTGGAGATCTCGCGCGATGAAGGCATGCCGCTTTCATTCGGGCACGGTACACATTTCTGCATTGGTGCGGCACTGGCCTACACGGAAGCTGAGATTGCGTTCGCGGCGTTACTTGATCGGACGTCGAGATTGAAGATGTTAGACGACGCTCCCGCATGGCGTGCCAACTCCGGTTTTCGCGGATTGAGCAGACTGAGAATCACCGCGTGGACGTCATGAACGAGAACCTATTTACGTACGGAACTCTACAACTAGAGGAAGTTCAACTCGCTACGTTCGACCGCAAACTGGAGGGTCGGCCGGATGTTTTGATCGGATATCGCCTCGTGAAGATAACGATCGAAGACGAAGACTTCGTGGCGAAGAGTGGCACCGCCGAGCATCGCAATCTTCAGTTCACCGGCAATGCGTCAGATTTCGTGGAGGGCACCGTATTCAGCGTGACAATGGAAGAACTCGAAAAGTCCGACACCTACGAGCCTGAGGGTTACGAACGTGTGTTGGTCCAGTTAAAGTCTGGCACCAACGCGTGGATTTATCTCAACAGGCGGCGAGACCTCTTTAAATGAGAATCGCTGTTTCCGGAACACATAGCGTTGGCAAGTCGACGCTGATCGATGAGTTTCTAAGCAAGCACCAGGAGTTTATTCACGAACCGGAGCCGTACACCGTGATGGCTGAGGATTTTGGAGAGGAGTTTTCTGACGAACCAAATGTGGAGGACTTTCGTCGTCAACTCGAGTTCAACATCGATCGGCTACGGCAACACGCACCGGGAGAGAAAGTCATCTACGAGCGTTGTCCAATCGATTTTCTTGCTTACATTGATGCGCTCGACGCCGGCAGTGTTGAAACTTTGCTCGAACCAGTCTCGAAGGCTATGCAGCATCTCGATCTGATCGTATACCTGCCGCTCGACGAGGATCAAACTCTCGAATCGGAGTATCCAAAACTGCAAAAGGCTGTCGACCGTCGTTTGAATACGATGTTGCTGGACGACGAACTCGGAATAATCAGCGCGCCCGTAGTGGAAGCAAGAGGCTCAACAGCACAGCGTCTGAGCGTTATTCTTAATGAATATCAAACACGCAGCCCGGCGACGTTTCGCAAAGTATGACGTCGTAGCTGTCGAGCAGCGGCATGGCTAGTTTTTCCAAATCGTTCTTCCACAACTCGCCACCGTAAAACGCATCCTTTATGCGGTCGCGTTCCTCGAGTGAGGGGAAACTGCGCAGGAAAACAAACTTGTTCGGATTCTCAACGTCAAGAAATGGACCAATGATCTGCATTCCATAAGTGCGCTGGGCGGGCACAGCGCGCGTTTCAAACAATTGGATGAACTCATCACGCTTGCCCGGCTTGATCCGATAGCTGCGGACTTCTACTATCATCACCTACCTCCTTGAAAAGGACTGTAAACCGACTTATGAGCGCCAGCAAGAAGGCACTTTCAGGTAACCATGAGCAACGCGTACGGCCCAATCCAGTGGAAGGCTGTCCGCTAACCGCCGCCTTCGCAGCAATCGGCGGTAAATGGAAGTTGATCATCATCTACTGGCTGGCGGAATCGCCGAAGCACTTCGCCGCGTTGCGCAAAGCCATGCCCGGCATTTCGCAGAAAGTTCTCACGCAGCAACTACGCGAGCTGATGAGCGACGGCATCGTAAACCGCGATCCGAAAGGCGCAGTCCCGGCGCCGGTGGTGTATTCGTTGTCGGAATACGGTCGCTCAGTGCTGCCGCTGGTCGAGGATGTGCGACTCTGGGGCAGGACCCACTTGGCCCGTCCACAGCCGGACTAAAAGTTTCTTTTTTTATCTGCGTCATCTGTGGATAACTTTTTTAGACGCTCAATCGGTCGTTTCAAAGAACGTTTCTTCTTGAGCATGTCAGACCATAAGTCGCCGGCTTCAGCAACTCGTTGGGCCATATTGCGCAAAGTGAATGTTCTTGGTCCAACTTCGCCTCGCTCCAGTTCTGCCCACGTGCATGGTGCGGATACGGGCGCTCCTGGCTTGGCGCGTACCGTGTAAGTCGCAGCATAAGTCGCGCTGTAACCGTTGCGACCAGTGTCGACGAGAATACGGCTACCGCGATCGGCCTTGTGAAACTCCTGCGTCAGGTTATCAGGATCACGTTGCACCATGACCTTTCCCACCACGTGCGCGAAACGCGCAACGGCACCGAAGTCAGACTTGCCATCGAGCGGAACGGCGATGTGAAAACCTTTCGATCCGGAAGTCTTGATCCAACTCGGCAGACCGAGCTCGTCCAACAAGTCTCGCAGGTTCAAGGCTGCCGTACGAAGTGTATCGAGTGCGTCTTCCTACGACGGATCGAGATCGAAGACGCAGATGTCAGGGTTGTATAAGTTTGGCGTGCGCGACGGCCAGACGTGAATTGTGATGCTGTTCTGGTTCGCAAGCCAGAGCAGCGAGCGAGTGTCGTTGGCGAGCGGATGATGGACCGTGCCGCCGTGCTTTGGCACCTCGACACGCTCGAGCCACTCAGGAAATCCTTTCGATACATCTTTTTGAAAGAAGCCCGGCGCGCCGATGCCGCGGTGATAACGCTCCATCGTGACCGGCCGCCGGCGCAGGTGCGGCAGCATCAGCGGCGCAATCATCTCGTAGTACGACGCCAGCTCACCCTTCGTGATTCCCTCATCCGGAAACAGAATTTTTTCAGGATGCGTGATCATCCGTTTGCTGAATCAACGATGGCGAGCAGACGTGGATGGCGCAGCTTGCCATGCACGGTCCACTCGATGAATCCAACTTTCACTGTGATCTTCGGTTGTACCCAGTGCGCGCGCACGCGTGGCAGGCCCTTGGCTACGGTGAATGGGGCTTTCGGGATCTCGAGTTTGTCGAGTTGTTCGCGAAGGTCCAACAGCAGCTTCGTATCGAATCCGGTTCCGATTCTTCCCGCGAAAACAAAATCGTCGTCTTTGTAGTAACCAATAAGCAGCGCGCCGAGACCGACGCGCTTGCCTTGCGGATCCGTAAAACCACCGATGATGAAATGCTCCGACAACTCGCATTTCATCTTGAGCCACTGCTTTGAACGCCGGTGCTCGTAGATCGAGCCACGTCGTTTCGCGATGACGCCTTCCCAACCTTCCCTTTGCGCGCGCTCCCAGGGCGACGGCTCGTCTATCAGAGTCACGTGATGCAGTGGCTCTTCAAACGGCAACTGCGCCAACAACTCACGACGCTCTTCAAGCGGGAGTGTGGTGACGTTGCGGCCGTCGATCCACATGATGTCAAACACGTGATAGGCGATTTTGCTGCCGGGCCAGGTGATCTCGCCGTCGAGAATCAATTCGTGATGCGGAAGCCGCTCGATCACTTGCTGGACTGCGGGGATGTTCTGCGGCAGGTGATTGCGCGAAAACAACTGAACGTCGTTGCCTTTCTTGTAAGCCAGCAGGCGGATGCCATCGAACTTCCGCTCGAAGATCCACTCCGGCCCACTGAACCGTTCCTGCGTCAAAGTCGCGGCCATCGGCACGAGCCATTCCGGAAAGGAACTCATGAGCCACAGAGTAACGTGAACAGACTTAACCACCAAGACACAAAGTCACAAATAATTGTTTGTGTCCTGGTGTCTTTGTGGTTAATCTGCGAGGCGTGAACACATTCATCGATCGACGGAATTTTTTACGAGGCGCGGTGGCCACCAGCGCGGCGTTGATGATGGCGCGCCGCGCACTTCCTTTCGATGCGAAGCGCCATTTTGCTCCCGTTAATGTCGCACGCAACCGGATTATTCGCGAAGTCGTTGGGCTGAGGCCGTATCGTCCGAGCGGCTTTGTCGTCGACGCACAGCGCTTCGGGAGTAAGCTACTTGTTCACAACTACGGCCACGGTGGCGGTGGCGTAACTCTCTCGTGGGGCACCGCGTCGCTGGCTGTAGATCTGCTGCGAGATTTTCTAATCGCTCGCAAACGCGCACGACCTACGCACTTCGCGGTTCTGGGTTGTGGCGTCAGTGGACTCTCAACCGCGCGGCTGTTGCAACGCCGATTCCAGAATGGACCAGGAACCGTAACGATCTATGCGAGAGATCTGCCGCCGGACACGACGTCGAACATCGCCGGCGCTTGGTGGGCGCCAACTTCCGTCTACGAAACCGCTACACCGAAGTTTAATGAACAGTTTCGACAGGCTTCACGCATCTCAAATCGTGCTTTTCAGTTGCTTGTCGGTGCTGAGTATGGCGTTCGCTGGATCGACACGCTGGAGCTATCGCGTAACGAAGCATCGCTCGGACGCGAACTGCCAGGCGGCAACGATCTCTATCCACAGATCGAGGTGCATCGCGATCCGGACAACTATTTTGGCTTTCCATTTGTGAAGCAGTACATGTCGATGCTGATCGAGCCGTCGATCTATCTCAGCGCGTTGTTGAGAGATTTCTATATCGCGGGCGGCAGAGTGGTAGTGCAGGAATTTAAGAATCGCGAGCAGATCGCTCGCCTGCGTGAGCCGGTCGTTTTCAACTGCACCGGGCTGGGCGCACGCGCGCTCTTCGACGACAAAGAGCTCACTCCGGTGCGTGGTCAACTGGAAGTGCTGTTACCGCAGCCCGAGATCGATTACGCCTACCTGAGCAGCGGCTACATGTTCCCACGTCACGACGGCATCATTCTCGGCGGCACCTGGGACCACGACGATTGGTCCCTCACACCTGATCCCGAACAAGCAACAGAAATCCTCAAAGGCCACATGGAGATCATGAAGAGCCTCAAATCCGGCTAATATCTCCAGCTCTTCAAGTCCGCTCCCGGCGGTGCGCTCTTCAATATCCGCTCCACGATCTTCGGCGCGTAGAACTGATGATACCTGAGACGTGAGAGCGCGTTCGGCCTGGTGTGATCGCCGTTCCAGCAATGCTCGGCGCGCGGCTCGTAATCAACCACGCCGCCGTAATTTGGACTTTTTGCTGTCTTCAGAAAATCCTCGACCAGGTAAACCGCATTGTTGAGAAAAAAGTTGTCAGCCTCGCCGACGTAGATGTGTAGCTTGCCTTCGAGCTTTGGACCGATCTTCGCCCAGTCGCGTTTCAGGATGTAACCGAGATCGTAATTCTCACGCCAGTACTCAGCCACCGAGCGATCGATCTTGCCGGTCAACTTGTCCCAGATCGGCTTGGGATAACCATCGCTGCCGGCTGGTGAATACACCGCCTGCCAGATGTCCCACTGCCCACCGGAACGGCTGTTGGTTCCGAGTGCGAGCTCCATGTGGTTCATGTCCTCGACAGTCGCAGACAGCTCACCCAGGTAGTTGCGCTTGCCGGGCCGTGGCATATGTTTCCACTTCGAATCCGCGTAGTAAGCATTCTCGTGCTCGTAGATATTGATGACGGTATAAGCACGGAAATCGATCGGATCCGGACACGCGATCCATGCACCGTTGTACTCATTCGGATAAAAGATCTGCACCGCCATCGCTTCCCAGCCGCCAGTCGATCCGCCGTAGAGAAATCGCGCCCAGCCTTTGCCGATGCCGCGAAAACGCTTCTCGATCTCGGGAATCAACTCGTACGTGATCGCGTCGCCGTATGGACCAAGGTTCGCGGAATTGACCGCGTAGGAATCATCGTAGTACGGATTTGCGTGTTGGATCTCGATAATGATGAAGCGCGGAAAGTTTGGACCAATCCACTCTTTGTAAAACTCGTACGCGTGCTCCTGCACGATGCGGTTGTAGCCCGAGAGTTTGAAGCGTTCGTTGTAGTCGGGTTTGAGATTTGGATCGGGCGGCGTCTCGCGAAAGCCGCCAAAGTCCGACGGGAAATGTCCGTGAAAGATGACGATGGGATAATGAGCTTCCGGGTGCGCGTCGAATCCTTCCGGCAGCAGCACATGCGCGCCGAGATGCATCGGGCGGCCCCAGAACTTTGTTAAGCGTTCACTCTGAATACGGATGTGCTTGATGTACTTCGTGTCTTTCGGCGGCTCGATTGGTGGGATCACTTTATCGAGCGTGATAGGAATCGACTGTGTGCCGGCGTCGATGCGAATCTGTTTCGGTGTGCTGTAGAGATTGCCGGGCGCGCGACTCCACTGCTGGCCTTCGCCGCGATCCATCGGCAACTTCACCGTGTGACCGTCGGCACGTTTGAAAGTTTCGTAGCGATGGAGCAATGCCTGCACCCAGTACTCGCCCGGCTTCACGTCCGCGAGACTGCGCACGGGATAACCAAAGGCGCTCTGATCGACGGTCTTCTTGTCACCTGCTTTCCAGGCGTCGACGTCGATGCCGAAGACTTGCTGCGTAGTTAAGTCTTCGCTGATCTGGAGGCGCGGTTCTTCTTCGTTGTTTGTGGAGATCAAGAGGAGCAGGCGTCCATCGAGTGCGTCTTTACTCGCGCTTTCCGGATAGGAGATCTCGAAGCGAACGTTTGCGGGTTCGAGTGATTTCATTTGGCCTATCATCGTAAATAAACAGGCGGCCAGCAATACGAGTATGATTGTGATCAGTCTTTTCATCCGTTCTGCTCCTGCAATTTTGTCTCCCGCGAAGGCGCAAAGGCGCAAAGTAAAATCTGGTTCGTGTTCTTTCTTTGCGCCTTTGCGCGAAACTAAGCTTAGAACTTACGTCTCCACCGGCAAACCTTCAAGACGCATGATTGTCAGGGCATTTGTCGTGGGACATGGTCCCGATCGCAAGCGGTAATCGAAAACCATCCTGCCATCGCGCACCTCTTCCCGAAAGTGCTGGTTCACAACTCCCTCTATTTCTTCAGCCAGTTTGATCAACTCGAGATCGTGAGTCGCGACCAGTCCGACTGAGCTGCCTTGCGCCAGTTTGCGGATATAAGAGCGGCTTCCAATCAATCGTTCGCGACTGTTCGTGCCGCGAAAGATCTCGTCAATCAAAAAGAGCACCGGCAACGGGTCATCCATTTCCGCAGCGGCGAGCAACGCCTGTAACCGTTTCACTTCAGCATAAAAATACGAGAGCCCGTCCTGTACCGAGTCACTTACCTTGATGCAGGTGAAGATTCGAAACAGCGACGTCTGCAAGTGTTCCGCGTTTACGGGCGCACCGGCGTAGGCGAGAACGAGGTTCACGCCGATCGTTCGGAGAAAAGTGCTCTTGCCCGCCATGTTTGAGCCCGTCAGAATCACGATCCGTTGGGCGTGGTCCAGGTCGAAGTCGTTGCAGACTTTGGACTCAGGCTTCAGCAGTGGATGTCCAAGACCGCGAGCGATGATCAGATCCGTTTCTACGGTTAATTCGGGAAACTCGTAATGCGGGTTCAGGTAAGAGAAGTTGGCCAGCGAGTTAAGTGCTTCGAGCTCGTACCACGCGTCCAGCCAGCGCGGCAGTTGGTGCGCGATCTCGGCCTTGACCAGCTCGAGCCGGTACGTGAAATAAAAACTCCACGGCATGAGCAGGTGGGCCAGGAACCACAGAATCGGGTTGGTGCGCAATCCGAGCGCCGCGGCCAGACGTCCCAGTCGTCTTATTTCTGTCGAAGGGCGTTTACCCTCGACTACAAAAGGCGCACAAATCTCCGCCAGGCCGGGCGTGTTTTGACACTTGCGCGACTCCAGGTAAGCAAACACCAGTTGGAAATGAGTCAACGTCTTTTCGAGTTCTTGCAACTCGTCCCAGGCTGTCGCGATGCGCTGTTGCTTGATAAGCATCGCGCCCATGTAGATCAGAAACATGATGGGCCAGATTTGCGGAATCAGCTTAAAGGCGCCTAGTAGAATTAAGGCGATGTTCAACGTGGAGAGAATGAAGAGAAACACTACTGTGGGCAATAGCGAGTCTTTTGGATGACTACGCTCGATCCAATCGACGAGTTTGCTCGAATCCCAGAGGCTTCGCTGGCGCGATTGGCCTGTGCTGATACGAGCGACAGCGGAGAGCAGTTGCAGCTTGTCGCGGAACGCATAATGGTCCTTCAGCTCGTGAACCAATGCCTGCCGGCGTTTGATCAACCGCGCATCAGGTCGAAGGCTCAGCAACCACGACCTCAACCTCTCGCTGCCTTCTCGAGTCACGGCACAATCTATTAGGCGATGCAGCGAACGCTCCCCGGTGATGTCGAGATCGCTTACAAACGGATGATCCTTCGAGGGGAGTGTCGCCGGATCTGCGTGTGGGATTCGATCCCAGTCGAGGTGAATGCGGGCGATATGGATCTGTTTGATTTCCGCGAGGAGTGAATTGCGCAGGAGGCTGTCGCGTACCCGGTTGTGAAAGATACTGACTACTAAAAACAAAAGCGCGATTAGCGCAGCAACAAGCCACGCCACCCTACTGCCGGCCAAACCGCAAAAGACGAGTGCCAGCAGCGCGCCGCTTACGAAGATAATTCTGCGCGCGTTCCAATAGTTACGACTGATTTCGTTAAGAACGCTCTCGCGGCGCCGCAGGCGCGCGATCTGCTTGTCGAGTTGAGTTAAACGAGTCATGCTTGTGGAGTAAATAGGAGATTGCCATTCAAGCGTTAATGCGTCAATTGCAAGCCAAAGCTGCGGCGTGGAACGTCACGCTCGAAGAGACTCGAGAGATGCCGACGTTATTGTAGGGGCGGCCCCACTCGCCGAATACGTACGCTGGGGCGGCCACGGAGGGCCGCCCCTACAAAAATGCAAGCGAGGCTTTCATGCGCAGGGGGGTGTCGGGCAGTCGCTGTCGTGGAGGTCGGTGGTCGCGGTGTGGTCGCGGCCAAAGGTTGTGATTAGGACCACGGAGCCAACGATGATTGCGGCGGCGAGCATCATTTTTGGAGTGAGTGGTTCGTTCGCGATTAGCCAACCCAGTAACACAGCCACAACCGGATTTACATACGCATAGGTTGCCGCACTCGCCGTAGAGACCTTGTTCAGCAACCAACTGTAAGCCGTGAAACCAACCAGGGAACCAAACAACATCAAGTAAGCAAACGCACCGAGCGAAACCCACGAAGCGTTGTCGAGATTCAAACGTTTGAAGTCGCCCGCCACCAACGCCAATAACATCAGCAAACTCCCACCCGCGAGCATCTGCATCCCTGACGCCATCGACGTCATTGCCCTGATCGGACGTCGACTCGAATAGACAGAACCCGCGGCCCACGCGAACCCTGCGACGACCACCACACCCGCGCCGATCAGACTCAGTCGTGATCCTTGAGGGCCATGTGAGGCCTGACTCAAGCCGTCACTCACCAGCAGCGTCACGCCTGCCAATCCGATCATCACACCAAGCAATACTTTGCCGTTGGGTCGCCTGTGAGTAAGCCCCCAGTTCAAGATCACTACCCACAACGGCTCGGTCGCAACGAGCAAGGCGGCCAAACTTGAAGCAATATACTTCTCAGCCCACGTGACTCCACCATTTCCACATAGCAGCAGCAGTCCTCCAATGATGAAGGCCTTTGGCCATTGAGCGAGTGCAGGACGAAGTTTCTCGCCGTTGAATGCGGCCCATGCGAAAAGGATAGCTCCGGCAGTCATGAACCGCGTCCCAGCCATCAGGAATCCCGGTAGCGTTTCAATCGCTAAACGGATTCCGAGATAAGTCGAACCCCAGATTATGTAGACGGCGGCAAACGCGAGGACGATAAGCACCCGGGACGGTCTGGCTGTTGGCATCCCGGCAGTTTACCAACCACAAAGGCACAAAGACACAAAGACTTATCTAAGTTTGTGTCTTTGTGCCTTTGTGGTTAATTGAA
>Ga0070689_100001461_pt1 | contig 15072 bp, 12 predicted proteins | sample KBSS23HmetaG_FD_64669 | JGI IMG/M metagenome (GOLD analysis project Ga0070689, IMG submission 64669) | Switchgrass rhizosphere microbial communities from Kellogg Biological Station, Michigan, USA - KBS S2-3H metaG | ecosystem: Host-associated > Plants > Roots > Rhizosphere ...
CGGGAACGTCGCGGTGGTCTGCCACGGCGCGACGTGGACGATCGGCGGCGCGTGGATGAGCGTCTGGTCCACGTCGAGCCCGACGTCGACCCCGACCTGTCCGGCCGGCGTCGCGAGCTCCACCTGTCCCGTGGCCGCGGCGCCCGCCGTGAGGTTCAGCGGCGTCGCGGTGATCGTCTTCAGGTCACCGACGATGACCGCGTTCGACGTCTTCCCCGGCGTCTCCACCGCCGGGTAGTAGTACGCCGCGAGGTTGCAGTGCTCCTGGTGCACGGTGTCCGGGCCCCACGTGAGCGTGCCGTCGGTCGTGTTCTCGAAGTCGCATTCGTAGGCGAGCCCCTCGCCCGCCTTGAAGACCGGGGGGTTCGAGTAGTCGTAGTGCTTGAACTCGAACGTCTGCTCGTCGTCGGCCGAATAAACGAGCTGCCCGGTCGGATCACCGAATTTGCGGATGTCCGTCGAGTAGTGCTTACCGCGCGCGTGGAAGTGGCCCATGATCGCGACGAGCTTCGAGCCCTCCGGGACCGGGACCCACGAGCCCACCGGCTTCGCGGCGTGGGGCTGCATCAGCACGTCCTTGCTCACACCGAAGGCGACCCCGAGGTGCTGCACCGTGTGCGCCGCCTTGTGCAGATCGACGTCGATCTGCCGGTCCACGGGCTGGTCGGTCGTGTTCAACCAGTGCACCTGCACGAGCATCTGCTGGTGCGCCGGGATGGGCACGGTCACGCCGTCGGGGAGGCTCCAGTCGATCGTCTTGGTCTGCGCACCCACGAGCATCGACCATCGATTCCAATCGATGCCGGCGGTGCAATCCTTCACACCGTCTTCCTCGGGAATGTCCGAACGGTAGATGTGGACGTGGTGGCTTCCTTGCGGGAAGTTGACCTGGATTCGATCGACCTCCGCCAACGCATCATTGGCGGTCTTGAAATAGTGGCACTGCACGATCTCGCTGCGCGGATCCTGGTGCCACTTGAGGGTGAAATGTACGGAATCCCCATCCGTAGTCTGATTCGGCGCCCCCCCCGATCCCGGTGAGGTCGGAGGCGACGATCCTTTGTCGCTGCTGCACGCCATCATGGTGAGGCCGCAGAGAGCCGCGAAGAGCGAAGCGCGTATCGAGTTCATGGCGGTATGCTCCCGTCCATTTGGGCTGAACGACGAATGCAAAGACGCGGAGGCGGACCCGCGAACGGGTCCACCTCCACCGTCTGGTTGGCGACGACCTAATTCGTCGTCGGCACTGCGTTATTTCAATATCGAGGCCCGATTGCCGAGATTCACGTTTCCCCCCCCTTGCACGCTCGGCGCGTGCGTCTTCGTGACGTCAGTCGTCGGTGTGCCGCGGATCGCGGCTGAGAGTATTGAGGAATTCGACGATCTGCTTCTGATTGTCCGCCGTGAGCGCGAGGAACGCGTTGCGCGACGCGAGCGCCTCACCGTCGTGGAGCGTGATCGCGTCCTGCAGCGTGGCCGCGCGGCCGTCGTGGAGGTACGGCGCCGACTGTCCGACACCCCAGAGCGGCGACGTCAGCCAGAGGTTGGGAGCGAACGTGCCGAACGTCGAGTGCTGATCGGCGAGCGACGCGCCCATGTCGTGGCGTTTGAGATCGGAGAAGAGCTCGACGGTCGCCGAGCCGTCCGCGTTCTTCGTCAGGCGCGGGATGCGCCCGTCGACCGTGAGATCGACCTTGAACGGCGCGCCGCCCGAGAGGTCCGGCGCCTCCGCGTGGATCGTGCTGTTGAGCTTGAGGCTCGTCACGTGGCAGCTGCCGCACTGGGCCTGGGCGAAGAGCTTCTCGCCGGTCTGCACGCGGGTGAGCGCCGTCGCGTCGGTCGGGTTCTGGCGGACCGGGATCTGGAGGAGCGTGGCGTAGAGCGCCATCTCCGTGAGCTGCGCCTCGGTGATCTCGTCACGCACGCCGTCCTTGTCCGGGTCGGTGCAGTCCGGGCCGTCGCCGACGGTGCCGGGGATCGGCGTCGCGCTGCAGTTCTTCGCGATGAGCGCCTGCGACGCCATCCCGAGGTGAACCTGGAACCCGCCCTCGACGAAGCGGCGCGCGTTCGCGACGCGGCCCTTCCACCCGAGCGGCTTCACCACGAGGTCGGAGTCGACGCCCTGGAGGCCGGTGAAGTCCACCGCGCCGGTCGGCTGCGCGACGATGAACCCGAAGCCGATCCCCTTCGAGGAGAGCTTCGCCGCCACCGCCGCCTGCGTGCTCGCCGCCTGGTTCTTCGCGGCCGCGAGCTGCGCCTGGAGATCGGCCGTCATCTCGATGCCGAGCTGCTGGAGCGCGCCGACGCCGATGACCTGGCGCGGCTGCCGCGGCAGCGCGGTCGAGAGGTTCACGCCGTCGCCGTCCTGGAGCAGGTTGTGCGCGACGTCGCCGGTGCCGTCGGTGCCGCCGACGAAGTGGCACTCGTTGCACGTCTTCGCGTCCGGACCGCCGAACTTGCCGGTGTGGATCTTCTTCGAGTTCGGGCGCGGGTTCGGGCCGGCGAGCGGCGGCGAGAGCGCGTTGCCGAGGCCCTCGTCGGTCGTGAACTCGTGATCGCCGAACATGAAGTCGCCGAAGTGGAAGAGGCGCGACGCCTTGAACTTCCCCTGGTCGATGTCCGTCTGCGCGATCCGCGTGTCGACGTACTCCGTCTCCGGGCCGAGCAGCGTCACGCTCACCGTCGTGCTCGACAGGTCCTGCGTGCGGAAGACGATGTAGTACTTCGGGCTGCCCGTCTCGACGAGGTTGAGCGCGAAGTTCTCGCTGAGGGCGCCCGACTTCAAATTCAGAATGTTGAATTCGCTGTCGCAGAGGAACGAGTCGAGCGTCGTGTAGTCGTTCGACACCGTGATGTTGACGGCGTCGTCCGCGGTGCCCGAGAACTTGAACGCGGCGTACTTCTGCGGAGTGCTCGAGTACGGCACCGCGTACGCCACGTCACCGTATTCGAGCTCGCCCACGATCTTGATGCGATCGGGGCGAATGCACGACTTGCCGGGAGGACAGGAGAAAGAATCGGTCGCGAGCGCGTCCAGCGCCTCGGTCGAATTCGGGTCGCTGCTCTCCTCGTGGCCCGCGCCGCTGCTCGAACATGCGGGCGCGATCGCCGCTGCCGCGAGAGCAGCGCTGAAGAGCGCGTAGTGCTTTACCGATCCGACGCGATTCCCCCGCCGTCCATGAAGAAATCTGAACGTTGCCATTATTGGTTCCTTTGGGCACCCCGCACTGCTGTTCCTGACGATGCGGCGCCAGGTGCACGTGCTTTCAAAGCCCCGGGTACACGGTCTCTAGCCAGTGTCCGAAAAACTGCGAACTTCTCGTTCCTTTCCTCCCATACTGTGATGTGGTCACCATCCCGACGTTTGCGCGCGCAAGATGACACGCGCTTTTCACCTGGGTAGGGGGTGAGCTGACTGCCTGCCACCCCTTGGCGCGGATAGAGTGCCCGCGCCTTGCGATCTTGGTGACGGATTTCTCGAGATCTTTTCGTCCTACATCCGCCTACTGTTGTGTCATTTTGGGTCTGTGTCTGATGGTCGCGCCGGAGTGGGGCATGAGGGCTAGCACTTACTTCTTCCTGGCGCTCGCGGATGTTGTAGGGTGGGGGATAGTGGGGTGTTGTGTGATGTGTCCTGACACGGCTGGAGCCGCGGCGGCTGCCGCGGGTGGCGTCGCTGGAGGGGCGACGCCGATGATCTTTGCATTGGCGACTTGCTTCGTACTGCCGATGATCGAGGCGTTGCCGCGGACTTCGACTCGCGCGTTGTCGCTCGCCGATATCGAGGCTTCCGTCCCCTCGGCAGATCCGTTTACGAGGATAATTTGCGCATTACCGCTCGCCTGGACGGCGATAGGCGCTTTTAGCGCGCAGTCTTTGCAAGTAACGTGGCAATTGCCACTGGCGATCAGCGCGGCACCGGCTGTGAACGTCGCCTTAATGCCGGTTACGTCGAACTCGTCGTTGCCGTCGCAGGCGAGCGGCTCCGTGCCATCCCAGATGTCGTCGTCGTCGCCGCGGAGACGGTGCCAGGCCCATCCCCCGGTCGTCACCACGAGAGCGATGACCGCGACGCCGAAGCGGAGCATCCAATACATCGACCAGCCACTTCGATAGCTCGCACCGTGATCGACGACGATGACGCGTGGAGGCGGCTCCGGCTCGGGGGCCGGCGGCGCCGGCGGTGCGGCGAGCTGAAATGGGGTCTTGCAGTAGATGCACTCGTAGCTATAGACGCCCGGCGGGATTTGCGCCGCGGCGCCGCAGCGGGGACAGTTCTGGGCCTGCATGCTCGGAATCCTTGAACGACGTGGTGGCGCGTTGATGCCGCTACGCCATGTACACGGATCCTGAGCCGATCGCTCGGATGGACTCGCCGCGCAAAGCGGAAAAGTTCATCGAGCGAGTTTTCGGGGAGGACGCACCGACCGTTGGACGGACATCCGCCGAATTCGGTCAGCCGTCGGGCGACAATTTCAAACGAAACCGCCGGCCTAACGACCGAGTGGATTGGCTGGGGACGATGGGCACCAATGCTCGTGGCCATGGTGCGCGCGCGCGTGGTTTCTCTCCGCTTCGGTGCGTGCGAGCGCGCCCATCCTCGATGGCGGATGGGCGGACGACGCACCGACTGAGCTGTCTTTGATCCGAGGAGCGACTGTGGACGATGAGGCCACGACGTGGAGCGCGGGACCGCTCGACGACACGGCGAAGCAACTTGTCAACAGGGACGGGTATCGTGGACAGAGTCTCTAGAGAGCCCGGGCACAGATCGCCTCGGTAGAGTCACGCAATATCTTCGTTGAACCCCAACTAAAGAGGACGCTCAAGGTACTTCTCGATTTCCGACTCGTCAAACATAATTGTCAGGGGGTCGCTGAAGGTGCCAGTCTCTAATTTCACTTGTTATGTTCTACGGTTCGCATCAGTCGACCGGAGCGGCTGAATGCATTTTGAACGAGAAAAAAGCATGGCGCAAATGTGGGTAAATAGGCCTCATTTTAGTCAGGTAGGCTGCCCGAATCCGTGAAATTATCGAATGAAAGTCGCCACGGACGGGGGCCGGCCAGCGTTCCCGAATTGGAAATACGGGAGCCACGTGCTTAGTTTCGTAGATAGTCATCGCGCGGCGGCGCAGCGCGCGCCGGCGCGTGGCAAGCCGGCCGATCACCACGCGCTTCGGAGTGCCGCGCCGGTGGTGGGGCCGATCATCGGCGCGAGTTCCAGCGCGCCGCGCGCCGTGCGCGCGTGGTAGTCGCGAGGACCGAAGACGATCATCGCGACGCCGGCGCCGATGAGCGCGGTGCCACCGATGAAGAGCCAAGTGGACGCGTTGCCGAGGGATCGCGCGTCGCGCCGCTCGTCGAGCCCTGGCTGCTCGCAGATGTTCGTCAGGTCGTCGCAGCCGTGTCGATTCGAGCTCGCGTTCTTGTCGAGCGCCGCGATCCCGACCGCGACGCCCGCGCCGAGGACGAGCACCCCCGCGCTGGCGGTCACGAGCCCGCCGATGCGATACGGCTGTTGGACGGGGAGCGGCGCGGTGCCGCGGCGCGCGCGCGCGTTGTCCGCGCGGCCGTCGCGCCCGGCCGGCGCTTCGACGAACTGGATCCGCACCGCGCTCACCGCACCGTCGGCGCGCGTGGCCACGGTGGACGTCCACGGCGTCCAGCCCGGCACGCGCGCGTCGATCGCGTGGTCGCCCGGATCGACAGGGAGCGGGACGCCGATCTCGTCGAACGCGACCACCCGCCGATCGAGCTTGATCGTCATCCCTTCCGGGTACGGCGTCGGGACGATCAAGACGAGCTTCGGGACGCGCTTCTCCACGCGCGCGAGCTCCGACGCGACGACGCGGACGCGCGGGTCGTGCCCATCGCGCGCGAGCGTGAGCGCGCGATCCCAGTCGGCCCTCGCCGCCGCGAGGTGACCGAGGTTCTCCTCGCACTCGGCGAGGCGGGCGAACGTGCCGACCTTGGCGTCGAGGCGCGCGCTCTCGGCGAGCTTGGGGCACGCCGCCGCGTAGTCGCCGCGCGCGAGTAGGTCACGACCGGCGTTGAAGAGCTCGGTCGCGGCAGCGGACTCGCTCGCCGATTGACCGAGCGCGGGCCGGGCCAGGCAGGTCGCGGCGAGCACGGCGGCGGCCAGGAGCGGGGCGGCGAGGGGGCGCGGCACGCGGCGGATTGTCGCCGGGCGGGCGCTCCGGGCCAACGACGTTTCACTCCGCGCTCGTGGTCCCTCCCGGACTCCGTCCAGCGATGCTGGACTCCGTCCACTCGGGTTTCACTGATGATCGAACGGGCTCGGCGCCGACGATCGGGGACGGGCGCTCGGCGGGGGGCGCGCCGTCGCCCCCGGGCGCGGCCGGACAGGCGTCGTCGTCGGCGCGGTGGGGGCACGCGGATCCGCGGAAAAAGAAGCTTCGGCGGTCTCGGCCGGCGCGGGCAGCGGCGCGGCTCCGGAGTCGGTCTGCGCGGCCTGTGGGTGCCCCGCGCGCGGTGGCGTCGCGAGCCACGACACGTTCCTGGTGACGATCCACGCGCCGACGCCGAGCGCGGCGATCAGCGCGAACCACGTGCTGGACGCGGGCGCCTTCGGCGCCGCTGGGCCGCGCCCCTCGGGTTTCGTGCGCTCCGCCGGCGCGCTGGCGAAATGGCCCAGGGCGGGGCTCGCGAGCGGCGCGGGCGGGTCGCCGAAGACGGCGGGCGCGCCGCCCCGTCCGTCCACCAGGCCGACGAGCGATGCGGTCGCACCGGAGTGAAACGGATCGCCCTGCGTAGACGCGGACCGCTTCGCGGCCGCTGGGGACGCGAGCTCCGCGAACGCCTCGGCCCGCTCCACGTGGCGCGGGCTCTCGAGGGTCGCCGGGATCGACACCGCGGCCGCGGTCCCCGTCGGGGCCAGCGCTGCCTCCGGCAAAGGAGCGCGGGTCGTGAGCCCGGTGAGCGCGCCGGCCGAGACCTTCGCGCCGAAGACCCCCTCGTGCGCCGCGGCGACCGCGTCGCGCATGCTCGCCGCCGATCCCCACCGCGCATCGCGATCGAGCGTGAGGGCGCGATCGATCACGTGCGCGACGCGCGGATCGACGCCGGCGACGACGTCGGCGATCGACGGCGCGGGGCGCGTCGCGGTGAGGACGAGGAGCTCTTGCAGCGTCTCGCCTTGGTGGACGTGCCGGCCCGCGAGGAGCGAGAACATCGTCGCGCCGACCGCCCAGACGTCGGTGCGGTGATCGACCAGGCTCGCCTTGCCCAGCGCCTGCTCCGGCGACATGAACGCCGGCGTCCCCATCATCGCCGCGCCGGTCTGCGTGATCGCGACCGTGCTCCGCGACCCGGCGCCGTCGCGGAGACGCGCGATCCCGAAATCGAGGATCTTGAGCTCGCCCGCGTGGGTCACGAAGAGGTTCGCCGGTTTGATGTCGCGGTGCACGATCCCGCGGGCGTGCGCCGCCGCGAGCGCGTCGAGCGCGCGGAGCGCGATCGCGAGCACGGGTTCGGCGGGGAGCCGCCCTCCCGCCGCGCGCGCGAGCGTCTCGACGTTCTCTCCCTCGAGGAGCTCCATCACGAGGAACGCCGATCCGTCCTCGGCCACGTCCTCGTCGAGGACGGCGACAGCGGCCGGGTGCGCCACCGTGTTCGCCACGTATCCTTCGCGCACGAAGCGGGCGCGCGTCTCGTCGTGGCCGGACATCGCGCGGCGGAGCATCTTGATGGCGAACCGCTTCTTGTTCTTGTGCGTCGCCGCGTAGACGATCGCCATGCCGCCTTCGCCGAGCACGCGATCGATTCGATATTTCTCCCGGATCCACGTGCCGACGCGCGCCTCGGCCTCGGACGTCGTCATGGCTTCTGGATCTTCCAGAGCGTGCCGCCCGCGACGAAGAAGACCCAGCGCGCGCTCACGGCGATCGACGTCGGCGTCGCGGCGGGCGACGCGATCGACCGCGTGGTGCCGCCGGCGTTGGTGACGAGCGAGCCCGCGGCCCCAAAGTAGACGTTGCCGTCGGCGTCGGTGGCGATCGCCGACGCGTCGCTCTGGCTGGGCGCGACGAGGCGCGGCGACGGTGCGCCGATCTTCGGGAGCGCCCACACCGCGCCGTTCGGGCCGCCCGCCGTCCAGAAGATCGTCGTGTCGTTGACCGCGACGCCGACGCCGCCCGCGACGGTGGCGAGCACCGCCGGCGACTTGTTCTCCTTCGCGCCGGCGAACCACACGACGTCGGTACCGCCGTTGTCGAGGATGAACGCTGCGCCGTGGTCGGCGGCGATCGCCCCGGCGCGCGAGCACGGGCCGTAGACGGTCGACGTAACACCGTCGATCCGCCACACGCTGCCGCTCGGGGCACCTTCGTCGTCGACGTAGACGATCTCGTCCTTCGCCGCGATGCCGCCGCCGCCGCCGGAGAGGATCGGGTCGAGCTCCAGCAGCGGCGTCGCGGCGTCGGCCGCGATCGCGCGCGTGTCGATGGCGGCGGTCGCGCCGTTCTTCACGACCCAGTAAACCCGCGCGGACGTCACGGCGATCCCGTAGGGAGTCCCCGCCACGTCGCTCACCTTCGTCGCGGCCCCCGCGTCGGCGGCGTCGGTCGCGATGCGATAGACCGCGCTCGCCGCCCCCTGGACGGTGAAATACGCGTTCGCCCCCGATGGATCGAGCGCGACGCGGTAGGCGCCGGTCACGTCGCTCGCGCGCGCCGGCGTGCAGCCGGTGACGCACGGGGCGGGGAGGGGGACCGTGCCGATCGCCGTGTCAGCCGGTGCCGCGTCGTCGACCGGCTCCGCGTCGTCACCGGCGTCGGGGCCCACGACGATCGTCCCGGCGTCGAGCGGCTCGATCGGCTCGTCGATCCCGGCGAGCCCGTTGCACCCCGCGGGGAGCGCGGAGGAGACCGCGACGACCCACGCGAGGACGGCGCGCCGCCGCTTCATGCCTGCAGAATCTACTGATTCTACCGAGCGTGAGCAAGGCGCCGCCGGCGCGTCGCTGGGGCTATTTCATTTGTATTTGCTCCGCGGCGTGCCGCGCGGTGGAGATCCGCCCTGCGGCGATCCGCCTTCTTGCGGCGGAGCTCCGGCCGGGGGAGCGCCGCCGGACGGCAGGATGACGATCTCGACGCGCCGGTTGTTCGCGCGCCCTTCGGCAGTCGCGTTGTCTGCGACCGGACGATCCGGGCCGATCCCCTGGGAGCGAATCCGCTCCGGCGCGATGGCGTGCGCGACGAAGTAGCTCCGCACGGCATCGGCGCGGCGCTGCGAGAGTGCCATGTTGAACGCCCGCGTCCCCTGCGAGTCGGTGTGCCCCTCGATCAACACGCTGCGCTCGGGCTGCAGTTTCAGCGCCGCGACGACGCCGTCGAGTCGCGACTGCGCCCCCGGAAGGACCGTCGACTGCCCCGACGCGAAGAGGACCGAGCCGGGCAGCACGATGACGGTCCCGCGAGCCTCCTGCCGCACCGTCGCGAGCTTCGCGAGATCTTCGAGCGCCTCTCGCGCTCGCCGCTCGGCCTCGAGGCGCGCCTGCCGCTCCTGCGCGATCTGCTGCTGCGCGGCATTGAGCTCCGACTGCGCCTTCTGCCCCATCTGGACCTGGAGCTCCTGCGCCTCGGCGCGCGCCTTGTTGCGATCCCTCTCGGCGATGATCAGGTCGGCCTGGGCCTCGGCGAGCTGCGCGCGTCGCAGCGCGATGTACGCGCGGTCGCGCGCCTCCGGTGAGCCGGGGTCGTCGGCGAACCTGCGCTCGGCGACGTCGAGGGCTTCCTTCGCGACGTGCACCTGCGCGGGGGCGACCTGGTTGGCCGGGCCGGTGCGCGCGCGTTGATACTCGGCGCGCGCCTGGACGAGCTCCACGGGGGGCTGCGTGGTCGCGCACGCCGCGAGCAGGATCGTGGCGAGAGGGATCACGCCGCGCACCGGGCGCGCGGCGCACACGAAGGATTGTGTGACCGGTCTCATGGGTTCTGTCCCTTCTGTTGCGCCCGGATCGCCAGCACCTCCGCGATCGCGCGGTCCGCTTCGATGCGGACCGCGGCGCTCCGCGTGAGCGCGATGGCGAGCTCCGCGTCGGCGTCGGAGCGGAGGAGCAGGTAGTCGGCGCGCCTGTTGTCGCCGTCGTTCATGAGCTGCTTGGCCTGCGCGAGCTCCTCCTGCGCGAGTTGCAAGTAGAGCGCGGCGTGGGGGTCGGACTGACCGCCGACCTCCTCCGCCGCGCGTACGGCCGACTGCGAACGGGCCATTCTCTCCGTGGGAGCGGGATACGACGCGCACGCGCCCAGCATCGCCGCGACGGGGACGAGGATACGTATGATTTTCATGGCGACTCCTGAGCGCGAGAAGACGCGATGCGCGGTGCTCGCTGAGGACGCTCTCGTCCACGTCGGATGTCCGCCCCTCCGACGTCGTTGCGAGACGAGCGCGCGCGCTCTTCGTCACGTTTTGCGCGCAGAATTCCCGCGTTCGTGACACGCGAGACCGAACGGCGTCGGGCTTATGCCCGACGTCGCCCCACGCGAGGAGGCGCGCCGTCCGCCGCGCTGGAGGCCGCGACGAGGATCCCGTGCGCGAGGAGGAGCGACAGGAGCGGCCGCACCTCCTCCCAGCGCGCGCCGTGCTCCTTCGCGAAGAGCGACGGCGCATCGCCCGCGCGGAAGCGCCGCTTCGCCGCGAGCGCGAAGAAGAACGGCGCGGTGAAGCCGGGGAGCTCGAGCTCGACGCCCCCGTGATGCACGAAGACCGACGTCTCGCCTGCCTCGGTGCGCGTGCTGATCACGCCGCCCGGCGCCGGGTTCAGCGCGAGGACGTCGTCCGCGTCGACCGGCGTCGGCGGGGCCTCGCCTCCAGCGCCTGCGCGCACCGGCTCGGCGTGCTCGAAGATCGCGGCGAGGACGTCGTCCGGCGTCGCGTCGTCGATCGCCCTCGCCGCCTCGCGCAGCCGCTCGCCGACGAAGCGGCGGAGCGCCTTCGCCGACGGCGAAGCCGGGCCGCCCGCGAGCTCGAACGTCGACGGCGGGAGGTTCTGTCGCCACGGGTACGCGTCGAGCGCGCGGCGCAGGTAGCGGCCGAGGAGCTCGTCGAACGGCGCGCCGTGCATGCTGAACGAGAGCGACAGCGCGGGGCCGCCGTGCGACTCGGTCGCGTGCCACACACCCGACGGGAGGTAGAGGACGTCGCCCGGCTCGAGGACCACCTCGGTCATCTCGGCCTTCGTCGGGACGCGCACGACCGACCACGGGTGCGCGCGCCCGAACCTGCCGCGCCGCTCGAGATCGCCGCTCCCGCCGATCGCCGCGCGCGGCGCGAGGAGCGCGGGCTCTCCGCCGTGCCACCACCGCTTGCGTCCGTCGCACTGCACCGAGAAGACCGAGAACGGGTCGAAGTGCATGCCGAGCGTGCCGCGATCGCCGCCGAAGAACGCCGTGACGCCGAACTCGCCGGGATAGCCGAGCTCCCGCCTTAGCGACGCACCCCACGCGTCGAAGTCGGGGAAGACGTCGGCGAAGTTGGCGACGTACTGCGTGAGCCCCGCGTCCTCGAGGATCTTCGACAGCGCGCCGCGCGCCGGGATCTCGGTGAGGACTCCATCGAGCTCCGTGTACGCGAAGACCTGCGGAGGGGCGGCGGACCGCGCGAGCTCGCCGCGAAACGCATCGAGCGAGAGCGCCCTCGGCAAGACCCGCGCGAGCTTCTCCGCGCTGCCGCGGACGAGGAGCGGCCGCCGCCCCCAATACGACCGCGCGAGCTCCTCGGGCGACACGGGGTCGAGCAGCGCCTCGAGCACCCCCCCACGCCACGCGCCGTTCACACCCGAACCGGCCGCACCGCGAGGTCGCCTCTTCATACTGGCTCGGCTGGGGAGTTTGAGGGGAGCGGCCGCGCTCCCCTCAAAACCAGACTGAGGCGAGGATGGGATTCGAACCCACGTATGACGGTTTTGCAAACCGTTGCCTAACCACTTGGCTACCTCGCCACCGCCGTGCGGCGTGGCCGCTCGGTCGCCCCCATGTACTCGGCTCGACCGCCCACCGCAAGAGGGGTCAGCGGGGTCTCAGGACCTCGGTCCCGTTCATGTACGGCACGAGCGCCTTCGGCAGCGTGACCGACCCGTCCGCGTTCTGATGGTTCTCGAGGAGGGGGATGAGGATCCGCGGGCTCGCGACCGCGGTGTTGTTCAGCGTGTGCGGATAGGCGAGCGACCCGTCGGCCAGCCGGACGCGCACGTTCGAGCGGCGCGCCTGGAACTCGCCGAACGACGAGCACGAGTGCGTCTCGGCGTAGGCGCTCCGCCCCGGCATCCACGACTCGACCTCGTGCTTCCGCGTCTGCCCGAGGCCCATCTCGCCGGTGCACGCGATCGCCACGCGGTACGGGATTTCGAGCGCGGCGAGCACCGCCTCGGCGTTCTCGAGGAGGCGGTAGTGCTCCTTCTCCGAGACGGCCTCGTCGGGCGCGCAGAAGATCACCTGCTCGACCTTCGTGAACTGGTGGACGCGGTAGAGGCCGCGCGTGTCCTTGCCGTGCGCGCCGGCCTCGCGCCGGAAGCACGGCGAGAGCCCGGCGTAGCGCAGCGGGAGGCTCGCGAGATCGAGCGTCTCGTCGGCGTGCAGCGACACGAGCGGCACCTCGCTCGTCCCGACGAGGAAGAGATCGTCCGCCGGGAGCGCGTAGATCTCGTCCTTCCCGAACGGGAAATAGCCGGTGCCGACCAGTGCGCGGTCCTTCACCATCACCGGCGGAATGACGAGCTCGAGCCCGCGCTTCACGAGGAGGTCGATCGTGAGGCGCGTGACGGCGAGCTCGAGGAGCGCGCCGTTCCCGACGAGCGCGTACGAGCGGCCGCCGGCGTACCTGCGCGGTCCATCCCAGTTCACGAGCCCGAGGCTCGTCATCAGGTCGACGTGGTCCTTCGGCGTGAAGTCGAACGCGCGCGGTGTGCCGACCTTGCGGATCTCGACGTTGTCCTCCTCGCCCTTGCCGACCGGCACCTCGGGGCGCGGGATCCCGGGGACGCGGAGCATGAGGTCGTCGAACGTGCGCTGCGCGGCGGCGAGCTCCGGCTCGAGCTTCTCGAGGGTGAGCTTGACCTCTTTCCCCTCCTCGATGAGCTTCGGCCGCTCCTCCTTCGATGCCTTCGGGATGAGCGCGGCGATCGCGTTTTTCCGCGCGCGGCGCTCGTCGATGAGCGCGATGTGGTCGCGGCGCGTCTTGTCGGCGGCGAGGAGCTGGTCGAGGTCGAGGTCGACGCGCTTGTCGCGGATCGCGGCGCGGACCACATCGGTGTTCTGACGGATGAAGGCGATGTCGAGCATGGCGGGGCGAGCCACGGTGCCCGAGCGGCGCGCGAGCCGCAAGGGCGTGCACGCCAGCCGGTTGTACGCTACCTACTTCTACACGATGGCGACGAAGCCGGCCTGCGGCACGCACAAGGAGCTGGGGGTCGTCCGCAGCCTCCGCATCACGCAGTGCCCGTGCGGGACGATCCACCTCCACCTTCGGAGCGGCGTCAGCCTGCGCCTCGCAGCGCAGGAGTTCGGCGAGCTCGCCGACGCGGTCGCGGCGGCGCGCCGCGTGCTCACGGCGGCGGGCGATCCCGAGGCCGCCGACGATCCGCGAAAGCCCGCGGTCAACTGATGGCTCTGCCCGCGCCTCTCGGGCCCAGCGGCGGCGGAGCCGTCCGCGTCCACTTCGCCGCCTTGGCGCTCGCCGTCCTCGTCGGGGCCGCGGCGTGCTCGTCGTCCGCGCCGGGCGGCGAGGCGACGGCGAGCTCGTCCGAGCCGATCATCGGCGGTACGGCGTCGGGCACGGACGAGGACTCGGTGGTCCTCCTCATCCACACCGATTTGAAGAGCGTCGCCGAGGAGTGCACCGGGACGCTCCTCGCGCCGAACCTCGTCCTCACCGCGCGCCACTGCGTGAGCGAGAGCACCGACGGCGCGTTCGCTTGCGACACCGACGGGAAGCTCGTCCAGGGATCGACCGGCGGGGAGCTCCAGGACGACTTCGATCCGTCGCAGATCTACGTCTTCGTCGGCGAAAAACGCCCGAACCTGTCGATCGCCTCCACGTTCCGCGACGCGCCGCGCGGACAGAAGGCGTTCCACGACGACGCGAAGACGGTCTGCAGCCACGACATCGCGCTCCTCCTCCTCGACCGCTCGATCCCCAACGCATCGATCTCGCCGGTCCGCCTCGACGGCGGGATCCACCTGGGCGAGACGTTCACCGCGGTGGGGTGGGGGGTCACGCAGACGAGCGCGACGCCCAACGTGCGCCAGGCGCGCTCCGGCATCGCGGTGACGCACGTCGGTCCGTTCGCCGGGAGCGACGTCGAGGATCCGGTGCCGGGGAACGACTTCTCGGTGGGCGAGGCGATCTGCCAGGGGGACAGCGGCGGCCCCGCGATCTCGGACAAGTCCGCGGCGGTGATCGGCGTCGTCTCGCGCGGCGGCAACGGGAAGGACCCGACCGCGGCGGACCCGGCCGCGGGGTGCGAGGGGAGCGGGACGATCAACGAGTACACGACGACGTCGGCGTTCAAGGACCTCATCGTGTCGGCGTACCAGGCGGCGGGGCAGGATCCCTGGGCCGAGGGCGGACAGGACCCGCGCCTCGCGAAGATCGGCGCCGCTTGCACGCAGAACGCCGAGTGCCGGTCGAACCAGTGCCAGGGGGGCTCGTGCATCCAGGCGTGCGCGACCTCTGCCTGCCCCGACGGCTACGAGTGCAAGGACACGTCCGGGACGAAGCTCTGCGCGGCGTCGACGGGAGGTGGCGGCGGCGGAGGCGGGGGCTGCGCCGTGTCGCCTCGCCGCGCGCGGCTCGATGGCGTCGTGGACGCGGGCGCCTTCGGCGCCGCTGGGGCCGTGCCGCCGGGGCTCGCGCTCGTCCTCGCGCTGGGGCTCAGCGCGACGCTCCGTTCACGATCGCGACCGCGTCGAGATCGAAGCCGTTCTTCGTGACGTTCTTCGACGTGCACGCCTCGCCCGACGCGTCGCGGATCCGGACGTAGCGCGCGTGCGTGACGCCGATGGCGGCGAGGTCGAACGCGTCGCCGCCCGCGGTGGCCGGATCGGTCGGTGAG
>Ga0070689_100001462_pt1 | contig 15069 bp, 17 predicted proteins | sample KBSS23HmetaG_FD_64669 | JGI IMG/M metagenome (GOLD analysis project Ga0070689, IMG submission 64669) | Switchgrass rhizosphere microbial communities from Kellogg Biological Station, Michigan, USA - KBS S2-3H metaG | ecosystem: Host-associated > Plants > Roots > Rhizosphere ...
GCAAACAGATCCCGGCGCGGGCCACGCGGAGATCATGAACAGGCTCTAAGCAAGGTTTTGCTTGCCCCGAAGCGGTCGCGGTCAGCTGAAAACCGGTCTTCCCTGAGCGTCCAGCAGACCGTGTTCCACCAGCCAGAGCCTGGCATTGGCGGCGTCTTCGCCAAACCATGCCTGGGCGGAGCCGAGCCGGAAGGTGTAGCCCCAGGCGTCCATGTCGGCCATCAGGCGCGCGCGGCCGACGCCGGGCAACTCGTCGGCCAGCACGATCTGCAGATAGCAGGTGGCGTCTTCCTCGGCGATGGAATCGGTGGCATCGGTATGCACCTGGCTGCGCCGCTCGGGCGGCAGCACGATCAGATGGCCGGCCTCGTGCAGCAGCGAATGCACCGGCGTGTCGTCGCGTGCATACACCGTGGTGCCGATGATGCCGGCTTCCTCGTCGCCCCAGAAACTGCCGGGAATGGCCGTGCCGGGCGCCACCCGTTCGAGCGCGAGTCCGTAACGGGCAAGCAGCGTCGCCGGCGCTTCGAAGCCGATCTCGGCCACGCGCATCACGCTTGCTTCGTCAGTGGAGGAGGGAAGGGCAACAGGCATCGGATGAAAGTCGCCGCCGGATCGCAGCGGCGAAGGCGGTGCAATGCGTGGCGCGGAAGATCCGCGCCACGTCGATCACACGGTTTTGGCTGGCGTGTTCTCGGGCAGCGCCACGGAGAGCTCGAGGATCTCGTGTCCGCTGTCGCGCTCGACATTGATGTTGATGGCTTCGAGGTCGACGTGGACGTATTTCTTGATCACTTCGAGCAGCTCGTTGCGCAGCAACGGCAGGTAGTCGGGAGCGCCACGGGTCGAGCGCTCCTGAGCCACGATGATGCGAAGACGCTCCTTGGCGAGTCCAGCGGTGGGTTCCGGCTTGCGCTTCAGGAAATCAAGAATACCCATGCCGATCAGCCTCCGAATACGCGCTGGAAGAAGCCCTTCTTCGGCACTTCGAGGAAGCGCAGGGCACGTTCTTCACCAAGGATGCGGGCAACGGTGTCGCTGTACGCCTGACCCGCGAACGAGTTGTCGTCCAGGATCACCGGCACGCCGGCGTTGGATGCCGCCAGTACGTTTTCCGATTCGGGAATCACGCCCACCACGTTGATGCCGAGGATTTCCTCGACGTCCTTCACGCTGAGCATTTCGCCCACCGCCACGCGGGCCGGGTTGTAGCGGGTCAGCAGCAGGTGCTGCTTGATCGCGCCGTCGCCGCGTTCGGCGCGGCGGGTCTTGCTGGCGAGCAGGCCCAGGATGCGGTCCGAGTCGCGCACCGAGGACACTTCCGGGTTCACCACCACCACGGCGTGGTCGGCGAAATACATCGCCAGGTGCGCACCCTTTTCGATGCCGGCAGGCGAATCGCAGACGACGAAATCGAAGCCTTCCTTGCCCAGGTCCTCGAGCACCTTCTCGACGCCTTCCTGGGTCAGCGCGTCCTTGTCGCGCGTCTGGCTGGCCGCCAGCACGTAGAGGGTCTCGTAGCGCTTGTCCTTGATCAGCGCCTGCTTGAGCGTGGCTTCGCCGTGCACGACGTTGACGAAGTCGTACACCACGCGCCGCTCGCAGCCCATGATGAGGTCGAGGTTGCGCAGGCCGACGTCGAAATCGATCACCGCGACTTTCTTGCCGGCCATGGCGAGGCCCGTGGCAAGCGAGGCACTGGTCGTGGTCTTGCCCACGCCACCCTTGCCCGAGGTGACAACGATAATCTCAGCAGTCAAGGCTCATCTCCGCATGGTTCTTTGTAGTTGTAATGACTGATCGTCACAGCTTGGCGATCAGCAATTTTTCCCCTTCGAGCCAGCATCGCACAGACTGGCCTTCGAGGTCCTTTGGAATTTGTTCAAACACGCGGTAGTGCCCGGCGATGGCCACCAACTCCGCGCGGAAGTCTGAAATGTATATGCGCGCTTTCTCATCACCCTGTGCGCCGGCCATCGCGCGGCCGCGCACGGCGCCGTAGACATGGATGCTGCCGTCGGCAATCACTTCGGCGGCGTTGGCGATGGCGCCGGTGACGACCAGGTCGCGATCGCGCGCATACACCTGCTGGCCCGAACGCACGGTGCCTTCGTAGTGCTGCGCGCCGAGCGTGGACACCGGAGCGGCGGGTTCTGCTTCCTGTCGCACCGGTTCCGCGCGGCGCGGCGGTTCCGCGGCAGCGGCGGACGGCGCCGGCGGCGCGATGCTGCCGCCGTCGGCTGGTTCGTAGGCGGCGCGGAACTTGGCGATCAACGGCAGGCCCATGCGCTGCGCCAGCGCATCGACTTCGCTGGTGCCGTAGGCCAGCCCCACCGGCAGCATGCCGGCACTGCGGATGGCTTCGAGCAGGGCGTCGACCGTGCCGTCGTCCGGCAGCTTCAGCAGATGGCTGAGATCCAGCACCACGGCGGCGCGTGAGAACAATTGGGGGGCGGCACGGACGCGGCGTTCCAGCTCTTCGCACAGCGCGGCCGCATCCACGCGCTTGATGCGCACGTTGGCTATGCCGACCTGGCCGAAGCGCAGGTCACAGGCGTCTTGTTGATCCATCTTTGCATTCACGGGCGCTGCTCTCCCGCGAGGCGGCGCTGGGTGGTATCGGGAGGAGGGGACGAATGCTGGCGTTCGGCCAACCACGGCACATCGGGAAGGCCGTCGTGGTCCAGATAGGTCTCTCGCACAAAGGCGTAGCTGGGCAGGTCCTTGGCCAGCAGGCTCACCTGCGGACCGTCGCTGCCCATGCGTTGCTGGCCCACTTCCTGGAAACCGTAGGTGCCGTGGAACAGCACCACCACGTCGTCGCGCGGCTCCAGGAAAACCTCGCAGGTCAGCAGCGGCACGCGCACTTCCGCATAGCTGGTCACGTCGCAATAGAAGATGCGACCCAGGCCATGACGGCGATAGGCGTTGGCGATGACGATGCGATCGATATAGGCAAACTGCGGGTAGTGCTGGGAGAACCAGTGATAGTTCGGACTGTCGTAATCGCGACCTTCGCGGAGCGCGATGAGAAACCCGGCGAGTTGGCCATCGATCTCGGCCACCCGGAAATAGTCCGCATGGTCGAAGAAGTAGCGCAGCTGTGCCGAGTCCAGGGCGAGGATGGTGCGGCCGGCGGCGTTGTTGAGCGCCAGTACGGCATCCAGGTCGTGCTCACGCACGTCGCGGATGGCAAGGGCCATTCGTTGCTCCGCTTGGTTTGATTCGAGGGTAAGACCGTTGGTTCGGCCTCGCGTGACATCGGCATTATGGCATGTGCCCGGCGGCCGCACATAACACGGCGCACCATGTAAAACCTTTGTAAAGCGCCCTCAGTCATGCCTTCTGGCAGGGGGAGGCTAATGACTTCTCGCGCATTGCACCACGCCTGCAGGTAGCGAATGATGCAGGCATGGCCTGGTCAAACATTAATCACATCCGGCTGCTCCGGTACGCTGGTCTGTTCACGTACCTGTGCGTGGCGTTGCCGTTGCTGTCCGGTCCCGGGGGGCTCGCCGAGGTCAGCGCCTGGTGGAGCAACCCGAACATCACCGGCTGGCTGCTTTCCTACCTCATCTATGGGGTGACCTATCTGCTGCTGACGCGGCGCTCGGGCATGGCGCGCCAGACCAGCTATCCCTCGGTGGTCAAGCTGTTCGGGCTGGTGGTGCTTACCGGTTCGGCGGTGGCGATGGGCTGGTTCAGCCAGAGCGGCCTGTCGGCGATGCTGATGCTGGTGATCGCGGTGGTCCTGCCCTGGCAGCTGCCGGTGGGTGCCGGGCTGGTCTGGATGCTGCTGCAGAACCTGATGCTGATGCCCATCTTCGCCAGCTTTGCCGGCTGGACGGTGGTCACCGCGTTCCTGCAGGTGTGCATGTACCTGGGCATTTCGGCGCTGGTCTTCTTCACCTCGATGATCGCCAGCCTGCAGGCCGAGGAGCGCGAGGTGCAGCGGCGCCTGAATTCCGAGCTGCGCGCCACCCGCGCCCTGCTGGCCGAATCCACCCGCATTGCCGAGCGCATGCGCATCGCCCGCGACCTGCATGACCTGGTGGGCCATCACCTGACCGCGCTCAGCCTCAACCTGGAAGTGGCCAGCCATCTGGTCAATGCCCAGGCGGCCGAGCACGTGCACAAGGCCCAGGTTACCGCCAAGCATCTGCTGTCGGATGTGCGCGAAGTGGTCAGCGAGTTGCGCCAGGACGACGCGATCGACCTCACCGTGGCCCTGCGCAGCCTCACCGAAGGCGTGCCCGGCCTGAACGTGCACATGGAAACGCCGCCCCGGTTCAGCGTGGAGGACCCGCGCCGAGCCCAGGTGCTGTTGCGCTGTGCGCAGGAAATCATCACCAATACCGCTCGCCATGCCGGCGCCCGCAACCTGTGGCTGCGCTTCGACTACGTCAATGCCAACCTGCTGGAGCTGTACGCCCGCGACGATGGCCGTGGCGCGACCAACTTCCGGCCGGGCAACGGCTTGTCCGGCATGCGCGAGCGGCTGGTCGAGTTCGAGGGCAGCGTGACGGTGGACGCGGCGCTCCAGCAAGGTTTTGCGTTGACCGTGCGGCTGCCGCTGGGCGAGGTAGCGCAACTCGCCCATACGCCGTCACGGTTCGAGCCCCCGGCCCTGGGCATGCTGTAGCCTTGCCCGGTTGTCGTGTAAAAATGTGCCGCTTCGAGCCTGATCATGGGTTGCGCATGGTTCGCGCCGGAAGCTGTTTGCTCGCCAGACAAGGAAGAACGAGGGAATGTATGTCGATACACGACCGAGTGATGACGCAGGATGGCGGGCAAACAGATCCGGCCCGGAGGGTTGTTCGCCAGCGCCCGCTAGGAAGCGACGCACGGCTTGACCTGACGGCCAGTCAGGCGCTGCGCCATGCGCCACTCCCTAGCGGGCGCTGGCGAACAACGCGAACCATGCGCAACCCATGGTCAGGCTCAAGCAGCATCGTCACTCTCCGTTGGCCGCGGGCATCGCACGCCGGCCACCTACGTTTCGAGGAACCGCGATGATTTCCGTCTGTCTCGTCGACGACCAGAACCTGGTTCGCCAGGGTGTCCGTTCACTGCTGGACCTGGCGGAGGACATCCGCGTGGTGGCCGAATGCGCCGATGGCGCCCAGGCCGTGCAGGACATTCCACGGGTCAAGCCCGATGTGGTGCTGCTGGACCTGCGCATGCCCAACATGAGCGGCCTGGAAGTGCTGCAGGCACTGTCTGCCCGCAACGAATTGCCGCCCACCATCATCCTCACCACCTTCGATGACGATCAGCTGGTGCTGCAGGGCCTGAAGGCCGGCGCCCGCGGCTACCTGCTCAAGGACGTCTCGCTGGAGCAACTGGTGGAGGCGGTTCGCACCGTGGCCGCCGGCGGCTCGCTGGTGGCACCGATGGTGACCCAGCGCCTGCTGGCCGGCGTGGGCCGCATGCAGAACCAGTTCACCAGTCTGGAACAGCCCGATCCCCTGACCGAGCGCGAGACGGAGATCCTCCGCCTGCTGTCGGGCGGCTACAGCAACAAGGAGATCGCCAACTCGCTGAAGGTGGCGGAGGGAACGGTGAAGAACCACGTTTCCAACATTCTCTCCAAGTTGGGCGTGCGCGACCGCACGCGCGCCGTGCTGAAGGCGCTGGAGCTTGGCATCGTCTAAGCGCCGGTAAACAGGCTAAAACCTTGCGGGGCCTTGCCGGACGCCATTCGCAGGCGTCTGGAAGGCACGCGTCAGGCAGTCTTTACGGCTGGACGCCGGAGCAAGTAGTATCGGGCAATTCGGCGCTGGCCGACCCCCCGTTCATGCCGTGATTCTTCGGGAATCTCCCGTGGCGGGCCGGTCTCCGGCGACTGCCTTTGTGCCGTGTACCAGAGAGACGTGCGGAGAATCCTGGAATGATGCGTGTTCTTGAATTTATTGTTGCCCTGATCATCGTCGCCGTTGTGGCGGTGGTAGTGGGCGTGGTGATGCCTGGCAGCGGCCATGTCGAACGGTCGCTCGTCGTCGGCAAGGACATGCGTCAGGTCTACGACGTGCTCAACAACTTCCGTCGCTTCCCGGAATACTCCGTGCAGCGCGAGTACGACCGCAACATCAAGTTCGACTTCTCGGGCAAGGCTTACGGCCCCGGCGCTGAAATCAGCTGGGCCAGCGACGACGGCAAGGTCGGCAACGGCAAGTTCACCATCGCCTCCGCCGAGCCGAGCTTCGACAAGATCGACTCGACCGCCCGCAAAGCCACCATCGTGTGGAACGTCGACAACGACTGGCGCGGCAACGACAAGCACTTCACGCTCGACCTCGAGCGCAACGGCAGCCGCGGCCAGCTGACCAAGGTGACCTGGTCGTATGACGTCGACTACGGCTTCAACCTGATCAACCGCTACTCCAACCTTTACATTCACGGCGACCCGGATGCCTTCATCCAGTTCAGCCTGAACAACCTGCAGAACGTGGTGGCGTCGGTCCAGAACGTGGACTACACCAAGCTCATTCCGTACATCGAGCAGACCCAGCCCACGCCGGTGCTGATGGTGTCGACCTCGATCGAGCGCAAGGGTGGCCTCGAGGCCCTCAACGACGCGACCGACAAGGCCATTGGCCAGATCCAGGCCGCGGCCAAGAAGCTGGGCGTGACCACCACCGGTCCGCGCATCATCTACACGACCAACTACGGCGATCAGAACTACTCGTTCGACGTGGCCATGCCGATCAGCGCGACCAGCCTGAACGTAGGCGGCCAGAACGTCGAACTGGCGGCAGCCAAGGCTCCCGATCTGACGGCCGCTGCGGCCAGCACCAGCGCCGATGCCGCCAGCACGACCGGCGACACCACGCCGGGTGGCCACGATCGCTTCGGTCGCCTGATCGTCGACAACGACGTGCGCGCCTTCCTTGCCTTCGGTGGCCCGGCCCTGAAGGCCGTGTGGAACGGTACCGCCGCCGGCGTGCCGCAGACCCGCGACCTGATGAAGGCCTATGCGCAGACCCACGGCTACAAGTTCGACGAAGTGGTCGGCCGTTTCTACGACATCGAAGCCAAGCCGGAAGTGAAGCAGGGCGACGAAGTCACCCAGTACGCCGAGTTCGACGTGTACCTGCCGCTGAGCTGGGCTCCGGACCAGACGCCGGAACAGGCTGCGGGCATCAAGCCGCCGACGCTCGACGACAGCAGCAGCGAGCAGGCACCGGCTTCGTCCGGCACCGCCGCCGCTCCGGCCAGCGCTGCCAGCGCCGGCAAGTAAGTCGCCAGCGGCAAGCATCGAAAAGGCCCTTCCTCGCGAAGGGCCTTTTCATTTTCAGGCTTCGCTTCAAGCGGTTCCGGCGAACTTTTCGGTTACAGTGCGGGTCGACATCGCAGCCGCGACACGCGCGCAGCATTGCGCGCCACTGACTGCCCAGGACATGATCGAAACCGAACTGCTCACTCGACGCTACGGCGCCCTCACCGCGGTGGACTCGCTGAGTTTCCGCGCCGAGCCGGGCCAGGTGCTGGGCCTGCTGGGTCCCAACGGGGCCGGCAAGACCACCGCCATGCGCATGATCGCCGGCTTCCTGGAGCCGAGCTCGGGCACGGCGCGGGTATGCGGCTACGACGTGCGCAAGGAGCCGTTGAAGGCCAAGCGTGCGCTGGGCTATCTGCCCGAAGGCGCGCCGAGCTACGGCGAACTGACCGTGCGCGAATTCCTCACCTTCGTGATGCGCATGCGCGGCCTGCAGCGCGAGGAAGGCTATCGCCGCTTCGAACGCGTGGTCGGCGGGCTGCAGCTCGAGGGCGTGCTCGACCAGTGCATCGACACCTTGTCCAAGGGCCTCAAGCGCCGCGTGGGCCTGGCCCAGGCCATCGTGCACAACCCGCAGGTGCTGATGCTCGACGAGCCCACCGACGGTCTCGATCCGAACCAGAAACACACGGTGCGCCAGTTGATCGACCAGATGGCGCGCGATCGCACCATCCTCATCTCCACGCATCTGCTCGAAGAAGTGCACGCGCTGTGCAACCGCGTGGTGATCATCGCCAACGGGCGGCTGATGGTGGACGCCACGCCGGCCGAACTCGAATCGCGCTCGCGCTATCACGGCGCGGTGTCGTTCAGTGCGCCGGGCAGTGGCGTCTCGCAGGAAATGCTCGGGCGCCTGCCGCAGGTCGCGTCGATCGAAGTCGATCCGATGGACGGTCGCATCACGGTGTTCCCGCGGCCGGGCGAACGCATCCTCGAACCGGTGGAGACGCTGCTGCGCCAGCAGGGCCTGGAAGTGTCGGAGATCCAACTGGAGCGCGGACGACTCGACGAAGTGTTCCGCCAGATCACCACCGGCGCGGAGAGCAGGGCATGAGTCCGATCGCCGCGGTGACGCGCCGCGAGCTGCGCAGTTATTTCGTGACGCCGGTGGCGTACGTGTTCCTGGTCATCTTCCTGGTGCTGTCGGGCATCCTCACGTTCTACGCGGGCGATTTCTACGAACGCAACCAGGCCGACCTGCAACCGTTCTTCGTGATGCATCCGTGGCTTTACCTGGTGCTGGTGCCTGCGGTGTCGATGCGCATGTGGGCGGAGGAAGCCAAGGGCGGCACGCTGGAGTTGCTGATGAGCCTGCCGTTGACGCTGGCGCAGGCGATGCTCGGCAAGTTCTTCGCGGCGTGGATTTTCATCGGCCTGGCGCTGGTGCTGACCTTGCCGATCTGGATCACCGTGAACTACCTCGGCTCGCCGGACAACGGCGTGATCCTCGCCGGCTACATCGGCAGCTGGTTGATGGCGGGCGCGTTCCTGGCCATCGGCGCGTGCCTGTCGGCGGTGACGCAGAGCCAGGTGGTGGCTTTCGTGCTGACGCTGGTGGTGTGCTTCCTGCTGATCCTGGTGGGGCAGCCGCAGGTGATGGAATTCTTCCAGGGCGCCTTGCCGCGCAAGTTGGTGAACGGCCTCGCGCACCTGAGCATGGTGCGTCACTTCGAAGCCATCTCGCGCGGCGTGCTCGACCTGCGCGACCTGCTGTACTTCGTGGCGAGCATGGCCGCATGGCTCACCGCCGGCGTGCTGACGCTCGACCTGAAGCGCACGCCATGAGCAACAAGCGCATCCATTTCAGTCGTCGCGCCGTGCTGTCGGCGGCCCTGGTGCTGCTGGGCATGCTGTTCGTGGTGTTCGTGCTGGCCAGCAGCCGCTGGCGCATGGGCCGCGTGGACCTCACCTCCGACCAGCTCTACACGCTCACGCCGGGCACGCTGCACATCGTGGACGGATTGCATGCGCCGCTGCGCCTGACGCTTTATTTCTCCAGCCATGCCACGCGCGACCTGCCGCAACTGCGCAGCTACGAACAGCGCGTGGCCGAGATGCTGCAGGAAATGGTGGCCCGCTCGCATGGCCACCTGCGCCTGCAGATCGTCGATCCGGTGCCGTATTCCGACGACGAGACCAGCGCCGAGGGTTACGGTTTGTCGCCGATCAATGGCGGCACCAACGGCGAGCGCGTGTTCTTCGGCCTGGTCGGCAGCACGCTGCCGGCCAATCCCGATGCGGACGGCGATGGCGAGGATCATCTGCCCAAGAAGGTGCAGGCGATCCCGTTGTTCGATCCGTCGCGCGAGACCTTCCTCGAGTACGACATCGCCAAGCTGCTCTACGAACTGGACCAGCCGTCCAAGCCGCTGATCGGTGTGATCAGCAGCCTGCCAGTGCAGGGCAACCCGGTGATCGGCGAAGAACCCTGGACGGTCATGCGCCAGCTGGCCCAGCAGTTCGACGTGAAGTCGCTGGACGGGGCCAAGCTCAAGCACATCGACAGCGACCTGAAGGCGCTGCTGGTGATTCATCCCAAGCACCTGCCGGCCGATGCGCTCTACGCGATCGACCAGTACGTGCTGCACGGCGGGCACCTGGTGGTGTTCGTCGATCCCGTCGCCGAGATGGACAACACGCCGTTCATCGACAGCAGCGGCGTCACCGACGATCACAACTCGGATCTGTCGCGCCTGTTCGCCGCGTGGGGCGTGCAGTACGACCCGCAGAAAGTCGTGCTCGACCGGTCGCGCGCCCTGCGCATCGAGCTGGCCGACAACAGTTCGATGAGCCATCCGGCGATGCTGGGCCTGGGCACCCAGGAGCTCAACCACGACGACGTGACCACGGCGAGCCTGCAGCGCATCAACGTCTCCAGCGTGGGCTATTTCGACCTGGCGCCGGGCACCACTTCGCGCCTGACGCCGTTGATGCAGTCGACCACCGATGCCGAAGTGGTGTCCAGCCAGCGCGTGCGCGAATCGATCAACAATCCGGCCGGGCTGCTCGACAACTACAAGCCCGACAACCTGCATTACGTGATCGCCGCCCGCGTGCGCGGCCAGTTTCCCACCGCCTTCCCCGAGCGCTCCAACGAAGCGGGCCACCTCGCAGGTGTCGCGGGCACCGCGGAAGTGATCCTGGTGGCCGATACCGACCTGTTGAGCGACCGGCTGTGGGTGTCCTATGCGCAGAGCCTGCTGGGCCAGCCGCAATTGAGTGCGATCGCCAACAACGGCGACCTGATCACCAATATCGCCGACAACCTCAGCGGTTCCTCGGCGTTGCTTTCCATCCATGGCCGGGTGAGTTCGCAGCGTCCTTTCACGCGCGTTGCCGCGCTGCGCAGCGCCGCCGACCAGAAGTTCCAGGCCAAGATGCAGGAGCTGCAGCGCGAACTGGCGGTGACGCGCTCGCGCCTGAGCGAACTGCAGCCCTCCAAGGGGGCGGGTCGCGGCGATACGGCCACGCCGGAGCAGCGAGCGGAGATCGAGCAGTTCCTGCAGCGCCAGTTGGCGATCAACAAGGAATTGCGCGACGTGCAGCACCAGTTCAACGCGGAGATCGACGCGCTCGGCCTGCGCCTGAAGTTCATCAATATCGTGCTGATTCCGCTGCTGGTGACCCTGATCGGCCTGCTCTACGGCTGGCGCCGCTCCCGCCGCAGCAGGCGGCAGGCATGAACGCGATGGACGGCGCTGATGTGTCGCAGGCGCGCGCCGTCGATGCCGCGTCGCTCGCGCGTATGATGGGCAGTCGCCACTGATTCGGTCCGGGTACGTTCGATGATCGCAAGCGTGCTCAAGTGGATCGTGCCCTGGGAGTTCTCCTGGGTTTTCCTGCTGGGCTTCATCGCCTGCAGCGTGCTGTATGTGCGCGGTTGCCGTCGCCTGCAGGTGAGCTTCGGACGCCGCCTGTCGTTCTGGCTCGGCATGGCGATGATCTACGTGTCGCTGCACACTTACCTGGATTATTTCTTCGAGCATGAGTTCTTCATGCACCGCATCCAGCAGATCGTGCTGCACCATCTGGCGCCGCTGCTGATCATCGCCTCCTATCCCGGCACCGTGTTGCACAAGGGCTTGCCGTTCGGCTGGCGGCTGCGCGCGCTGCGCCCGGTGCGCCGTTCGATGCCGTGGCGCATGGCCAGCGCGGTGTGGTGCAACCCCGCCGTGGCCACGGTGCTGTTCGTGGCGTTCATCCTGATCTGGCTGATCCCGTCCATGCAGACGCTGGCGATGCTGGATTGGCGCATCTACCGCTTCATGAACTGGTCGATGCTGGCCAGCGGCTTCACCTACTGGTGGCTGGTGCTCGACCATCGCCCGCGTCCGCCGGGCCGCATGACGCCGGGCATCCGCGTGTTGTCGCCCGGCATCACCATGACGCCGCAGATCCTGGCCGGCGCCATCGTCACCTTCTCCAAGACCGATCTCTACCCGATCTTCGAAATCTGCGGCCGCGCCTTCACCTTCAACGTGCTGACGGCACAGCTGGTCGGCGGTGTGATCATGTGGGTGCCGGCGGCGCTGATCGAATCCATCGGCGCGCTGCTGGCGATGCGCCAGTGGCTGCGGCTTTCGCGCAGCGGGCGCATCCGGCGCAAGCCGTGGCCGACGAGAAGGTCGGCTGCTACTTCAGCCCGCTGAATTTCTTTTGTGGGAGCGCACTTGTGCGCGACTGCGAAGCGGCATGAAGGTGACAGTCGCGCACAAGTGCGCTCCCACAAGGGTGCTTTGAGTTACTGCTCGGCGCCGGTCGCGTTCGCCGGCCGCGCAACGAAATCGGCATCTAGCGTGCTGCCGTCGCCGAAGCTCAGCGTCACCTTGACCTTGTCGCCGATCTTCACCGGCGAAGTGGCCTTCATCAGCATCAGGTGATAACCGCCGGGCGAGAGTTCCACCTTGCCGTGCGCGGGAATGGCCAGCTCGTTCACCATCGACATGCGACTGACGCCACCCGCGCTGCTGCTCTGGTGCAGCATGGCGTCGGCGTAGTTCGGGCTGTGCGCGCCGCGCAGGCTGGCGGCCTGGTCGCCGGTGTTTTCCAGCGTGACGTACGCGCCGGCAGGGAGGTCGCCGGGCAGCACGCGGATCCACGCCGCGCTGGCGCGAACATGTTGCGCCTCGGTGGCGTGCACGTCCGCCGTCATCAGCAGGCCGGCAGCAAGCAGGGGCAGGGTGAAACGCAGGCTCATGAATGGGTTCCCAGGCTCAGTAGCAGATGCAGGTCGTGAACCATCTGGTCCTGCGTGTTGCTTGGCGTCGACAGCAGGCGCGCCTTACCGTTGCCGTCGAACAGATAGATGGCCGAACTGTGGCTCACTTCATACTGGCCGTCGGCGCGATCGGGTTCGCGCGTGAAAGCCGAGCGGTAGCGCTTGCTCAGTGCCTCGATCTCGCGGGCCGGCCCCGACAGGCCCACGGCGCGCGGGTCGAACGCGTTGACATAGGCATGCATCACCTCAGGCGTATCGCGTGCTGGGTCGACGCTGACGAACAGGATGCGCGCGCCGTCGGCCAGCGGTCCCAGCCGCTGCATCACCACGTGCAATTGCGCCAGCGTCAACGGGCATACATCCGGGCAATGCGTGTAGCCGAAATAGAGCAGCACCACTTTGCCGCGATAGTCCTGCGCGGTCACGTTCTTGCCGTGATCGTCGATCAACTGGAAATCCAGATCCGGCATATGGCCGCTGACGTTATTCAGCTGCCACTCGACGCCGTCGTCGCGATGACAGCCAGCGAGCAGCAGGGTGCCAAGCGCCAGCATCAGCAGCAACAGCCAGCGGCGGGTGCGACAAAGCTTCATGCGAGAATCGATAGGAATCATCGGGTGAGCATACGACACTGGCCGCCCGGCCGGAGCGTGGCGAATCGAGGAGCAACGCAGATGCGACAACCTGCCTTGGCGACCGGCCTGCTGGTCGGGCTGACCGGCGCCACCGCCGTCGTTTTCGGTGCCTTCGGCGCGCACGCCTTGCGCGGCGTGCTCGATGCGCGCGGGACCGAGTTGTGGCACACCGCGGTGAGCTATCACTTCTGGCACGCGCTCGCCCTGGTCCTGGCCGTGATGGCCGGCGCGGGGCGGGCACGACGCGTCGCCCTCGCGGCTTTCGCCATCGGCATCGTGATCTTCAGCGGCAGCCTTTACGCGCTGGCGCTGGGGGCGCCACGCTGGTTCGGCGCGATCACGCCGCTGGGCGGCGTGGCCTTCATCGTCGGCTGGATCGCACTGGGCATCGCGCTGGCCGCCCGGGCCAGCCGCGACACGGACTGATCAGGCGCGGTCGATGCGGGCGGCGTAGCAGCCGGGACGCGCGTTGTGCACATGCAGGTAGGCGATCTGTTTGTTCTCGAACAAGCGGTCGATCAGCGGTTCCAACTCGGTGCCCTGGGTCACGTCCGCATCGAGCAGGATGCCCCGTTCGTCGAAACCGCGAACCGAGAGCAGGCGACGGCGAAACTGTTCCGGCACCTCGTTGGTGCGGTCGTATTGCTGTTCGTCCTCGCGGATATAGATCGCGTAATTGGAGCGATAGGGCGTGTCCGCCGTTTGATGCTCGTAGTTCACCAGCAGCAGCGTCTGGCCGCGCCTGGCATCGGTCAGGCTGATGCGGCAGGGAAAGCCACTGTCGCTGTCGGCCACGACGCGCATGGCGCGACGTTCCGCCAGGGCTTCATCGGACAGGGAGAACAGTTCGGCGAACGGTTCGGCGGGCAGGCCGGAAATGCGGAAGGACATGGAAAGCGCTCCGTTGAAGTAACGGCGCCAGCTTCGCGCCAACCGCGCCTGGCGGCCATCCGGATCTTGCGCAAGACGGGTCTGGCCTCTTTTGCCCTGTCGCCGGCGGGTTCCCTGGGGCACATTGCTCGCGGGGTATCCAGGGGAAGGCCATGCGCAAAATCGTCTGTTTGCTTTGCATGCTGGTTGCGACGCCCGCTCTTTGCACGGAGACGGTTGCTTCGATGCAGGAGCGTGCGGAAGCCAGCATGCTGGTCACGGGCTCGATCGACATCGCGCCGGACGGGGCGCTCTCGTCCATCGCGATCGATCACCGCCAGGAGCTGCCGGCCGAGGTGGCCTCGCTGATCGATCGCGCCTCGGCGAAGTGGCGTTTTCCGGCCGATCCATCGGGCGATGCGGATACACGACACGTCGCCATGACCTTGCGCATCGTGGCCCGGACCGAGCCGGACGGGGCTTATCGAAGTCGGATCCGTGGCGCGACGTTCGGCGATCGGAAGCTTGACGGCCAGATCCGCTACAAGTCGCGGGTGTCGCCACGATATCCGTTGTTCGCTTATCAGAACCGCATTTCCGGCGACGTCTATCTGCTGATGCGGGTGGACGCCAGCGGCAAGGTCACCGACGTCGCCGCCGAGCAGGTGAACCTCGATACGGTGACGGAAGCATCCATGCAGGCCCAGATCCGCAGGATCTTTGCGGAGACGTGCGTCAACGTCGCGAAGTATTGGACCTTCGATGTCACGGGCGCGGGCAATCTGGCCGATGGTGCCTGGCTGGTGCGTGTACCGGTGCACTTCGGCATGGTGCAAGACCGTGCCACGCAGAACTATGGCAAGTGGCTGGTCTACGTGCCGGGTCCGCACGAACCGGTACGCTGGTTGGGGAAATACAACTATCCGCAACCTGCCAGCAACACCGATGCGCTGCCTGGCGGCAGCTTGCAGCCGGTGCAAAACCAGTTGGCGGTCATCGGCCCGTTGGATGGGGAGTGACTGTCCGCCTCAGTCGACGCGGAACACCTGCACGGATTCGCATTCCGG
>Ga0070689_100001464_pt1 | contig 15062 bp, 9 predicted proteins | sample KBSS23HmetaG_FD_64669 | JGI IMG/M metagenome (GOLD analysis project Ga0070689, IMG submission 64669) | Switchgrass rhizosphere microbial communities from Kellogg Biological Station, Michigan, USA - KBS S2-3H metaG | ecosystem: Host-associated > Plants > Roots > Rhizosphere ...
AAAGTCGAAGGCGTCGCCGGCACCTGGAAAGACCTCACTGACAACGTCAATCACATGGCCGCGAACCTCACCGGCCAGGTGCGCAACATCGCCGAGGTCGTCACCAGCGTCGCGAACGGCGACCTCAAGCGCAAGCTGGTCGTGGAAGCGAAAGGCGAGATCGCGGCGCTCGCGAACACGATCAACGGCATGATCGATACGCTCGCGATGTTCGCCGCGCAAGTGACCAACGTCGCGCGCGAAGTCGGCACCGCAGGCAAGCTCGGCGGCCAGGCCAGCGTACCCGGCGCGGATGGCCTCTGGCGCGATCTCACCGACAACGTCAATCAGCTCGCTGCCAATCTCACCACGCAGGTGCGCGCCATCGCGGAAGTTGCGACGGCGGTAACGAAGGGCGATCTGACGCGGGCCATCACCGTAGAAGCCTCGGGCGAAGTCGCTGCGCTCAAGGACAACATCAACGAGATGATCCGCAATCTCAAGGACACGACGCAGAAGAACAACGAGCAGGACTGGCTCAAAACCAACATCGCGTTCTTCAACCGCCTGCTGCAGGGCCAGCGCGACATCCGCCACGTTTCGACCCTGATCCTGTCGCAGCTCGTGCCGCTCGTGAATGCTCACCAGGCGCTGTTCTACGTGACGCGCGAGCAGGACGGCGAAGACGAGCTGGAGCTGGTCGCGAGCTACGCCGCACCCAATCGGCGTCGACCGCCGCCGCGCCTGAAGCTCGGCGACGGGCTCATCGGCCAGTGCGCGGCCGACAAGCGCGTCAAGTTGCTCACCGACGCGCCGCACGAGTACATGCGTATCAGCTCCGGCCTCGGCGAAGCGCGCGCGTCGAACGTGATCGTTCTGCCCGCGCTGTTCGAAGGCGAAGTGAAGGCCGTGCTGGAGCTCGCGTCGTTCGAGCGCTTCAGTGCGGTTCACACGCTGTTCCTCGATCAGCTGATGGAGAGCATCGGCATCGTGCTCAACACGCTGGCTGCGAACATGCAGACCGAGGCGCTGCTCGCACAGTCGCAGCTGCTGACCGGTGAGCTGCAAAGCCAGCAAGGCGAGCTGAAGAAGACCAACGATCGTCTCGAACAACAGGCGACGACGCTGCAACGCTCGGAAGATCTGCTGCGCACTCAGCAGGAACAGCTGCGCGCCAAGAACGAGGAGCTCGAAGAGAAGGCCAACCTGCTGTCGTGGCAGAACAAGCAGGTCGAAGCGAAGAACCAGGAAGTCGAGCGCGCCAAGAAGATGCTCGAGGAGAAGGCCGAGCAGCTGGCGCTGATCTCGAAGTACAAGTCGGAGTTCCTGGCGAACATGTCGCACGAGCTGCGCACGCCGCTCAACAGCCTGCTGATCCTGTCCAAGCTGCTGGCAGACAACCCCGAGGCGAATCTCTCCGGCAAGCAGATCGAATTCGCGCAGACGATTCATCGCGCCGGTGCCGAGCTGCTGGCGTTGATCAACGACATCCTCGATCTGTCGAAGATCGAATCCGGCATGGTCACGCTCGACGTCGGCTCGGTGCAGTTCGCGGCGATCGGCGACAACCTGCAGCGCAGCTTCGAGCAGATCGCGAGAGACAAGAACCTGAGCTTGTCGATCCGGCTCGACCCGAAGCTGCCGGCCAGCATGCTCACCGACGAGAAACGCTTGCAGCAGATCCTGAAGAACCTGCTGTCGAACGCGTTCAAGTTCACGCATGAAGGCGGTGTCGAGCTGGAACTGCGGCGAGCCACCAGTGGCTGGAACCCCGCGAACGCCGCGCTCAATAGCGCTGCTGCGGTCGTCGCCTATTCCGTCACTGACACCGGTATCGGCATCCCCGGCGACAAGCTGCGGGTCATCTTCGAAGCGTTCCAGCAAGCGGACGGCACGACGAGTCGCAAGTACGGCGGCACCGGCCTCGGCCTGTCGATCAGTCGCGAGATCTGTCGCCTGCTCGGCGGCGAGATCACCGTCGAGAGCACGCCGGGAAAAGGCAGCCGCTTCACGCTGTACCTGCCGGTTGCCTACGACTTCGGCGCGAATCTGCCGGCGCACGCTGCGCGTCCGTTGCTGCTCGGTCAGCAGAGCGGGCAAGTGGTCATCGGTCGCGAGGCAACGCCGCTGCTCGTGCCGTCCGAGCTCGTCGACGATCGTCAGAACATCCAGCCCGGCGAGAATGTGCTGCTGATCATCGAGGACGACGCGAAGTTCGGTCGCATCCTGCTCGATCTCGCGCACGACCGTGGCTTCAAGGCCGTCGTGTCCGCGACCGGCAGCGGCGCATTGCCGCTGGTGCGCCGCTTCAACCCGGCGCTGATCACGCTGGACATCAATCTGCCGGACATGGACGGCTGGCGGCTGCTCGACATCCTCAAGCGCAGTCCCGATACGCGTCACGTCCCGATCCACATCATCTCGGTCGAGGATCCGCGCGAGCGCGGCTTGCAGTTGGGTGCGTTCTCCGTGCTCGAAAAGCCGGTAGATCACGCGACGCTGCAGCAGGCGTTGGCGCGCACCGAGGACTTCATCGCGCGTCCCGTCAAGGATCTGCTGCTCGTGGAAGACGACGACCTGCAACGCGGCCAGATCGTCGAGATCATCGGCAATGGCGACGTGACGGTCACGCAAGCGCGCACCGGCGCCGAAGCCCTGCGCGCGGTGCGCGAGCGTCGCTTCGACTGCGCCGTGGTCGATCTAGTGCTGCCGGACATGGACGGCCTGCACCTGGTCGAGACGATTCGCCGCGACAGCTCTGGACGCCTGCCGATCATCGTGCACACGGCCAAAGACGTCAGTCAGGCGGATGAGGCGAAGCTGCGCAACCTGGTGGAGTCGTACATCCTCAAGGGACCGGAGTCGCATCACCAGCTGTTCGACGAGACCGCGCTATTCATGCACCGGCAGGTCGCGAACATGGCCGGCGACAAGCGCCGCATCATCGATCTCGCCCGGCGCCGCGAAGCCGGGCTCGCCGGCCGGCGCGTGCTCATCGTCGACGACGACATCCGCAATATCTTCTCGCTCACCGGCGTGCTGGAGCAGCACCAGGTGCAGGTCGTGAATGCGGAGAGCGGCCGCCAGGGCATCGAGCGACTGGAGACAACCGAGCACGTCGACATGGTGCTGATGGACGTGATGATGCCGGACATGGACGGCTACGAGACGATGCGCCAGATCCGCCGCAGCGAGCGCTTCCGCAAGCTGCCGATCATCGCGATCACCGCGAAGGCGATGAAGGGCGATCGCGAGAAGTGCATCGCTGCCGGCGCGTCGGAATACATCTCCAAGCCGGTCGACACCGATCAGCTGGTGTCGATGATGCGTGTGTGGCTCGGGCGCGTATGAGCGCGGTCGAGCCCAAAGCAACGATCCTCGTCGTCGACGACGAGCCCGACAATCGCTTTGCGCTCTCGCATGTGCTCGCAGAGCTGGAGCAGCGCATCGTCGAGGCGGGTTCGGGCGAGGACGCGCTGCGTTTCCTGCTGCGCGAAGAATGCGCAGTGATTCTGCTCGACGCCAACATGCCGGGCCTGGACGGCTACGCAACCGCCGAGCTGATCCGCCGTCGCGAGCGCTCGCGGCACATCCCGATCATTTTCGTCAGCGCCATCGACAAGGACGACGAGCACATCGCGCGCGCCTATGCGATGGGTGCGGTCGACTACGTGTTCAAGCCGGTCGACCCGGTGATCCTGCGCTCGAAGATCGCGGTGCTGGTTGACCTGTATCTCAAGAACGAGGAAGTGCGGCGTCAGGCGCAGCTCGAGCGGATGCTGCAGGAAGAGAACCTGCGCATCCGGCAGGAGAAGCTCGAGGCGGAGCGGCAGCTGCGGCAGATCGAGGAGCGGCAGACCGCAATCGTGCGTTCGCTGCCGATCGTGCTGTACAGCGCGCGCCTGAAGGGCCGCTTCTCCGGGCCGCGCTTCGTCAGCGAAGGCACGGCGCAGGCGATCGGCTTTCCGGCCGCGCGTTTCGTCGAAGATCCCGACCTGTGGCCGGAGCGCATCCATCCCGAGGATCGCGAGCGCGTGCTGGCAGACGTGGCTGCGATCCAGACGAGCGGCGGCATGTCAGCCGAGTATCGCTGGCTGTGCGCCGACGGCTCGCATCGCTGGTTCCTCGATCGCGCCGTGCTGATCCGCGACCACGACGGGCATCCGCACGAGATCTTCGGTAGCTGTCTCGACATCGACGATCGCCGGCAGATGGAACAGCAGCTCTTCCAGGCGCAGAAGATGGAAGCGGTCGGTCAGCTGACAGGCGGTATCGCGCACGACTTCAACAACATGCTGACCGTCGTGATCGGGAATCTCGACTCGCTGGCTCGCGCGTTGCGCGGCACCGGACGCAATTTCGGCCGCGCGGAGATGGCGCTCACCGGCGCGCTCAGCTGCGCGGAACTGACGCGTCGACTGCTCGCGTTCGCACGCCGACAGCCGTTGCAACCGAGTGCGGTGAATCTCGGGCAGATGTCCTGCAACGTCGCGAAGCTGCTCGGCCGCACGCTCGGCGAGCGGATTCGGATCGAGATCAAGGGCGAGCCGACTCTGTGGCCGGTGCTCGCCGATCCGGCGCAGGTCGAGTCGTCGTTGATCAATCTCGCCGTGAATGCGCGCGACGCCATGACCGAAGGCGGCACGTTGACGATCGAGACGAAGAACGTGACCTCGCGCGGCGAGGACGCAGACATTCCGCCCGGTGATTTCGTGCTGCTATCAGTGGCCGACACGGGCGTCGGCATGACGGCCGAAGTGCTGGAGCGCGCCGTCGAGCCGTTCTTCACGACCAAGCATCTCGGCCACGGCACCGGGCTCGGGTTGAGCATGGTGTACGGCTTCGTCAAGCAGTCAGGCGGGCACGTGAAGATCGAGAGCGCGCCGAATCGCGGCACGCGCGTGATGCTGTATCTGCCGCGCAGCGATGCGACGGTTCAGCCTGCCGAGATGACCAGCACGGAAGCGGCGGAGATCTCGGGCCGCGATCGCACGATCCTGCTGGTCGAGGACGACGCCGGCGTGCGCGCGGTAACGGCTGCGATGCTGAAGGAACTGCAGTTCACCGTGATCGAAGCGGACAACGGCTCGCACGCACTCGACATCGTCGAGCGCGAGCAGGCGATCGATCTGCTGTTCACGGATATCGTGATGCCGGGGATGAACGGGTTCGAGCTCGGGCGGTTGGCGAGGGAGAAGCGGCCGCAGTTGCCGGTGTTGTATGCGACGGGGTATGCGGCGTCGTACACGGCGCCGGAGAAGGGCGCGGATGTGCTCGCGAAGCCGTATAGGGAGGCGGATTTGTTGACGAAGCTGCGAGTGCTGCTGACGGCGCAGCAGAGTCGGGCTGAAGCCCGACCTACAGCGTAAGCAACCAACGTTGGCTCGTGGGCTGTAGGTCGGGCTTCAGCCCGACTCTTGCTCCTACTCCCTATATCTTCTTCGACCGCGGCGCCGCCGCCATCGGCACACCACCCGGCCCTTTCGCAAACGTCTGCCACGGCGTCGACCGCTGCATCGCCACTCCGGCCTTGCTCCAATCGCACACGCCGCTCGCGAACACCTTGCCCAATCTCGCCCACTGCTCATCGCTGAATGTCGTCTTGTAGTCGCCACGCTTCAGCGGCTTCAGCTGACACTTGAGCACGTCTTCCGCAAGCGGCCCGCCAGCTACTTGTCGCGGCGACGCGAAGTACCGCAGCACCGGATCGGCATCGCACTTGGCCCAGTCCGTTACCTTGGTCGTGTAGTCGTTGCCGATGTAACAGAAGTCGAACGCTTCCGCCGGCTTGTTCTTCACGACCTTCTCTTCCAGCGTCGCGCTGCTCGTGTCCGCTTGGATCGCGGCGACCCACTTATCGATCGTCACCAGCGAATCGACCATCAGTTGCGGCGGCGGCAGCAGTCCCGGGCCATAGCGCCAGATCACCTGGTTGCCGTGACCGCCGTTGACGCGATCGAGCCGATCGCGAACGGCGAACGCGCGCCAGTTCATGTGGATGTTGGAGTTGTCGTTGCCGCGCCAGTCGATGATCGGCACCTTCGCCCATTGTCTGGCGTCGCCGATGATGCCGTCCTGGTAGGCGATGCGCAGCGCTTCGGGATCGGCGACCATGCGCGCTGCAGCCGGATTCATGTCGATGTCGCGACCGCCGATTTTCTCGTTGAGCGTGACGAATTCCTCGGCGCTGATCTGGCCGGCGGTGAACGCTTTCAGTCCGTACTGAATCCCCGCGTTGTCGTCGATGCGCCGGGCGAAATGGGTTCCGGGCATTGCACCCCAGGTCGCGATCGCGTACTCGGGGATCGTGCAACGCACGCCGTTCGGATTCTTCGCAGCGTCGTAGACCTGGCTGTCGAGCAGCGAACAATTGTTCATCGGCTTGTTGGTGCGGGGATTCGTGTACACGCCGGGATTGTTCGAAGGGCCGTACGACATCGCCCACGCCCGGCACGACTTCTCGTCCATGTGCCCGGCGATCGCAGCCTTCCTGGCCGCGAGCTGCGGCGGCGTCAGCTCTTTGGTCAGCGCTGCAAATTGCGGTGACGCGAAGTAGTCTTCGAGCATCACGCAATCGCCGACCTCCATGCCCGTTGAGTACGAGTCCGGATAGGTGCACGAGGGCTGGATGCCGTCGAGCAGACCCGGGTAGCGCGACGCCAACTGCAGCTGCATGATCGAGCCGCCCGAACAGCCGGTGCCGATCGTGTACTTGATCTCACCGTAACGTTCGATGACGTGCTCTTTGCCCATCATCACCGTCTCGGCGGCAACGGCGTGGTTCGAATTGAGCTGCTGATCCGTGTGCGCGCTCACCGCGACCAGATAGCCGCGAGCAAGGGCGTAGTCGATCTGCCACGGGCTGTTGGGCGCGAACTGTTTGAATGGCGTGCCGCTGCCGCCGCCGAATGACCAGAGCAGCTTGCGATTCCAACCTGCCAGTCCGTGATCTGCGGCTGCGCTGCTGGGATCGAACAACACCGCCATGTCGTAGATCGCGCGATTCATCACGCCGCGCTCGACGCGTACGATGAACTTCGTTTTCACGCCCTGGTCGTTGGTCGTGTCGGCGACGTCGGCCGGCAGCGGCGCATTCGGATCGTACGGCTTGAAGCACGGCGGGCCGCTGCGCGCCTGCGAGCACTGCTCAGTCGTGCGATAGAACAGATGATCCTCGCTCGGGATGTTGCACTGAGCGTCTGTGGCCGCATGGCTCAGGCCACTCGCGTTCGTCGCGGCAACTGTGTTGGTGGCTTCCTGCGCCGTCGGTGTGGCGCAAACCCACGGCTGCACTTGCGCGCCGGAGAAGATCGGGCCGCCGATCGGATAGTTGGTGATCGTGAGTCGAGCGCCGCTCCTGCCGAGCTTCGCAGTGACGACATTAGCGCCGTCTTTCAGGCCGGTGACGAGCCCGATGATTCGTCCGCCCGCATTCTGTTTGAACGAGCTGCTGACATCGCGACCGTCGACGTCGACGTGCAGGTCAGTGGCGGTCGCTGCCTTCGGCACTACGACTTCGACCAGGGCATCGCCGCCGCTGATGAGATCGGCGCGGTTCGACAGCACCTTGATCTCGAGGCCGCCGGACTCGAAACGCGAGCCAGGATTGCCGGTGCAGGCGGCCAGCCCGCCCACGATACAAAGCAGAACTCCCCACTGCAGAACCCGCATGAGCGCTCCCCAGGTTGTTGTCCAACGCGGTTAATGTAGCCATTTCCAGCGCAAAGATTTGTGGTGGCGAGCGATTCCCTGTACAGTGCCGCCCGCTCAACAAGCTGCCGTCCGGTCAGCTCGTTCACTTACTCGCGGTTTTCCCACCTCGACGTTATCTCCGCCTCGACTGGACCTGCGACTCAAAGTCGCCTGCGGGCTGGTAGAGGATCCTGATCAAATGCCTTTTGTTTCTCTCGGGCTGATGCCCGAACTCACGCGTGCACTCGCGGATCGCGGCTATGCCGAACCCACCCCCGTGCAGTTGCGCGTCATCCCCGAAATTCTCGCGGGCCGGGACATCCTGGCCGGCGCCCAGACCGGCACGGGCAAGACCGCCGGCTTCACGCTGCCGATCCTGCAACGCCTGCACGGCAACGCTCATCCACCGAAGGCGCCTCGGGCGCTGGTGCTCGTGCCAACGCGCGAGCTCGCTGCACAGGTCAACGAAAGCGTGCGTGCCTACGGCAAGTACCTGCGTTTGCGCACGCAAGTGATCTTCGGCGGCGTCGGCATCAATCCGCAGATCGATGGTCTGCGTCGCGGCACCGACATCCTGGTTGCGACACCGGGCCGGCTGCTCGATCACGCTCAGCAGGGCACGGTCGATCTCTCGCAAGTGCAGATCCTGGTGCTCGACGAAGCCGATCGCATGCTCGACATGGGCTTCATCGCCGACATCCGTCGCGTGATCAAGCTGCTGCCGAAGCAGCGCCAGAACCTGCTGTTCTCGGCGACGTATTCCGATGACATCCGGCGGCTCGCGCAGACTCTGTTGCGTGATCCGGTCGAGATCGAAGTCGCGCGACGCAACGCTGCGGTCGATACTGTCGAGCAGCGCGCCTACATGGTTCCGAAGGATCAGAAGCGCTCATTGCTGTCGCATCTGATTCAGGACGGCGACTGGTCGCAGGTGCTCGTGTTCACGCGCACCAAGCACGGCGCGAATCGACTGACGAAGCAGTTGCAGGATGACGGCATCCAGGCCGCTGCGATTCATGGCAACAAGAGCCAGTCAGCGCGGACGCAAGCGCTCGCGGGCTTCAAGAATTACGACGTGCGTGCGCTGGTCGCGACTGAAGTCGCGTCACGCGGACTCGACATCAAAGAGCTGCCGCACGTCGTGAACTACGAGCTGCCGAACGTACCGGAGGACTACGTCCATCGCATCGGTCGTACTGGCCGCGCGGGCGCGACCGGTATCGCGGTGTCGCTCGTGGCGCCCGATGAAATCGGGTTGCTGAAGGACATCGAGAAGGTACTGCGCAAGCCGATTCCGCAGCTGCCGTTGCCGCACTTCCGCCGCGCGCAACCGCAACCTCAGCGAGCAGCCGCTCCGGCTCAGCACGCGGAGCAGAGACATGCGCAGCCGCGGCATGCTCAGCAGAAGCACGGACAGCAGAAGCAACATGGACAGCAGAGGCAAGCTCAGCCGCAGCAGGGTCAACCCAAGCAGTCGCAGGGCAAGCCGCAGCATCCGCACGCGCGGCAGCAGCCGAACTCGAATCGCAACAATCGCCGTCGTCGCTGGCAGAACCGCTCGCGGCCGCAGGCCTCGGCGCGCTGACCCGTCAGCTCACTTCGGCATGTCGGGGCAGGTGTAGGGGTCGGTCATCGCGACGTAGCGCTGTTCGAGATTCGCGCCCATGCGCAGGATCAGCTCGTCCTTGCTCGGCGTGATCACTTCGGCTTCGATCGGCACGGTGTCTTCGAGCCAGCGGATGTGATCGCCGGCCACGCCCCACTTCGACACGCGATACGTTTCGAAGCACGAGTCCATCAACAGCGTGCGATCCGGCAGGAACACGAGGATCGAGCCCAGCGGACTGCCGAGCTTGGTCGATCGCCACACGCGACCGATGAACGCGGGATTGACGGGCTCGTCGCCTTGAGTCGCGGCGGCGGGCTGAGGCTGCGCGGCGGCGGCAGGCTGCGCCGGCGCTTGAGAGCCGCCGCTGCATGCACACAATGCGAGCATCGCGAACGAAGTGAGCAGGCGCATCGGGTCACTCCTCATTTCTTGCCGGGCAGCGCGAAAGCGACCAGTCGTCCCGGTGTGCCGGCACCACCGGTTGCGACGACCAAGTACTGCCGTCCCTCGTGCGAGTACGTCATCGGCGTACCGAAAGGCGGCTCGGTCATGCGATGTTCCCACACCACGGCGCCGGTTTTCTTGTCGAACGCGCGCAGGAACAGCTCGGTCTGCGACAGCGACAGGTCCGGCTGAGCCTGCACCTGGTTGATGAACAGCAACGTCTTGGTCACCAGCGGTCCGCCGCTCGACAGGAACGAGTGACTCGACGCGCCGAGCGGCGGCAGGTTCAGCCCCTTCAGCGCTGGATGATCGCGCGGACCGTCGCCGTGCGCGACCTGCCATGCGATCTCGCCCTTGTTGAGGTCGATGGCGGTGACAACGCCATACGGCGGCTTGATCAGCGGCAATCCGCGCGGCCCTGGCGGACCGGCAGCCCCGCGAATCGCATACGCCGATTTCTGCGACGGCTCGCCCTTCACCACGGCAGCGAGCGACAGGATGTTCGCCGACTGCAGGAACAGATAACCCGTTTCAGGATCGAAGCCCGCGCCGCCCCAGTTCGCACCGCCGGCAGCGCTCGGCATCTGCAAGACGCCTTTCTTGCCGTTCTCACCGACGACGCTCGGCGGCGTAAATATCGGGCCGAGCGTGTAGTCGGCGACGATCTGCAGCGCTTCGGCGCGCAGCTCCGGCGTGAAGTCGATCAGATCGTCGGTCGTCAGGCCCTGCCGCGCGAACGGCGGCGGCTTGGTCGGAAACGGCTGCGTCGCCGAGGTCTTCTCGCCCGGCACCGACGACTGCGGCACCGGCCGCTCTTCGATAGGCCAAACTGGTTTACCGGTCGCACGCTCGAACACGTACGTGAAGCCTTGCTTGCTGACCTGCGCGACAGCCTTGATGCGCCGGCCATCGACCTTGATGTCGACGAGCGTCGGCGCCGCGGGAAAGTCGTAATCCCACAAGCCGTGGTGCACGCCCTGGAAATGCCACACGAGCTTGCCGGTCTCCGCGGCAATCGCGAGCAGGCTTTCCGCGTAGAGGTTGTTGCCCTGGCGATCGCCGCCGAAGTAATCGTTGGTCGGCGTGCCGACCGGGATGAACACGAGCCCGAGCTCGGGGTCCGCGCTGAACGGCGGCCACGGGTTGGTGTTGCCCGAGTACTTCCACGACTCGTTCTCCCACGTCTCCACGCCCGGCTCGTTGGCCTGCGGCACAGTGTGGAAGATCCACTTCGGCGCGCCGGTCACGACGTCGAACGCCTGCACGTGACCCGCGGGCATATCCGGAGCAGTCGGTCGATCGAACACCGTGTTGCCGACTACGACGGTGTTACCGACGATCATCGGCGGCGCGTTGAAGCCGACCAAGCGCCGGTCCTCCTCTTTGCGGATCAATGCCGCCTGCAGATCGACGCGTCCGTCTTTGCCGAACGATGCAATCGGCTGTCCCGAACGTGCGTCGAGCGCGATCAGCTCGCCGATGCCCGTCGCGATCAGGATGCGCTGCTCGGTGCGGCCGCCCACTTTGCCGGACCAGTACGCGACGCCGCGATGTTGCCAGCCGGAGTTCGCCGGCCGGCGTCCAGCTTGATACGCGTGCGGATCGAACACCCAACGCGTCGTGCCCGTACCGGCGTCGATCGCTGCGACTTCGCTGAAGGCCGTGCTCGTGTAGAGCACGCCGTCGATCATGATCGGCGTCGGTTTGAAATAGCCGGGACGTTCGCGAGTCGCAGCGCCGACGAGCGCGTCGTCGGGACTGTTCCACGTCCACGCGACTTCCAACGAGCCCACATTGCGCGTATCGATCTGCGCGAGCGCCGAGTACTTGGAGCTGCCGGCGTCGCCACCGTAGTAACGCCACTGGCCGGGCGCTTCAGCGGCGCAAACAGTTGCGCTCAACAGCAGGGCGACTGTGGCAATCTTCTTTTGCACGGGTGCCTCCCCATCAAGGCAGCATTTTTCGAATCGCCGCCTCCAGCTCTGCGTCGGTGCAATCCAGGCACGTCCCCATCGGCGGCATGTTGTTGATGCCTTGCTTGGCGTTCTTGAGTAACGAATCGAAGCCGGCCGACAGACGCGGCTGCCAGTCATTCGGATCGCCGCTCAGCGGCGCGCCGTTCCAGCCGGTTAGATGACAGACGTTGCAATGTTGATTGAGGATGGCGTCGGCCGCACGCGCCGTCTTTGCAGGTTCGTGCGCGAGCGCACAGCCGATCGCGCCGATCAGTGCAACGAGGAGTGCGAGCGGCGCACGCTGGCTCATTCAGTCGCGGACTTCGGACGGCGCGAAATACACAGCCTGTCCCTGGACGACGTTGTTTTGCGCCGGATCCATGAGTCCCGCTTCCTGCTGAGCGCGCATCATGCGCAGCTGCGCGCGCTGCATCTGCAGGTCAGTGTTGTGCTGCTCCTCGATCACCTTGAGCTGTTCCGGCGTGAGCACATGGGCGAGCGCGTCGCGCTGACGCTTCTGGTGCTGCGCCTGGAAGTCGAGCGCCTTCTCCTGCATCTGCACCAGGTCGGGAGTCGAGCCGTTGTCGGAGATGAAGCTGGCGTTGAGCGCGCCGACTGCCACGATGCTGTTCGTGGCCGCACCAGCCGTGGCAGGAGTTGCAGTCATCTGTTGCACCAGCTTCTGCTGCTGGTCCTGCAGCGTTTTCATCAACGGCTTCGTCAGACTGTCATCCAGCGGCACGCCGGCATTCGCGAGCGTGGTGCGCAGGCGGTCCGCTTCCCAGCGCACGCCGGTCAACGACTGGTATTCCTGGTATTCGCGGTACTTCGCGTCCCCTAGCGCACGCTTGAGCTCGTTTTCGTTGGCGGTCTGTTGCTCCGTCATCTTGCGCTGGAACTCCTGCAGCTTCGCCTGATCGGGTTGCTCGCCCATCACCCAGGGGTTGGTGTTCTCCATCTGCCGCATCTGCTGCTCGGCCAGCGTGCTGAACAACCGGTCGGCCTGCTCGGGCGTCAGGTCGAGGTCACGCGCCAGATTGGGATTACTCTGCCGCAGACCGATCTTCTGCTGCGCCAACATCGCGTCGCGGTACTCGGGATCGCGCATCAGCGCGGCCTGACGTTCCATGCCCTGCCGGACCTGCTCCCGCATGGCTTCCTGATCGGGCGCCACGGGCGCGAAACTGTTTACCGCCACGCCGTTAGCTGAGGTGAATACACCCGCGACGGCTGGCGGTGGTGGCGGTGCGCCGTCTTTCCTGGCGGCAGTAAAGGGCGAAACCGTCGGCTGCGTGGGAACGGCGATGAACGTCGCGCCGGGTGCTGCCAGCGGTGCCTTGCTTTCGAGCTCGGTGACGCGAGCCTGCAGCTGCTGCGCGCTATTGCGCTCCTGGCGCAGCTGGTTGACCAGATGCAGCGTGACTGCTCCCTCGCCGATCGCGACGATGGCGAGTACCAGTGCGATCTTGGTCATGGCGGCACCTCCCCTAGTTTTCTGGTCGAAAGCGGCCAAGGCCCTTTCGACATCGCCGGCAAAAGGCGTGACTTTTGCCGGCTACTGCTTTCCGTCGCGAATACCTATTGCTGCTGCTTTCCGGCCGACTGCTTCACGACTTCCTTACGTAGCGCGCGCAGTTTCTCTTTCACGATCGCGGCATTCTTGCTGCCCAGCCGGATCATCGCCTTCTGACCCGCCGAGCGCTCCTCGATCGACGGATCCGCGAACTGGTAGTAGACGCTCGGCTGCGTCAGCTTGATCGGCCCGGCGATGTCGGGCGTCGCCAGCAGATGATCGATGACCTCGACGAGACGATCGTTGAAGTAGCCGTCGGGGTAACCCAGGTCGACGTACGCCTGCTGGAACAGCGGATAGAAATGCCGATACATGGACGCGACCTGCGCGACGTCGGCATTCTTCACGATGTTGATGAACGGCGCGTAGCGCTCGGCATTGTCGGGACTGAGTGTCGGCTCGCCGCCCGGTGCTACCGCCAGCTCGCCGCCGATCGGCTTCACCGGCCACAACTGCACCGCCGTCTTCTTGCGCGGCAGGTTGTCGACCGTGACGACGAAGTGACGAACGATGTCCTTCGGCACCAGCACCTGCTCGATCGAACGCCCGAGCGCGCCGACCAGCGAGTCCTGCACCTGCGCGTCGCTTTCAGCCAGCGCGGGCAGCGGCTTCTCGTCGGCGACCTCTTCGATCGGATGCTGAACCGGCGGCGCGACAGCCGGTGGCGCTTCGGTCTGCGCCACCGGTGCCGTTTCCGGTTGGTTATGCGTGCGGTTGTAGTAGAGCGCGACGCCCGCGCCGATCACGACGACGACCGGAATCGCCCAGTAGAGCCAGCGCTTTACGTCTTCGTCCACGGCAGTCCTTTATTTCGGTTTCTGGAACTTCACCAGGAAGTTGTCGGCCTCGCCGATCGCCAGGTATTTCGCGCGATCCGTCTCGCCCATCTGCAGCGTCGGCGGCAGCGTCCACACGCCCTTCGGCCAGTCCTTGGTGTCCTTCGGATTCGCCAGCACCTCGGACTTCTCGACGACCTTGAAGCCGGCCTTTTTCGCCAGCTCGATGGTGTAGTCCTCGCGCACGTAGCCGTTCTCGGCCTTCGGATCCTGCGGCTTGTCGGCCGGCGCGCGATGCTCTTCGACGCTCAGGATGCCGCCCGGCTTCAGCGCTTTGTAGAAAGCGGCGAACGCCTGGTCCGCAATGCCCGCGCCCATCCAGTTGTGCACGTTGCGCGAGGTCATGACCAGGTCGGCCGAGCCGGCCGGCACGATCTCGTAGCTGTCCTTACCGAACTCGGCGATCTTCACGTTGCCCCAATGCGCCTTGTTGTCGGCAAGTTTCTTGTTCCAGTCGTCGACCTGCTTGGCCGCCCGCTCGCTCGCGGTGCGCGGGGTCATGGCAATGTAATACGTGCCCTTGTCCTTCAGGTAGGGGGCGAGAATCTCGGTCCAGTAGCCGCCGCCCGGTGCGATCTCGACGACCGTCGAGTTCGGCTTGATCCCCGCGAATTCCAGCACTTCCTGCGGATGGCGATACTTGTCGCGCTCCACCAGGTTGGGCGAGCGGTGTTCGTTGCTGACGGCCTTGGCCAATGCCGCATCTTTGGCCAGTGCGCCCGAGAGCGGCACAGCGGTCAGCAGCGCGGCGGTGAGCAGTGTTCGAATTCTCATTGATGACTCCAATGGATGATCCCCGACAGGCGTGCGAATGTATCAAACTGTCGCGGGTGCCAACACGGCTGGTCCACCGGCCACGTCTTACAAACCGGACAACGCATGAGGTCACAGGTTCCTGCTTTAGTAGCGTGGATATTTTGCAGCGCAATCGGCGCCGCATCTGCCGACGAGCCGCTGCGCCTCGCCGACTGTCG
>Ga0070689_100001465_pt1 | contig 15059 bp, 8 predicted proteins | sample KBSS23HmetaG_FD_64669 | JGI IMG/M metagenome (GOLD analysis project Ga0070689, IMG submission 64669) | Switchgrass rhizosphere microbial communities from Kellogg Biological Station, Michigan, USA - KBS S2-3H metaG | ecosystem: Host-associated > Plants > Roots > Rhizosphere ...
CAACCTTCGCGCGCGCCTCTCGTGCCCGACGTGCGTCCTCGTCGTGACGCCGTCGGAGAGCGTTGCGGCGTGGGCGCGCACGCCGCGCGTCCTAGGTCCGCGGTTTCTGCTCGCGTACGCGCGAGATGCAACGCCTCACCAGGGGCAATTTCGTCGAGAGCTCGGGCATGAGGGAGCCCTGTCCTGTCGGATCGCGAGGTGCGGCTCGAGAAGCTCGCGCCGCCGACCGCTGAAGCGGCGAGCGTATCCCCTGCCTCAGGCGAGCGACGCAATGAACCTGGCATGGCATTCGTACCTGGTGGCATGTGCGTTGCTCTGAACATGTTCGATGAACGCCGAATCGAGCGCGACCCCGGAAGGCGCCGCCGAGCACGCGCGCGTTCCTGATGCCCTCGCGCGAGCCGTGCTTCACGCGCTACTCGAGAGCGAGGAGATCGGGATCGCGCTGGCTCGCTCGGGCGATTGGTCTCACGTGATGACGAGCGCGACCTACGAACGCCTCGTGAACGGAGGGGCTGCGCTCGGGCACGCGTTCGACCGGAGCCTACCCGACGTCCTCACGGATGCCGTCGCTCCACGCGCCATGCTCGACGCCATCGTCGAGACCGGACGAGCGGAGAGAGCGACGGAGGTGCTCGAGCGCCCCGAGGTCGTCGGCGGGTCGATACCGATCCACGTCGCCTTCACGTTCTTGCGTGTCCGGCGCGTGACGCCCGAGGCGGACGGAGTGCTCGTGCTCGCGCAAGACGTCTCCGCGCAGGTGCACGCGCGACGCATCGGAGAGCTCTTCGTCGCGCTCGCGAACGACATGACCGCCGCACGTGACGAGGTCGCGACCATCCGCTCGAGCGTGCAGCGCGCGTCGAGCGCGCTCGACGCGGATACGGCGTCGATTTTCTTGTTGAGCCCGGACAACCGCCGCCTTCACGGCGCGCTCATCGGTTGGGACTGGATGCGGACGAGCTTCGTCGCTGACCTCGAGCACTGGCCGAACGTCGCACGGGCCATCTCCGAGGATCGCCCGTCGTACATCACGGCGTCGACCGCTCGACTCGCCGAGGAGGTTTGGTTCGAGCGGCGCGGAATCAGCGCCGCGATCTGCGCGCCGATGTCGGCGCACGGTCGTGTCGTCGGAGTGCTCTTCTTCGACTACTTCGCTCCGTCGGCGCCATCGGTCGATCTGACGCTCGCGAAGAGCGTTGCGGACCAATGCGCTCTGCTCGTCGAGCGTGCAGAGATCCATACCGGCGGCCGCGCCTCACGAGGGGACTCCGCGGGACGCGGCTGACGATCGCGCAGCGCCCGGCGCGCGGGACGGTGAAGTGGCGCCGGAACCCGAAGACCGGCGCGTGCCAGTGGTTCGCGCGCGTCACGCTGGGCGATGGCTCGCGCCCGTGGATCGATTCGAACCCCTGGTACCCTTGCGGGCACATCTGATTTCGAATCCGCTCGGAGGGGGCGAAAATGCGCCAACGATCGCGTTCGACGCGATTTTTGGAGTCATGCCCGGTCTGATGCGCACTTTCGCGCGACCTGGTGCCCGAGCTGGTGCCCGCTCGCACCCGCCGGCCACGCTGAGAGCCGGGCGTCGAAGCGCCAACCGGCACGAACTAATGAACTAATCGCCTCCTTTCTTTTCGAGCCAACGCCGAAGCTGCGTGCGATGCAGGCCGAGCCGAGCCGCGGCTCGGGTCACGTTCCCGTGTTCGTGGCGGAGCGCGGCGCGGATCTCGTCGCTGCTCGGTGGTGCGGTGCGGTGCGCGATACGAGGTGAGGCATCGAATTCGCCACCGGCGCTGTCAGAGAGGTGCCGGCCTTCGACCGGCTCGTCGCCCGCTGCGAGCGCTGCGGCGCGCACTTCGGCAAGGAGCTCTCGCACGTTTCCGGGCCACCGGCGCAATAGGCACTCCTCGGCGAGCGACACGTGAGTGGGGTGCTCACCGAGCTGACGCTCAATCAACCACGGGATCTCCTCGCCACGATCGCGCAGCGGTGGAACGACCACTTCGGGGCGTGCGATGCGAAAGTACAGATCCTCACGAAAATGTCTGAGCGCTACCAATTCGCGGAGAGATCGGTGGCTCGCTGAGCAGATCCGCAGCTGGACCGTCTGCGCCTGCGTGGCGCCGAGCGGTATTACCTCGTGCGTCTCGAGGACGCGGAGCAGCTTCGACTGGACGGCGAGGTCGAGCTCGGCGATCTCGTCGAGGAAGAGCGTACCTCCGCTGGCGCTCTGTATGAAGCCGCTGGCGTTGTCGGTGGCGCCGGAGTATGCACCACGCCGCGTACCGAAGAGCAGCCGCTCGGCGAGGCCCTCGGGGAGGGTGGCGCAGTTGACGGCGACGAAGGGACCCGTTTTGCACGGCCCGAGCTGGTGAAACGCGCGAGCTACGATCTCCTTTCCGGAGCCGCTCTCTCCCGTGATGTGCAGCGTCGAGCTGGCGCGAGCTGCCCGGGCAACGACGGCCATCGTCTGGCCGAGGACCGGGCCCATGACGACGCCATCCTTGACTTCAACGACCGCGCCACGGAATGGGCGAATGTCGCTGCGTGGCAGGAAAAGCGAAGCGCCAATCCGGATCACAGTCGGCCCGCGCGCCGTGTGACGGCCGTCGATACGCCGGCCATCGATCAACGTACCATTGCGGCTGCCGAGGTCGTGCACGTGCCATACCCCATCGGCCAACCGGATACGCGCGTGCTGCCGCGAGATCGCCGGATCGTCGAGCATTGTTGGACCGATCGCGCCGCGGCCAAGCACGAGGGTCTCCCCTTCATGGGTGGAGATTGTCGCCAGCGTTGGCTGTCCGGCCGAGGAAACGAGGATCAACCCGGGAGTAGCGGCAACGTCACTCCCGCCACCGGATGGCTCGGGTTTATCGAGGGTCTCTGTGTTCCGATCCATCTTGCTTCGTAGTGTACCCGCGCCCACGCTCCAAGAGCCGTCACCGCGTACGCCGCTCGTCGTCGTGCGGGAAGCCCGGCACGAGCATGGCGACCAATCGCTCCGTGTCGCACACTGCCTGGCCAGCGAGCCAGGCGTCGGCGCTCGTCATCAACGCCCGCCCCTCGTCGCCGCCGATGACGCGACCGCGTTGTCGACGCGCAGCCACTGCGAGGAGCGCAACATCGGCCGAGAGGAGCGCGCGCTCGGCGCCGACGAGCATCGCGACAGCGCGCTGGTCCTGCCCGCGCGCTGCCGCGACACCGGCTCGGAGCAGCAAGGCGAGCGCGGGCGGCCCGGGGACCTGTTCCTTTTCGAGGCGCGCCGCGTCACGCTCGACGGCGCGGAGAAACGGCTCGCTTCGGCCGGCGGCGAGCGTACAGCGCGCGCGGATATCACACAATTGGATGTGCGCCCCGCGAACGCGCACGAGGAACGAGCGCCGCATCTGCGGCATACACGCGAGGAGGCGCGTACGCGCGCGCGCGCCATCGCCTTCGTAGATCGATACCTGAGCTTGCGTGTAAGCGTCGCACCAGTGCTGAATATGCCAACCTTCTTGCGACCATCGCTCGATGGCCTCGAGCGATTCACGTCGAGCCTCCGAGGGACGATCCGCCATCAGCGAAAGTAGCGGCATGATCGAGGCGCGTAGCGATGTCGCAGTGTAGCGGTCGCCGACCTCCTCCGCCTCCTTCAGGCAGATAGGGGCGCGACGCGCGAGCTCGTTGAGATCACCGATGCGGTAGAGCGCCTGGAGCAGCCACCACACTTGCATCGAGCCGACTTCCCATGCGCTGTCGCGCCCTGCCTCACGGAAGAGAGTGATGACCCTATCGAAGTAGCGCGCCGCCTCTGCAAATCGCCCTTCACAGAAGATGGCGATGGCTCGTGCCGCCTCACTCCACGCGATCGCATGAGGGTGCCGGATACGCGCCGACAGCTCGGACGATTGGGCGACGAGCTGCCGCGCTCGCCGTTGACCGCTCGGGCCCCCTTCCATCGCGGCAAGGACCGCCTCCCAAGCGATAGCGCGCGCGATTCGGTATGGCTCGCCGGCGCGAAGCGCGAGCAAGAGGTGGCGGGCCTGAAACTCTGCGCCGCGTACCAGATCGATCCCTCCGAGACCGTTACCCATGGACCAGCACAGATCGATGCGCTCGAGCTGTCGCCGCGGGACGCTCGATTCGGGGCGCTCCACGAAGCGAATACCTCGCAGCCGGAGCTGCGCGCGAAGCCTCAGGAGCGATACGAGAGCGCGCGCGGGCCCTCGCCGCGCGCGCAGCCCGGCCTTGTTCAAGACTCGCTGCGCTTCCCCGAGTCCCTCATCCACATGGCCGCTGCGGAGCAGTTGCTCCGTGGCGCAGCGACGCAGCCGCGCCTCTTCGCCGGCGCCCGCTCCGTCGATCGCTGCGAGATAAGCGCGCGCCGCCTCCGGACCGCGACCGGCGTTTGCCAGGGCATCGCCGAGGCGAGCATCGAGGGCGGGCCGCTCGGCCGCCGTCGCCAGATCTCGTGCGACGCGGAATAGCTCGGCGGCGCGCGCGAACGCCAGCTGCTCCACAGCTCGCTCAGCAGCGATGACCGTGTATCGACGCGCGCGGACCAGATCGCCTCCGACACGGAAGAGCGTCGCCAGCGCCTCTGGCTCGCCACGGCCGGTCGCCTCCAGCGCCAAACCGACACGGCCGCTCACGATAGGCAGGCGTCCATCCGAGAGCCGCGCGAGCACAGCCTCGCGAACGCGATCGTGGTATAGCTCCACCTCATCCCGCACTCCCATGCGTCGCGTACGAACCAAGCGGCGCGAACGCAAGAGCCCGAGCGCTACGGCATCTTCGGCCGGTACCTCCGCTGCCCTGCCCAGCGTGGAGTGGTCGATGGACTGACCGATGACTGCCAGAGCCTCGAGGAGCCGCCCCGCCGCGGTCGGAAGCTCGGCGATACGATCGTGCAGTACCGTCTCGAGCGACAGATCGTCGAGCACGGCGCGGGTACGAGCAAATCGCGTAATCTCGTGTAGAAAGAATGGGCTGCCACCAGCGGCGCGCGCGGCCGCATCGGCGCGGTCGGCGGCGCTGGATCCAAGGATTCTGATCACGAGCTCTCGTGATTCGCCGGGAGCGAGCGGCCCGACGATTACCTCACGCACTTCGCAGCGCGAGTCACATCGTTCGAGCGCGCGCAGCGCTGGCACGAGTGCGCTCTGTTTGGCGTCTTCGCTACGATAGGAGGCAATGAGCAGCACCGGGGGGGCGTTCGGCGATCCGAAGAGCTCGACCAGCATGGATGCGCTGTCCGCGTCGCCCCACTGTAGGTCGTCGAGCCATAGCGCGATCACGTGCCGGGAACCGAGCTGCCTGAGCAAGTGCCGGAGCGCCTCGATGGCCTGTCGCCGGACCTCGTGAGGATCAGCGACGAGCGGGGGCGGCGCGCGCGCGATTGGCGCGCAGCGCTGGAGCGCGGGGAAGAGGCGGCCGAGGAGCGCGATGTCGGCTGGCAGCAGCGACTCGCACTCGTCGACGGGTAGCGCTGCGAGGTATCGCGCGAGCACGTCGATTAGGGGATCGATCGCCTTGTACGGCACCGTGTCGCGCTCGCAGCAACGTCCTTCGAACACGAGCGCGTCGCCCTCGAGTCCGTCGAGGAAACGCCGGACGAGCGCGGTCTTCCCAATTCCCGATACACCATAGACGTGAAGCACGACCGCGCGACCGCCGCGAGCGTAGGCGAGGGCTTCCATCAATAACCCCTGCTCGGCTGCGCGGCCGACGAAAGGGCCCTCCGACTGCACCGCGCTCGGCGGCGGCGGGACCACGCCGAGGCGCTCGAGAAGCTCGGCGCCGGTGGGACGCTCGGTGGGGCTCCGTTGGAGGAGGTCGCGGCACAACACCGCAAGGTCGCCTGGTGCATCAGGCGCGAGCTCCCGCGCGTCAGGCGCGTCAACCAGCTGCTTCCGATCCATCAACTCCCGGATCCCGCCTCCGATTGGAGGCGTACCAGTGAGGAGCTCGAAGAGGACGACACCGACGGCGTACCAGTCGCTGGCTTGCGTGAGCGGCGCGCCAGCAGCCTGCTCCGGGGACATATACGCGGGGGTGCCGCTACGCCTCCTTCGTAGGCCGTCCCCGGCGAGGGGTACTACCAGGCCAAAATCGAGGATTTTTAGCCGATCGTCACGAGTGACGAGCACGTTGGATGGCTTGAGATCGCAGTGAAGCTTTCCACCGAGATGAAGGGCGTGCACGCCCACCACGAGTTGGCGCAAGGCTGCTCGCAGCCGAGCCTCGTCGAAGGAGCCCACCGCGGGCAACGAGTCCGCCGGCGGCCGATGCATGTCCGTGTCGATGGTAGGGCGTGACGTGGCGACACGATCAACCGTACGCACGTATTCGCGGAGGTTGACACCGTCGACCAACTCCATGGTGAACCACCATCGGGACTCATCGCTGTACAGCTCGAACAGCGAGACGAGGTTCTCGTGCGCGACGTCGGCGAGGGAGCGAAACTCCTCCTTGAAGCGGAGGAGTTTCGCTCCGTCGACGATGCGGAGCTCCTTGAGCGCGACATGGGCATCGAGCCCACGATCGTATGCGCTATACACCGTGCCGAAGCTTCCGGCCCCGATACATTCGCCAAGTATGAATCGCTCGCTCGGCTTCAGGTGATGCGCGACGGGTAGGGACATTGCTCAGGACCTCGCGCGAGCACTCCCGGAGATTGTTGCACTCGCGAGATCCACCGGCAACCGGCGCGTGCCCTTTGTGCCCGCGCGATGTGCCAGCACAACAGGACACACCTGCACCGATCCATCGCAGGCACCACGCGAACTTAGCTGCAGCTTAAGCGTGTATACGGGCGTGACATGCCGCGGCCCGACGTTTGCTCCGAGTGGCGCCCAGCGAAATCGCGCTTGCTCACCAAGCAACAGTAACCGTCCCACCTTCGGAGAGAATCGGTTATGCAGCAGTCTTCACTCGGCGCTCGCGCGCTCTGTGCGCCGCGGCAGCATTCGTCGTGCAACTCGTGATCGCCCGCACCGCGCAGGCGGCTATCGATGGTGCAAACCGATCCGTCACGCTATCGGCTGCGTCTACTGTCCCGGGGAGAAGCATACGATTCGCATTCGCTGGGGCCTTCTTGTGGAAATCGCTAACGCCACTCGCAGGTCGAGGCATGCCCTCAATCATGCCGATTCATGAATATCACGAAATTTCGACACCAGTTCACGGAGAGATATCGCCATGGGTAACCATAGCACGCCGATGATCGCGTTTATCACGTCATTCATTTTCGTAACCTTGCCGGGATGTGGCGCAACGGAAGGAAGCAGCCCGCCGGCGAGTGACGACGAGGCGCCCACGAAGGTCAGCCAGCCTCTCAACGGAGGACCCTGGACATGGGTGAATGCGGCGACCGGCCGCTGCCTCGATAGCAGCGACGACGACGTGTACACGCTGCCATGCAATGGGGGTTCGTATCAAAGATGGATTGATTCACAAAACAGCTACGGCGATCAAATCCAGAATTTGGCAACCGGTTACTGCTTAGATAGTGATGGTGATGTTTACACGATTCCATGCAACGGCGGCAACTTTCAGCGCTGGACCGTGAGATCAACGCCGACCGGGTGGGAGATCAAGGATGTCGCCACGCAATTTTGTTTGGACAGCAACACGGGCGGAGATGTTTACACGCTTCCGTGCAATGGCGGCAAATTCCAGCGTTGGTATTAAATACACGACATAATGCGTCGTCAGCCAAGGTGACAAAACGTCGGCAGCGCTCACAGGCGGTGACGCTTTTGGTTGAGGATGAGCGCGCAAATAGTGCGGCCGCCATGCTTATGTTCGAGACGGGCATCTGTACCTCCAGAAGCGCTGGTTGACCCCCTTCGGGGACATCGCGCCGAGCTCGGCGTTATGCGAGCCCGCCGAGGAACGTGAGGCAGTCGGCGGTGCGCCTGATCAAACAGATCGGCCAATCATTTTAGACAAGGAGATCGCATGAATTCACGAACATTTCGGGGAGTCGGCGCCTTCATTTCGGCTGGGGCACTCGTGGCGACCGTCTCGATCGCAGGTTGCGGTGACTCCGACGGGTCAAACCAGAGAGATGTTGAGTTACCGTCCCCCGACCATGTTGATGCGACGATGGTGGCCGAGACAGTCCTCTCCGAACGTCACCTCGTTCGCCTCTACCGGCTCGACAGTGGCGGAATGGCGATCCATGAGCTCGTGCATGAAGACGAGCAGGCCACCCTCACGTCATGGAGCGGCCGTGGATCGCTAATCGACTTCGTTCACGCGCAGATACCGACACTCGCGGTTCCACCGCCGTTCACCACCGAACCGATTGACGCTGCGCAGAACGCGTCACTGATTCCGCCCACCAGACCTTCAGCGCGCACACCCAAATCCGCAAATCAGCCGAAAGACGATCGGCCGCGACTCGCCCCCCCTCCCGCGCGCCAGGCGGCGGCCGACACGCTCCTACTTGATTCGCCGACGCAGGAACCAAGTCCGACACCCCAAGCTACCGTAGCCTCCTCGAGTGGGCGTGCTCCTGATGGGCTCGGCTCGACGCCCTCTTCGGGCACTGCTCAACCAACCGCCAAGGGCATTGTGTCAACGAACGGGTTCGACTGGGGAGCTGATGCTGCAGCATGGGCTAATAAATATTGCAGCAACGCCAACGACGGTTGGGGGAATACAGTGGCGTGGTTCGACGGCATCTGGTGTCCGACCAACGTTGGATGGGCGATTAGTGGATATCGACCCACGATCGACTTCGAAGCCCGAGGAATGAACGCCAGTTTCACCGCCTCGGCGACAAATTGGGTGGAACAATGGACTGGTACAACTTGGGATCGGTTCATTAGCGTCTCCGTGCCGCCGCGCTACCAGAGCCTATGGATCTTTGATGCCAATCAAACATATCGAAGCGGCATCTCCGGAGACATTGTTGATTTCAGCATTAGGTATCGCCGCCAGATGCCTGCTACCACCGAGCTGGGGGATTATCCCTTCGATTTTTCCGATTGGGCTTACGATCTCACCGACAACTTGCAGGGCGTAGCCAACGACGGTACCAACTGGTATTTCACCAACATGATGGATATCGCGAAAACCAATGTGGGCACCGCCCTCGAGAACTTCTCGCCGGTCACGTACCGCATGCCCGTGCCATGGCAACAGGCCGGGTTCAATCACATGGGTGATCTTGTATACGCCAATGGACTTCTTTACGTACCTATGGAGGGAAGCCAGCGCGCCATTGGTGTGTTCACTACGGCGCTCACGTATATCGGATATGCTATCATCCCACAGGACCACGCTGCGTGGCTCGCATACAACCCAAGAGACGGACTCTTCTATTCATCAAACGAATTTGACGCAGTTCACCATTTGAACAAGTACAAAATTACAGTCAACGGATTGACGGTCAATGCCATTCCTGAAGGCACGGTGTCACTTGTCGGCAACTGGGCGCCGATTCTGAGCTTACAGGGCGGAGAGTTCTCGACGAAGGGAAATCTCTACGTCAGCAGCGACGTGGCCGGCGGAGGCATTCGTGAGATCGACGTTTTGACAGGGTTTGTCGGCGGAAGAGGGCACGTCACATTCAGCCCTGGGTTTCCGGATGAGGAGGAACTGGAAGGGCTTACCATTTGGAATCTCGACAACGGCACCGCCCCCGGCATTGGTGGGCAGATTCACTTACTCATGGTCGACAACGATATCAACACCGACGATCTGTATTTCAAACACTTCCGGGTGAGTTCGCTCGATAATCTGTAATGCATAGCTCGCGCAGTTTCCGCGATGGTCGTCGAAAGCCGGATCGGGCGGCCATCAACTACATGGATCGGCAACAGGCAACGAGCACATAACTGCGCTTAGGCAACGGCATGCCGGCTCGCGGGAGCGCGCCGGCATGCTGGTTTCGTTCGAGGCTGTTCCGAAGGTCGGCGAGAGCCCGATCCTGCCGACCGATCCGGGCGTCACCGGCACGGGCGGCGCAGCATCGGTGTATGGAGGCACCCCCTCCGACGATGGCACGCGAGGGGCGGAGGAGATCCGATGCCCACGCCCGCCGCCTGGTTCGCCATCCGTGTACGTGCGGGCGGTGGTCCCGATTTGAGAAACCGGCTTCGTTCCCATGGACTTGGTAGCGGTCATGCCGCAGAAGGTGCAGACCGAAAGGGGTTCCACTCCACGAGGTCGGTCGGGAGCTCGGGGTGTCGCGCAACACGGTCCGCCGTGTACGTGCGGGCGCCGATCCCGATTGAGAAACCGGCTTCGCAACGGCGGCCCCTTACCGCGCGAGGATCGCATAAGACGATGTATGTCGACTTGATTTAGCGGATTTCCGCCGACGCGTTCAGCGTCGCACGCGTTCAGCATACCAAAACAAGACTCATCCTTGGCCGGATTCGGGGCCGCGCGGCGAGCGCGCTCGACGAAGCGCCTCTGGATGCCGCTTCCTCCCCATCCCTCCCTCGCTGCCCCGGACGGGGCAGGCTCCGGGGGCCGACCGCTTCAGGTCTCTCGTCGGACGCTCCCCGACAACGGCAACTGCGGGAAGTGCGGCTTCACGTGCCCGAGCCGCCAGACGTGCACCGCGGCGGCGATCTCCGGCTACACGTGCGCCCGCGAGCGAGAACGCGCGTGCTCGATGCCGACTCAGCGAGCCCGTGATAGTTTCTTCGAGTCCGGAGTTCCTGCGTGGCGATGGCTAACACACCGAACACGTGCGCGCAGTGCGGCAAACTGACGGCGAATCCCAGGTTCTGCGACAAGTCCTGCGCGGCGAAGTTCAACAACCGGAACAGCCCGAAGCGGAAGCCCGAGGGCAAGTGCGCCGGGTGCGGCGCGCCGATCACGTCCGGCAAGCATCTCTGTTCCGCGTGCAAGGATGCTGAGGTCGCGGCAGCTAAGGATCGCGCGGAGGGCATCGTCACCATCCGTCGCCTCGACGGCTCGGCCGAGCGTGTGAAGACGAAGCACGTCTCCCTCACGACCAGGACGGTTGTGCGCCCCATCGGCCCCGAACGCATCGCCGCTTCGGCCCTCGCGGCACGCGTCTTCGAAGTCGTCCTTGGTCTCCTCGCGAACGGACCGGACTGGCTTCGCCTCGAAGAGCGGGCGCGTTATGCCACCCTATTCCGAGACCTCGCGCGCTTCCCCGTTCAGACGCGCAACCGAGAGGACTACGCTGAGGCGCTCCCCACCACCGATCTCCCGAGAGCCGCGATCCAATGGCTCAACGCGATCGCGAGGGATGAAGATCCTCTGCTTCTGTCCTTCGGGTTCGATGCGGTCGACTTCTTCTTCCAGCTCGTCATGGGACGTCACAGCTACGGCGACGAGCCGGATCTCGAACCGATCGTCGATATTCAACCAGCCCTCGAGCGCGGCTACTTCTCCGACAAGCGATCGCTGCGGAAGTACTACACGGAGCGCGTGCTCGGTAGCCTTCCCGTCGTCGCGCGCATTCCGGACGGCGGGAGCATTCGCCGCGAGAGCGGCGACGTGCTGGTGGGCACCGGTGAGCCGTTCGGATTCGAGATCGTCCGTTGCCATCTGAGCGAAAACCCGGTGTACGAGACCGCCGATCTCGTGACTGACTGGGCACGGCTGAAACCATTCGATCGCGCGACGGAGTTCTCGTTCCGCTCACGGCTGCTCGTCGCGCGCACCGGCGCGGGTCAGCTGACGCCGTGGACGCCGGGGATGAAAGTGCTCCACGACGACGGGCCGCTGATGGACGTGCCCGCACACTGGATTACCGGCATCTTGAACCTGCACGAAGACCCACTGGGCGAGCGCCCAACGCTGGTTCGGAGCTGGACAGTGTAGCCCCGAAGCCCTTGGTGTGGCCTGCTCTCGTTGAAGTAGCGCTGGTATGGCCCAGCAGGGATCCAAGGTGCCGGTCGTCGACGAGCAGCACGTGGTCGAGCAGCTCGCGGCGTGCACTGCCGACGAACGGCGTTCTTTTCACTCCGGGAAGGCGGTCGCGGTGTCATTCCAGCCTCGAGCGCCGCGGGATTGGCGATCAGCGCCCTGCGCAGGTCTTCGGGAATCCGCGGGGTCGATCAAACGAGTAGTGCAGATCGATGGATGCGCATCGCTCCTCGTTCTTCTTGGGCAGAACGGCTTCGCGGAACGGTTCGTGGGCACGCTCCGACGCGAGTTGCTCGATCATGTCATCGTACCGGGCCACAGCACCTGCTACGCCTAATTCGTGCCCACATCGCCTACTATAATGAAGATCGACCCATATGGCACTCGCTGGCGACGCGCCCTGCGGGCGCGCGGTGGAACCATCCAGTGCAGGTCGGGTCGTTGTGCTTCCGCGAGTCGGTGGACTGCATCATCGGTATTCGAGCGCGGCGTAATTATTGCGCCATCCCGTCGCTGCCATGCGGGCGGGCTCGCGCGCGCACCACGCTCCACGGTAGGCCGCTCTCGCCGGCGAACGTTCGGTGGGCGGCACTCGCATCCCCCACGTTCCGCCAGTCGCCAGTGCGGGCGCGAGATGTCTTCGAGGCTGCTCTCGTACGGCTGAGCATCCCATCCCACCGACCCGCGATGAGTATTCACCAGCACAACCAGGAGCGCGCTCGATCGGTGGTCGATGGTGAACTCACCGAACGTAACGGCAGATCATTTCGCCTATGCCCGCGCCGCTGCGCTTTGAGTCTTGACAACACTCAACCGGGCAGACTGAATTGAATGTCAAATGGGGGGCGCTGAGGGCGGGCCGGCTAGTCGCGGTAGCGCGGTGCTCGTGCGTCATGGCGAGCTGACGTCGGCGAAGTGAGGTGACCGTGGACGCAGGTTCGAAGCTGCTCGAGTGGTTGACCTCCCTCGTCGGCGACCTTTCGCCGGGCGCCGGGACTACGGACGACGATCTCGCGGAGGTGCGGCGGATCGCGGCGGAGGCGACGGTCGCGGGGCTCGCGACACCGGCGGGCGCGACGCTGCCCGATCTGGGCCACGACGCCGCCGCGCTCCAGCCCTTCATCGATGCGGCCGCGCAGGCGAAGGCGCCGCCGGGTTTGATCGCGAGCCGCCGCACGCTGCCGATCTTCAGCACGCAGGCGCCGGGCTCGACGCCGCAGTGGGCGAACGGCCGCGCCATCCACCGTACCGTCGGGCCGTTCCGCGATCGCCTCGGACGCCCGGTGTGGATCGACCTCTATCGTGCGATCCCGCACGTGGCGCTCGCGCGCTCGGCCGGCGCCGCGCCGTTCCTCACGCTGCCGGTGCAGGTGCTTGCGTACCTCCCGCCGTCGCCGCACCCGACGTACACGATCCCGGCAGGTAGCGTCTGGATCGCGAGCCGCCTCCTCGCCGGAGCCGCGCCCGCAGGCGCCTACACGGGCCTCCGCGTCACCGGCGGCAAGCTCCAATTCAGCCAGCCCGTCGCGATCAGCGGCAACCAGATCATCGTGCCGCCCGGCGTGACGTGCCACCTCGATCTCGACCTCCAGGCCGAGGCGGCGCCGTCGGGCCACGGCGACGGTGGCGATGCGCGCGCGGCGGTCGCGCAGACACCGAAGAAGGTGCAGATCGCGGTGGGCGCGTCTACGGCGACCATCACGGTCGTGGGCGCAGCGGACGTGCAGGCCTACGGATCGGAGTCGAAGCTCACGTCGGCAAGCGGCGCGCCCGAGTACCTTCCCGCGCTCAGCCGTATCGCGGTGCCGCTCCAGTCGCAGGCCACACGCTTCGACGTGAAGAGCGTCGCATCTCGGCTCTTCCGTCCGTCGGGGCACGCGGCGATCACGCGCGCGGCATGGGGGCTGCCGGTGGCGGTGGCGGATCCAGCCTCGCTCGGCGACGCGAGCGGGAGCGGCGCGCTGCTGCTGTGGCTGGACAAGGGGCTCACGGCGACGTGGCGCGGGGCGGGGAGTGAAGGGCGCGCGGCGCTCGGCCCGTCGATCCTGTCGGTCGATCCCACTCGCCTGGCGCTGTTCTCGACGACAGCGTCGCCCGACGTGGCGCAGCAGCGCGTCTCGCTCTGGCAGTCGAAGGCGCCGAGCGCCGCGACGCTGCGGTGGAGCCAGGCGTTCGCGCTGCGGTTCTTCTCGCAGGCGGCGGGCAGCGAGCTGCTCACCACCACCGCGTCGCTTGACGCGACGGTCGATCGCCCGCTCGACGTGAACGGGCAGCGCCTCACGCTCAAGGCGCCGTCGGCGATGGTCGCGCTCATCGCGTCGAGCGAGGGCCTCTTCCTCGTCGTGATCGGGGCGCTGGCGCCGCCACTCGATCGGAAGCTGCTCGGGCTCGGCATCGAGAACTCAGTCTTCCTCGTCAGCCCGCCGCAGCTGCTGCTCGCGTACGTGCGCCTCGATGTGCCCAGCGGCAGCCTCGGCGCGCTCGTGCTCGCGTATGCCCAGCGAGCGCTCCTGCCGACGCTGCCTGACCCCTACGCGGACAACGTCGGCTCGCTCCGCGCCGCGCTCGACCAGGGCTCGGTGGCGCTCCTGACGCTCGTGCGATGGAAGCCCGGCCCCGACGAGGTGCGGCTCGACTTCATCCTCGCCAAGGATGCGGGCGCGCACCTGCCTACCGCGGCGAACCGGCCGATCGCGATCACCTCGTCGAGCAGGGATGCGTATCGCGCGGCGGCGATGCAGGAGAGCTCGGTGGCGGATGGCGGGCTCGGCGGCGCGCTGGCGTTCGAGCGGCAGCGCGGCCTGATCCTCCTCGACGTCTCGACGAGCAGCGACCAGTTCGGCGTGGCGCTCGGGGGCGAGCGCGAGACGCCGCCGTCGCTGTCGGTGAAGGACCTGCAGCTCGAAACGCGCGGCAGCGACCTCGTGCTGCTGGCGCTGCCGGCGGTGCAGTGGGAGGCCGTTATCACCGAGTCGGATCCCAACGATCCCTCGTTCCCGCATCGCCTCGGCTTCAACACCAACGGTGTGCCGAGCCTGCTCTACACACCGACCGTGCACCTCACGCCGGTGCAGCCGGCCGCGATGCTCGACCAGCTGGTGGAGGGCTTCGCCGCGCCGAACCAGCCCGCCACCACCGCGCGCCTCACGCTCCCGTCGGGAATTCTCGCCGCCGCCACGCTCGCGCCGCCAAACGCGAACTCGCCGCGC
>Ga0070689_100001467_pt1 | contig 15053 bp, 13 predicted proteins | sample KBSS23HmetaG_FD_64669 | JGI IMG/M metagenome (GOLD analysis project Ga0070689, IMG submission 64669) | Switchgrass rhizosphere microbial communities from Kellogg Biological Station, Michigan, USA - KBS S2-3H metaG | ecosystem: Host-associated > Plants > Roots > Rhizosphere ...
GATGATCTCGGTGTACGTGACGACCGCGATCAGCGTCAGCATCATGAGCAGGCCGACCGCGTGGACGCGCGCCTCGACCTTCGCGTCGGGCTTGCGGCGCGACGCCGCCTCGAACGCGAGGAAGAGGAGGCGGCCGCCGTCGAGCGCCGGGATCGGGAGGAGGTTGAAGCCGCCGAGGTACGCGCTGAGCGCGCCGAGGAACTTGAACGTGTCCCCCGCCCCGCTCCGCACCGCGCCCGCCGTCTCGCGGACGATCCCGACGGGGCCGCTGAGCTCGGCTTTCTCCTTGCCGGTCAAAAGCCGTCCGAGGCCGCGGACGAGGTTGTAGACGACCTTCGGCGGCTCGGTCAGGCTGAGGACCGCCGCCTGCGCCGCGCCGACCGGGACGATCCGGTAATGCGGGCCGACCTGGATCTTCCCCTCGTGTTTTTCGCCCTTCGCGGCGGGTGTCGGGAATTTCTCCAGCAGCTTACCGTCGCGCTCGACGATGACCTCGATCTTCTCGCCCGGGTGCGCGCCTACGGTGCGTTTCAGCTCGTCCCAGTTCGCGATCGGCGCGCCGTTGATCGATACGACGCGGTCGCCGTCGCGGATGTCCGCCGCTTGCGCGGGGCCGTGCTCCCCGACGGAGACACGCATCGACACGTCGTCGATGTCCGTGCGCCCGGCGAGGAGGAAGCCGAAGAACATGAGGACCGACGCAAAGAGGTAGTTGGCCAGCGGTCCGCCGGCGATCGTCACGATCCGCGCCCAGAGCGACGCGTTCGCGTAGCTCCCGGTGTCCTTCGGGTCGTTGTCCTCGTACGGGTTCATCCCCGCGATCTGCACGTACGCGAGGAACGGGATGATCGCGACCTGGTAGACCGTGGGGCTCCCCGCCGGCCGGTGCTTCCACAGCGTCGGGCCGAAGCCGATCGAAAACTTGATGACCCGCATCCCGAAGCGACGCGCGGCGACATAATGCCCACCCTCGTGCACGACCATGAGGATCGCGAGCCCGAGGGCGGCAACGACGTACGGGGCGGTTGACGACATGCGTCCTTAGTCTAAGGCGGACCGACCTCGTCCGCCATCCGCTCACCCGACGCGAGCGAAATTGGCCGGCCGCGCATCGAACCGGTCGAACGAAGGGCCCAAAACGCCGGCTCATCGGCAGCGCGCATGGATTAACGTGCGTTCTAGCGGTCCGCGTCCAGGGCAGTGGCGATCGCGATCGGTTGCGAGGGGCGAGCGGAGGATCGACGCGGTGCGAAACGTGAAGGGGACGTTGTTCGCGGACTACGTGCGGATGATCCGCGGGCACAAGGGGATCGATTGGGGCCGCCACCTCGAGCCCGAGGACCTCGCGTTCCTCAAGGTGAAGATCGATCCCGTCGCCTGGTACCCGATGGCGACGTTCGAGCGCCTCGGGAACGCGATCCTGCGCGAGGTCGCGAACGGACAGGTCGACGCGGTGCGGATGTGGGGGCGCTTCTCGTGCGACGCGCTCCGCTTCGAGTTCCCGACGCTCGTCGCGGAGAACGATCCGATCGACACGCTCCGCCGCTTCCGCGTCCTACGGAGCACGTTCTTCGACTTCGAGGCGCTCGAAATGCCGACGCTCCACGACGACCAAGCGTGGATTCGGATCCATTACCACATGGGGAACATGGCCGAAGAAGCCGCGTCGTACCAGACGATGGGCTTCTTCGAGCGGATCCTCGAGATCGCCGGCGCCACGGCGGTGGACGCTCGATTCCTCGAGCGATCGTGGGCCGGCGATCGCAGCACGCTCCTCACCCTCAACTGGCGCACCGCGCACTCGTAGTTTTGTCGCCCCTTCAGTATCGGTCCTTGTCCCCTTGCGGCGCCATCGGCCACGCGGGAGCCGACTTGCCGTTGATCGTCGTGCCGCCGTAGTAGACGCCGGCGCTGTTCGCGATGAAGTCGCTCGGGAACGGGAGCTTCGGGCGGCTCTGTGCGTCGAGGTCCGCGAGGTGCGCCGCGGTCAGCTTCACGTCGAGCGCCGCCACGTTGTCGTGGAGTTGTTCCATCGTCCGCGCGCCCCGTGGGGCGGTGGATGCTAGGAGGTCGCCGGCGTCACCGACAAGCTCCGTCGTGACGGACTAGCGCCCGCAGCGGCGGAGCGCGCAGTCGGCGGCCACCGGCGTGCGACGCCACGCGCCGTCGTCGCACGTGAGGTACGGAAGCGCCGACGTAATACCGCAAGGTGCACCGTACGGACACGACTGCGCCTGCGTCGTGCACGCGCTCCCGATCCGAGGGCGCGGCTCGGGGCAGTTGGCCGGCGTGGGCCACGCTTCGCACGCCCACTCTTTCGACGTGCCGCCGCCCGTGCCGGTGGCGCACGGGACGCACGTGCACTCCCCCTCGGGATAGACGCACATGCTCGAGGAGTCGACCGGGCACAAGGCGCCGGTCGGGAGCGTCCCGAACGACGGCGGACACAGCGCCGAGTTCTGCGACTGCGCGCCGACGCAGCGAGCGTCCGGCGGCGTCACGTCCCACGCGAGCCCCCCGCCGGGACCCTTGTTGTTCTCGAGGCACGTCGCGACCGTCGAGCAGAGAATGTGGTCGCCGACGCCGTTGTACTCGCACCCGAGGTTCGGTGTGCTGCACGACGAGCCCGCGCGCGGAAGGGCGGCCGGACAGCTCCCGGACGGAGCGGCGTCGGTCGACGGGCCCGCGTCGGAGCCGCCGCCGCTGTCGTCGCCGCCACCCGCGCCGCCGTCACCACCCCCACCTCCGTCGCCGGCCCCCGAAAAGAGGTCGGTCGAGACGGCCCCGCCGCACGCGACGGCGAGCAAAGGCACGATCGAAGCGAGCGAGACGATCACGATCCGACGCATGAAAGGCCTCCGACGTCGCGATGAGGGTGCACGGGACACGCCACGGGCTTCTTCGGTGCGGCGGCACGTCCGGCCACCATTTTCACCGAAGCGACATCGACCCCGCGCGTCCCCCGACCGCACCATGATGGCCCAGGATGGCACTCGGGCGCGAGCACCGTGTCATGGCCGCGCACGTCGATTTCGCACGCGGCCGTTCGCCGGTACGGTGTCGGGGTGAAAAAGAGCTCCGCTTCGTCCATCGGCGCCGCGATCCTCGCCGCGGTGCTCGCGTCGGCCGCGTGCGCCGACGTGAAAGACCAGGCCCCCGCGCGCACAGCGCCACACCTCGCGTCCGCGACCGCGACGGCCGCGCGCCCCGCGCCGGCGATCGCGTTCCCCGAGGGGTGGCCGTACGCCGATCGCGCGCCGGTGACGAGCGCGCGCGGGATGGTCGTGACCGACGCGGCGCTCGGGACGAACGTCGGCAAGGACGTCCTCGCCGCGGGAGGGAACGCTGTGGACGCGGCGATCGCGACGGCGTTCGCGCTGGCCGTCGTGTACCCCACCGCGGGGAACATCGGCGGCGGCGGGTTCCTCGTCGCGCGCATGGGCCGCGACGCGTACGCGCTCGATTTCCGCGAGACCGCGCCGGCCGCGTCGACGCGCGACATGTACCTCGACGCGGACGGGAAGCCGATGCGCGCGGCGCGCGCCGGGCACAAGGCGTCGGGCGTCCCCGGCAGCGTCGCCGGGCTGTGGGCCGCGTATCAGAAGCTCGGATCGAAGAAGAAGACGTGGGCCGAGCTGATGGCCCCCGCGATCCGCCTGGCGGAGGAGGGCTTCGTCGTGAGCCCCGAGTTCTCCGAGGCGGTGAAGCACGCCGAGAAGCGGCTCACCTCGTCGCCGGGGTCGAACGCGCTCTTCTTCGCGAACGGCGCGCCGCCCGCGGCGGGGTCGACGTGGAAGAACCCGGAGCTCGGCGCGGTCCTCCGCCGGATCGCGGAGCAAGGGCCGAGAGGGTTCTACGAAGGGCCGACCGCGGAGAAGATCGTCGCCGAGATGAAGGCGGGCGGCGGGCTCATCACGCAGGCCGATCTCTCCGCGTACCAGGCGAAATGGCGGACGCCGCTCGTCTTCACCTACCGCGGCGCGAAGATCATCGGGATGCCGCCGCCGTCGTCGGGCGGCGTGACGATGGCAATGATCGCGCACATCCTCGAGGGGTACGACCTCCAGAAGCTCGGCTGGCACACGCCTTCGCACGATCACCTGATGTTCGAAGCGATGCGCCGCGCGTTCGCGTCGCGGAACGCGCGCCTCGGCGATCCCGACTTCGTGTCGAACCCGGTGGAGGAGCTCACCGGCGCGGCGTGGGCGAACGCGCAGCGCGCGACGATCCGCGAAGGTCGCGCGACCCCGTCCGCGGAGATCGGCGCGGCGTCGACGTCGGGCGGCGCCGGGCCGCACACGACGCACTTCTCGATCGTCGACGCCGACGGGAACGCGGTGGCGCTCACGACGACGATCAACTGGTGGTTCGGATCGGGGGTGACGGTGCGCGGCGCCGGCTTCGTCTTGAACAACGAGATGGACGACTTCGCCGCGGTCCCCGGGACGGCGAACGGCTTCGGCCTCGTCCAGGGAGAGCCGAACGCGGTCGGGCCCGGGAAGCGGATGCTGTCATCGATGGCGCCGACGATCGTCCTCGACGATCGCGGGCGCGTCGTCCTCGTGGCCGGAGGCGCCGGCGGGCCGACGATCATCACGAGCGTCTTCGAGATCGTCTCGAACGTCGTCGACTTCGGGCTCGACGTCACGCGCGCCGTCTCCGCGCCGCGCTACCACATGCAGCACATGCCCGACCGCGTCCTCTTCGAGAAGGGGGGCTTCGTCGCGAACGAGCGCGCGCCGCTCGAAGCGATGGGCTACGCGTTCGAAGAGGACGACCACATCGCCGACTCCCCTGCGATCGGCGTCGGCCCCGGCGGCTTCGTCGGCGCCGCCGAGCCACGCCGCGCCGGCGCCCTCGCCGCGGGCCCGTAAAGGATCACGCGTGCGCGATCCGGCGGAAGCTCCGGTACGCGATCGTGAGGCCATCGTCGTCGATGTCGAGATCGTCCTCGGCGCCGTCGACGTCCCCGCCGAGCGCGCTCGCGACGCGCAGGACCGTGTAGTTTCGCGCCCCCTTGCGCGTGTAGCGGCGCGCGCCGCGCACCACCTCGAGGCTCGGGAAGCGGAGCCACGCGACGTCCACGGTCTGCGATTGCTCCTCCTGGAGGAGGAGGCGATGGATGAGGAGCGTGCACGTCGACGGCGTGATCGCGAGCTCGACGTCGAGGCACCCCTGGAGCTCGACGATCGGCTTTCCGTCGGCCCACCACGCGCCGGCCGCGTCGGCGATGAGGATCCGCGTGTCCTTCCCGCCGCCGCCGTTCACGCGCGCCTCGACGCGCCGTGTGCGCCACGCCAGATCGACGCGGACGACGTACTCGACGAACATCGGCGCGCCGTCGGCAGCGCCGACCACGACGCCGTCGAAGCGGAAGCCCCCCGGCTCCGCGCGGAGGAGGCACCGCTCGGACGCGAGCGCGTCGCGGTCGTGCCAGACGACCGTGCGATTCATCGCGCGCGGATGGTGCCCCGTCCCGATCACCCGCCCGGTCACGCCGGTCACATGGTCACATGAACGACGCGCCGATCGAGATCGTCGGATACCCGATGCGCATCGTGAGCGTGACGTGCTCGTTGAAGTGGTAGCGACCGCCGGCGTAGAACGCCGGCCCCACGCCGGTCACCGTCGGCCCGTCGCAGTAACGGCGGCCGTTGATGACGCAGTAATCCGTGTCGTCGAAGAAGCCGTGGTAGATGAAGATCCCGGGTTCGCCGAAGACGCTCCAGTGCGGCGCCACGAAGAAGTTCCACTGCATGGCGACCGGGAAGAACACGTAGTTCGCCCCGCACCCGTAGTTGAGATACGGGCAGCCGCTGTAGTGGAGGAAGTCGAGCCCGAAGCTCACCGCGACGTTGTTGTTGAGGCTCGGGATGAACCCGTTCTGCACGACCGGGATGGAGAACCGGCCGCCCACGCCGAATCCCGTCGACGTCGCGTAGAAGTTGGACCAGCCGAAGATCCCATGCGGCTCGATCTCGACGGAGTACTCGGGGTGATCCCCGGGGTGCTTGATCGTGTCGTCGGCGCGCGCCGAGCGCGGCACCATAAGCGTTGCTGCCACGACGGCCACCGCCGCCAACGCACCGCAACGAAGCTTCCTCATCGTTTGCTCCCCTCGCGCGCCTCTCGGTCGGCGTCACGATCCTTCGCGGCGCGGTCCTCGGGCCCTCCGGCCGCGCCGCCGGCCTGCGGGGCGACTTGCGGCGCGCTCGCGGGCGGCTTGGGGCTCGTCCGCCACCAGATGCCATCGCGCGTGCTCCGCGCCAGCCCCTCGCGCTCGAACTTCGCGAGGAGGCGGCTCACGGTCTCCGTGGTCGCGTTCACCATGCAAGCTATATCGCGACGGCGGAGCGGAAGGGCAATGAAGCGACCCTGGCCAAAGGGGGTGCCATGGGAGCGGGCGAGCCCCTCGAGGAGATGCTTGACGCGCGCATCGACCGATCCGGAGACGAGCTCGTCGATCCTCCGCGCGTGGTTTCGGAGGTCGTTCGCGGCGCGCGCGAGGAGCACCTGCGCGAGCACCGGCGCGGCGACGAGCTCGAGCGCGCGCCGCTCGATCAGGACGACGTGCGACGAGCGGAGCGTCACGACGCTCGCGGTCGACGGCTTCCCGTCGAGCAGCGACACGTCGCCGACGAGCACCGGCGCGCGCATCACGTCGATGACGACGGCGTCGGCGCCGTCGATGTCGGCGGTCCGCATCGTCTTCGCCGCGCCGCGTACGAGCACGACCAGGTGGGTCGCGACCTTCCCCTGCTCGAGGAGAGCGACCTGCGCGGGGACCTCGCGGTGCACCGCAGAGCGCGCGAGCAGCGCGACGGATTCGAGGCCTACCTCCGCCAGACCAGGGACCTGGCGAAGCTCGGCGAGGACATCGATTTCTTGATGAGAAGGCATTGGATTCGACGACTTGGCGCAGTAAGGAAAAGGCCTGACAGCGAAAAAATGCCTCGTTCGGGAGACTGGAGCAAGCGCGCAGATCGACAAATTCGGCTGAGACGCTTCGCTGTCATGCTCGCGTTCATGTCGTCATTCCACACGCGCGCATGGGCTGACGATGACACCACCGTGACCGTACGCGGATCGTCGTCGCCCGGTTTCACGTCGCGCGCGCGGATCGACGACGCGGCACGCGAAGTGACGGACGCCGCGAGCCTCGTCGAGCCGCTCCCCGGCGTGCACGTGCGGCGCCTCGGCGGCGACGATGGTTTCGCCACGCTCTCGATCCGCGGCTCGGGCGCGAACCAGGTCAACGTGCTCCTCGCCGGCGTGCCGCTCACCGGAGGCGGCGATCCAGCGCTCGATCTGTCGACGCTGCCGCTTTGGCCCGGCGCGAGCGCCCGCGTTTATCGATCGTTCGCGCCCGCGTCGCTCGGGCGCGGATCGCTCGGCGGCACGCTCTCGCTCGACCCTCCGTCGGCGACGGCGATCCCCGGGACCGAGGTGTGGGCGGCGGGTGGATCGCACGGTGCAGCGCGCGTTCGGATCGGCGACATACGTCCGTTCGACTGGGGCGGGGGTGCGCGGATCGTCACCGGGCTCAGCGCGTCGCGCGCCGACGACGCCTTCGATTATTTCGACCCGCACACGGGGCTCCTCGTCCCGCGCGCGAACAATGGGCACGCGCAGGCGAGCGCGCTCGTGTCGGTGGTGCGCCCGGTCGCATGGTCGCCGAGCGGAGAGTCGCGCGGCACGGCGCGGATGACGACGATCGTCCAGGCGCGCAGGCAGGACCTGCCGGGGACGATCGATCAACCGACGCCGTACGATCGCCTCGGCTCAAGCCGCGTCCTCGAGGCGCTCGAGCTCTCGTTCCCCGTGAAGAACGGCGCGCTCACCGCGCGCGCGTGGGGCCGGCGCGACACGCTCGACGTGTCGACGTTCGATCGCGCGGCCGGCCGCTCGATCGACGACCAATCGATCGTCTCGGCGGGCGGATCGGCGGACCTCCGCGGGCGGCCGCGCGACGACGTCACGCTCGACGTGCGCCTCGACGGCAGCGGCGAGCGCTTCGCCCCCGAGTCGGCGAGCGGCGGACCGGGCGCGGCGCGGACGTCGATCGGCGTCGGCGCCGACGCCGACTGGCGAGCGCTGCGATCGCTCACGTGGAGCGCGAGCGGCCGCGCCGACGTATGGCACGACGACGCGGCGAGCGGCGGCGCGACCGAAGCGCACCCCACGGGGCACGTCGGCGTCGAGGCGGCGCGCGGACCTTTCGCCGTCGCCGTACACGGCGGCGCGGTCGCGCGCCCCGCGAGCTTCCTCGAGCGCTTCGGCGATCAAGGGACGTTCCTCGCGAACCGCGACCTCAAGACCGAGTCGGCGTGGATCGTCGACGCGGGGGTGCGCGCCGACGGGCGCCTCGGCCCGGCGCGCGCGCGCGCCGAGATCGTCGGCTTCGCGACGTGGGCGAGCGATCTCATCGCGTTCGTCGCGCAGGGAGCGTACGGGCGCCTCCGCGCGACGAACATCGGCGCGGCGCGGATCGTCGGGCTCGAGGCGATCGCCGAGGGGAAGTGGGGCCCCGCCGACGTGCGCGTCGTCTACACGGGGCTCGCCACGCGGAACGAAGCCGCGTGCGACGTGACGCTCGGGACGTGCGAGCGGCCGCCGCTCCCCGGGCGGCCCGACCACGATCTCGTCGCCGACGCGGGGGCGACGATCGGGCCGGCGCGCCTCCGCTACGGCGTCGACGCGGTGACCGGCCTCCGCGCGGACCTCGCCGGCGCGGTGGTCGTCCCGGCGCGCGTCCTCCACTTCGCCGGGATCCGCGTCGACGTCCCGCGCGTGCCGGGGCTCCGCGTCGCGCTCGACGTCAAGAACCTCTTCGACCTCCGCACGGGCACGTACGACGGCGCGCTCGGCCCGGTGGAGCGCCCGATCGGCGACGCGTACGACTACCCGCTCCCGGGGCGAACCATCCTGGCGAGCGCGCGCTACCGCACGCCGTGATCACGCGCCGCGCGCGTGCGCGATCAATGCGAATACGTGATGTCCGAGGCGAGCGTCGAGACGCGCATCGGCTGCGTGGACATCGGCAGGAAGTGCGAAAAGACGAGGCGCGTGCGCAGGTTCGCGATCCCGCTCAACTGACCGGCCCCGACGTTGAACGTGTCCGCGTACATGAACCAGCCCTGCTCGATCGACGGGAGGTCGTGCGACGCCGACGTCGCGAGGACGGTGGTGCCGCTCAGGAGCTGCGTCGACACCTTGCCGCAGAGACCCGCCGCCGTGCACGCCGAGTTCCGCGCGAAGTACTTCACGTTGACCTGGCTCACCGGCCCGTCGCCGCCCGCCGGCACCGGATACGCGAAGTCCACCGTCGACTGCGTCGTCGCGCCGCCCTGGATGTACGAGGCGTCGAAGTCCGCGGTGTTGATGTCGCTGATGAGATCCGTGTCGCTCGGGACGCCGGTCACGATCGAGCGCGCCGTCACGCTCGTCGGGAAGACGGCGAAGAGCGTCGTGGTCGTCAGCGCGGCGCTCTCCGTACGCGTCTGCGGGTCGGCCTCCCCGGCCGGCGCGTCGGGGTCGCTAGCGCAACCGGCCAGCGACACCCCAAGAAGAACCGCGGCGATGGCCGTCGAATACAGTCCTCTCACGTGCATGACATCTCCTGACCGGGCGGCGAACCGCCTCAATGAAACCCGTACAAAACAAGCGCTTGGACAACCCAAGCGCGAAGCGCCCGTCTCCGTAGCTGCACCCTGAAGTCGCCGTCAACCATCGTCGCGACGGGCGCCACGGTCGTCGCGCGCAACCGCGTGCACCGGCGCGGCAGCGCAGTAGAGTGGCGCGTCATGAAGGACGGGGAGGACAGCGCATGATCGAGCCGACGCGGCGGCGCGCTTACTCCGTCATTGGGCGGTACGCGGTCTTCAGCGAGATCGCGTCGGGGGGGATGGCCGCGATCCATCTCGGCCGGCTCCTCGCGCCGGCCGGCTTCGCGGAGACCGTGGCGATCAAGCGCCTCCACCGCCACCTCGCGAACAACCCCGAGTTCGCGGCGATGTTCCTCGACGAGACGCGCGTCGCGGCGCGCATCCGCCACCCGCACGTCGTCCCGACGCTCGACGTCGTCGAAGCGGACGGCGAGCTCCTCCTCGTCTTGGAGTACGTGCACGGCGAGTCGCTCGAGCAGCTCCTCCGCACGGTCCGCTCCGACCGGACGCTCGTCCCTCCGCCGATCGTCGCGGCGATCCTGAGCGGGGTGCTCCGCGGGCTCGACGCCGCGCACCGCGCCACGAACGAGCGCGGGCAGCCGCTCCGGCTCGTCCACCGCGACGTGTCGCCGCAGAACATCCTCGTCGGCGAAGACGGCGCGGCGCGCGTCGTCGACTTCGGGATCGCGAAGGCGGCGGGGCGCCTCCGCGTGACGCGGAACGGGCAGACGCACGGGAAGGTCCAGTACATGTCGCCGGAGCAGATCACCGACGGCCCGGTGGACGCGCTGACCGACGTGTACTCGGCCGGCGTCGTCCTGTGGGAGGCGCTGACGGCGCGGCGGCTCTTCGATCGCCCGGGCGACCTCGCGACCGCGGCGCAAATCCGCGATGGCGCCGCGTCGCCGCCGAGCGCGTTCGTGCCGTCGCTCCCGCGCGCGTTCGACGCGGTGACGATGCGCGCGCTCGCGACGTCGCGCGACGCGCGGTTCCCGTCGGCCGCGGCGATGGCTCTCGCGCTCGAGGGGTGCGGACCGATCGCGTCCCCCCACGAGGTCTCCGCGTGGGTGCGCGACGTCGCGCGCGAGACGCTCGCCTTCCGCGCGCGGACGCTGCGCGAGATCGAGAACGCGGTCCTCGTCGGCGGCGTGCCCGCGCCGTGGGTCGCGCCGCCCCCCGCGGCGCACCCGGCGATCCCGCCGGCGCTCCCCACGGTGCGCGACCTCGGCCGCCTGGCATCGCTCGCGACCGACCCGCTCGACGAAGCTCCAGCGTTGCCACACGGAGAGCGTGCCGGCGCGGTCGTCCCGCCGGGATTGTGCGGAGCGAGCTTGGCTGCCGGCGTTGTGCTAGGTTCCGCGTCCCGCACGATTCCAGGCGAAAAGACGCGGTCCCAAGCCGCGAGACCGAGGCAAGCGACATGACCCAGAGCTCGAATCCCGGACAGAAGCCCGCACCTTCGACCCCGGAGGGGGGCGCCGGCGGCGCCGGCATCACGTTGTCCGGCGGCGCGGCCATCCTCGCGCCGATCACCGCCTTCCCGAACGGCGTCCCGAGCAACGCGCTCGTCTTGATCCCGCTCGGAGCGAACGGCGCGCCGGTGGAGAAGGAGATCGTGAACGGGCCGGTCGCGCTGAAACAAGAGGAGGTGTGGAAGCTCCTCGGCTTCAACGGCCCCGCGGTGCAGGTGCAGGACGATCAGGGGCGGCCGATCGCGATCGGCCTCGAAGACCTCCTCGGCGGGCTCGAGAAGCACTGGACGGAGAACAAGGAAGACCTCATGCGCGGCCGGATCTTCGCGCAGGAGCTCATCAAGTACGGGCGGCACGCGAAGGCCGAGACGGTCCTCGCGAAGATCGTCGCCCTCGGCGGCGACGGCGAAGACTGGCTGGCGCTCGGCGTCGCGCAGCTCGCGCAGAAGAAGCTCGACAAGGCCGAGGCCACGCTGAAGGGGGCGCAGAACCTCCTCAAGGACAGCCCGTTCCCGGCGCTCCACCTGGCGAAGCTCGCGCACGAGAAGGAAGACACGGCGGCCGAGCGCGAGAACATCGAGCGCGCGATCCAGATCGGGCCGAACTCGGTCGACGCGTGGGCCTACCTGATGAACTTCGAGAAGGAGGCGAGCAGCGAGGAGGCGGCGATCGCGCGCGTCGAGGAGCTCGCGAAGACGCCGGTCAACGCGAAGTCGGCGGCGCCGTTCATCGCGCTCCAGGGCTTCTACGCGTCGGACGAGGCGACGCGCGACAAGGCGATCGGCTTCGCGAAGAAGGCGGTCGAGCGCGCCCCCGAGGACCCGCTCGCGCTCCTCTGTCTCTCGGCGCTCTACGGGCAGGCCGGGCAGCTCGATCAGGTGGTGAAGCTCCTCGCGACGCACGAGGGGAAGATGCAGAAGGACGTGCGTCTCGCGCACAACTACTTCGAGGCGCTCTTCCAGCTCAAAGACATGGGGAAGGTCACCGCGCTCCTCAACAAGCTCGCGACCTCCCCCGTCCGCGAGGTGAAGCAGTTCGCGATCGATCGCTCCCGCGCGATCTCGCAGATGCTCGCGCAGCAGCAGGCCGCGCTGCAGAACGTCCAGACGCCGCAGCGCGCGTAGGCTTCACGCGTCCCACGCGCATCGAGGCGAGCTCCTCGGCGCCGGGGGGCTCGCCGGCGTTTTCGCGGACGATACGGACGACGATGTCGCGCACGAGGCGCGCGGCGTCGTCGTCCTCGACGCTCGCGCGCGAGAGGAGCTCCATCGGCGTCCCGTGGAGCGAGAACGGAAGCGGCGCCGAGCGGAGGTGCGGGTACAGCGTCTGGAGGTGCGACGCCACGAGCACCGGCACGGTCGCGACGAGCGCGGTCCCGTCGAGCGCCGGCCCCACCGCGTGGAACGTGGCGACGGAACAGCGCACCTTGCGCGGGACGCCCAGCCGGTCCTCGACGAGCCCGCGCAGATCGCCGTTGTACGACACGACGACGTGGTGCTGCGCGAGGTACTGCTCGAGCGTCGGACGGCGGCCGAGGCGCACGTGCCTCGCGTCGAAGAGCGCGACGAAGCCGCCGAACATGAGCGACGCGCGGCGGATCCCGGCCGGCACGTCGTCCGCGACCGTGAGCGCCAGATCGATCCGCTGCGTCGTGAACGCGTCGGCCACGGTGCGGAACTGCACGGGGACGACCACGAGGCGGAGGCCCGGTGCTTCGCGCTCGAGCGCGCGGAGGAGCGGCGCGAGGAGCCACAGCTCGTTCGCGTCGGAGAGGCCGATGCGGACCACGCGATCCGTCGTCTTCGGATCGAACGTCGGCGGCGCGAGCGCCGCGCGCGTCAGCGCCTCGAGGTGGGGCCGTGCGGCCGCGAGGAGGCGCGCGCCGCGCGCCGTGAGGACGAGGCCGCGCCCTTCGCGCGAGAAGAGCTTCGCTCCGACCGCCTTCGTGAGTCGTTTGAGCGCCGCGCTCACGGCGGGCTGCGTGAGATAGAGCCTTCCTGCCGCGGACGTCACGCTCCCCGCCTCGGCGACCACGACGAGGACGCGGAGGAGGTTCAGGTCGAGGTCCCTTCCATAATTGACGTTCATGGATGGCATCTATCCTATTCAATGGTTGAATTCGGCGCGAACGGTAGCTTGAGGGCGAGAGGAGCGACGATGAGCACGACGCAAGAGACGACGCACACGAAGACGCGGCTCGGCAAGACCGGGCCGGAGGTGTTCCCGCTGGCGCTCGGCTGCATGGGCATGTCCGGGATGTACGGCGCGACCGACGAGGCGGAGAGCGTCGCGACGATCCACCGCGCGATCGAGCGCGGCGTGAACCTGCTCGACACGGGCGACTTCTACGGCATGGGGCACAACGAGCTCCTGATCCGCCGCGCGCTCCAGGGTCGAAAGGACCGCCCGCTCCTCTCGGTGAAGTTCGGAGCGCTCCGCGGCCCCGACGGCGGCTGGTTCGGGGTCGACACGCGGCCGATGGCGGTGAAGAACTTCGTCGCGTACTCGCTGCAGCGCCTCGGCGTCGACGCGATCGACGTCTACCGCCCCGCGCGCCTCGACCCGAACGTCCCGATCGAGGACACCATCGGCGCCGTCGCCGACCTGGTGAAGGCGGGCTACGTGCGCCACATCGGCCTCTCCGAGGTCGGCGTGGAGACGATCCGGCGCGCGCACGCCGTGCACCCGATCGTCGATCTGCAGATCGAGTACGCGATCGCGACGCGCGGCCCCGAGACGTCGATCTTCCCCACGCTGAACGAGCTCGGGATCAGCGCCACGCTCTACGGCGTCCTCTCGCGCGGCCTCCTCGCCGGCAGGAAGCCGAACGGCCCCGGCGACTTCCGCGCCTACCTGCCGCGGTTCGGCGGCGAGCACGGCCGGTCGAACGAGAGCGTCGTGGACGCGATCGCGCGCTTCGCCAAGGAGCGCGCGATGACGCCGGCGCAGCTCGTGATCGCGTGGGTCGTGGCGAAGCGACCGGAGTTCGTCCCGGTCATCGGCGCGAAGACGCGCGCGCAGCTCGACGACGCGCTCGACGCGTTGCAAAAGCCGCTCTCGCCCGCCGACGTCGCTGCGCTCGAGCGCGTGGTCCCGATCGGCGCCGTCGCGGGGAACCGCTACCGCGACGAGCAGATGGCCCACCTCGACAGCGAGCGCTGACTCCTTACTCCCGGCGTCCTCCGAGGAGGACGAGGAAGACCGGGCCGCCGACGATCGCCGTGACGGCGCCGACCGGCGGCTCGGTGTGGAGCCAGCGGAAGAGCGCGCGGCTCGCCAGATCGCACGCGACGAGCGTCGCGCCGCCGGCGAAGAACGACGCCGGCAGCGTGACGCGCACGTCCGGCCCGAAGATGCGGCGGAGCGCGTGCGGGACGATCAGCCCGATGAAGCCGATGAGCCCGGTGACGCTGACGATCGCGCCGACGATGACCGAGCACGCGAAGAACGTGCGGCGCTCGAGCGCGCGCACATCGACGCCGAGGTGGAGCGCAGGCTCGTCGCCGAGCGCGAGCAGGTTCAGACGCGCCGCGTCGGCGAGGAGGATCGCTCCACCGATGACCACGTACAGCGCGACGAACGCGAGCGCGCCGGCGGATGGGACGTCGAGGAAGCCCATGAGCCAGAAGAGGAGCTCCTGCGCCTTGGTCGCCGAGACGAGCGTCTTCAAGAACGTGATCGCCGACGAAGCGATCGCGTTGACGACGACGCCCGCGAGGAGGATCGACGTCCCGCTAACCTGCCCGCCCGTACGCGCCATCGCATAGACCGTCGCCGTCGCGCCGAGCCCCCCGGCGAGCGCGGCGACCGGCACGAGCGACGCGCCGAGAAGCGTCGCGCCGCTGAGGCCGAAGAGGAGCGCACACGTCGCGCCGAGCGCCGCGCCCCCCGACACGCCGAGGACGTACGGCTCGGC
>Ga0070689_100001471_pt1 | contig 15036 bp, 15 predicted proteins | sample KBSS23HmetaG_FD_64669 | JGI IMG/M metagenome (GOLD analysis project Ga0070689, IMG submission 64669) | Switchgrass rhizosphere microbial communities from Kellogg Biological Station, Michigan, USA - KBS S2-3H metaG | ecosystem: Host-associated > Plants > Roots > Rhizosphere ...
ACGTGCGCAAGGGCGACAAGCGCGTCCTCCTCCTCGACGGCGAGGTGCTCGGCGCGATCAACCGCGTCCCGCGCGAGGACGACATCCGGTCGAACATCCACGTCGGCGGGCGCGTCGAGCCGTGCGAGGTGACGCCCGAGGAGCGGGCGGTCGTCGCCGACATCGCGCCGCGCTTGAAGGCCGACGGCCTGTACTTCGTGGGGCTCGACTTCATCGGCGGCAAGCTCACCGAGGTGAACGTGACGTCGCCCACCGGCATCCAGGAGCTCTCGCGGCACATCGGCCGCGACGTCGCCGAGGACGTCATCGCGTGGGTCGAGCGCCGCGCCGAGGAGCTCCGGCCGCACACGAGGAGCATCCCGCCGCTCTGATGCCGCTCACGGTCATCGTCCGAACGGGATCCGACGGCGCGGACGCGGGCGACGAGCCTTCGCTCACCTTCGACGGGACGCGCGTCGTCGTAGGGCGCGGCGACGGCTGCGACGTGCGCCTCCCCGACCCCACCGTGAGCCAGCGCCACGCGAGCATCCACGTGAACGGCGCCGAGCACACGCTGGTCGACGAGGAGAGCGCGAACGGGACGTTCGTCGGCGGGAGCCGCCTCGCGCCGCGCGCGCCGCGCGTCGTGAAGTCGGGCGACCTCGTCCGCGTCGGGCGCGTGTGGCTCGAGATCCGGATCGGGCACGCGCCCGCCACGCCGAACCTCGCCGCCGCGACGCGCGACATGGCGATGGCGCTCGTCTCGCAGGCGATGCAAGCGCTCGACCGCGATACGGTCGCGAAGGTGCTCGTCGTCGAGGGGCGCGATCGCGGCGCCGTCCTCCGCCTCGAGGACGAGGGGCGCGCGTACGTGATCGGGCGCGGCGACGACTGCGATCTGCTCCTCGACGACGCCGACATCTCACGCGAGCACGTCCAGGTGGTGCGCCGCGGTACCGTCGCGCTGCTCCGCGACGCCGGCTCGAAGAACGGCGTCTTCCTCGGCGAAACGCGCGTCCCCGCGGGGCGCGACGTCGCGTGGAAACCAACATGGACGGTCCGCCTCGGGAAGACCGTCCTCGCGCTGGAGGAGCCGGTCGCCGACGCGCTCGCGGAGCTCGAGGCGGCGGCCGACGAGCCGATCCCTCCCGACGAGCCCGTCCCCGCGCCGCCGCCGTCGCGCGCCGCCGACGCCCCCGAGCCCCCCGCGAGCGCACACGAGAAACCCGCCAGCGCCGCCCCGGCCCCGATCGCGCACCTCACGAACGCGACCCCCGCGCCGTCCACGCGCCGCCGCAACGCCCGCTGGTCACCCACCGACGTCGCGGTCATCGTCGCCGCGATGCTCGTCATCGCGCTCAGCATCGGCGGACTCTTCTGGCTGCTCCACGGGTAGGAGCGCCTTCCGCAGCGGTGCGGCTACCCCTTCGGCGGGGGGGCGCTGTCCATCGCGCCCATCGTTTCGGCTTCGGAGCTCAGCGGCGACGGCGTGAACGTCGGGATGGGCAAGCGGCGCGGGACCGACGGCGGATAGGCGGTGGGGAGCCCTTCGCGCGGGATCGCCTCGAGCATGTCCGCGAGCTCGGTCGCGTCGCGCGGGCGGTCGTTCATCCGCTTTTTGAGGCACTTCATGATCGCTTCGTCGAGCGCGGTGGGGATGGGGAGATCGGCGCGGCGGACGCGCATCGGCTTCGGGATCTGACGCTGGTGCAGATCGAGGAGATCGCGCCGCGCCTTCGCGGTGATCGGGAGCTCGCCGGTGAGCGCCTCGTACATGAGGACGCCGAGCGCGTAGATGTCCGTGCGCCCTTCGACGGTCGCGCCGATGCACTGCTCCGGCGCCATGTACTCGGGCGTGCCGAGCGTGTAGCCGGCCTGCGTGAGCGACTCGGCGATGATGAGCTTACTCATCCCGAAGTCGAGCACCTTCGGGACGCCGTCGTCGCAGAGGAAGATGTTCCCGGGTTTGAGGTCGCGGTGCACGACCCCCTTCTTGTGCGCCGCCGCGAGGCCGCGGCACACGCCGATGAACACCGGCAGCGCGAAGCCGGGCGCGATGAGCCCCTCGCGCCCGAGCTTGTCGGCGAGCGAACGGCCGAGGAGGCGCTCCATCACGACGTAGATCGACCCGTCGGGCATCTGGTCGAGGTCCATCACGCGGACGACGTTCGCGTGCTCGACGTGCACCTGGATGTACGCCTCGCGGCGGAGGCGCGCGATCTCCCCGCCGTCGCGCGCCGCGGCGCCGCGCAGCACTTTCACCGCGACCTCGTGGCCAAGCGTCGTGTGCTCCGCGGCGTAGACGACGCCGATCCCGCCCGACCCGATCTTCCGCCCGATGCGGTACTTGCCGCCGAGGACGGTGCCGGTGAGCTCGCCCGGCGGCGCGCCGAGCTCGCCGCGGAGCTCGAGGCCGCGCTCGAGCGCCGCGATCCGGTTCTTCTCGAAGGCACGCGCGCTCCGGTCCTCGCGCACCTTGTCCCAGAGGAAGCCGGCTCCGCCGCCGAGGCTCGCGCCGACGACCGCGCCCACCGCGCCCGCGATCCAACCGCCCGCGAGGGCGACCGGGCCGCCGCAGGCGAGACCCGCGCACGCCGCGCCGAGCGGGAGCCCGCTGCGCGATCGCGTCTTCTGCCAGCGCACGGTGTACACGCACGCCTCGCCCCCCTTCACGACGCACGTGTCGTGGACCACCTCGGCGTCGGGGAGGCCCCAGATCCGCGGGAGCCCGGAGAGCTCGCCCGCGCGCGCATCGCAGAGGAGCTCCTCGTCGGCGGCAACGGAGCTGTCGCTGTCGTCGTTGCCGTCGTCGCGCAGGCGGTACGTCATCTTCACCGAGTGGACCGCGGCGCCCTGCTTCGCGTCGCCGATCTCCTCGAGCTCCCACGTGCCGATGCGCGTCACTTCGCGCGCGTTCGCCGCGAGGTACCGGTACGCGTCGATCGGCTGCTCGGCGACGCGCAGCATGCGGACGAGCGTGCCGAGCGCCTCCGGGTGCGTCACCCAGTCGCCGCGGCGGCGGAGCGCGCCGGCGCCGAGGAGATCGGCGACCTCGCGCAGCACGCGCTTCGCGGCTCCGGAGCTGACCCACCCGGTCTCGTTGTCGACGAGCGACGGATCGATCCCGGCGTTCGACAGGAGGGTGGTCGCGGCGCGCTCGCCCTTCTCGGCGCGGACGCGCAGGAGGTACGTCTTCAGGACGGAGGCGCGGAGCTCCTCCTTCCCGCCCTGACGCACCGAGCCACCGCGAGGCATGTTGGACCCCCCGGCCATCGTTCAGAACTTCCAGCCAACGGACATGCCCGCGTAGCCCGGTCCGGCCTGCGGCGTCACCGCGGCCTTCGTTGGCGCGGCGGGTCCCGTCGGCTCCTTGAAGTGCCAGATCAATCCGCCCGCGATCATCCCCGCGCCCACGACGCCGGTGACGATGCCGACCGCGGAGAACAGGTTCCCGCTCGACTGCTCGTCGCTCGCCGAGGCCTGCGCCTGGGGCGACGTGCACACCGTGCCGCCCGCCGGGTTGCACGTCGTCGACGAGTGCGAAATCTTCCCCTGGCCGACGACGAAGAGGGCGACGCCGGTCGCGAGCGCCGCACCGCCGACGCCGACGACGACCCACGGCGCGGTGCTGTGCCCCTGTGGAGTCGGTCGCGTCGTCGGAGCGGGGCGTGTGGTCGCGCTCGTCGTGGGCGGCGGCCTCGGCGCGCTCGCCGTGGCGGTGGTGGTGGGCTCGGTCGTCGGTGAGGACGACGCGCTCGACGCCGATTGTTGCGCGGCGATCTGCGACTTGAGGTTCGCGATCCGCTTCTGGATCTGATCGTTGCCCGGGTCGGTCGGCGGGACCCTCTTCAGGTACGTCTCGAGCGCGTTCACCGCTTCGGCGCGATCGCCTTTCAGCTCGTATGCGCGCGCGATGATGTTGAGGAGCTCGTGCTTCAAGCAATCGCGGCGATACGCGTCTTTGAAGTAATCGATCGCTTTTCCGTAGTCCCCCTCGTCGAACGAGCCCTTGCCGGCGATGTACGCGCCGTGCGCGGCCTCACTGTCGCTCCTGCTCGGTTGACCCACGCACACCGGGTACATGCTGAGGCTCGTCGATGACTGCGCGAACGCGGGGACGGCGATGGCCGCGCCGAAGAGGACGAAGAGGGGCAGGTGGCGAAGCGAGCGCATTCGGTCTCCAAAACGGATGAGAAGACTTGGGGACACCCAAGGGCGCCTAGCATAGGAGACTTCTTCGCCTGAAGAGAAGGGTGCCCCCACTCGCGGCTCCTCGGCTGCTTTCGCAGCCTGCGGGGCCGCGGTCTCCCCCAAATCGCGTGCTCGCCGCCTGGCACTCGCCTTTCGGCTCGTGCACCTCGCGGACTCCGTCCACTTCGTGGACTCCGTCCGCTCCGGTTCGGCGGCTGCGCGCGCGATGGGGGAGACTTTGGGTCGATCGTTACCGTTTCGTGGCTTTCTCTCCGAAGAGTTGGATCGCGCGCAGGAGCCACGACAGCGACGGCGGGTCGGCGGGGAGGGCGACCGGCGCGAGGATGAACCCGCCCCGTCGGGTCTCGATGTGGAGCGGTGTGCGCCACGTCATGACCAATCGGCGGAGGCTCGGCGTCAGCGCGCGAGCGGCCTCCTCGGGCGTCGCGGCGAACGTGGCGAACGTCGCGTCGAACGCCGGGTCGCGCGTCGCCTGGCGCGGCATCGGCACGAGGTCGAGCGGCTCGCCGAAGACGCCGCCGAGATCGCACGTGGCCGCGGCCGGCGCGTCGATCCGGATGTCCTGCGCGATCGCGATCCACGCCGACGCCTCGTAGCCTTGCGGTCCCGGGACCACGAAGCGCGCGAGCGTGAGCGATCCGACGCTCCCCGTCGATTGCAGCGTGTGCTCGTAACGGATCGGCACGCGCAACGTCGCGAACGGCTCCCACACGCGGAGCCACCGCTCGTCGGCGTCCGGCTCGTAGTGGAGCCCGCGCTGCGCCGCGAAGTCGACCAGCCACGGGATGGCGCGGCGCTCCGCTGGGATCACGTCCCTTCGACGGCCACGTGCGGCATGCGCTCGCCCTTGTTGGCGCGCTCCTTCATCTCGTACTTGCTCGGGCACTTGGCGAGGACGGTGGTCGCTTCGAACGAGTTGTCCGCGTGGAGCTCGCCCTCCACGGTCACGGCGAGGTCCATCCCCGGGACGTCGCGGAACGTGTCGGGGACGACGCACTGCGCATACCGGACGGGCACCTCGACGCCGTTCTTGCTGATGGTGAAGCGGTACTCGCACGGCGAGTCGCGCTTCACGAGCGAGCCGTGGACCAGGGTCCCTTCGGCGCGGATCGGCCGCCCGGCGAGCTTGGCGCGATTCGCCACGAGCTCGTCGACCGGCTTCGAATAGATCGCGTTGTCCCTCATCCCGCCGAGCGCGAGCGCAGCAACGGCAGCGCCGCCGCCGACGAGGGCCATGGCGAGGACGAGGCCGCGCCGGCTCGACTGCGGATCGACAGGGGCTTCGCCGCGACGCCGCCGGCGCACCGGCTGCTCCGTTCCACCGAGCGTCGGACGCGAATCGATCTGCGCGTCGATCGACTCGGCGTCGGCCTTCGGGCTCCCATCGTCCTCGGGGCGGTGCGGCTCGTTCATGCTGGGGATTCTTAGCTTCTCGGAGCACATCGTCAACACGACCCATCGCGGCGGGCCGGAGTACACTGGCAGTGCTACACTACCGTGGAACGGCATGGCTGACGTGCTCCACACGCCCGTCTTGGTGCTCAACCGAAACTTCGAACCCGTCCAGCTCACTACGGCGCGCCGAGCCTTCGTGCTCCTCTTCGGCGGAACGGCCCAGGCGCTCGACGAGGACGGCGAGACGTACGATTTCGATCTGTGGCGTTCGCTCCCCGTTCGGGCGGACGACGACGCCGTGCCGACGGTCAGCGGCGCGCTCCGCGTCCCGCGCGTCCTCCACCTCCACAGTTACGATCGGACGCCGCGCGTCACGGTCCGTCTCACGCGCCGGAACTTGATGTTCCGCGACGCGCACCAGTGCCAGTACTGCGGGAAACGTCCGCCGCTCCGCGAGCTCAACATCGACCACGTCCTCCCGCGTTCGCGCGGCGGCGTCGACTCCTGGGAGAACCTCGTGACGGCGTGCCGCGTGTGCAATCTGCGGAAGGGATGGAAGACGCCGGACGAGGCGAACATGCGCCTCGCGCGCCGCCCGTTCCGTCCGAAATGGACGATGAGCGCGCAGATCCTCCTCGGCGCCGGCGCGTCCCGCTTCAAGGAGTGGGAGCCGTTCCTCAAGGCGAGTTGAGCGCGCTTTACGGTCGGGCGACGATGCCCGCGTCGTCGTCGCACGTGCCCCACGAGTTCCAGCCGTGGTTCACGCAGACGAAGAGGTCCTCGCAGCCGCAGCACCCGGAGGGGCACGCGGCGGCGGTGCCGAGCGGGCAGTCGGGGGGCTCGAGGTCCTCGCAGCCCGGGCCTCCCGACGCACCCGGGACGTCGATCTCGACGTCGCGTGGAGCGGCCGCGTCGCGCGGCGGAGGTGACGCCGTGTCGGCCGCGGCGTCGGGGTGCGGAGGGCACGTGTGGTCGAGCGACCACGTGCCGTCGGCCTTGCACACGTAGACGGCGGCGCACGTCGGGTCGTCGCAGACGGCGTCGGTCGTGCGCGGGCAGCCGCCCGCGGGGATGTTGCGGCAGTCGACGATCGCCGTCCCGTCGTCGCAGGCGAAGGCGAGGGTGGCGCCGATCGTGACGAACGCGGCGAAGAGCCCGAGGGTGGAGCGCCGGATCATCGCAGCTTCGTGAACCCGTTCTTCACGCGCGCGACGTCGCTCGGCGTCGCCGCGCGTCCGCCGGGCGAAGGGGCGGCGTGCGCGGGCGGGTCGGCCGGCGTCGGGTGGACGACGACGAAGCCCTCCTCCTCGACGCGCGCGACGCCGTCGGTCTCGAGCACGTACCCCTCGGCGCGCGATCCGTCGACGCCGACCGCGACGACGCGATGGCGGACGCCGCTCGCGCGCGGGACGTCGAACGCCGCGAGGTCCGCCGGCGGAGCGAGGTCGCGTTTGATGTCGTCGAGCTCGACGTGCGACGCGGTCAACGGGAGCGGCACGGCCACGCGGCGCGTCGCCGCGACCGGCCCGTCCACCGAGGAGGCGACCGCGACCTCGGCGGCCGCGGCGCGCCGCGGGCCGGCGAGGTGCTTCGAGAGCGACACCACCGCGACCGCGCCGAAGAGACCTCCGATGACGATGGCGGCGATGAGCCCCCACGGCCGCCCCGCCTGCGCGTCGGCGACGTCGAACGCGTACCTCCCGCTCGGCGCGAGCGGCGCGATCGCGGCGATCGCGTGCCGCTTCGAGACCGGCGGCGTGCCCGGCGCGGGGCGCGGGCGGATCCCGGTCGCGGCGAAGAGGCGCTCCGCGTCGTCGTCGCCCACCGCGGCGCGGACCGCCTGGTGCCGGAGCGCGAGGCGCGCGCCGAACACCGCCTCGACGACGCGCGCGACGTCGGCCTCCGTGCCGGTGTGGCTCCGCCCCGCGGCGCGCTCGATCGCCGCGGCGAACTCGGCGGCGGTGGCGTACCGCTCGGCGAGGTCGCGCGATAGGCCGCGGTGGATCGCCTCGTCGAGCGCGGCGGGCACCTGCGCGCCGAGCTGCCGGAGGCGCGGGATCGGCGCGTTCATCACTTCTTGCAGCGTGTCGACGGGCTCGTCGCCCTGGAAGAGGCGCCGTCCGGCGAGGCACTCCCAGAGGACCACCGCCATCGAGAAGACGTCGCTCTGCTTCGTGCAGATCCGCCGGCGATCGACCCGCTCCGGCGCGAGGTACGCGAGCTTCCCTTTGATCTCGTGCGTGCGCGTGACCTGCACGCGGTCCTCGGCCTTCGCGATCCCGAAGTCGGTGAGGCGCACGCGCCCGTCGTACCCGAGGAGGATGTTGTGGGGGCTCACGTCGCGGTGGATGATCCCGAGGTGCTTCCCCGACTGATCGCGGAGCTCGTGCGCCGCGTGGAGGCCGCGGAGCGCGTCGAGGACGATCCGGACCGCGACCTTCGTGTCGACGGCGCGCTCGACCGCGGCGAGCTCTTTCCGGAGGTCGGAGAGCGACGCCCCCTCGACGTAGTCGAAGACGACGAAGAGCTCGCCGCCGTCGGCGCCGAGCTCGCGCACCTTGACGACGTTCGGGTGATCGATGAGCGCGGCGAGGCGCGCCTCGTCGCGGAGCATCGACGCGAAGCTCGCGTCGGTCGCGAGGTGCCGGTGCGGCCTCTTCACCGCGACGAGCGGCTCGGTCTTGCCGCGGGCGTCGAGCGTCCTCCCGAGGTACACCGTCGCCATCCCTCCTGAAGCCAGCTCCGCGATGAGCTCGTAACGCCCCGCGCGCCCGCCCGTGAAAGGGGCGGGCGGGACGTCCGGCGCGGGCGCCGGCGGAAGCGACGATCGCCTCGCTTCGACCCCAGCCGACACCGCGACCTCGATGCGCCGCGACGCGGGCGGCACCGCGGACAGCGTAGCCGGTCGAGGGGTGTCGAACGTGTGCGCCAAAGAAGGGAACCCTGCTCGATCGAAGCATTTCATCCCGTCGCCGTCGAGGCCCCGGCGAGCACCGTGCTATGACGGACCTCACCATGCCCCCCTCTGCCCATGCGTTCACGCGTTCGTCGTCGCGCGCCATGACCCGCCGCCTCGCAGCATCGGTGCTTGCTCCGTCGATCGCGGGGGCGTGCATCGCGCTCCTCGTCGCGTGCGGCGGCGGCTCCGGCGAAGGCGCGAAAGAGCCCGTCGGCACGACGCCGGGCCCCGATCCGTCGCACAACGGCGGCACGGTCGATCCGTCGAGCACGTCCGACGCCGGGCCGACGTCGACCACGACGATGACCCTCGGCGACGGGGGCGACCTCCAGGGCGCGAAGCTCGGGTCGACGAACACCACGACGATGGAGGTGAAGGGCGACGGGGGCGCGAAGCCCGACGGCCGCGGGAGCGAGGTGGGCCGGAAGCGCGAGGACATCCAGGCGCTCGTCGCCGCGCGCCGCGACGACGCTCGCAAGTGCTACGACGACGCGCTGAAGGCGCACCCGGGGATCGAGGGCGACCTCGACATCAAATGGGTGATCGATCCGAAGGGCGTCGTGACGGACATCTCGGTCGACGACGCGAAGAGCCAGATCCACGAGCCGGCCGTCGGGACGTGCATCATCGAGATCATCAAGAAGATCAAATTCGCCGAGAGCGCGAAGGGCTTCGAGACGCGCACGCACTACCCGTACAACTTCCACCCGCGCGGCCCGCAACCGGGCGGGAAGCACTAGTCTCGTTCGAGGGGAGCGCGGCCGCTCCCCTCGAGCTCCCCACCCAAACTAGCGGGGCCGCCGGTTTGCAACAGGCCCCTAACCCGGTAGGCGGAGCTCGGCGATCCAGCCGTAGCGCGTCCACGTCTCGAACCAGCCCGGGAGCGCGGCCTGGAGCGCGTCCTCTCCGCCCGCGGCCTCGGCCACGCGCTCGCACGCTGCGCCGAGCGGCGCCCCCGCCGCGAGCTCGCCGAGGAGCGCGAACGACGCCGCGTCGACGTCGATGTACCGCACGAGGTCGTCGCGGAAGACGACCACCCACGCGTCGCGCCGCGGAGGACGCGGCGGGTCCTCGCCCTTCCGCACCGACGTGCGGAAGTCGTGCGCCGGGTAGCGGAGCGCGAGCCTGCGGAGCGCGGGAGGGAACGCGATCGTGACGAGCGGCCACGCGTCGTCGTCGATCGACGCGAGGACCGACGGGTCGAAGCGCGGCGCGTCGGCGGCGTCGAACGCCTCGATGAACGCCCACTCGGTCCGCGCGCAGTCCTCGAGCAGCGGGTCGCCTTCGTACGGCGCGACGCTCGCGACGAAGTCGGCCATCTTGTCGCCGAGGTCGCGGAGCAAGAACGACCGCGACGGGTGCGCCTCGAGGTACGCCACGCACAGATCGTGGAAGCCGCTCTGGCCGAGGAGGTGGCGGAGCGTCGGGTAGTCCTCGTCGAGCGACCCCACGTGGCGGAGCCAGAACTGCTCGCGGTAGATGTCGAGCTGCCCGACCGGCGGGACGCGATCGTTCCCGGTGGCGATCGTCTTCGCCTTCGCGACGGCGTCCGGATCGCCCGTGAGCGTCCGCGGGCGCTGCACCGCCGACACGAAGTACGACTGGAGGTCCGCGAGCCTCACGAGCCGGCGCTCCGTTCGCGCGGCGGCGCGACCGGCCGGGCGTGCTCGCGATCGATCCCGAGCGTGTCTTCGCGCGTCGCGCGCGCGAGCGCCGCCTCCGCGGCGAGCACGTCGAACTCCGGGATGTCCTCGTCCCACTCGATGAGCGTCGACACCGCGCCGGTCCGGCGGATCGCCCGGCGATAGAGCTGCCAGACGGCGTCGCAGACGTGGTCGGAGTGCGTGTCGAGGAGGTACGTCCCCTTGTCGGTGTGCCCCGCGAGGTGGATCTGCACGACGCGATCGGCCGGGACGCCGTCGATGTACGCCTCCGGATCGAAGCCGTGATTCCGCGAGCTCACGTAGATGTTGTTGCAATCGAGGAGGATGCCGCAGTCCGCCGCTTCGGCGATCCGCGCGACGAACTCCCATTCGGGCATCGCCGAGTCCTGGAACGCGACGTAGCTCGATACGTTCTCGATCGCGAATGGCGTCTCGAGCGTGTCCTGGACGGCGCGGATCCGCTGCGCGACGTGCGCGATCGCCTCCTCGGTGTGCGGGAGCGGTAGGAGGTCGTGGACGTCGTTCCCCGCGACGCCGGTCCAGCACAGGTGATCGGAGCACCACGGCGGCCGGATGCGTACGAGGAGCGCCTTGAGGCGCGCGAGGTAGCCGCGGTCGAGCGGCGCCGTCGTACCGATCGACATCGACACGCCGTGCGGTACGACGCGGTACGAGGCGACGAGCTGCTCGAGGTTCGAGAGCGGCTTCCCGCCATCGACCATGAAGTTTTCGCTGATGATCTCGAACCAGTCCATCGCCGGGTGCTCCCCGAAGATGACCGGGTAGTGCTTGGTCCGGCAGCCGACGCCGACGCCGAGGTCGGGGATGCTGTGGCGCTCTCGAAATCCCACGGCGATCACTCCATCACAAAAGCAAGATGCCAGGCGGCGCTCGTTCGAGCCTCCACCTGGCACCCCAGGCGAATCGAGCGTGGCCCGATCCGCCGTGCGAAACGTCGGATGATCAGTTCGTCTTCGGGGCGCTCTCGCTCTTCCCCGAGCACGAACCCTTGCCGCTGCACGACGCCTTGCCGTCGCCCGAGGCCGGGGCCGCCGGGGCCGCCGTCCCACTGCAGCTCGCCTTGCCTCCCGCCGCCGCCGGATCGGTCGACGGGGTCTTGGGGTCCGCACCCGCCCCACCACCGCAGCCAGCGAGCACTCCGAGCAGGATCCCCGAAGCAGCAGACATCGCAAAAGCTTTACCGATCTTCATTGCGTAGTTCCTCCGTGTTTCCCGCGGATGGCCTTAGCGGCGGCAGGAGCCGACCGCTTCTGGATTGGGTGCGGGCGAGTCGCGCCTCGAGGGTCTCTCCGCGGGGCGCATCCAATACGCGCCAAGGCTAGCGGCGTATCGCTCGCGGCGGCCAATTTTTTTCTCGCGACATTTTCGTGACCACATCCTGATATTGCGGAGCCATGTCCTTCGGTGGTCCCAAGCCCCCCGGTTCTCCCGGCGACATCGTCTCCGCGCTCGTCGCGCTCGGCTTCAGTCTCAACGAAGCGCGGGCCTATCACGCGCTTCTCCTCGAGAGCCCCGCGACGGGTTACGAGGTCGGGATCCGCGCGCAGATCCCGCGATCCGCCGTGTACGGGGTCCTTCGCCGCCTCGTGAGCGCAGGCGCCGCGCGGTCGATCGCCGGATCACCGGAGCGATTTGCCCCAGCACCCGCGACCGAGCTGCTCGCCCTCCTCCGCCGCCGATTCGACTCGTCGACCGACGCGTTGGCAGACGCGATCCGCCGCCTCGACATCACTCCGACCGCCCCTGATGCGTTCAGCGTGCACGGCTACGACCGGATCCTCGAGGAGGCCGAGCGGCTCGCGAGCGGCGCCGCCGAGACGCTCGTCGTGAGCGGGTGGCCGCGCGAGCTCGCGCGGATCTCGCCGGAGCTCCGGCGCGCGGCGAAGCGCAAGGTGTACCTCGTCCTGTTCTCGCACGGCGCGCTGCCGAAGCTCCCGGGCGAGATCTTCAGCTATGGCCTCGCGGAGGGCGATCTCGAGCAGTTCTGGAAGCACCGCCTCATCGTCGTCGCGGACGATCGGCGGACGCTCATCGGCGCGACGGAGATGTCGGAGAAGGACAGCGCCGTCATCAGCGAGACCGCAGCGATCGCCGAGGTCGCGGCGAGCCAGGTCGCGCTCGACATCACGCTTCTCGGGCAGCGCCGCGGCGAAGACGTGCAGGGCGTGATGGCGAAGATGCTCGGGCACCGCGTCGGCCGCCTCGACTCGCTCCTCCCGCGCGGCGAGTCCGGCGCGACGAAGGGTCGATCGCACGCGCCGAAGCTTTGATAGGCTCCCCCGGTCGTGGAGAACGGCCCCTCGTTCGCTCCCCCGCGGTCGCTCTCGCCGAGCGGACCCGCGCCCGACGGCGACGCCTACCACGACCTCCTCCGCGACACGCGCGGCCTGCGGCGCGAGCACGCGCTGGCGCGCGAGGCGTGGTTCGCGCAGCTCCCGAACGACCGCAAGGAGGAGCTCCTCTTCGAGCTCGAGATCCTCCTGAAGGGGCTCGCGTGCTTCGCGAACCCGCGGAACCACCCCGGGCCTTCGCGGCGCACGCCGATCGTCGCGCAGGACTTCCGCGAGCCGCTCGCGCTCGCCCGCGAGGCCGTGGCGCGGATCGTGGCCCTCTGCCGCGCGCTCCTCGTCGACCGTGAGCGCGCGTTCGTCTTCCAGCGCTACCTCGAGACCGTGCTGCCCGACGATCGCGCGCGCACGCGTCTCGTGAACGAGGGGATCGGCCAGGACTCGCCGGCGCAGTCGCTCTTCGTGATGCGCCACGCGATGAACAACCTGCTCGAGGTGGCGAGCGGCATGTCGCGCCTGCCGCGCGTCCCGTTCCGGCTCTTTTACGCGCTCCTCGGCGTGGCGCAGCGCGAGGTCGCGCAGTCGGCGTATTTCAACCCGCTCTCGGCGCTCGAGTTCCGCCCCGAGTTCGACCGGATCACGAACCAGCGGATCCTCGAGCTCACGCGCGCCGTGCCGGGACACCAGGCGCGGCGCCTCGTGGCGCTCACATTCCTCTCGCTCTTCCGCATGCTCCGCTACCTCGCGCTGGTCGACGCGGCGGTGCGCGATTTCAGCGAGCCGCGGCGGATGAGCGGGATGGTGTACCTCGTCCTCTCCGTCCTCCGCTCCGACGCGCGCGCGCTCACCGGGTATCTCCGCCACCGCGCGGGGCCGCTCCTCGCCGAGGGGTACGACCGCGACCTCTTCAAGATCCCCGCGACGCAGATCGTCGCGCGCTACGAGTCGGTCCTCGCGGACGGCCATCGCTTGCTCGACGTGAAGGCGTCGCTCGAGGGGATGGCCGCGAACGTGCGCCTCGAGATGCGCCGCGCGTTCGAGCACGAGTTCCCGTCGCCCGAGAACCCGGTGAGCCCCGATACGCTCCGGCAGCGCGCGCGCGCGGTGACGTCGAACCTCCGCCCCGCGCTGCAGAACGCCGTCCTTTTCCTCGGCAAGTCGCTCGGCGCGCGCCTCGACGAGCAGGGTGTCTTCGACGACGAGGCCGCGCGCCGGAACCTCTCCGAGCGCCTCCGCCGCGACGTATGGATGTTCGCGCAGATCGTCCGCGCGTTTGCGCAGAAGGCGCGCGCGGCGCCGCGCGGTGAAGTGCGATGGAGCGGCGTCTCGCCGCTCCAGTTCGTGCGCGAGTTCCTCGCGTACTTCAAGGCGATGGGGTACCCGCTCCTCCGCACGGCGGACTACCCGCACTTCGATGGCTTCATGGCGGCGATGACCGCGCTCGAAGAGAGCGACTTGCTCGATCCTCTGCGCCTCCAGCGGGCGATCGAGGCGGCCGAGCAGTTCCACGGCTTCTTGACCGATCTCTTCGCGCAGATCAGCCGGCGCGACGAGCTCGCGTCCTTGCCTTTTAACCGGCGCGAAGCCGCCGAAGCGCTCAAACTGTATCTCGGGAATTAGGCCGGGCTCACCAGCCGAACCTGCGGGGCGTCGGTGTGCCCGAGCACCTTAAACACGAAGGGCGTCGGCTCACGGAGCCAACGCCCTTCGTCCCTGGCTGAGGTGACTTTGTACTGCACTCCGCCGAAACGGAGCTGATCACCGGAAATGCCGAGCTGCTAAAGCATCATTTGTGCCAGGGTGTCGAGGCGAAGTCTACTCCTCGCCGTCGTCGAGCCCGTGGCTCGACGTCGGGGCGCCACCCAGCATCGACGGGACACCCGCCGGCGGAGCCGCCTTCGTCCCGGAGGACTTCCCACGGCCGCTGCTGGAGCGCTTGGCGGCCGACCTACCAGGGCCAGTCTTACCCGCCTTCGGGGCGGCTCGCTTGGCACTCTTCTTGGCAGCCTTCTTTGCGCCAGCTTTCTTGGCGACCTTCTTGGCAGCCTTGCGCTTCGGCGCCTTCTTGGCCGTCTTCGCCGCCGGCTTCTTCGCCGTCTTGGTCTTCTTCGCCGTCGACTTCTTCGCAGCTTTCTTCGCAGCCATTCGTAGCCCTCCTGAGAAGGTGATTTACATGACGTATATGGTCACCTACGTCAGGTGTCAAACAATTAATTTGCCCCCTCGTCGAAAATCCCTTCCCAATTTCTCCGGAACGTACTCGGCCGCACGGCACAGCGGCATTTTCGCGGTTTTCGCGCTCACACGGGCGCCCTTGACGCAGCGCGAGGGCGCCGTCTAGCGTCGCCCCCGCGGAAAATTCTTGCTCAAAGGAGCTCAGATGGGACGACGAAATCGGAGGTCCGGCTTTCTTGTCGTGCTGGCGACGCTGCTCTTCGCGCTCTCGGGCTGTGGACACACCGACGAGGAGATGGCGACGAAGCAGCGTGAGATCGACAAGCTCAGCGCCGATCTGAAG
>Ga0070689_100001480_pt1 | contig 14984 bp, 8 predicted proteins | sample KBSS23HmetaG_FD_64669 | JGI IMG/M metagenome (GOLD analysis project Ga0070689, IMG submission 64669) | Switchgrass rhizosphere microbial communities from Kellogg Biological Station, Michigan, USA - KBS S2-3H metaG | ecosystem: Host-associated > Plants > Roots > Rhizosphere ...
AAGAAAAAAGCGATCAAAGCAGTCACTGACTCACGTTTCATCCTTGTCACCGATACCGGGATCCTGACGAAGAAAAACGCTGATGGCAGCCACGACGTTTTTCTCATGTCGATCAAGGAAGGGACGCCGCTGCCCAACGTGGTTGTCGATCTTTTGGGCAAGAACGGCATCGCGATCCAAAGCACTACGACTGATTCCAATGGCCATTGCGCGTTCGGATCGGTCGCGAAATCAACGCGGGAAAAAACGCCAGTCGCATTCGTAGCGCGTAACGGGGATGACATATCGTTCATTCCGTACAATCGCGAAGATCGGCAGCTGAACTTCTCGCGGTTCGACATCGACGGGGCGGACAATGTTTTACCGGAAAACCTGGACGCGTTCGTGTTCACCGAGCGGGGTGTTTACCGGCCCGGCGACGACATTCACATCGGGATCGTCGTGAAGCAGCGCAACTGGAATAGCAAACTCGGAGGGCTGCCGATTGAAACTGAAGTGGTAGACGCGCGAGATCATCCGGTTCAGACGAGGAAAATCAATCTGCCCGACAGCGGATTCACCGAGCTGACTTATCAAACGGCCAGTGATTCGCCTACAGGCCTCTACAATTTCAACGTTTACCTCGTCAAGAACAGCAAGCGCTCAACGTTGCTCGGTTCGACCACGGCGAACGTAAAAGAATTTCTGCCGGATCGAATGAAAATTGAGACGCGGCTTTCGCAAAATGCACCGCGCGGTTGGATCCAGCCAAGGGACATGCGCGCCTCGGTTCTGCTAGCAAATCTTTATGGAACGCCGGCAACCGATCGCAAGGTAACCGCGCGCCTGGAGCTCGCGCCGAGCGAGTTTTCTTTTTCAGGATTTCCAAACTACGTCTTTTTCGATCCGTTGTTCGACGACAAGAAGGAACGGCACGAACAAACGGTCGAGCTTGGTGAGAACAAAACCGACGACGGCGGCAAAACGGAATTTGATCTACAGCTCGAGCGTTTCGCCGACGCGACTTATTCCATGCGTTTTATCGCGGAAGGATTCGAGGCGGAAGGCGGCCGCAGCGTCACCGGGACGGTGGACGCGCTCGTTTCAGCTTTGCCGTATGTGATCGGCTGCAAACCCGACGGTGACTTGCGTTACATCGAGACGGATAAAGCGCGCGCTGTCGATCTCGTCGCCGTCGATCCGCAGCTCAACCGCATCGCGTTGGCAAACGTAACTGCGAACGTCATCGCGCAGGAACACGTGTCAGTTCTGACCAAGCAGGAGAACGGCAACTTTGCTTACGAATCGGTTTTGAAAGAGCGCGTCGCGAAATCGGAAAAGATTTCGGTTTCTGCAAACGGACTGCATTACACCCTTCCCACCGACGAGCCGGGCAATTATGTTTTCGAGCTTCGCGACGATCAGGACCGGCGTCTCACCAAGCTGCAATTTTGCGTGATTGGCCGCGGCGCTGTTTCGCGGTCACTCGAAAAGAATGCCGAGCTGCAAGTAAAGCTCGACCGCGCGCAGTACAACAGCGGCGACGAAATCGCGGTAAGCATCACCGCTCCCTATGCCGGCAGCGGACTGATTACCATCGAGCGCGACCGCGTTTACACCCAGCAATGGTTTCACGCAGATTCGGCCAGCAGCGTCCAGCATATTCGAGTTCCGGAAGATTTCGAAGGCAGTGGTTACGTCAACGTCGCGTTCGTACGCGCGCTCGATTCGAAGGAAATTTTCGTCAGCCCGCTGAGCTACGGCGTCGTGCCGTTCACCGCGAACAAAGAAAAGCGCCGGCTCACCGTTGAGATCAATGCATCAGCCAATGCGAAACCGGGCGAACCCTTGCACATCACTTACAAGGCAGATCGGCCCAGCAAAATCGTCATTTTCGCGGTGGACGAAGGAATTCTACAAGTCACCGATTACAAAACGCCGGATCCGCTCGGGTTTTATTTCCGCAAATGCATGCTGCGCGTCGACACGGCGCAGATTGTCGATCTGATCATTCCGGAATTTTCGTTGCTGCGTTCGGTGTCGGCGTTCGGCGGCGGCGGCGACATCCAACGTTTGAATCCTTTTAAGCGCGTAACGGAAAAGCCAGTGGTCTTTTGGTCGGGCATCGTCGATGCAGATAGCACCAAGCGAGAGGTAGTTTACGATGTCCCCGATTATTTCGATGGCACGCTGAAGATCATGGCAGTCGCCATCGCGGATGATGCCGTGGCTTCGGGCGAACGCGAGACGCTGATTCGCGGGCCTTTTGTAATTACACCGAGCGTGCCAGTGCTCGCTGCACCTGGAGACGAATTCGAAACCGGCGTGACTGTTGCCAACAACGTGGAGGGGTCCGGCCCCAACGCCGAGATCGAACTGCGCACGCAAACCAATGAGCAACTGTCGATCGCGGGCGGCGCGTCGCAAAAGTTACAGATCGCCGAAGGCCGGGAGCAAACAGCCATCTTCAAGTTCCGCGCAACGGACAAACTCGGTTCCGGAGAAATCACGTTCATCGCGCGTGCAAACGGCCAGCAAACAAAGCGCCGCGCCACGTTAAGCGTCCGGCCGCCGGTGCCATACATGACTGACGTCCGCAGCGGCAGCTTTAAAGACAGAGTCGAAATCCCCCTGACTCGCGAACTGCACCCGGAATTTCGCAAACTTGATGCAGCAGTTTCAGCGTTGCCGCTCGGTCTCGCGCACGGGCTCGACGCGTACCTGAAGGATTTTCCCTTCGGTTGCAGCGAACAAATCACCAGCGGCGCGTTCTGCCGATTAATGCTGTCGGATGAAGCCGATTTCGGATTAAGCCGCGCCGAGATCAACAAACAACTCGAGCGAACGTTTGGCGTCCTCGCGCGCCGTCAAAATGATCAGGGCGGTTTCGGCTACTGGGTGCCGGAGACCGGCGATTCAATCAGTTTTGTCTCGGCATTCGTGATGGATTTTTTGAGTGAATCGAAAGCCGCGGGATTCGTTCCGCCGCCGGAAATGTTTGCCAGCGGCTTGCGCAACTTGCAAAAAATGGTCACACGCGAGCCGACAGATTTCGCTGACGCGCGCACGGTCGCTTACGGGATCTACGTCCTCACACGCGAGGGTGTTATCACCACAAATTACATTTTGAACCTCCGCGATTGGCTGGAGAAACATGAGCACGATCGGTGGCAGAAAGATATCACAGGCGTCTACCTCGCCGGCGCGCTGCATCTACTTCACAAAGACGCTGATGCCGAGCGTTTGATCGACAGCTACAAGATGGATAATCGGGACACGATTGAGCGGGACGATTTCTGTCAGCCGCTCGGCATGAATTCGCAATACATCGCTGTGATCGCTCGCGAGTTTCCCGCGCGGCTACGGAAGATTTCAGCCGAGCAATTCCAACACATTCTCAAACCGATTGGTGACGGCGCTTTCAACACGCTTTCCTCTGCCTATGCAGTGCGCGCTTTGAAGGCTTACTCGCATGCAGCAGCGATCAATCCGCCGGAGCTAACGATCGCCGAGGTGCGCAAGGACAAACATGAAGCTCGGCTCACAAGCGGAACAAAGCCGCTTTTGCGCTCTGAGTTTTCAGGGAACGCGAGAGCACTGCGTTTCGCGAGCAGCCGGAAGCTGAGCGGACCCGGTGCGTTTTTCCAAGTCGTCGAAGCAGGCTTCGATGGGCACCCGCCAACTGAATCGCTTACGAACGGCTTGGAGATTTATCGCGAAATTCTCGGCAAGAATAACGAAGCTGTCACCAGCACACGTGTTGGCGAGTCGATCCACGTGCGGCTGCACGTTCGCAGTTTACATCGGGAGCCGATCACGAACGTGGCGATCATCGATCTTCTGCCAGGCGGCTTCGAAGTTATCGATTCCTCAGCGCGCACCGGGGCGTCTCCGACGAATGGCGTGGATTACGTCGATGTCCGCGAGGACCGCGCGATATTCTTCGTCACAGCGCCGACGAACGCACTCGAGATCGATTACCAAATCAAATCGTGCAACCGTGGCCAGTTCGTTGTGCCGCCTGTGTTCGCGCAGTCGATGTACGATCGCAACGTCAAAGGCCGCGGCGTCGGTGGAAAAATCACGGTCACCGAATAGCCGGTCGCTACAAAAACATGAAAACGCGTGTCATTCCGATCCCGCAATCGCGGGAGAGGGGTCTCTCAGTGGCGAATACGTCACGCAAGCTAACCTGGGTACTGCTCGCTGCGTCGGTGAGATCCCTCGCTCTGCTCGGGATGACCGCGTGGTTTATTTGGTGGTTTTTGCCAAAGCCGACGCTGCTTGATGGGATTTCGTTTTCCCAATGCGTCCGTGACCGCAATGGCAAATGGCTCCGAGTTACTCTTAGTACCGACCAAAAATTTCGGATTTGGACGCCGCTGGAAGAAATTTCACCCGACCTGATCGATGCGACCCTCCGCTACGAAGACAAATATTACGCTCATCATCCAGGTGTGAATCCGATCGCGCTTGCCCGCGGCGCTGCGGAACTTCTGCGTCTTCATCGAGCGACTACAGGCGGCTCGACCATCACGATGCAACTGGCCCGCCTGCGCTTTCATCTTCATACCCGAACGATTTCTGGAAAGCTCGAGCAAATCATGCGGGCACTCGAGTTGGAGCGGCATTACTCAAAGAATCAGATCCTCGAAGCATATCTGAATCTGGCACCGTACGGGCGCAACATCGAGGGCATTGGCGCCGCCAGCGAGATCTACTTCGATAAACCTGCGTCGAAACTAAGCCGGCCAGAAGCGATCGCGCTTAGCGTGATTCCGCAAAGCCCAAGTCGCCGCGCCTTACACGCCGATCGCGATAATCATTCGGTGAATCTTGCGCAATCCAGTTGGTATGACCGGAACAAGGAACGACGGCCTCTTGGCCGTCGTGGGTCAAATACGACGGCTGGGAAGCCGTCGCTCCTTGAGTTTTCGATGCGCGAATTTCGCCCGCGCATGCAAACGGAGCGAAAATTCCTCGCGCCACATTTTGTTCAGGAGGTGCTCGAGTCGTCGCATGGTCACGATCAAATAATCACCACACTCGATTTGGAAAAGCAGCAAGCCATTGAGCGAAGAGTAACCGATTACGTCGCAAATAATCGCAATCGCGGCATCGAAAACGCAGCTGTATTTCTGGTTGATGCCCGGACGATGGACGTGCTCGCCCAGGTTGGTTCGGCGGATTTCTACAAGGCCGACATTAACGGTCAGGTCGATGGAACGCACAGTCCGCGCTCGCCGGGTTCGACGTTGAAACCGTTCGTGTATGCGCTCGCGCTCGAGCAAGGATTGATTCATCCGTTATCGATCCTTGCAGACGCACCGCGCAGCTTCGGTGAATACAATCCCGAAAATTTCGATCGCGAATTTCTCGGACCGATCCGCGCATGCGACGCGCTCGCGCGCAGCCGCAATGTGCCGGCAGTGGAGCTCGCGTCGCATCTTGCGCATCCGACGCTTTACCAATTTCTGAGCACAGCCGAAGTGCGTCTGCCGAAAGCCGAATCGTTCTATGGTCTAGCCCTTCCGCTCGGGGGAGCGGAAGTTTCGCTGCAAGATTTGGTGCGGCTTTATGCTGCGCTCGCGAATAATGGCGAGCTGCGACCGCTACGATTCACGGCGCAGGAAGGAATTGCAAAGCCAAAGAGAATACTTTCGCCAGAAGCCGCATTTCTGACTCTGGAAATGCTTGGCAATGTGCCGCGACCGGAACTGAATTGCGCCGACGGAAGTCACAGCGCTCGGGTTTATTGGAAGACGGGAACGTCGCACGGTTTTCGGGACGCCTGGTCAATCGCAGTGTTCGATCGTTACGTGCTCGGGGTTTGGGTTGGAAACTTCGATGGGCGCGCCAACCCGGCGTTGATCGGCCGCACCGCGGCAGGGCCGCTGCTGTTTCAGATTATCGATAGTCTGCGCGCGGCGTGGCCGGAAACAACTGTGCCGCACCAACCTCCGTCGGGAACAAATTTGAAACGCGTGGAGTTCTGCGCGTTGTCTGGAGATCTTCCGACCAAGTTTTGCACGCAGCGGGTCGAAGGCTGGTTCATTCCCGGCGTGTCGCCTATCAAAACCTGTGATGTGCATCGCGAAGTGCTGGTTGATGCCGCCACAGGTCTGCGCGTTCCAATCGACGACGGCACTCATCAGCTTAAACGCGAAGTCTACGAATTCTGGCCCGGCGATTTTCTCACGCTGTTCGAGCAAGCCGGAATTCCACGCAGAGTTCCGCCTCCTTTCGTGCCGGACACCGGCAGCGACCTGGCGAGTCGGGCAGGGCAGAAACCGATCATTGTGTCTCCGAATAGCAAAGAAATACTGCTCGCTTCGAAGAGAATAATTCCGCTACGCGCCAAAGCGGATGCAGATGTGCGCGAGATTTTCTGGTTCGCCGGCAAGCAATTCGTTGGCAAAACCGCACCGAATCAGGTTCTCGAGTGGACCGCAGCCGCCGGCGATTACGAAGTCACCGCGCTGGACGATCATGGCCGAGCTGGTTCGCATAGCGTCGTTGTGCGATAGAGAGAAAGGTCAAAAAATCATTCGCCCGACGCACAACTGTTGAATCCAAATCCAAGGCAGACTGCATCTCAATGAAAACAAAGAAGGACCCATATGATGCAGGATTTCAGGTTTGCTGTGCGGCAGCTTCTCAAGACGCCGGGATTCACCTCAGTAGCGGTATTGACGCTCGCGTTGGCGATTGGCGTTAACTCGGCCATTTTCGCGTTGATCAATGGCGTGCTGCTAAAGCCCGTGGTGCCGGTTCGGCCGGCTGAGGTCGTGAATGTGTTCACGGCTCGACAGAATGCGAGCCGCGATTATCGCCAGTTTTCGTATAACGAATACCGCGCGCTACGTGAGAACGGTGGAGACGTGTTTGTCGATGTGGCGGCGCTCGAGTTTGCCGTTGCCGGCATAGGACGTGATCACGAGATGCGGCGCAGCTTCGCGTTCCTGACGTCGGAGAATTATTTCCCGATGATGGGCGTGCAGGCGTTTCGCGGCCGGTTTTATAACACTGAAGAATGTAAGCCGACTGCGAACATGCCTGTTGTTGTGTCGAGCTACGGGTTTTGGAAACGTAACGGCGGCCGCGGCGATTTTGTCGGTAGCACCCTGCAAATCAACGGCCAGCCCTATACTGTGATTGGCATCGCGCCAGACGGATTCAGCGGCGCGAACGCGTTGATAGCGCCAGATATCTGGCTGCCGCTCGGCATTCGTTCGCAGTTCGGTTCGGCTTTCGGCGATGCTGAAACGACGCACGACCTGTTGGACCCAAAACATTACACGTTCAATCTCGTGGCGCGGATGCGTCCCGGCCTGACGATCGACGTGGCCAAAGCCCGTTTGCCGGTGCTGGCGCAAAGGCTGAATGCAATCCAACCGGACGGCAGCGAAGGTACGCGGGAGCTACAGATTCAAAAGCCGGCGCGATTCGGTCTCAGCACGCAACCGGAGGATGACGGCCCGCTCACACTGGTCGCGACTTTGCTCATGGCTATGGCCGGAGCGGTTTTGCTCATTGCCTGTTTGAATCTCGCGAACATGTTGCTCGCGCGCGGCACATCCCGTTCGAAGGAAATCGCAGTGCGGCTCGCCGTCGGCGCGTCACGCTGGCAGATCATCAGGCAATTATTGTGCGAAGGTTTTCTGCTGGCTGTGTGCGGCGGTCTGATCGGCCTGATTCTGAGTGCCTGGTGCAACGACGTTCTACTCCAGCAACTGCGCGGTTTGCTCTCGTCCGTCAATTTCTCGTTCGTTGTGAAATTGAGGCCCGACACGACTGTGCTTGCAATCACGTTGTTGTTTTGCCTCATCGCGACAATGCTCTTCAGCCTTGGCCCGGCATTGAAGGCAACAAAAGCCGATCTCGTTAAGGACTTGAAAGAACAGGTCGGCGAACCGGCGCGTATCGGTCGCTTGAGTCGTTTCTTCGCGCCACGTCACATTTCGGTGATGGCGCAAATCGCGCTGTCGCTCATGTTGCTTTTCGCTGCCGGATTATTTTTCCGTGGCGCGCTCAAGGCGGCCGGTCTTAATCCGGGCTTCGTTGCGCGCGGCGATATCATCAGTGAGTTCGATTTCAGTTTGATCAAGAAAACACCGGCCGATTCGCGTCGCTTGATCTTCGACATGGTGCGACGCGTACGAGAGTTGCCCGGAGTAACCGCGTCGGCCACCGGCACGATGTTGCCGTATTCCGATTTCACCAGTGCGCGCCGCGTTCTGCGCACGAAAGACGCCATGCCCAAAGACCCGAAGGCGCCGGATCCGAGCGTCAATTCGCTCTTCACCGCGATAACGCCCGGTTACTGCGAGGCGCTGGGAATAAAACTGCTACGTGGCCGCGATTTCACTCAGGACGAATCCGAAAATAAGGATGCGCGGCGCGTTGCGATTATTGACGAAGAAATGGCAAAGAAGCTGTTTCCGACCGAAGATCCAATTGGTCAGCACATTCGCTACACCAACCCGCCGAAAGACGGCTCGCCTAACGACATGGAAGTCGTCGGCGTCGTAAGCAAGCACAGGCATAGCGTTGACAACGATGGGCTCGTCTGCCGTTTGTTTGTGCCGTTGGCGCAGGGATACAGCGGACAGACATTTTTGCACGTGCGGCTCAATACCCAGGATCCTCACGCGGTCGCCGCGTTTATTCCGACGCTTCGACAAACGCTGCGCGAGATCGATCCCGATCTGCCGCTGCTACAGATCACCCCGTTTGCCGATTTGGTGGAGAGGTCGCCCAACCTTTGGATCGTCAAACTCGGGGCAACTCTCTTCGGTGCTTTCGGTGCGATCGCGCTTATTTTAGCCGTCGTTGGTGTTTACGGCGTGAAAGCGTATGCCGTCGCGTGCCGGACCCGCGAAATCGGGATCCGGATGGCTTTGGGTGCACATCGTCGCGATGTATTCGCCCTGATTATGCGACAGGGCGCGATGCAAACGGCTCTTGCAGTTGGCGCCGGCCTTCTTCTTTCATTGGCCGCAGGGCGCGTCCTGGCCAAAATCCTGTATGACGTAAGTCCGAGCGATCCGTTGGCGCTTGTTACCGCTACTTTGATGCTCGCGGGTGCGGCGCTTCTTGCGTGTTTCTTTCCAGCCAACCACGCTACCCGGGTGAATCCGATGACGGCGCTGCGAAACGAATGACGGCTATTGTTTCGGCCCAACCTCCGGACCTTTGCGCTGCATATGCCACTGGAATGGGTGCAATTCTGCGGTCATTAGTTTGGCGACGACCGCTGGGTCGCTCTCCATAAATTTTTGGGCGGCTGCTTCATCGGACGCCCTAAAGATCACAATACCAAAGGTCTTGTTACCGGGCTCTTGTGTGCGTCCAGCCAGAATCAACTGACCGGATTTTGTCGCTTCTTGGAGTTGAGTGAAGTGTCGATCCAATGTTTCCTTATCCTCCTTCGTCCACTTCTTGTCGTCGTACAAACGTGGCACGAGTTTTAGCATGTAGATAAACGGTTTCGAGTTGGGAGGTGGGGGATTCGCGTTTTCTAGAGCCAGTGAGAAAGGATGCAATTCTGCGTTCATTAATCCGGCGGAGACGAGGGGATCGGCTTTCACGAACGCTCGGGCCGCTGCTTCGTCGGATGCCCGAAAGATCGCAATGCCAAATGTCTTTTCACCTGGCTCTTGTGTGCGTCCAGCCAGAATCAACTGACCGGATTTTGCCGCTTCATTGAATTGAACGAAGTGTAGTTGCTCCGCTGCCTTATCCTCCTTCGTCCAATCCGGGCCGTTGTACAAACGTGGCACGAGTCTTTGCACAGAGATAAACTCTTTCTGCTTGCCCGGTTCGGGCGTTGGCTTGCCCGGTTCCGAAGTTGCCTTGGGAGTCGCCTTGCTCGGTTCGGGAGTCTGCTTGCTGGGTTCGGCGGTCGCCTTGCCGGATTTGGGAATTTTAGCGGCCGACAAATGGCTCACGGCGCAAATGCAAGTGATCAACATGAATAAGTGGCAGAATCGATTGTTCATATCGTAGTGCGTTACGGTGTGTCCTTGGTCGGCTTTGCGCAAGATTTCTTCGTTTGGATTCCAAATGGTTTCTGGGGGGACAAGATTTGTTCGAATCGGTTTCGGACTCGCAGTTGGAGAATCACGCGCGGGGTGCTATTCATTCGACGAAACGCTCGAAATTGGCCATGCAAACCGATTTGACTCCTGCTGCCTCGCCATATCTTGTCGGCTTACGTCATCACATATTAAAATATCCCGCACATTATGATCCAATCCTCACGTTTTCCTTCGCTTCTCTTTTCCGCCTTCTTCGCACTTCCCTTCGTCGCAGGACTGCTCTTATCCAGCAGTCTGGGGGCGGCAGAGGAAAAGAAAATAGAGTTCCCAGCAGCCAGCCAGCACTCGGTGGTAAAACAGCGTGTCGGGTTGACTGATGTCGAAGTGGATTATTCGCGTCCGAACAAGAACGACCGCGAGATCTTCGGCGGGCTCGTGCCTTACGGAAAGCTCTGGCGCACCGGCGCCAACGCGGTCACCAAAATTAAGTTTAGCAAACCGGTAACCCTCGGCGGCAAGGAGATCCCGGCCGGTGAGTACGCATTGTTCACGATTCCGACAGCGGACGAGTGGACCATCATCGTTTCGAAAGACGCAAAGGTGCAGAGCGCGGCGGACTATAAGCAGGAGAACGATGCCGCGCGTATCACGGCGAAGCCTGAAGCGCTTCCGGACACAATCGAGACGTTCACCATCGGGTTTCGTGATGTAAAAGGCGCTTCCGCAACGCTTAATTTCGTTTGGGATAAAACGCGTGTCCCGGTGAAGTTGACCACGGACGATGTCGAGCAGGTAAGCAAGCAACTCGAGGCGGTTGTGAGCGCAAAGACTTCGCTTGACCCGCGCACCGCCTATCAGGCCGCCGCTTTCTATTACGATAACAACAAGGACATGAACCAGGCGGCGAAGTGGATCGACCAGGCGCTGGAAAAGAACCCGGACGCCTACTTCATGCACTACAAGAAGGCGCAAATTCAGGCGAAGCTTGGGAACAAGAAAGAGGCCACCGCCTCCGCGCAAAAGGCGATCGACATCCTGAAGAAAGACAAAGCGCCGGACCAGTCCGCGATCAACAACGCGCAGCAAATCATTGACAGCTCGAAGTAAGGACCGGTTCTGAGGTTTTGTCGGTCGACGCGTCGTCGGCCCTGGCGCTATCAGGGTATTTTGGCCAGGATCTTATCCATCTCGGCGGCGGTGAAAGCGCGCATCGTCTGGGTGCGAATGTTGCCCAGCATGTCTGCTGCCAGCAACACACTGGCGGCCGTCTCGTCGTCCGGGGCCTCGAAGATGCACACTTGGTCATACTCGCCGAGCGTCCAATACATCTGCTTGATAGTGACTCCCATCGACTGAACCTTGGCGGCCCACGCGGATAGCCGTTGGGTGGTCTGCTTGGCGTTTTGAATGCCCTTATCGGTAAACTTCACCAGACTGATGTACGTTGGCTTGGCCTTCTCGGTGCCAGGAGTAACCATTGATTTGGACTCGGCGGTGCTCGCCTGTGGGTCGTCAGCGAAACACAATGCCGCTCCAAAAAAGCAAAGCCCCAAAATCAATCCAGTCGTTTTTGTGTTCATGGGGCGATCGAATCTGGATCTCCATTTCCCGTCAACGTTTCTTTGATCGCGAACGAACACGTCCCCATTGTTTGAAATCGCCCATGCGTTTTTGCGTTCGCGAAATTCAAGTCTTGTGTTCCTGCACTTAATCCGGCATCAACCGGTTTCTTATGAACCGTGTTCTACAATTTTTCATCATCGCAGCCTTTCCGTACGTTCTTTTAGCGAGTGATTCACTTCCATTCCCAGTGAGTGTTGGTGGTCAGGCGGCAAAGGACGGGACGCCTTTCGCAAAGATCGAACATCCGGTTGCGGCCGATGCGGAACTGTCGGTCCAATCCAAAGACGGCATGATCATTGTGAATGTGCACGCAGTGAATGCGAAGAACGAACCGGTTCCTGACTCAACGCCCGCGGTGATTTTGCTCCAAGGCAAAAGCAAAACGAACCTCGACAAAACGATGGATGGAAAGAAGCTCGGTGCCGGAAATTACGTCGTGAGCGTGGTAAGCGAAGGTAAGACGGCTAGTATCCTCGTCACTATTAAGTAGGGTCTGTGCGCGAATACAATTTTTCCGCCGCGGGGAGTGTCTACAGCTTTCGATTGGGATGCAGCTCCCTTTTCGATGACCGTGCCGTCCGCTGGATTGCGGCAATGTCACTGCGATCACCGCCGCTACGAAGGCCCAAATTTCTAACGACTGCCGCTTTTTCCCGCGTTGCGCGACCCGCCTGTGGTGGGTTTCGACGTCCCCACACGACTGCCACCACCTTTCACATCTTTCATCGGCGGCAGATCACGAATTTTGGCCTTCTTAAGTCGGCCCCAAACGGACTGAACTACGTGGATGTTCGGCGTTCGTTCCTCCATGACCGCTTTAGAACTTAGCGGACTAACAACTCCTCGCAAACATTTAATTGGCCGCTTCCCCGTGCTTTTCCCGTTACGTCGTGTAACGAAGTTTTGCGCCGCTGCACGCCGTATAGCAGGGACTTTTGACGCTATCGAGACGTGCTTAGAGAGAAGCTCGACTTTCTTGCTAAAATGCTGTAGAAAAGCTCCCGTTCATGTCGAGCACAGAGTCGGTTTCGCCTGACAACGTAATCGTGTGCGCGTGCGGAACTCAGGAGTATACGGCGCGCGATGCGATCGATGCAGCTATTTTCCGAGGCGAACTTGAGGAAAAATGGCAGACCTTCCTCGGTCACGTCGCAGCGGAAGAGCGCGCCGACGAATTGGAATTGGAGCTGGACGAGTCAGCCATTTCCGCTGCGGCAGAAGAGTTTCGCTACCGCCATGATCTAATCACTGCGGAAGAGACGGAAGCCTGGCTGGCAAATCGCGGCCTTACCTATGCCGACTTCAGCGCCTACTTCGTCCGTCGGTATTGCGCGGGTGCGCTTGATGAAGGCATTTCTTCCGAGGAAATCGGATACACATTCGCACCTCAGGAGTTGCGTCACTTGTTCTTCGCAGAGTTGATTTTGTCCGGTCAACTAGACGACATGACGGTTCAACTTATGCGGCGTCTGGCTGCACGCTGCGCTGGAAAAGATCCTGCCTCAGAGGCAATTGACGGCGAAAAGCGGAAGTTCTTGGATCGGCTTGGCATTGAACCAGCGCAAATGGCCGACTGGCTGGAGGAAATGGGCCGCGATTCGCATTGGTTGAATGAAATGCTTGCTATGGAGGCGCTGTATGCGGCGCATTGCGATACGCTGCTGGTTCCCGAAGCACGCCAACGTGAATTGATGGCTCTGCGATTGCACCTGACACGATTTGAAATCGAAGTGATTGAGTTGGAATCGCAAGATGCCGCGCAGGAAGCGCTCTTCTGCGTGCGGGAAGATGGGATGTCAATGGAGGAAGTTGCGAACGAGGAGAGGTATCCCTATCGACGTGCTAACTTGCTGCTGGAAGACCTTCCGGTAGATGCGCAGCTGAAATATTTAAGCGTCTCGCCAGGGGACCTGTTGGAACCGATGCCGCATGGCGACGGATTTGAACTCTGTAAGATAATCAAAAAAGTCGAGCCGCGACTAGAGGATCCAATCGTCAAATCACGGGTCGACCAGCGACTGCTTGACCAGTATTTTTCGTTACTGACGACAAAATATACGCACCCGCGGCTGAGCGTTCCCGTTTCAGTGGAATGAAAATACAAGACAGCGAATTTCTGCGGCGTTCATCTGTGTTCCGCTTTGTTTCCGATGAACATTTTGATGCCATCGAGCCGCTCCTGCACGAAGAGCATTATGAATTCGGCGATGTGATCGTAAAACAAGGCGACCCGGCCAATTCATTCTACGTTCTGACACGAGGGCGCGCGCGTGCCCTGAAGATCAAGCCGAATGGTGAGGAAATCCCATTGGGAGTACTGAAGCCGGGAGACTCTTTCGGGGAGGCGGCGTTAGCCGAGGGCGGAACACGAAATGCGACTGTGCGCTGCAGCACCGCAGTGGATGTCCTGCGGATCGATCGCGACGACTTTCTTCAACTGGTCCGCCGCGTACCCGAGCTAAAACATTATATCGAGACAACCGGTCGCAACCGCGCCCTCCAAAGTTTTCTATATCAGTTCAGCAATTTCGGCCGATTGCCGACTCCCGTGTTGCGTGGGGTGATCGACAGGCTAACCCCCGTCACATTCGAAAAAGGCAATCTGATCATTCGAGAGGGGGACGACGCCGGGCCGCTTTACGTAATTGAGAAAGGACGGGCGCGCGCATTCGCCGGGTTGAACGGACGGGAGCGCAATCTCGCGTTCTATCGCGAGGGCGATTTCTTTGGTGAATTATCGATCCTAAACGACTCGCCCCGCGGAGCATCGGTAGAAGCATTCACAGACTGCCAATTGCTTTCCCTTGAACCAAAGTCTGTCCGAGAGCTTCGCCGGCGATTTCCGGAATTCGATAAACTGTTAAGCGAGCGGCTAGCCCTTTATCAGGCAAAAACAGAGGCGCGTGTTCCGCTCGACTTCGCGACTGAACTGCTCCCTGCCGAAACACAGGTACACGACAAAGTGCAGCTCGACGGCCAACAGCCCCTGGAGCAGACCGATGGCCGAGAAGAGCCTTTCGCCGACCAGCGAGGCCTGTTCCGTAAGCACGGCAAACGCGTCCGAAAGATCGATCACATCATGCAGATCGACGAGATGGATTGCGGGGCCGCCTGCCTTGGAATGATCTGCCGGCACTTTGGTCGCAAGGTGAGCCTGGCACGGATTCGACAGCTCTGTCATACGGCGACCGATGGCACAAGCCTAAAAGCTATTTGTCGTACCGCGACCGAACTTGGGTTGGCAGCACGTCCATTAAAAGTCTCGTTCCGCAATCTTCCGCACATGCCTCTTCCGGCAATAATGCACTGGGAGGGCAACCATTGGATTGTGCTCTATGACGT
>Ga0070689_100001481_pt1 | contig 14978 bp, 11 predicted proteins | sample KBSS23HmetaG_FD_64669 | JGI IMG/M metagenome (GOLD analysis project Ga0070689, IMG submission 64669) | Switchgrass rhizosphere microbial communities from Kellogg Biological Station, Michigan, USA - KBS S2-3H metaG | ecosystem: Host-associated > Plants > Roots > Rhizosphere ...
TGGTCGAGCACGGACATCACTTCCGCCGCAGACGAGCCGCGCATCACGATGGCCGTGTCGTCGCTGCCGGTCTTGCGCAGCGTCTCCGAGTAGCCTTCGCCCATCGCCAGCAACGCCACCAGCACGCCGACCACGCCGGCGATGCCGATCACGATCACCGCCGAGGAACCGATGCGCTGTTTGAGCGTGCTGATGCCCACGCTTGCCACCGAAGCTGCACGGCGCCCGCTACGGGTGAACGCCATCCACGCTGCAAACAGCAGCGCCAGCACGATCACGCCCTGCCACGGAAGCATGATCCAGGCCACGAGCACCGCGGCGATCAGCAGGAGCAGGCCAAGATTGATCAGGAAGTCTTTCATAGGGCTCTCCTTAGCGACCGGCCAGTGCGTCGACGATGTTCAGTCGCATCGCTCGCACCGCCGGCAGCGCACCCACCAGCAGACCGATGGCAACCATCAGCACCAGGCCCAGGATCCAGCTGCTGGTGCCCACGCTGGGCAGGTTGAGCATGCCGCCACTGCCGGCGCTCACCAGGGGAATGATCAGCGACGCCAACCCAAGCCCAATCACACCGCCCAGCAACAGCAGCAGCACCGATTCGGCCAGCACGATGCCGAGCACCGCATGGTTGGAAAAGCCGATCGTCTTGAGCACGGCCAACTCGCTGGTGCGTTCGCGTACCGCCTGCATCATGGTGTTGCCCGACAGCAGCAACAACGTGAAGAACACCGCGCCCATGATCGAACCCACGATCAGGCCGATATCGGCGAGCTGCTTCATCCAGCTGGCGGTGGCCGCCTGTTCGGTCTGCGTGCGCGTCTCGTGATCGGAATTGGCCGAGATCGCGTCGATCGCCTTGGCCACGCGGTCGGCCTGGTTCACGTCGGCAACTCGGGTGACATACCAACCCACGGTGCCTTGATTGAAGGGCGTGGTTTCGTCGAAATACTTCCAGTGCAGCAACAGCATCTGGTCGAAGAAGCCGCCGCTCTTCTTGTCCTTCGAATGCAGGATGCCGACGATGTCGAAGGTCCAGTTCTTGCTGCCCTTGCGATCCGGGAAGATGGTCGACTGCAGCGGAATCTTGTCGCCCACTTTCCAGTTGAAGCGCTTGGCCAGTTTTTCGCCCACCAGGATGCCGGTGCGCGTATCGTCAAACGCCTTGCGCTCGGCCGCGCTCACTTCGATCTCGGGATACAGATCGATGTAGTTCGGTTCCACCGCGAAGCTGAAGACCTGGTTGTGCGGGTCCTGGTAGGCACCACCAAACCAGTTCGCGTAGGTCACCATCTTCACGCCCGGCACCTGCGCGATCTGCTGTTCCAGCGATTGCGGCAGCGTCTGGATGAAGGAGAGTTTCGAGCCGGTCTGCAGGCGTTGCGCACCGTTGGCGCTCTGCCCCGCCTGGTCGAAGGACGTACGCACCGCATCGAGCATGCCGAACAGCAGGAACGCGGCAATGATCGAGACGAGCGTGAGGACGGTGCGGGCCTTGCGCCGGAACAGCGCCGCCCAGATGAGATGGAGATATTTCATCGTCGCATCCTCACGCCAGCGCCTGTTCGACCAGGGTGCCCTTGTCCAGATGCAGCGTGTGATTGGCGTACTCGGCGGCCTTGGGATCGTGGGTGACCATCACGATGGTCTTGCCGTGCTCGCGATTGAGCACACGCAGCAGGCCCAGTACTTCCTCGGCCGACTGGCGATCCAGGTCACCGGTGGGCTCGTCGCACACCAGCAAGGTGGGATCGGAGACGATGGCTCGCGCAATCGCCACACGCTGCTGCTGGCCGCCGGAAAGCTCGCTCGGCTTGTGCGAGGCACGGTCGCCAAGGCCCACCAGTTGCAACGCAATGGAGGCGTTCTTGCGGCGCTGTGCCGCGGAAAGCTTGGTCAGCAGCAGCGGCAACTCGACGTTCCTCTGCGCCGACAGCATCGGCATCAGGTTGTAGAACTGGAACACGAAGCCCACGTGCGCCGCGCGCCACTTCGCCAGTTGCCCGCCGCCCAGTTGATCCAGGCGCTGGCCGGCGACGGTGATGCTGCCGCCAGCGGGCGTATCCAGTCCGCCGATCAGGTTGAGCAAGGTGGTCTTGCCTGAGCCGGAGGGGCCCATCAGCGCGAGGAAGTCGCCCTCGGCAATGTCGAGGTCGATGTGGTGCAGCACTTCCACTTTCTGCTTGCCGCGCTCGTACACCTTGGAGAGGTCGCGGGTTTCGATCAATGTGCTCATTGCATGTGCTCCTGATGCGAATAGCCAGGCATCGCGGTTGGCGATGCACCCGATCACGCGTTGACGAGGCGGATCACTCTGCGGCTTTTGCCGCCAGCTTGACCCGGTCGCCGTCCTTCAATGCCGCTGGCGGCGACACCACTACGGTGTCGCCCACTTGCACGCCTGTCGGCAGCAGGCTCTGGTCGCCGATCTTCGAGGCGGCCGGCGATACGCTGCGCTGCTGCACGATGTCGCTGCTGACGATGAACACCACGCCGTGGCCGTCGCGCTGTGCGATCGCCGTGGTCGGCACCAGCGCGCCCTGCGGTGCCTGCGTCTGTGCCTGTGCCTGGTCCTGCTTCTGCTCGAGGAAGGACACGCGCACGCCCATGTCGGGCACGATGCGTGCGTCCTTCTTCTCCAATGCCACACGCACCTTCACCGTGGCCTTGCCGCGATCGGCGGCAGGAACAATGGCGATGACGTGGGCGGGAATCTTCCAGTCGGGGTAGGCGTCCAACACGGCCTCGGCGGGCATGCTCGGCTTCACGCGGCCGATATAGGCCTCGTTGACGTCCACGTCCACTTCCAGCGAATCCATGTCCACCACCGTGCCCACGCCGGTGCGGGTGAAGCCGCCGCCCGCGGAGAACGGCGAGACGATTTCGCCCACCTGCGCGTCCTTGGTGGTGATCACGCCGTCGAACGGCGCGCGGATCACGCAGTAGTCGAAGTTCACCCGCGCCACCACGACCTGTGCATCGGCCGAGGCCGCGCTGCGCTGCTGCGACAGCAGCTGGGCACGCGTGCTGTCGACCAACGTGCGCGATTGCTCGGCGAGCTGTTTGGAGACCAGGCCCTTCGCCGCGAGCTCTTCGTTGCGCACGGCATCGCGCTGGTTCTGCGCCAGTTGCGCCTGGAACTGCGCCACCAGGGCGTGCGAAGCGGCGGCCGTGGTACGGGCCGCATCGAGTGCCGCCTTGTACTGCGAGTCGTCCAGCCGCGCCACCACCTGGCCCTCCTTCACGTGGTCACCCTCTTCGATCAGCACATCGGTCAGCGTGCCGGTGATCTGTGCCGACACGGTGGCCTGCCGCCGCGCCGTCACGTAACCGGTGGCCTGCAGCACCGCACCGGCCGCCGCATTGGCCACCGGCGACTGCGCCTGGGCCGTCTGCACTTCGATGGCGCGCCGGCCCATCACGAACCAGCCCGCCAGCGCGATCAACACCAGCACGAGCAGCACGCCGCCGACGATCCACGGCCAACGGCCCGGCCCCTGGCCATGCTCCTCGCGCAGATGTTTCTCGATGCGCAGTTCCTTCAACAGATCCGCATTCGCCACACGCTCTCCCTGCCGGTCACTGCCGGTTCCGTGATGCGATACACATTGCTGGAGCGGGCCCGCCGACTCCAGAAGCCCTCATCAGCCAAACGCGGTGACAGCTGTCACCTGGCCGACATCGATCGAGGGCAGAGAACCGGCCCGGTTGTACTCGCATGCCGGTTGCTAAAAAAGCTGACGTGACAGCAGACTGGCGCTCGCAAGCGGGAGTGGTAACCTTCCCGGCCATGTCATACGCCATCACGCCCCCTGCCGTTCCGAGCCTGCCGATCATCGGCAGCGACCAACGTTTCCCGCTGCGCCGGATCTTCTGCATCGGCCGCAACTACGCCGAGCACGCCCGTGAAATGGGTTCGACGGTGGACAAGGACACGCCGCTGTTCTTCTGCAAGCCGGCCGATGCCGTGGTCACCGACGGCGCCGACGTGATCTATCCGCAGGCCACCCACGACCTGCACCACGAAGTGGAAATGGTGGTGGCGCTGGGCGCGGGCGGACGCGACCTTTCCGCCCAGCAGGCCGGTGCGCTGATCTGGGGCTACGGCGTGGGCCTGGACCTGACCCGCCGCGACCTGCAGGCCGTCGCCAAGGCCAAGAGCCATCCGTGGGATGTGGCCAAGGGCTTCGACCATTCCGCACCGGTGTCGGCGCTGCGTCCGGCCGGCGAGGTATCGCTCGATGCCGATACCGCGCTCACCCTCACGGTGAACGGCCAGCCGCGCCAGCAAGGCCGCCTGGGCGAGATGGTGCACGGCGTGAACGAGATCATCGCCCTGCTCTCCACGCTGTTCGAGTTGAAGGCCGGCGACCTGATCTTTACCGGCACGCCGGCCGGTGTTTCAGCCATGCAACGCGGCGACCGCTTTCATGCGGAACTGGCCGGCGTGGCCACGCTTGAAGGCACCGTCGTCTGAACTTGCGAAGGCGGCTGCATGCCGCCTGCACATCGCGCTGCGTTAGAGTGTCGAGGCCATCCAGCCCAGGGAGAGAAGCATGAGCATGCTCAAAGAGTTCAAAGAATTCGCCATGCGCGGCAACGTGATCGACCTGGCGGTCGGTGTGGTGATCGGCGGCGCGTTCGGCAAGATCGTCAGCTCGCTGGTGGACCAGATCATCATGCCGCCGATCGGCCTGCTCACCGGCGGTGTCGATTTCTCGCAGATGAAATGGGTGCTCAAGCCGGCCGACACTACCGATCCGGCACACAAAATCGCCGAAGTGGCTATTGGCTATGGCACCTTCATCAATACCCTTATCCAGTTCCTCATCATCGCGTTTGCGATCTTCCTGGTGGTCAAGGCGATCAACCGCCTCACCCGCCGCGAAGAGGCCGCGCCCGCGCCGCCGCCGGCCGATGTGGTGCTGCTGACCGAGATCCGCGACCTGCTCAAGGCGCAGAACCCGAAGTAAGCGGCCAGGAACGTTGCGCGAAAGAGGCGCTGCGGCGCCTTTTTTGTTTTTGCTGTTTTTGACCCCCGCAGCATGACTTCTGGCCTAAGCAGCCACGAGCACGCGGGCCATAATCGAAGTTTCCGCCCAAGGAACGTCCCCATGCGTCAACTGCCGCTTACCCTGCTCGCCGCCAGCCTGATGTTCGCCATCGGCTCGGCCCATGCAGCCACCCAGACCACGGTTCCCGCCGCAGCCGTAAAGACGGCCGAACAGCTGCGCGACAAGGCGATGAACGACAACACGGCGTACCAGATCGTCGAGTCGCTGACCACCGAAGTGGGTCCGCGCATTGCCGGCGGTCCGGCGGACCTGCGCGGCCGCGAGTGGGCCATCGCCAAGTTCAAGGCACTGGGTTTCGACAAGGTCTATACCGAGCAGGTGACCTATCCGCTGTGGGAACGCCGCAGCGAGCACGCCGCCATCGTGGCGCCGTTCCCGCAGCCGCTGGACCTGATTGCGCTGGGCTATTCGGCCGGCACGCCCAAGGGCGGCCTCGCCGCCGAGGTGGTGCGCTTCGACAGCCTCGATGCGTTGAAGAAGGCCGATCCGGCCAGCGTGAAGGGCAAGATCGTCTACGTCGATGCGCACATGCAGCGCCACAAGGACGGCGCCGACTACGCCATCGGTTCGGGCGTGCGCGTGGGCGGCCCGGTGATCGCCGCCAAGATGGGCGCCGCCGCCTTCCTGCTGCGTTCGGCCGGCACCGATGCCAACAGCCGCACGCCGCACACCGGCGTTACCGGCTTCACCGATCCGAAGGACGCCATTCCCGCCGCCGCACTCTCCAACCCCGATGCCGATCAGCTCACGCGCATCCTCGGCTTCGGCAAGGCGGTCAGCGTCAAGCTCGACCTGGACGTCGGCTTCAACGGCAGCTACACCGGCGCCAACGTGATCGGCGAAGTGACCGGCAAGAAGCATCCGGACCAGGTCGTGGTCATTGGCGGCCATCTCGACTCGTGGGATCCGGGCACCGGCGCGATCGACGACGGCGCCGGCGTGGCCATCGCCATGGCGGCCGGCAAGCTGATCCACGACATGCCGCAGCGCCCTGACCGCACCATCCGCGTGATCGCCTTCGCCAACGAAGAGATGGGCCTGTGGGGTGGCCGCGCGTACGCCGACAAGCATGCCTCCGACGTGGCGAAGTTCCAGCTCGGCACCGAATCCGATTTCGGCGCGCGCAAGATCTGGCTGATGACGGCCAGCGTGAAGCCGGAGTCGCGCGGCGCCATCGAGCAGATCGCCAAGGTGCTTGCACCGATCGGCGTGGACTATGACGCGAGCAAGCCGGGCGGCGGCGGTTCCGACCTGTCGCAGATGCACGGCAAGGGCATGGCCGCGCTCTCGCTGGTGCAGGACGGTACCGACTACTTCGACTACCACCACACCGCCAACGACACGCTCGACAAGATCGACCCGAAGGAACTGGCGCAGAACGTCGCCGTCTATGCCGCGTTCTCGTACATGGCCGCCCAGGCCGACGGCAACTTCGGTTCGGCGCCGGGTGCGTTCAAGGGAGATGGCGCGGAGGAGTGATCGTTCCGCGCATGCGAACGAAAAAGGGCGGCCCATGGCCGCCCTTTTTTATCTGGTGAGTCTCACCTGTGGGAGCGCACTTGTGCGCGACAAGCCAACGAAGCGGCATCGACAAGGCGCCGCAGTCGCGCACAAGCGCGCTCCCACAGGGTCTCCGCTTCAGTGTGCCGTCTCAGCGCCGCCCACGCGCCGCTTGCGCGAGAGCCGCGTGTGCAAGCGATCGAGATACAGATAGATCACTGGCGTCAGGTACAGCGTGAGCACCTGCGACACCAGCAGGCCACCCACCACCGCCAGGCCCAACGGTCGACGCGTCTCGGCACCGGCGCCCAATCCCAAAGCGATCGGCAAGGTGCCCGCAAACGCGGCCGCGGTGGTCATCATGATCGGTCGGAAGCGCACGTGGCAGGCTTCCACGATGGCGAGCGCAGGCGCGGTGCCATCGCTGCGCTGCTTCTCCAGCGCGAAGTCGATCAACATGATCGCGTTCTTCTTGACGATGCCGATCAGCATCACGATGCCGACGAAGGAGAACAGGTCGAGTGGCGCACCGAAGATCATCAGCGTCGCCAACGCGCCCACGCCCGCCGATGGCAGGCCCGACAGAATCGTTAACGGATGGATGAAACTCTCGTACAGGATGCCAAGTACCAGATAGATCACGAACAACGCCATCACCAGCAGCAAGCCCATGCCCTGCATCGAATCCTGGAACGCCTGCGCCGTGCCTTGCACACTGCCGGTGATCGTGGGCGGCAGGTTCATCTGCTTCATCGCGCTGTCGATGCTCGCCACCGCTTCGCTGAGGCTCACGCCCGGCGCAAGGTTGAACGACACCGTCACCGCGGGTATCTGGCCCTGGTGATTCACCGTGAGCGCCTGCGGCTTGCGTTCGAAACTCGCCACCGCATTGAGCGGCACCAGCCCGCCACTGCTGGAGGTGACGTAGATCTGCGACAGCACCTCGGGATCATTCTGCAAGGCGTAATACACCTGCAGGATCACCCAGTATTGCGATGACGCACCGTAGATCGTGGAAATCTGGTTGGCGCCGAATGCCGAACCCAGCGCCGTCTGCACCTGGTCCATGGTGAGGCCGAGCGTGGCGAGCTTGTCGCGATTCACGTCCACCACGATGGACGGGCCGTTGAGGTCCAGGTCGCTGGTGACGTCCTGGAAACCATGCAGCTTGCTGAAGGCGGTGATCACCCGGCCCGACCAGTCGTACAGCGCGGGCGTATCGATCGACTGCAAGGTGTATTGGTACTGCGCCTTCGATTGTCGTCCGCCTACCTGGATCGATGGCGGGTTCTGGATGTAGGCCCGGATGCCCGGCACCTTGGCGAACTTCGCCCGCAACTCCTGGATGATGCCGTTGACGTCGAGCGGCCGCTCGCTGGCAGGCTTGAGCGTGAGCGACAGGGAACCGTTGTTGGTGGTGGTACGCGCACCGCCGCTGCCCACCGACGACATGTAGCTGGCGATGTTCGGATCCTCGCCCACGATCTTGGCCAGCTGCTGCTGACGTTGCGCCATGCTGGACACGGAGGTGTCGTCGGGACCTTCGACATTCACGTTGAGCTGGCCCGAATCGCCGGCGGGAATGAAGTCCTTGTCGACCACCACGAACAACACGCCGGTAGCCAGCAGGCTGGCCACGAACAGTCCCATGATGCTGCGCGGGTGATGCACGGCCCAGGTCAGCGAACTCACATAGCCGCGGCGTACGCGCTCGAAACCGGCATCGAACCACAGCACGACCCGAGCTTTCTTCTCGTGCTCGGCATGCTTGAGGAAGCGGCTGCACAGCATCGGCGTGAGGGTGATCGAGACGAAGCCCGAAATCAGGATCGCCACGCTCAGCGTCACCGCGAACTCATGGAACAGACGGCCGACGATGCCGCCCATGAACATCACCGGCAGGAACACCGCCACCAGCGACAGCGTCATCGAGAAAATGGTGAAGCCGATCTCGCTGGCGCCCTTGAGCGACGCTTCGTACGGGTCCATGCCCTCTTCCACGTGGCGCACGATGTTCTCGAGCATCACGATGGCATCGTCGACCACGAAACCGACCACCAGGGTCAGCGCAAGCAACGAGAGATTGTCCAGGCTGTAGCCGAGCGCGAACATCGCGCCAAACGTGCCCACAATGGACACCGGCAGCGCCAGCGCGGGAATCAGGGTGGCCGAGGCGTTGCCCAGGAACAGGTAGATCACCAGCACCACCAGCACGCCCGCGAGCATCAAGGTGAACTGCACGTCGTTCACCGATTCGCGGATGGAGACCGAGCGGTCGTACAGCACGGCCAGCTTGATCGATGGCGGCAAGGTGGCCTCGAACGTGGGCAGCACGGAGCGGATGCGGTCGATGGTCGCCACCGTGTTGGAACCCGGCTGGCGCTGGATGGCCAGCACGATGGCGCGCTCGCCGTTGTACCAGCTCGCGACCTGGTCGTTCTGCACACTGTCTTCGGCCTTGCCCAGGTCGGATAGGCGCACCGGCGCGCCATTGCGATAGGCCACGATGATGCTGTTGTACTGATTCGCCCGCTGCAATTGGCCGTCCGAACGCACCTGCAGCAGCTGGCGACTGCCGTTGAGCGAACCGGTAGCGAGATTCACGTTGGCCGCGGCCACCGCGTTCTGCACGGTATCGATGCCGATGCCGCTGGCCGCCAGCTTCTGCGGATCGACGCTCACGCGCACCGCATATTTCTGCGCGCCGTAGACGCTCACCTGGGCAACGCCATCGATCATCGACAGGCGCTGCGCCAGTTGCGTCTCCGCGTAGTCGTCCACCACCGACAGCGGCTGCGTGCGCGAACGCAGCGTGAGATAGAGGATCGGCGCGTCCGCCGGGTTCACCTTGCGGAATGTGGGCGGCGTGGGCATGTTGGTGGGCAGCTGGCGCTGCGCCGAGGAAATGGCCGCCTGCACATCCTGTGCGGCGCCATCGATGCTGCGATCGAGTTCGAAGGTGAGCGTGATCGAGGTGCTGCCGAGCGCGCTGGTCGAGGTCATCGACTGGATGCCGGCAATGGTCGAGAGCTGGTTTTCCAGCGGCGTGGCGACTGCCGTGGCCATCGTCTCCGGCGCTGCGCCAGGCAGGCTCGCGTTCACCGTGATGGTGGGGAAGTCGACATTGGGCAGTTCGTTCACCGGCAACTTCGGATACGCGACGACGCCGAATACCAGCAACGCCACCATCAGCAGCGTGGTCATCACCGGGCGTTGAATGCACAGGGCTGGCAGGTTCATGGCACCGCCTCAGCCGTTGTCGGTGACGACGTGTATGTGCGCGCCATCGACCAACAGCAATTGGCCGTCCGTGACCACGGTCTCGTTGCCGTTCAGGCCCTTCTCGATGACGATCTGGCCGCCCGTGCTGGGCCCGGCCGTCACCATGCGCTGCTGCACCGTGCCGTCCGCATTGACGACGAACACGAAGCTGCCCAGCGGCGCGTTCTGCAAGGCCACCACCGGCACCGTCACCACGTTGGAGAGGCGCGTGGTGGGCAACACCACTTCCACGAACTGGCCCGGTGTGAGCCGATCGTCGTCGTTGGTGTAGCGCGCCTTGAGCTGGATGGTGCTGGTGGTGGTGTCCACCGAGTTGTTGATGAAGTCGAGCTCGGCCTCCATCGGAGCGGTCTTGGTGTTCGGGATGGCCACCGACACCGGCACTTTGCCGCGCGCCATGGCGGCCTTGATGCCATCGAGACCCGTCTCGGGTGCCGAGAAGGTGATGTGGATGGGGCGGATCTGGTTCAACACCACGATGGAGGTGTCGTTCGCCGTGATCTGTGCGCCCGGATAAACGAGCGGCGCACCCGCGATGCTGTCGAACGGCGCCTGGATCTGCGCATAGCTGAGCTGCGTGCGGGCCAGCTCCACCGCAGCCTGATCGGATTTCACCGCCGCGCTGTAGATGCCCTGGTTGGCCTTGTAGGTGTCGTAGTCCATCTGCGAGACATAACCCTTGCCGAGCAAAGGCTGGTAACGCTTGATGACGGTATTGGCGTTGTCCAGCTGCGCCTGGTCCTTGGCCAGGTTGCCGAGCGCCTGGTCGAGCTGCGCCTGCAGCAGGCTGGGATCGATGCGGATGATGGTGTCGCCCTGCTTCACCTGTCCGCCGGGCTTGAACAGCAGGGCCTGCAACTGGCCGCTCACGCGCGCCTGCACATTCACCGTGGAAAAAGCCTCGGCGCGACCAATCACCTTCAAGGTGAGATCGAGGTCGCTGCGATGCGCACTGGCCACCTTCACCGGCACCGACGCGGCCACCGCAGGCGTTTTCGCCTTGGCGCGTTCGCTGCCGTGGAACATCTGCGCGGCCACGATCGCCGCCACGATGACGACGGCCAATACCAAGAGTTTCTTGCGGGACGTGCCTTGCATGATGTCTCCGACCACCCACCGCTGCCGGCATGCCCGGCATGCGCCGGGATGCCGCCCTAGCGGCCGCGCTGCGTGTCTGTCCAAAAGGGGATTGCCGCACCGGGCATGCTCTCGGGAGCATGCCCCACTCCGCCCAGTGCGTCTCATTGGGCATTGTGATGCAGCCAGCGTCCGTGGCTCGCACGACCGACAGCACTTGGCAAACCGCCTGCCGTCAGGCAGGCGACATGTTCATCGCAACATAGTGTGGCACGCGTGTGACATACACCTGCCAGAAGGCCTGGTTGGCGGATTTTTCCGGGCGATCAGAGCTCGGCGTCGTCGGAGGGGCCGCCGTTGTCCAGCGCCTGCAGGTTTTCCTTCATGCGGTTGAGCACGCCCAGCGCATGTTCCAGCTCAGGCACGCCGATACCCTGGGTGGCGTCCTTGCGCACGCCCTTGGCGATCAGCTCCATGTCGGCGATGACGCCACGCGCCTGGTCGGTCACGTACAGCCGCCAGGCGCGACGATCCTTGGGATCGGGCCGGCGCTCGACGAAACCGGCCGCCTGCAGGCGATCGATCACGCGGCCCACCGCAATGGGCTCCATTTCCAGTGATTCGGCCAGTTCGGTCTGGCGCAGTCCTTCGCGGTGATAGAGCATCTTGGTGGCCCGCCACTGGGCGCGGGTCAACCCGAATTTCACGGCGCGCCTGTCGAAGTGCTTGCGGAACAACAGGGTGACGTCGTTGAGCAGATAGCCAAACGAGATGTCTTCTGCCTTAGTCATGGCGATAGGTCAGTCCGGGCGAGGCGTTAGGAAGGTCAAGCATACGTCGCAACATTTTACGAAGCCAATGCCAATGAACATAGAGATCATTGTTAGCGACATTACCGCCTTGGATGTGGACGCCATCGTGAACGCCGCCAATCCCACCCTGCTGGGCGGCGGCGGCGTGGACGGCGCCATCCATCGTGCCGCCGGCCCACGGCTGATGGAGGCCTGCCAGGCCCTGCCCGAGCTCAGCCCCGGCGTGCGCTGCCCCACCGGCGAGGCACGTATCACGCCCGGTTTCGAGCTCACCGCCCGGTACATCATCCACACCGTCGGGCCGGTATGGCTCGGCGGCGGCAGCGGCGAACCCGAGCAACTGGCCCGTTGCTACCGCAACAGCCTGGCGCTGGCGACCGAATACGACCTGGCCTCGATCGCCTTTCCCGCCATCAGCTGCGGGGTCTACGGCTACCCGCCCAAGCGGGCAGCGCGCGTGGCCCTGCGCAGCCTGCTCGATGCGCCTGAGGGCGGCCCCTCGCAGGTGCTGGTTTGCTGCTTTGGGCGGGACATGGCCGATATCTGGCGCGAGGCGCTCAGCGACGCAAGCTGAACGGATAGAGCGGCGGCAACGGCGAGGCATCCGCGGAACCAGTCGCCGGCTGCCAGGCAAAGCCATCGCGGAAGGCGGCAGCCAGCCGCGAACCCAGGCCCGGTTCGTCTGCGCCTGCGTAGCGTTTGCGCTGCAAGGCCTCGATGGCCTCGCGCTGGGGCCCGGCCGACAGGGCCTGCGCCAATTCGCCCAGATTCCGCAGCGAAGGACGCTCCGCCTGCGCCCAGGCCAGCAAGGCAGCGGCCTGCCCGGGGGCGTCGCTGCCGCGCGCCTGGACCAGGAACGCCGCACGCAGGCGCGATGGCGAACCCTGAGCTGCGGCCGGCGAGGGGGCGGCCTCGGCGGTCTTGTTCGATCGACGGCGCCACAGCATCCAGGCCAGCACGCTCAGCACCCACAGGGCGAGGCTGACCAGGGCCACCGTGCGCCACCATCCGCCTCCGCTCACTGCCAGGGGCGCCGTCGAGGCACTGGGATGGACGACAGCAGCGGCGTCGGCCTGAGGCGCTGCCGCTGGCGGCGCGGCAGGCGCACCCGCGGCACCCACGACGGTAAACGTCCGGGCCGGCACACGCGCTGTCTCGGCATGGTTTTCCACCACGTTCCACCAGGTGAGCGTGGTCTCCGGAATGGTGAGCGTGCCGGGACGATTGGGTACCACCGCGAAACTCTGCTGGCGGCGCCCCACCAACCACTGGCCCTCCACGCGCGAGCCGTTGACCGGCTTGTCCGGGTACACCGTGGCGCCATCCAGCGACGGCAGGCTGAGCGACGGCAGCGCTTCGTATGGCAGTCCGACGGCCTGCACGTTCATCACCAGGTTGAGCGGCTCGCCCACGTGCAGGTCGCCGTGCGAGGGACCGCCGTCGAGCGTGAGGTTGAGCGACCGCGCCGGCAGCCAGGCGCCCTGCGCGGCTTGGGCCGGCGCGGGACGCACGTCGAAAGCCACCGTGGGCGACGAGGCAGTGATCGGCGTGCCGTTGCCGAAGAAGGCATCCGGGTTGGCCATGTCGACCGACTCGCCCTGAAAGGCGACCGAGGGAATCTGCAGGTGGCCTACGCGCTGCGAGGTGGCGGCATAGCGACGCTCGATCACGTTGTAGCGGCGACCGCCGCGCTCGGCCTGGTAATTGATTTCACCGCCCAGCCGAGGGAAGTCCATGCCCGCCAGCTGCGGATCCTCCAGCGCCCCGCTGGTGAGGTCGGTGGCGTAGAACAAGCGCAGCGTATAGACCACCTGCTGGCCCACATAGGCGCTCGCCGGGTCGATCGTGGCCTCGAGGAAAACGTCCTTGCGACCTTCCGCGGCCGCCGCCGTATCGGGCGGCAGCACTTCCACATCGACCGGCGCGGTGGTGCCGCCGGCAAACGACAACGCCGGAATGTACAGCGTGCCCACATGCAGCGGGCGCAGCGCCACGCCCACCGTCACCTGCAACGAACGCTGCCCGTTGATGATGCTGAGGCTGGTGTTGCTGGACGACCCGAGCACGGCGAAGTCCTGCGACAGCGCGCTGAGATCGGGTGTGGCCGCCATCGCGCCACTGCTGGCGCGCAGGTTGAGCGTGACGGTTTCACCGAGTTCCACGCGGTTGCGGTCGAGCGTTGCCGTGACATCGGCGGCGAGCGACAGCAGCGGCCATGCGCAGGCAAGACAGAACAGCAAGATCAGGTAACGCGACTTCACTGCGAATCACCTTCTGATGACGACGCGCCGCCGTGGCGCTGCCGGTATTCGAGTTCGAACTTGCGCCGCAACAGCGCGCCCGGATCGTCCGGCACGCGCTGCAACGCCTGGCGCACGTCGGCCGGCAGTTTCGACTGCGCATCGTCCTTTTCGATTGCGCCCAGCTCGTGCGCGCCGTTCTGCGGTTTGTCCTTGCCCGGCGATTTGCCCAGCGCCTCGTCCATCTGCTTCTGCAGCGCCTGCTGCGCCTGCTGCTGGCGCGCCTGCTGCTCGGCTTGCTGCTCGGGCGTTTGCGGCTGGCCTGCCGAGTCCTTGTCGGATGGATGATCCATCGGCGAGTTGCGGCCTTGTTCGCTCTGCGGGTTGCCGCCGCTGCCCTGCGAGTCGCCGTGCGCATCTTGCGAGGGCTTGCCCTGCCCCTGGTCCTGTTTGTCCTTGTCGCCCTGCTGGCCCGACTGACCCTGCGCATTCTCGGGCGGCGTGGTCGATGGGCCGTCGCCTGCCTTGCCCTTGTTGTCCTTGGCGCCGTTGTCGTTCTTCGGATTCTGCGGCTGGCGCCGCATCCAATCCTCCACCGCCTTGCGGTTCGCGCTCGCGTCGGCATTGTGCGGATCGGCCTTGAGCGCGCGGTCGTACGCCGCCAGCGCCGCCTGATAATTGCCTTGCTTGGCCAGCGCGTTGCCGAGGTTGTACTGGGCATCGGTGCCGGGCAGCGAACGCAGGTCGTTGCCTGCTGCTGCGTAGTCGCCGGCGCGATAAGCCGCTGCGCCACGCAGTGCCGGATCGCGCGCGAGCTGTTGCGCCTGCCTGGCGTTGCCTTGTTGAAGCGCCGTGGCGGCCTGCTGATCCGGGCGACGCCACAGGTCGCTCCATGCGCCCGCCTGCGCGGTGCCCGGCATCGCCGGCAGCAACGCCAGCGCCAACAGCATCAACCAGCCGCGCCGGAACGATGCCGCCGCCAGTGGCAACAA
>Ga0070689_100001486_pt1 | contig 14958 bp, 12 predicted proteins | sample KBSS23HmetaG_FD_64669 | JGI IMG/M metagenome (GOLD analysis project Ga0070689, IMG submission 64669) | Switchgrass rhizosphere microbial communities from Kellogg Biological Station, Michigan, USA - KBS S2-3H metaG | ecosystem: Host-associated > Plants > Roots > Rhizosphere ...
CGCTCGAGCGCGAAGCCGAAGACGACCGAGTCGAGGTTCGAGAGGTGCGTCGGGACGAAAACGAGCGTCCCGAGCGACGCGAGCTGCCGGAGCGTCTCGAGCGGCCCCTCGACGAGGACGCGCCCGTCGAGCGCCGTGAGGTCGCCCACCTTCGTGAGGTTCTTGAACGCCGACCGCGGCTTGAGGAGCGACGCCAGGACGGGGACCGCGGCGCGCGACACGACGCCGTAGACGCGCGGGTTGAAGTTCCCGGCGATGTCCCACGCGTAGTGCGACGCGAGCTCGTGGAGCTTCGCGCGCCGCTCGTCGTCGCTCATTTTCCCGAGGCGGCGCGCGAGCGCGCGCCACGTGGCTCCCTCGTCGCCGCCGCTCGCGCCGAGGCGCTTGATCTCGTGGTACGCGGCGTCGTTGAGCGCGAAGAGCGGGTCGCGCACGACGTCGCAGACGCGACGGACCACCTCGTCGACGATGAGCGGGCGCGCGGCGTTGAACCCCATGAGCGGCGTCTGCATTCCGAAAATCTCCTGAAAAACCCTACCGGCGCCGGAGGCGTCCGCGTGAAAAACCGCTTGGAAGGGCGGTTCGCAGTGCGCAACGATCCGCGCACTCACCTCGCACGTAGCGAAGAAGAGGTTCCAGGGTACACTGGACGCAGCGCGAGTTTGGAGGCGAGGTGAGCAACGACGAACTGCAAGAGAGACTGCTCGAGTTGGCCCTGGCGGGGCGGCCCGATCAGCTCGTCGATCTCGCCCTCGCCGACGCCGTCAGCGAGACCGGCGGTGGGCCCGAGATGGCGGTTGCGGCGCGCCGCGCGCTGAACGGGTTCGAGGGGCTCGTCGCGACCCTGGCGCTGGCGGAGCCGGCGGTCGCTCCGCGTCCCGACGTGCGAAAGCGGCTGATGTCGACGCTGCGGGCGCGCTCCGCGCGGCCCGGGTCGCGGCGCGCGGTGCTCGTCATCGACATGTTGAACGACCACCTCATGCCGGGGCGGCCGCTCGAAGTGCCGCGGGCGCGCGACATCGTCCCCGCGCTGAACGCACGCCTCGACGCCGCGCGGCGCGACGGCGTGCCGGTCGTCTACATCTGCGACCGTCACGAGCCGGACGACGCGGACCTCGACACGTGGCGCACGCACAACGTGGCGGGGAGCGACGGCGCGGAGGTGTGGGCACCGCTCGCGCCGAAGCCGAGCGACCGGATCGTGCATAAGCCGACGTACAGCGCGTTCTCGCGCTCCGACCTCGCCGACGTGCTCAAAGAGCTCCGCGTCGACACGCTGGTCCTCACCGGGTGCCTCACCGAGCTCGGCGTCCTCGCGACCGCGACGGACGCGCTCCAGCGCGGATACGCGGTGGAGGTCCCGCCCGACGCGCAGGCCGGCTCCGGCCCCTCGGCCGAGCAAATGGCGCTCACGCTCCTCCGCGTGATGGCGCCCTACGGCGCCGCGCGCCGCGAGCTCCTGGACGCCATCGCGGTCTAGTCACGTTCGAGGGGAGCGCGGCCGCTCGGCCTCGTCTCGTTCGAGGGGAGCGCGGCCGCTCCCCTCGAGCTCCCCAGCCGGACCAGCGAGACTCGACTCGCGAGCCACACGAAGGAGAGTACGTGCGACGCGCGCGGAAGTTACGCGTGCGGGAGCGACATTCCCTCCGTCACTTCGGCGACGATCATCGCGGTGAGGCGGGCGTAGAGGTCGTCGCCTTCGTCGCGCGTCGCTTCGGACGGGGCGCCCGTGTACGCGCGGTCGAGGCCCATTTCACGGAACGTCGTGCGGCCGGCGCGGATCTCGGTGGCGAGGCTCGTCGAGAGCGTCGGGAGCGCAGCCGCGCACGGCGCGACGCGCCCTCCGGCGGCGAGGACGAGCGACGTCTCGTACCGGCCGGCGTGGCAGTCGCCGCGCTTGAACTCGTCCGACAGGGTCCGCGCCCAGCGCCGCGTCAGCGGGCACGCGACGCTGGCGGCACCCGGGGCGAGTGACGCGGCGGCGGCGCGCACCGCTGCGTCGTGCGCCGGCTCGAGGTGGTTGTTCACGAGGCACACGTGCGAGAAGCCGCCGCCCCGGAGCGCGCGCGCGATCGCGTCGAGGAGGGCGGTGAGCGCCGGCGCGGGGATGCTCACCGCGCCCGCGAAGCCGCGCGCGTACTCGGTCACGCCGTACGCGACGGTGGGCGCGACGCACGCGAAGACGCCGCGCGCGCGGAGCTCCTTCGCCGCGCGGCGCGACGCCTCCTCGCCGAGGAGCGAGTCGGTCGCGAGCGGGAGATGCGGCCCGTGCGGCTCGACGCTCCCCACCGGGACGAGCGCCGCGCTCCGCCCCGCGGCGAGCGCGCCCGCGAGCTCGTCGGTCGTGAGATCGCCGAGCGCGATCGGGAGCGCGTCGGTCACGGCGCGCGCCCGTCCGGCTTCCCCACGCCGCCGCGATCGTCGCGGCGGGCAGCCTCCGCCGCGCGGAGCGCGCGCCGATCGACCTTGCCGCGATCGTTCTTCGGGAGGTCGTCGACGAACTCGATGACGCGCGGGTATTTGTGCTTCGCGAGCCGCTCCTTCACGAAGTCCTGGAGCTCGACGGCGAGCGCATTTCCCCCGGCGGCGCCGGCGCGCAGCACGACGAACGCCTTCGTGCGCATCAAGCCCTCCTCCTCGACGCCGATCACCGCGGCGGTCGCGACCGCCGGGTGGCGGAGGAGGCACTCCTCCACTTCGACCGGCGCGACCCACAGTCCGCTCACCTTGATGAGCTCGTCGGCCCTACCTGCAAAATACAAATATCCGCGCTCGTCGATGCGGAAGAGATCGCCGGTGCGGCACGCGTGGCCGTGGAACGTCTTCCAGCTCTTGTCGCGATCGAGCCAGTAGCCGAACGACACGCTATCGCCGCGCACCCACAAGACGCCGATCTCGCCCGGCGCGCACGGCGCCGCCCCCGGCCCCTCCGCGTCCTCGGGAAGGATCGCGAGCTCGTAGCCGTCGACGGCGCGCCCGAGCGATCCGGGCTGGATGTCGCCGGGGCGGTTCGACGCGTAGATGTGGAACATCTCCGCCGACCCGATCCCGTCGTAGACGTCGCTCCGGAAGCGGTCCTGCCACCGCCGGAGGAGCGCCTCGGGGAGCGCCTCGCCGGCCGACAGCGAGAAGCGGACGCTCGACATGTCGAGCCCGGCTTCACCCCGCGCGCGCAGCGCCGCGTCGTGCTCGAGGAGCTTCCCGAGCATCGTCGGGACGTTCGTCACGACCGTCGCCCGATAGAGGTCGATCGCGCGGACGAGCGACTCGGGCGTCGGCCGCTCGCTGAAGAGCCCGACCGTCGCGCCGACGGCGAACGGGAACATCAGGTTCGTTCCGGTCGCGTAGCCGAAGAAGAGGCGCGGGACGCTGACGGTCACGTCGTGCGACGCGTAGCCGACGGTCCCTTTCGCGTAGACCTCGGTGTTGAACGCGAAGTCGCGATGGGCGTGGACGTTCGCCTTCGGCTCGCCGGTCGACCCGCTCGTGAAGAGCCAGATCGCCGGCTCGTCGCGGCTCGTTCGGCGCGCGTCGCGATCGCGTGGCGCGGCGGCCAGATCGGCGGCGAGCTCGCGGAACGTCGGGTCCTCGGGGAGGCCGAGCGCCGCCTCCGGATCGTCGCCGGTCGCGCCGTCGGGGACGACCCACACGCGCCGCACCTCGTCGAGGAGGCGTGGATCGCGGCCTGCGCGGAGCGCGTCGGCGATCTTCGGGACGGTCACGATCGCGGTCGCGCGCGTGTAATCGACGAGGTACGCGAGGCTCTCGAACGGGGAGTCGGGGTTCGCCATCGCGACGACGCAACCCGCGCGGAGCGTACCGAAGAAGGCCCACGCGAACGGCGGCGTGTCGGGGAGGACGAGGAGGACGCGCTCGCCGCGCCGGACGTCGGCGGCGATGAGCGCCGCGGCGAACGCGCGCGTCCGCGCGGCGACGTCGCCGTAGGACCACGCTCGCGCGCCGTAGCGGAGCGCGACCTTCGCCTCGAAGCCTTCGTCGAGGCGAGCGAAGAGGAAGTAGTCGGCGAGGTTGAACGTCTCGGGGAAGGTCACGCGCGCCATCGCGCGCCGATGGTACTCGAACGACCGGCGACGCGGCGATCGCGCGGTCTTCCGTCAGTTGCGGCGGCGACGGCGCGCGGCGATCGCCGCGAGGCCGATCGCCGCCCCGAGCCACCCGAGGCCAGCGCCGGGCGCGCCGATGACCGAGCACCCGCACCCGCTGGTGTCGCCGGTGCCGCCGTTCGCGCCATTGCCACCGTCGCCGGCGTCGCCCCCTGCGATCCCGCCGTTGCCGTCGTTCGCGCCGCCGGGGTCGCCGCCGTTCTCCCCGGCGTCGGTGTCGAGCCCGCCGTCGCCCGATCCGCCCGTCCCGGCGTCGTCGCCGACTCCGCCGTCGCCGCCACCGCCCCCGCCCGCGTCGGCGGCGCCGCCGTCACCGCCCGCGTCCGCCCCGCCGCCGTCGCGCCCGCCGTCGGTGCCCGCGTCGGACCCGCCGCCGTTGTCGACGACGGTGAGCTTGAACGTCGTCGAGTGCGCGCCGGAGGTCGCCGTCCCCGTCACCGTCACGGTGGCGGTCCCGAGCGCCGCGTTCGCCGCGGCGACGAGGCCGAGCGCCGACGTGGCGCCGGCGTTGACCGACGGCGGCTTGAACGTCCCGGTGACGCCCGCCGGGAGGCCGGTGTCGCTGAGCGCGATCGCTTCGGCGTTCCCCTTCGTGACCGCGGTGCTCACCGTGACGCCGGCCGTCGCTCCGCGCGCGACCTGCACGGTCGCGGGGGCCGCGGCGATCGAGAAATCGTCGGGGCCGCCCTGCGGCGCGGTCACTTGAACGAGGAGCCCGGCGCTGTGCTTCGTCGCGCCGCTCGCGACCACGGCCCCGATCGCATCTTTGATCGCGGTGGTCGCGCCGGCGGCGGAGAGGTGGAGGACGGCGTTCGCGCCGGACGTCACGGTCGCCGCGCTGAGCGTCGCGGTGATGCCCGCCGGGAACCCCGAGACCGAGAGTGCGAGGCTCTGCGCCGCGCCGTTCGTCGTGGCCGTCTGCACCGGCACGTCGACGACCGCGGGCGACCCCGCCTGGAGCGTCACCGTGTTCGGGTTGAAGAAGACCTTGAAGTCCGTCGCGTCGTGGCGCGTCGTGTGGCAGAGGCCGGTCGTATTCGAGTACGTCTGCTGGACCGTGTACGTCTTCCCGTCGGCGATCGAGACGATCGTCCCGTCGCTCAGCGCGCACATGTCGCCGACCTCGCCGCTCGCGTCGTCCTGATACGCCTCGGGGAAGTCGTTCGTCGTGGACGTGAGCGGGAGGAGCCCCACCTCGGCGTCGGTCACCGCCTCGATCAGCTCGTGCGAGCTCGCCGAGCACGTGTTCTGGAACGCGTTCCCACTGCCGCACCCCTGCGCGCACGCCCCCTGCGTGAAGTCGGGGACGACGCCGTAATACGTGCTCGCCCCCTTGTAGAGGAACGTGAAGTGGTAGGCGCAGAAGACCTCGCAAGACCGCGTATTCGCATCCAGGGAGATCGAATACCCCGGCGGATAGTGGGTCATGTAGATGGTATTCGCGTCGGGCGGCGGGAGCTCCCCGGCGTCGAGCGCCGCGGTCAGCTCCTTGATGATGTCGCCATTGGTGATGCTCGTGCCGGTCGCCGTCTTCGGCGTGAGCACGTACGCGCCAGCGTACGCGCCGCGCCCGATGACCTGGTTGGTGCCGGCCTGGCCCTTGTGCGAGCCCTCTTCGGCATTCCTGAACGTGTTGTACTCGTTGTTGAAATCGATGTAATCGCTGTTGGCGACCGCCGTGTAAAAGCCCGGGAGCCCGGTCTGCGACGCGGCGACGACCTTGTTCGTCCACATCACCGCGTAGACCTTCACGTTCGAGATCACCTTGCCGCCGAAGTAGTTCACGTGAGGCGGCGTGATGCACGGGAACGGGAGCCCCTGGACGACGCAGATCGGGTCGGACGGATCGTTCGGCGCGAAGATGGGTACGAGCGGCGAGATCGGCCGCTGCCCCGCGGGGTGCACGCGCAAGATCGGGAATCGCGCGCCGCCGGCCGAAGCCGCCACCGGCTCGTTCGGCGCCGACGCGCCCAGCGTCAGCGCGCTCGCCACGAGGAGACCCAGCATCGAGAGCTGTTTCGTTCGCACGGTTCGTCTCCCCGGCAGCGCGCCGCGTAGTCCCCCCGGACTTTCCCGTCCAGTCTGAGGGGGGCCCGATCTCCGGGCAAGTGGATCGTCGAATGCCCGGGGTAAGCCAGACTAAACGGGAACGGTGATCGAGACGACGTCGCTCATCGGCCCGCGGTTCCCCGCGAGGTCGTAGGGGCGCACGGCATAACGATATGTATCTCCACCGACGACGCGCGGGTCTTCGAAGCGCGCCGACGCGCCGCGGACGCTCGAGAAGTGCGCCAGGAGCCCGGTCCCGGCGTCGCGGAAGACCTGATATCCGTACATCGCTTCGTTGTCGGTGGCGGCGTTCCAGCGGAGGAGGACGCGCCCCTCGGCGAACTCGGCGCGGAGCCCCGGGCCGGCGGCGGGCCACACCGGCGCGATCGTGTCGTCGCTCTCCGGCGCTTGCCCCATCTTCTTCGGCCACAAGGTGCAGTCGACGCGGCGGAAGTTCTCGTCGAGCGCCTTGCACACGTTCCCGTAGAGGCATCGGACGACGGTGTCCTCGCGCCCGCTCCGCCATTTCCTCGGGATGTCCGGATCGGCGAGGAGGGCGCGCGCCATGCCGACGAGGTCGCCCTGCCCGCGCGCGATCACCTGCTCGGCGAGCGCCGCGCTGCTGATCTTCCCCACCGCGATCACCGGCGTCTCGTCGCCGGCCGATCGCAAGAACGCTCGGACCGCCTCCGGGATATACAAGTTCGCGCCGTCGGGGTAGTTCGCGCCGGGCATGCACCGATCGCCCGAATATCCGGTGTACGGATAGAGCGGCTCCCCCTCGATGTGGCGCGCGTCTTCGAATTTGCCCCCCGCGGAGAGCGATATGTAATCGGCGCCGGCGCGCGCGAGGCGGAGCGCGATCGGCCCCGCGTCGACGACGGTGTACCCGTTCCGGATGCACTCCTCGCCGAGGAAGCGGACGCCGACCGGGAAGTCGTCGCCCACCTCGGCGCGGACGCGCGTGAGGACGCGCACCGGGAGGCGGAGGCGGTTCTCGAGCGTCCCGCCATACGCGTCCTTCCGCGGGTTCAGGCGCGAGAGGAACGACGAGAGCGTGTACGCGTGCGCCATGTGGAGCTCGACGCCGTCGAAGCCGCACGCGCGCGCGCGCGCCGCCGCCGCGCCGTACGCGTCGACGATCGCGTCGATCTCCTCGAGGGACAGCATGTCGATCGTCTGCCGCCACCCCGACCGCGAGATCTTCAGGAAATGGATGATCTGCGGGAAGACGCGCCCCGGGCCGGCGTCGTGGCAGCGGCGCGCGAGGTCACTGAGCCCCGGCGCGAACTCGTCGCTCGAGATCCGGAGGAGCGGCCCGCTCTTCGCCGAGTGCACGGCCATCGCCTCGACGACGACGAGCCCCACGCCCCCCTTCGCGAAGCGGACGTACCGCGCGCGGATGTCGTCGTTGACGACGCCGTCTTCGCCCGAGAGGCGCGTCACCATCGCTGGGAGGACGAGGCGGTTCGGGAGCGTCGTCGACCGCAGCGGGACCGGGGTGAAAAGGGGGCTCGTGGTCATCCTACGATCGCGCTGCCGATGAGGAGCTTCTGGATCTCGGTCGTCCCCTCGTAGATCCGGAGCGGGCGGATTTCGCGGTACAGGCGCTCGACGATCGAACCGCCTTTGACGCCGAGGCCGCCGTGGAGCTGCACGGCGCGATCGATCACGCGCTGCGCCGCCTCGGTTGCGAACATCTTCGCCATCGCCACCGGGCGCGGGTCGCGCGATCCGTCGCCGTCGCGATCCTTCGTCCACGCGGCGCGGTACACGAGGAGGCGCGCGGCCTCGATGTCGGTGGCCATGTCGGCGAGCGCCGCCTGCGTCATCTGGAAATCGGCGATCCGCTGGCCGAACTGACGGCGCTCGCGGACGCGCGCGACCGTCGCGTCGAGCGCGCGGCGCGCCATCCCGATCGCCGCGGCGCCGACCGACGTGCGGAAGACGTCGAGCGTCCCGAGCGCGAGGCGGAGCCCCGCGCCGACGTCGCCGACGAGGCGCGCCTCGCACCCGTTCATCCGCAGGCGCCCGAGCGGATGATCGACGGAGAGCGGGACGCTCGAGAGCTCGAGGCCGGGGGCGTCGTGCGCGACGTAGAACGCGCTGATCCCTTTTTTGTGCGGCGGATCGGCGTTGGCGAAGACGACGAAGCCGTGCGCGATCCCGACGTTCGAGATGAACGTCTTCTCGCCGTCGATCCGCCACGTGGCGCCGTCTCCGCCTTCCACCTTGCGCGCGACCGACCGGAGCGACGCGACGTCCGTCCCCGCCTCGGGCTCGGTGAGCGCGAAGCCGAGGACGATCTCGCCGCGGCGCGCGCCGCTCAGGATCCGCTCGCGGCCGCCGAACGCCGGCGTCTTGAGGAGGGGGTGCGCGCCGAGCCCCTGCACCGCGAAGATCGAGTCGGCGAGCGCCGACGCGTACCCGAGCGCCTCGCGCGCGAGGCAGAGCGAGCGCACGCCGACGCGCTCCTCCGGCGCGACGATGTCGAGGAGGCCGAGCGCGCCGAGGCGCGGGACGACGCGCTTCGCGTCGTGGAGATCCGGATCGTCCTCGCGGATCGCTGCGGACAGGCGGTCGGCAAGCGCGGCGTGCTCGGCGTCGAAGAAGAACGGATGGTCGGCCGTGGACGGCGTCATCGGCGGGTCACTTCGGTCGGCCCAGCGGCGGCGAAGCCGTCTGCGTCTGAAACGGCGTGCTCGCGCCGGCGAAGTGGATCGGCTTCTTCGCGACCCATGCGTCGTACGCCGTGCGAAAATCCGGGTGCTGCATGCAGATCGCCTGCGCCTGCGCCTCGGCTTCGATCGCCGCGTCGAGCGCCATCGTGTGCTCGCTCTCGAGCATCTGCTTCGTCATCGCGTGCGCGAACGCCGGGCCCGACGCGAGACGCGCGGCGAGGCCTTCCGCCTGCGCCACGCACTCCGCCGCCGGGACGACGCGCGTCACGAGGCCGATTCGCTGCGCTTCCTCGGCGCCGATGACATCGCCGAGGAAGAGGAGCTCCGACGCGCGCGCGAGCCCCACGACGCGCGGGAGGAGGTACGCGGCGCCCATGTCCGCGCCGCACAGCCCCACCTTCGGGAAGATGAAGCCGAACTTCGCGGTGTCGGCGGCGACGCGGAAATCGCAGGCCAGCGCGATCACCGCGCCGGCCCCGACCGCGACGCCGTTGACCGCGGCGACGATCGGCCGCCGCACCTTCCGCAGGTTCGCGATGAGGCGGCCGGTGACGCGCGTGAACGCGACGAGCCCCTGCATGTCGCGGGCGAAGAGCTCGCCGATGATGTCCTCGACGTCGCCGCCGGAGCAGAACGCGCGCCCTTCGCCGGTGATCACGACGGCGCGCACCTCGTCATGCGCGTCGAGCGCGGCGATCGTGTCGGCGAGCTCCTCGTAGACGGCGAAGGTGAGCGAATTCAACCGCTCGGGGCGTGTCAGCGTGATCGTGGCGACGCCGGCGTCGAGCGCGTAACGAAACGTCTTCGGATCGATGGAGCTCACGAAACTTTCCTCTGGGAGTTCGGGCGCGCGCGCCCGTCACATCGGCAGGACGGCGATCCCTTCGATCTCGACGAGCGCGCCGGGCTCGAGCAGCCCCGCGACCTTCACGAGGCTCATCGCCGGGTAGTGCTTCCCCATGCGGGCGCGCCACCCCTGGCCGATGGCGCTCGTCGCTGCCCGGTATTTGTCGAGGTCGGTGACGAACGCGGTCAGCTTGACGATGTGCTGCGTGCCGCCGCCCGCCTCGCGGACCACCGCGATGACGTTGTCGAGCGCCTGGAGGAACTGCACGGCGAAGTCGTCGCTCACGAGCCGCGCGTCGCTGTCCCACGCGATCTGACCGCTGATGTAGAGCGTGCGCGCGGGGCCGGGCGGGACGACGATGCCGTTCGCGTAGCCGCGCGGCTTCGGAAAGCTCGACGGCCGGACGACCTTGTACACGTCGCTCATGGATCACCTCGCTCCCCGGCGCGTCCGCTCGCTCGCATCGAAGGGCGAAACGTAGACGCAAAGGAAATCGCGGGCAAGGCACCACGTGCCGGCACGGCGGCCGCGTGCTACGAGCGGCGCCGTGCCGCGCGTCGTCGTCATCGCACCGGCGCGGCGCTCCCGCCGCGCCTCCGATCCTGGTTTCGAGGGGAGCGCCGCTCCCCTCGAGCTCCCCAGAGCGAGAGGGGTTTCGGCAGCGAGCCCGGACGCCGACGCGCTCGATCCGGCGATCGCCGAGGCGGTGCGCGTCCTCCGCGAAGGGGGCCTCGTCGCGTTCCCCACCGAGACGGTGTACGGGCTCGGCGCGCGCGCGCTCGATCCGGCGGCGATCGCGCGGGTCTTCGCGGCGAAGGGGCGGCCGTCGCAGCACCCGCTCATCGCGCACGTCACCGGAGAAGACGACGCGCGCCTCCTCGCCGCCGCGTGGCCCGCGCACGCCGCGCTCCTCGCGCGCGCGTTCTGGCCCGGCCCGCTCACGCTCGTCGTCCCGCGCGCGCCGCACGTCCCCGCGGCGGTCGCCGGCGGCGGAGACAGCATCGCGGTGCGCGCGCCGGCGCACCCGGTGGCGCGGGCGCTCCTCGGCGCGCTCGGCGAGCCGATCGCCGCGCCGAGCGCGAACCGGTACCAGTCGCTCTCGCCGGTCACCGCGGCGCACGTCGTGAAGTCGCTCGGCGACGCGGTCGACCTCGTCGTCGACGGCGGGCCGACGACGAACGGGATCGAGTCGACCGTCGTCGACGTGCGCGGCAGCGAGGCCGTCGTCCTCCGCCCCGGCGCGATCGATCTCGCGGCGCTTCGCTCGGTCGTGCCCGCGCGCCATCGCGACGCGGCGCCGGTGGGAGAAGCCGCGCCGCGCGCGTCGCCGGGGATGGACGCGCGGCACTACGCGCCGCGCGCGACGCTCTTCGTCGTCGATGGGCCGGAGGCGGCGGAGCGCTTCGCGATCGACGCGAAGACGCGCGCGCGCCGCGAGGGGGAGGTCGCGCTCGTCGTCCGCGCGCCGCCGAGCGACGCCGCGGCCGGCGCCGGGCTCGTCGTGCACGTCCTCCCCGCGGATCCGAAGGGGTACGAGCGACGCCTCTTCGCGACGCTCCACGCGATCGACGACGCGGGGTGCGGCGTCGTCGTGGTCGAAGCGCTCCCCGCCGGCGACGCGTGGCTCGCCGCGCGCGACCGCCTGGATCGCGCGCGCGCGCCTTCCGCCACGAAGGTCGGATAGGCTCACGGCCGATGCTCCGCCGGGTCGCCTTCGGTCCACCGTCTCACCGCATCTCGATCGCCGCCGGCGCGTTCCTCGTCGCCGCGTGCGGAGGCGCCCCGGCGACGCCCGTCGGCGTGAGCACGGCGTCACCCGGCCCGTCGGCCAGCCCCGGGCACGTGGTCGTGAAGGCGCCGGGGGCGGCGCCGGCGACGCCGTTTCGATCCGACGTACCGATGGCGACCATGCCGCCGCCGTTCCAGTTCGGATCGAAGCGCGCGGAGAAGAAGGTCGTCGCGGGGGCCGCGGCGTGCGTCGCGCCCCCCGCGGGGCCGGCGACGGATCCCGCCGCCGAGGTGGCGCGGATCGGGCGGGCGTGCGCGGCGGCGACGCACATGCACGCGGTCGCCGCGCCGATCCAGGGGAAGGGCGGGCAAGGGCAGCCGGCGCAGGCCTTCAAGTTCAAGGCCGAGGCGGGGCGGTGCTACCGCATCGTCGCGGCGACGGCGCCGACCGTGAAGAACGTCGAGCTCCTCGTCGTCGACTCCGACGGCGCGGTGGCGGACGAGGCGCGGAGCGACGAGCCGCGCGTGGCCGCGGCGGCCGACGGCGCGATCTGCTTCAAGAGCGGCGACGACGCGCAGGCGGTGGTGAGTGTCGGCGCGGGAGACGGGGCGTTCGCGCTGCAGATCTGGAGCGATTGACCCCCGCCGCGGGGAGGCCGATGCGCGACAGGATCGTCTCGACGATCTCCCGGCGGCGCTCGTCGAGGAACGCCGGGGACCGCTCGGCGTGCGGCCAGAGGCTGCCGACGAGGCGCTCGTCCTGCACGGCGATCGACGCCATCGCCAACCCGGAGATGCAGAGGTGGCGCGCGTCGACGTCGGCGCGGATCTCGCCGCGCGCGCGGAGGTCGTCGGTGATCGCGACCACCGCGTCGAACACCGGCTTCACGCTCTCGGCGATGACCGACGCCGCGACCCTCCCCTCCCCTTCCGCGTCGTGCTGGAGGATGGCGAAGAGCGCGCCGTGGGTCGTGTAGAAGCGGACGAGCATCTCGACGAACGCCTCGACGAGCGGCCGGATCTCGAGGCGCTCCGCGCGCGCGAGGCGCTTCAAGATGTCCCACCCCTCGGCGCTGAACGCGGCGAGCGCGCGGCGCACGACCTCGCGGTGGAGCCCCGCCTTATCGACGAAGTAATGGTGGATGAGCGCCTGCTGCACGACCGCGGCGCGCGCGATCGACGCGAGGCGCGCGCCGTCGAAGCCCTTCGAAGCGAACTCCGCCTCGGCGGCGTCGAGGATCCTCCGCTGCGTCTCCTCGGCGTTCCGCGGGCGGCGCGGCCCGCCCTCGCCCCCGAGGTCGAACGTCACGCGGTCGGTTCCCAGGTCTCGTACTCGATGACGCCGAGCTCCTCGAACCCCTTGCGCACGTACGGCGTGAGGAGGCCGAGCCGCTTCACGTTCGGGACGATCTTGCTGAAGAGGAGGCGGCGGAACAGCATCATGGCCTCGCTCCGCTCGACCGCCTCCTCGCACTCCTTCTGCGGGAGGCCGAGGCGCTCGAACACCTCCTGGCCGAGGAAGCGGTCGCGGAGGAGGCGCGAGCTCACGAGGATGAAGTCCTCGCGGTCGCGGAGCTCGTTCTGGGCCATCTCGCGGTACGTGTCCTTCAGCGAGAGGACGCCGAACGCGACGTGGCGCGCCTCGTCCTGCATGATCTGGTGCGTGATCTGCTGGATGAGCGGCTCGTCGGTCATCTGGTGGATCATCCCGAAGGCGCCGAGCGCGACCCCTTCGACCATGATCTGCATCCCGAGGTATTTGAAGTCCCACCGCGCGTCCTCGAGGATCATGTCGAGGAGCGTCTTCAGGTACGGGCTGATCGGGTAGACGAGCTCGATCTTCTCGCGGAGGTAGCGGTCGTACGCCTCGACGTGGCGCGCCTCGTCGAACACCTGCGCCGCGGCGTAGAGCTTCGCGTCGGGCGTGGGCGCGCAGTTCACGATCTGCGCGGTCGCGAGGAGCGCGCCCTGCTCGCCGTGGAGGAAGTTCGAGAAGAGATAGCTCGCGAGGTGGCGGCGCAGGTTCGGGAGCTCGCGTTTCGGCTCGAGCTTGTCCCACATCGGCGTGCCGAAGAGCGGGTTCAGCGTGTCCGGCACGTTCGGCGCCTCGGGATCGACCTTCGTGTCCCAGGGGAGCGTGCGCGCGTTCCAGTTCAGGTCCTTCGACTTCTCGTAGAGCGCGCGCAGGTCGATGCGCTGCGCGGCGTAGTCCCACGTGTACGTCATCGGAAACGCGACGTGCCGCGTATCGGTGCCGGTGGGCCCCTCCTTCGCAGCGACCGCGGCGGCCTGCGCAAGCGCGGTGTAGCTCGTCGCCGATGCGGCCGAGGGGGTGGAGCTCGAGGTCGCCTGGGGGTACGCGCTCACCATAATTTATTTTTTAGTAAATTATCAGTTCGCCGTCAAGGCGCACGCGAAACGACGACATTCCGCGCGATGCTCCCCGACGGCCCGCCGCGGATCCCGACCGTGACGCGCTCGGTCTCGCCCGGCCCCTGGGCGCAACCAATCGCGTCGCCGCCGTCAGCGGCGATGCGCACAGTCGCGCCGCGGCGCTCGACGTGGACGTGGCGGGACGCCGCACGCGCGCACGTCGCGCCGCCCACCTCGACCTCCGTGCCGTCGGGGCGGCGGAAGACGACGAGCGGCGCGCGGCCGGGCTCGGTGTCGATGTCGACGGAGACGTCGGCGAACGTCGCGTCCGAGAGGAACACGGCGGTGTCCGGATCGAGGCGGAGCCCCTGGCCTTCGATGAAGCCGAGCGGCGTCGACGTCGACGAGACGAGGCGGTCCGGCGCGAACGGTCCGGTCCCTTGCGGGACGAGCGCGCCGACGTCGGTCGTGTACGGGCCGCGCGTCCCGAAGCGGAGCCCGACGATCGCGTCACCATCCAGCCAGAGCGCGAGCCCCGCGTCGAGCGATCCGGCCAGGGCCGCGTCGCCGGCCGGACCGTCGGGCCCCGGCTTCGGCAGCTGGGGAGCGTCGAACGTCGCCGCGAACGTCCCCTGCCACGGCTGCCATCGCAGCCAGCGATCGCCGGTCCAGAGGAGCGGCGCGCCGCCGTCGCCGTCGAAGAGGCGCGGCCCTGGGAGCGCGCCGGGGATCGACGCGGTGAGCTGGAGGCCGCGATCGGCCGAGATCACCGCGACGAGCGCGTCGCTCCCGTCGTCCGGCGCGACCACGGCGAGCGCGCCCCCCGCCGGGAGCGCGAGGAACGCGCGCTTCTGCGACGCGACCAGGTGATCGTTGCGGAGTACACGTGTCGCGTCGCGCGTGAGCCAGAAGAGATCGTCGAGCGGCTTGCCGCTCTCGTCGAAGCCTCCGGCGACGAGGATCTCGCCCGACGCGAGGCGGAGCACCGCCGGGCTCTTCCGCGGCGGCACCGTCGTGAGCCCCGCGGTGCGCGACCGGTGCGTCCGCGGGTCGATCGCCTCGAGCGATCCGAGGAGCCCGGCCGCGCCGACGCCGCCGACGAGGAGGACCTCGCCGTTCGACAGCGCGACGGCGCCGTGATCGGCGCGCGGCCCCG
>Ga0070689_100001490_pt1 | contig 14945 bp, 7 predicted proteins | sample KBSS23HmetaG_FD_64669 | JGI IMG/M metagenome (GOLD analysis project Ga0070689, IMG submission 64669) | Switchgrass rhizosphere microbial communities from Kellogg Biological Station, Michigan, USA - KBS S2-3H metaG | ecosystem: Host-associated > Plants > Roots > Rhizosphere ...
GCAAAGCCTCCAGTCGCGTCAGCAGCTCCTGGTACAATACCGTGCGTTGTCTGGGTTCGATGCGCTGGACAAAATCGATGTCAAATTGAACGACGTTCTCGCGGTTGAAGCCCATGTCCATGCTTTTTAGATTGCGCAGTGTGCGGAGGAAGAGCCCCGCGCCGACGAGCAACACCAACGAGAGCGCCACCTGCGTGACGACCAACGCCTGGCTCAGCCGCTGGCGCGAAGCGTTGCCCGCGACCGTGCCCGCCGAGCCTTTGAGCGCTGAGACAAGATCAATGCGGCTGCTGCGGAGCGCGGGCGCCAGGCCGAAGAGAAGGCCGGTCAAGAGCGCCGCGCCACTGGTGAACAGTAGCACGCGAAGATCGGGTGTGATGCTGAAGGACTCGGGGTGGCCCTTCAGTTGCATAAAAGCCAGCAGCACATGCGTCCCACCCTGCGCGAAACACAGCCCGAGAAGTCCACCGAGTGCTGAGAGGAGGACGCTTTCCGTCAGCAACTGCCGCACCAGCCGCAGACGTCCCGCGCCCAACGCGCTGCGGACCGAGAATTCACGCACGCGGGCGGCCGCTCGCGCGACCAGCAGGCTCGCCACATTGGCGCAGGCGATCAACAGCACCAGCGCCACCACGGTCATCAGGATCAGAAGCGGCCGGCGAAACTGCTGGCGCAGATTGGTCCATCCAGCGTGACCCGGCAATAGTTCGAGTTTTTGGGCGAAGTAGGATCGCCGCGCGTCCGCCGACCATTTCGCTGCGCGTGAGGCGGCGAATTCATCGCGATAACGCTGGTAGATCACGGCAAGTTCTGTCTCCGCTTGCCGCCGTTCGACTCCGACGGATAACCGACCCACCAGCCGCAGCCAACTGGTTCCCTCCTTCATCCGCCAACCCTGTGGATCCCGATCGATTTGCGGCGCCATTTGCAACGGCCACCATAAGTCCGGATTGTCGCCCGGTTGAAATCCGAAGAACCCAGGGGGCGTAACGCCGACGACAATGAAGGGAATGCCTTTGAAGTTCAGGACCTTTCCGATGACTGCCGGATCGGCAGCAAAGCGCCGTTCCCAAAAGTCGTGGCCGATGACGACGACTGCTTGTGCATCGGCGGCCTGATCGTCGGTGGGAGTGAGCGTTCGCCCGATGATGGCCGGCACGCCGAGCACTGAAAAGAAATTGCCCGACACGGCCTGTCCATGAACAAACTCGATTTCTGCGTTGCCGGCGCCTGGGACGATCAACTGGTCCCGTTCCCCGACACCGCCGGCCGCAAACAGCCCGGACAAACTGTGCCCGTCATCGCGCAACATTTTGTAGAACGGATAGGAGAAACTGTTCGCCTCGGAGACCTCAGACCTCGCAACCACTTGAACCAACTCCTCGGGATTGCTCACCGGCAGCGAGCGCAGCAACAGCGCGTTGATCACGGTGAAGATTGCGGTGTTGGCCCCGATGCCGAGCGCGAGCGTAAGCACGGCTACGGCAGTGAACCCGGGGTTCTTCAGCAGCTGGCGGAAGGCGAAGCGAAGATCGTTCACATTTGCGATTCAGGATTTACGATTTACGATTGGCGAGAGGGCAAAACGCCAAAAACCAAACACCAAGCTCCAGAGAAAATTCAAGATCCAAATCCCAAACATCGAATCAGCAGCGCTCGCCGGAGTTTGGAGTTTGAGTTTTGGAGGTTCTCTGGTGTTTGGAGCTTGGTGTTTGGTGTTTTCATGCGCACCGAAGCGCCTCCATCGGATGAACCTTGGCCGCGCGCATTGCCGGAATCAGAACCGCGATGAAGCTGATGGTTCCGAGAAAAGTAACGGTGGCCAGGAACACCAAAGCCGGCTCGTTCACCTTGGGATATCCGGCAATGGTACGGGTCAACAGTTGGTTGAGTGCAAAAGCCAGTAGCACTCCCACCGCGAGGCCGGCAGCAATTTGCAAGACAGCCTGCTTCAAGAGTGACGTGACAATCCGGCCCTGATTGGCCCCGAGCGCCAGGCGCACTCCGATCTCCCGGGTCCGTTGGTTGACTGAAAGGCTGACGAGTCCAAAGATGCCGAGGGTGGCCAGAAAGAGGGAGCCCCCGCCGCAGATTCCCAAAAGCAAGCTGGCGAGGTAATAGCCAATTGTCTGGTGAGTAATCAGCGATTGTATCGTGGCGACGCGGTAAATCGCGAGGTCCGGCTGCAGCCGGGCGACCTCCGCGCGCAAGGTTTTTGTCCAATCCTCCGCGCGGCCGTTACCGCGGAGCATGATAACCATGGAATTGACCGGCCGCTGGGTAATCGGCACGAAGTAGACCGGCTTGGGATTATCCGTCAGCGGCTCGTAGGCCAGCTCCGGCACGCAGCCGATGATTGTCAGCCACCCGTTTGTTCCTTCTCGAAAGCGGCGACCCAACGGATTGCCCGGTGGCAAAATCATCCTGGCGAAAGTCGAGTTCACAATCGCCACCGGCAGCGAGCCGGCCACGTCGTCGCCGCTGAAACTGCGACCTTGAAGCAATGGAAGGTCGAGCGACTGAAAGTAGCCGGCGGAGACAACGTCGCTGTCGGCATACGGATGGTCCTCGGGCCGAGGGTAATCCTTTCCTTCGACTTCCAACTGCTTCCGGCCGCGCCCCGAAGTCGGATCACTGGTTGACAAAGCAAAGCTCTGGACACCGGACAAGCCCGCAAGATTACGCTCGAGTTGATCGAAGAACAGGCGGGCATTGGCCGACGGCGGCAGGTCAACTCGCGCCGTCAGAACGGCCGCCGGATCGAATGGCAAATGGACTTGCTTCAAGCGCTGACTGAAACTCAGCAGAACCAACGACTGGGTCAGGACGACGACCGAGAATCCAATCTGCACCATCACGAGAAGCCGCTGGAGCTTGCCCTTGTTCGTTCCGGGTGTGCCTCCCGTGCCGGCCTTGATCAGTTCGTTGACGTCGCGATTCGTCGCTTGGAGCGCCGGCCACAGCCCGGCCAGCAGGTTGGTGAGAAGGATCAGACCGATGAGGGAAAGCAAAAGGCGGCCGTCGATCCGGATGTGCATCCAAAATGGAATTTGTGAGAACTGCGATTCGTTCGCCGCGAACCAGCCGTCAAACCACTTGCTCAACCACGCGATGATCATCAAGCCGCCCACCGCACCGCCCAGGGCGAGGATCAGGCTTTCAATCAGCATCTGCGAAATCAAGCGCGCCCGCGTGGCGCCGAGGGCGCCGCGGACGGCCAGTTCGGTGCCCCGCTTGGAGGCGTTGGCCAGGCTCAGTCCCGCCACATTGGCGCAGGCAATGAACAGAACCAGCAACGTCACAATCAGCATGGCAACCACGCCGGGCGCCGGCCCGTGAGGTCCTTTCATCTCAGAGAGGTAACGAGTGAAAGCGCCGACCAGGATCGGAGGGTTCAGACTCGTTTCCCCACGGCCGGTTTCCGACAGGCGCGCGGCGATGAGGTTCAGCTCCGTGCGCGCGTCCGCGATCGTCACCGAAGTTTTCAGGCGGCCGAAACCAAACCCCCAGCCCGGAGCCGTCCCCGGCTCTGCCGGAACCCATAGTTCGTCATCGATCGGGAATTTAAATCCTTCAGGCATGATCCCGACGACGGTTCGCGGTTGCCCGTCCAGCCGGATGATCGAGCCAATCGCTGCGGGACTGCCGTGGAATTCCCGTTGCCAAAGATCGTATCCGATCAGCGCAACCGGATCGGCCCCTGTTTTGTCTTCGCCCGCCAGAAAACCCCGCCCGAACAACGGCGTCGCGCGGACCACGTCCAAAAAGTTCGCGCCGATGAAGCAGACGCGGCGACGCGAGGGGGCATCCACGGCTTTGAAATTCGCGGAGCCGGAGCTGAAGGCGGAGAGGCCATCGAAAGTCGATTGCTGCTCATGGAACGCGCGATAGGCTGGTTCAGGGATGGTTACGTAAACCAGGCGATCCGCATCGGGGAAAGGAAGCTTTCCAAAAAAAACGCAGTTGATGGCGCATAGCGAGAACGTGACCAGCCCGATGCCGAGCGTCAGCGCGGCCACAGCCGAAAGAAAGGAGCCTGGCATCTTCATCCAGAGTCGAACACCAAACCGGAAATCCTGGACGAAGTTATCCAACCGGTGGAACTGAAGTTTTATCCGTGAGCTCACGACACGCCTTCTCCATTGGTGTTCATTGCGATCCTTCCGATTGATCCACCGTTACATCACTTCATCAGATCATTTTCGTTTCCAACGCGTTGATTTCCCTTTTCATCTGCCGAGCAATGCGATGTTTGGACAGATCGACTGCCGCCGTGCTCACGTCGAAAGCGCGGGCGCTGACGGAATAGCAACCACGACTTAGATGCCCACAAGAGGTTTCTTCTCTCAAGCCAATGTTCTCCCGCCTAGCACACATCAATCGAAAAGAAAAAGTACGAGACCTATCGCACGAGTTCCTTGAGCGGTAGAGTCATTGCTGACGCCGCACCACGCCAAACCTACTTCGGAAGAGGTTGTGCCCCCCCTTCATCACCCTTGAATCTCCTCGTTCACAGCTCGGTGCATACTGACAGCTGGGGAATGTGGGGTCTTCACCCCATAGTCAGGCTGGCACTAAGGGCTATTCTCACCTCGAACACGGATCGGGAAAATCATGCACGACCTCGCAGCATCACCGGCATCAAGAATTCTGTCCGGTTTCGAATTTTGGCGGGTTTGATCAGAGCAGATCAAGAGTATGGATTACGCGTCCGGCATGGCCGGTTCTGCACCGTTCATGATCGCGATGACCCTGGAAAAATAAAGGAGGCGGTATGAATTCAGTTCAAAATCGATCGAGCGAAAAACCTGGGTTCACTTTGCTGGAGCTATTGGTGGTGATCGCGATCATCGCGATCCTCGCCGCTTTGTTGCTTCCGGTGCTTTCGGGCGCAATACGCAAGGCGCGCCAGACCCAATGCCTGAGTAACGTCAGGCAGCTCTCGATGGCCAGCTTTATGTATGCGAATGATAACGCAAGGCACGCAGGCTATAGCCACCCCGCTTACCCGGGAGGAAACTGGATGGGAACACTGATGCAGTATGCCAAAGAAAAAAACCTCAGACTCTGTCCTTCGGCACCGCTCGAAAATCCGCCACCGGACGGCGGTAACCGGTTGGGGACGGCCGATCGTGCGTGGGTTCGGTGGACGTCGGATGCGCGAACCATGTTTTACGGGAGTTACGGTTACAATGGTTACTTGTATTCTGACATGCAATTCCCCGACCCGAACGATCCACGGCAGAAGGGGGTTTTCACCAGGGAGGACGCCATTCAAAAACCGTCGCAAACGCCCGTCTTTTTTGATGCCAACTGGGTCGATATGTGGCCCCGGGAGATAGACGGGCCCTGGCACAATCTTTACACGGGATCGCCCTTCGGGGCGAGAAACGACAATAACATGGGGCGTTGCACCATTCCGCGGCATGGGGGAGCCAATCCCTCCAGAGCGCCGCGCAATCTTACCAAAGGCCAAAAATTGCCGGGCGCCATCGACATCGGAATGGCTGATGGCCATTCGGAGACGGTGAAGCTCGAGAGCATTTGGAACTGTTACTGGCACCTGGATTGGGAACCACCGACTCCACGGCCGGAAATGGATTAAAGGGTTATGAAACCATTCAATGTTCGTTCCGCTAAAAAGGCATCTCTGTTGAGATTGGGTCTGTTGGGCGCCGCCCTGGCAATCACCGCGACGTGTTCGCAAGCGTTTTCGCTGATCGGCCCCTACGCCTCGTGGATGGATGAGTCAAAGAGTTTCCGGCAGCCGGGTCGAGACATCGGCGGACCGATGAACATCGGCGAAGGTTATCGCTGGAATGTCCCGGTGCTGACCTACGGCTTTGACGCTTCGTTTCTCGAGTATTTTGGGTCGAATGGCGTGGCCGCGGTGGAACGCGCGATCGAGGTGCTGAACACGCTTCCGCCCGCCTCACAACTCGATCCGGCCAGCTATCCCACGCAAGTGGTCCGGGTGAATTTCCAAGCCGCCAGTCAGGGTTTGATTGATCTCAAGTCGGTAACCCTGTTTCTACTCTTGGAACAACAGGGGTTGGCGGAACCGCAACGCTTCACGTTCTGCTTGCGTAACTCGGTTCAATCAACCAACGGTTTTCAAGACACCGTCATCCAGCGCAATTTCGATCCCATAACGCTCCAACCGTCCAGCAACCACAATGACACAGCCTTTGTTTATTCTGTTTGGCACAGCGAGGACTCGAGTCGCGCGGACGCGATTGAATCCGCGGCCGACCCGAGTCAGCCGGTCAACTCAGCCGTTGCCAATGGGATTTCCGCTCCCGGACAGTTTTTTGTCGGTCTATCGCGAGACGACGTCGGGGGCCTGCGGTATGTCCTCAGCACAAACGCGATCAAACACGAGTCCCTCCTGCCGGGAGTGCGTGGCGAAGGGACCAATGCCTCTTCCTGGGTTAACGGGGCGGCGCGACCAGGAGTGGACAAGATCACGTTCGTACGCCAGCCGTTGGACGCGACGCTCGCCCAATTTCTGCCGATGACCAATCAATTTACCGACAATTACATCACGAACGGCGCGGCGCAACAGCAGCAGGTCGAGCGCGTGGTTTCGGAGCCGGACTTTCTTTTCACCGCTGCGGACTTGCAAACAGGGCAACCAACCGTGGTGCGCTTCGGGAGAACCGGCACGTCCAACTGGGTCAACAACGCGGTGCTTAACGGAAGGCCAGCCGCAGCCGGGCCGGGAACCATTCAACCTCCTGTGACTATCACGTTCAACAAGTTGGGCACCGCTTGGGCGACCGTCGGCCCGGAGACGGACGATCATCCTGACGATCAAACCGTCCGCTGGGGCACGTTCGACGGCACCTCCAATGCGCCCATCACATATCCCGACCCGCCCGCCGGGACCGTGCGCTCGACCGCGCGATTGTGGGTGGTGTTCGGCAGTCCGACCAACCCGTCTTCGCACAGCTTTGAATGGCCGATCTCAGGCACTGCGAAGGCTCCGTTCGTCCTCCAGACCTCGACGGATCTCATTACCTGGAAATCACTGACGACCAACTCGAATGACGGGAGCGTTTTTACCTATTTTCAGCGGTTCCCCATGCGTCAACAGGAGTTCTACAGAATTGTGTCGGATTGAACAGGACTAACGAAGGTGAGTATCAGGAAAGGATACGCAGTTCTGGCTCTCTTGGCTGCGGCGATAGTGGCCGTAATGTCGCTCTGGCTCCGTGAAGGGAATAAACCGGGCGCAAACCAGCGCGTTTACCAGGGGAAGACACTCGAAGCCTGGTTCAACCAACTGCAAGGTCCCCAGGACGACGCCGTCGTCGCGACCTTCCGGGAGATCGGCACCGACGCGGTAGTTTTCCTGGGCGCTCAGTCCAGAAGACACGATTCCGCCCTTAAACGGGGATACATTGTCCTCTGGCCAAAGCTTCCGGCGTTTCTCAAATCGAATCTGAAGCAACCCTCAAGCGCGGTTCCGATCCGCGTGAAGGCGTTGGGCGCTCTCCGAGGGATGAGACCGGGATTCACGAAATTGGAACCTGGCATGACAATCCTGATCAAAGCACTGAATGATCCCTCCGAGGAAGTGCGGTCGATTGCTGAAGGGGCTCTTGGCGACATCGGACCGGAAGCCACAGCCGCGGTTCAAGCCCTCATCAGATCTGTTGAACGAGGAGGCTTCTCCATCAACGGAATTTGGGCACTGGGCAGAATCGGGCCGCAGGCCAAAGCCGCCGGTCCGTTGTTGAAAGCCATCGTTCGACGGACAACCGGCAGGCAGCTCGTCTACGCCGCCGAGGCGCTTTGGCGGTTTGAGCCAAGCAATACGGTGTCGATTCCGGCGCTCATCAAAGGTCTCGGAGATTCTGACCGACAAGCACGGGCAGAAGCAGCCGAGGCTCTGCGCCAGATCGGAGAGCCAGCCAAATGCGCTGTGCCCGTTTTGACTGAAGCACTACGGGATTCAGAGCGGTGGGTGCGCCTGAACGCAGCCCGGGCACTGGTCGAGATCGGTACGGAGGGCAATGACGCAGTCGAAACACTTTCAGAGATGCTGAACGCTCCCAGTTTATCGGGATGGGATGGAGTCTTGGCAGCGGAGGCCCTGCTGAAAAGGAATCCTGATTCGGCCGAGGCGATCGCTGTCTTGCGGCACGCGGCGCAAGGGGAACGCGTACCGATGGGGAACCGTTCCCGGTGGGATTCTACGACCGGTCCGTTGCGGCTCCGAGCGGCCGCAATTCTTGGGCAAACCGGTCGCGAAATCGAGTTGGTGGTCTCCGTTCTCTGCGAGGCCGTCATTTATGGTGACTTAACCATGAAGGAGATGGCTATCCCGACCCTCGCCCAGCAAGGATCGAAGGCCAAAGCTGCCATCCCAAGGTTGGACGTTGCAACCCGAAGCAATGACCGTGAAGTGCGAAGGGCGGCGAAAGACGCTTTAAGTCGAATTGCGGCAGACGAAGCTTCGACGGCCAAGCAATAAGAGCAGGCGAACCGCGAAAGGCCAGTCCTCCACTATTGACACTTTTATCCCTTCGGAAACGCGATGCTACTCTGGAAGAAGTGTCGGAAGTGAGGGGGATTGCGGCTGGTGGGTGTGTCGAGATGCGCCCGAAGTCAGGAACCCCTTCATTCATTGGTCCTGGAGCTAATCCTTCCACGGATTGGTCAGCAATCCACGTATTAACTCGGGGACGACACTTTTACCTGCCGCAAACAGGAACTCTTCGGCGGACACTTCGCCATTGTCCAAATCGTGAAAACTCAGCCGCGCTATCCAGTAGCTCGACGGATGGCCTTTCCAGGAAATTGCGGGCTTCTGGTGAGATTGATTAATCCAAACTCCGAACGAAAAAACCACGAGAACGGAGAATGAAAAGACCAACCGGCGTTTACCTTTATTCACGGGCAGGGCCACGATTTCCAACGCTATCAGCTTCCCTTGGTCTTCAGAAATGGGGTGAAGACCTGACGCCATTCACACCAGCCGGTCGGGATTGGCCAACGGGAGCGGCTTGAGCAAGACCCCGTTGGGTGTTTTCATTCGTCATTCATGCCTCAGCGCCTCCATCGGATCGACTCGCGCCGCGCGCCGGGCAGGCAGCCAGCAGGGCAGCCATGCAACGAAGATTAACAAGAGCGCGCTCACGACGAATGTCTCCGGATCAGTCGCACTGACTTCAAACAGCAGACTCGACATCAAACGGGTCAAGGCGAACGCGCCGGCCAAACCAAGCGCCACCCCGACCAACATCGGCCCCATCCCTTGTTTGAGCGTCAGGCTGATGACATCGCGCGACTGCGCGCCCAACGCCATCCGAACGCCTATTTCGCGAGTCCGTTGCGCCACCAGATACGAAAGCACGCCGTAAATCCCAATGACCGCCAGAGCCAGCGCTGTCGCGGCAAAGCCGCCCGCCAGCCAGAAGGTAAAACGCCGCCCCGCGACCGCCCTCGCCGCAATCATCTCCAGGGTCTTCACGTCGGCGAGCGGTACGTCCTTGTCGAGCTTGTGAACTTCGTCGCGAACAGCGACGAGCATTCCTGCTGGTTCAGCGGTCGTCCGCACGGCCAGCGTGACTTGGCGGATAGGAATTTGGGCCAGCGACCAATAGAAAGCAGGCACCGCGGCGGATGAGTCGGGATGGTCTTTCACATCCCCAACGACACCGACCACCGTCCGCCAGTCTTGCTCCTTCGGCTCGGAGGTGAAGGTGATCCGTTTGCCAACGGCATTTTCACCTGGCCAATAGCGTTCGGCCAAACTGCGGTTGATCAGCACCACGGGCTGCCTCTCCAGGCTATCATCCGAATTGAAAAATCGTCCGGCGATCAGCGGCACACCCACGGTGCGGAAATAATCGGAAGAAACAAAATGATACCGGCCGCCCGGACCATTGTTCGGTGGAAAGGTTTTGCCCTCAATTGAAAACGAGTTGTTTTCATCATACCCTGTCCACGGCAGATCCGAGGTGAGCCCCACCGACTCGACGCCTGGGCGAGCGGCGAGTCGTTCGAGCAGTTGTCGGTGGAAGCGGACGCTGTTGGTTCGGTTGCTGTAGCTTGCATACGGCAACGAAACGACGGCCGTCAAAACCCGCTCCGGGTTGAAGCCGGCGGCTGTTAGTTGCAACCGCCAGAAACTGCGCACCAACAGACCCGTGCCCACGAGCAGCAACAGCGCAAGCGCGACTTCGGCTGCCACCAGCGTGTCGCGCAGTCGCCGCTGCCGTCCACCTATGCCGGTACGCCCTCCTTCCTTCAAAAGGCCGTTGAGGTTGGCCTTCCCGCCCTGCAACGCGGGGGCCAGCCCGAACAGGAGGCCGGTCAGCAGCGTCAACGCGAGGGTGAAGCACAGGACGTGCTCATCCAGATGGACCCCTTGCAAACGCGGCAGCTGTTCCGAGCCCAGCTTGGCGAGCGCGATCATCCCGCATTGCGCCAGTAGAATCCCGGCGGCACTGCTGACCGCGGCCATCAGCAGGCTTTCGGTCAGCAATTGCCGCGCGACGCGCCAGCGTCCGGCTCCCAGCGCCGCTCGCACGGCCATTTCCCGTTCGCGCGCCGCCGACCGGGCCAGCAACAGGTTGGCGACGTTCACGCAGGCGATGAGCAACACAAAAAACACCGCGCCCTGCAAGACCAGCAGCGTTGTCCGGGCCCGCCCCACGATCTCTTCGTGCAGCGCTTGGATTGCGATGCGAAAGCCTCCGTTCGTGTCGGGAAACTGACGCGCCAGCCGGTCGGCGATCACACTAAGATCAGCCGAGGTTTGTTCCAGCAGGACGCCCGGCTTCACTCGCCCAACCGCGTTCAAGTAGTGCGAGCCTCGGCTGTCTTGCGGCCGCAGCGTGACCGGCCACCAGAAATCCACGGTTTCTCCGTGCGGCATGGAACGGTAATCGCCACCCACATGCGGCACGCCGGGCGGCATCACGCCCACCACAGTGAACGCCTCGCCGGTCAGCACGATTGGCTTTCCAATTACTCCCGGGTCGCTTTGGAATCTCCGTTGCCACAGCCCGTTGCTGAGAATCACGACGTGGTGGTTGCCGGGCGCTTCGTCCTCGCGGCGAAACTCCCGCCCGAGCATCGGCCGCACCCCCAGCACATCGAAAAAGCCTGATGAGATCCGCAGCGCGGAAAGGAGTTCCGGCTTGTCGTCTTTGGACAATTCCAGATCCTGCCGCGTATAAAGCGCCAGACCGGCGAGCGTGGTGTTTTGTTCCCGGTAATCCTGAAAATCTCCGGCGGACATCGGGAATTTGGGCGCGCCCGCGCTGCTTTCAAACACACGGATCAACTGCTCCGGTTCGCGGTAAGGCAGCGGTTTGAGCAACACTCCGTACACCACAGAGAAGATCGCCGTGTTCGCTCCGATGCCCAGTGCGAGCGTAAGCACAGCCACGACGGTGAAGCCCGGGTTCTTCAGCAGTTGGCGGAAGGCGAATCTAAGGTCGCTCATGTTCTGTTGTCAGTGGTCAGTCGAAACACGAAAACCCAAACACCAAACTCCAAATAAATCCAAAACCCCAAATCCCAAAAAAGGTGTCGGTTCTTAGTATTGACAAGTGGTGCGGCCTGGGAGTCATTCGGAACGCAACGCTTCGATGGGATCGACCTTGCTGGCGCGGCGGGCGGGCAGCCAGGCGGCGAGGAGGGCGACCGCCACCAAGGCCGCGATCACCACCCCGAGCGTGGCCGGGTCATTCGGCGGCACGCCATAGAGATGGCCCTGGATGAGCCGCGCGACTGCGAATGCAGCGGGCAGACCCGCGCCAATCCCAACGGCGGCTAGAATGAGCGCTTCATGCACGATGGCTCGCGCGACGTCAACGGGTCGCGCGCCGATTGCCATCCGGATCCCGATTTCGTTCCTGCGACGCGCAACGTTGAAGGCCATCAGTCCATATAGGCCGATGCACGAAAGGAGCAGCGCAAACAGGGCGAGCGCGCCGCATAACGCGGCGAAGAGACGCTCTTTGCTGAGGCTTGCATCGAGCAACTGATCCTGAGTCGTGACGCGCGCGACCGGAACGGCGGGATCAATTCCCGCGACCGCCTTGCGGACCGCGGTGGCAAGGGTCAGGGGCGGCAGGGCGGTGCGCACCGCGTAAAAAGTCCCGTAGCGAAGCGGGAATTGCCGGAAGGAAATGTAAGCGGTCGGCGGCACGGGTTCCTTGATATTTTGGTATTTGGCGTCGCGGCAAACGCCAACAATCCGCCAGTCGGCGCGCCAGGTGTTGATCGACCGGCCGAGCGGGTCTTCGTTATGGAAATATTTTCGCGCAAATGTTTCGTTGATCACGATGACTTTGGATGCACCGTCGGCATCGGCGGCGCTCAAACCGCGGCCGCGAAGCATTGGTATGCCCATCGTCGAGAAAAACGTCTCGCCCACCACCAGCCGGTAAGTGCTCAGATTGTCCGAGGCGCTTCCGGCGCGGTCGGAGAAGCTGAAGCCTCCCGAGGAACTCTTGTTGTCGAGCAGGGGGAATACAGTGGGGGTGGCGCCACGCACGCCGGGGAGCGCGGTCAGGGAGGTTTGCACCTGATCATAGAACGCAGCGAGCTGAGCGTCCTTGTAACCCGCGAAGCCAGGGTTGACTTGAAAAACCAACAGCCGTTCGGTGTCGAACCCGGCGTCGATCTGTTTAAGGTTGTCGAGCGTACGGAGGTAAAGGCCGGCCGCCGACAGCAACAACACGGAGAGCGCGATCTGCGCGACAACCAGAACCCGGCCTGCCTGCAGCCGCGGAACCCCGAGCGCAGCGCGCGCCTTGAGTCCGGCGAGCGGGTCCGCGCGACCGGCCCGCAGCGCCGGCAACAAACCGGACAGCAGAGCGGTCAGCAGCGCGGCGGCCACGGTGAAACTCAACACCGTGACATCAAGTGAAAAATCGTATTGGAGACCATCCAAGGAACCGGCCAGGAGCCGGGAGATCGCGGTCCTGCCCCAGATGGCCACCAGGACACCCAGCCCGCCCCCGAGCACGCCGAGCAGCATTGTCTCAGCCAGAGATTGGCGGATCAGCCGCCATCGGCCGGCGCCGAGCGCGGCGCGCAAGGCCAGCTCGTGGTGCCGGGCCGCGCCACGGGCGAGCGACAGACCCGCGAGGTTGGCGCACGCCACCAACATGACCAGGCCGACCGCGCCCAGCATCAACAGCAGGGGCTTGCCGTAAGTGTTCCGATCGAAAGCCAGGCCGCCTTGACCGGGTTGCACCAGGATCCCGGGATTCTTCATCTGCTCCGCTGCTTCGCGGGAGAAAACGACATCCAGGGCGGCTTTGAGCCGGTGGTCACTGCCGCCGGGCCGGAGCCGGGCCATGAGCCGCACCCACCAATGATCGGACGAGGACACAGGCCTTTCCAGAAACTGCGATTCGGGTGTCAGGAGCACGTAGAATCCGCGCGGATTCCCGGGATGCACACCGGAAAACCCGCGCGGAAGCACGCCGACAATCGCCAGGGCCGATCCATTCAGCGTGACGGTCTGACCAACGACCTCGGGATCCTGACCGAAATGCTTTTCCCACCAATCAAACGTGATGACGGCCTGCTGCGCGGCGTTCGGATCGTTGGCCCCCGGGGCGAACAGTCGTCCAATGAAAGGCCGCAAACCGAGAGCGGAGAAAAAGTTGTCCGAAACGACCATTCCATTCGCGGCGAACGCCTCGTGTCGGGCGCGAGCAATCACGTCATCGAGCGGGGCAAACGCGAAAATGTCCGCGATCTCGGCGCCCTTTTCGCGCAAGTTGAGGTAGACGGTCGGAGACACACATTCTGCAGTGCTCCGATTACCCTCGACGTTGAAGTAGCCGCTGATGGACCGCATCCGGGCGTCTGTGCCAGTCCACTGCAGCACGCGCAGTTCATGAGGATTTGGCACAGGCAGCGAACGAAGCAGGATGGCGTTGACGAGGGAAAAGATGGCCGTGCCTGCCCCAATGCCGAGCGCGAGCGAGATCACGGCCACGGTGGTGAAGCCGGGATTTTTGAGCAACTGGCGGAGGGCGAATTTGAGGTCGTTCATAACATTGCAGTTGCCGACGTGAGGAGGCTCTGGACAATGACGAAATCCGAATGACGAATGTCGAAGCAATCACGAAGCTCGAATGACCGAATGGCCCCTTGCCTATGCGCGGAGCTTTCTTCGTGCTTTGGATTTCGGGCTTCTTTCGTCATTTGGAATTCGTCATTTGTCATTCGCACCGGAGCGCCTCCATCGGATGGACCCTGGCCGCGCGGCGGGCGGGCAGCCAGCAAGCCAGCACCGCCACGGCCCCCAGCAACAGTGTGATCGCGACGAAAGTGACCGGGTCCGTGGGCGTGATCTCGTAAAGGAGATTGCGCATGACGCGCACGACGGCCAGCGCGCCGAGCATTCCTGCCGCGATGCCCGCGACAGCGAGCATCAGCCCTTCACTCAGCACGAGTCGCATCACGTTGCCGCGTTGCGCGCCGAGGGCCATGCGGATGCCGATTTCGCGCCTTCGCCTCGAAACGGCATAGGCGAGCACGCCGTAGAGTCCCACGAGAGTCAGCAGGAGCGCGAGTGTTGCGAAGACGCCCAGGACGATCAAGGTGAACCGACGCTGGGCCGTTGCTTCAAACAGGACTTGCTTCATCGGCTTGAGGTTATGCAACGGCTGATCCCTGTCGAGGGACCAAACCGCCTGCCGCAACGCGTTGCCGATATCCGGCGTTCCGGGGCGTGTGCGGATGGCCACGCTGATGGCCGTGCCAAAAAACTCCGACTCCTGCGCGACGGGAACTAACACCTCCTCTTGCGGACGGGCTTCGAGCGACTCATTGCGCGAGTCGCGGGCGAGGCCAACGATCTCTATCCATTGCGGCGGTTCGGCGAAACCGATCTCGATGCGGCGCCCCAACGGGTCTTCGCCGGGAAAGAATTTGCGCGCAAACGCCTCGTTGACCACTCCCAC
>Ga0070689_100001494_pt1 | contig 14910 bp, 36 predicted proteins | sample KBSS23HmetaG_FD_64669 | JGI IMG/M metagenome (GOLD analysis project Ga0070689, IMG submission 64669) | Switchgrass rhizosphere microbial communities from Kellogg Biological Station, Michigan, USA - KBS S2-3H metaG | ecosystem: Host-associated > Plants > Roots > Rhizosphere ...
GTGCCGCCTGTGCTATCTCATCCATGGAATAAGCAGCGCGCAGCGCAGCGGCATGGTTGGGGGCGATGCGTTCAAATAGGGGGGCGACGATGTGATGCGTGACCGCGCGCACGATGTGCTCTGCGCGACGCTGTTCGGCATCAGGATCGCGGCTATCAAGTAGCTGCCATACTAGCGGCCACAGGTTATCGCGATGCTGCTGGGATGGAGCGGTGTCGTTCAACTGGATACCCATCTTGCATAGCACTGGCGACGCACACTCGGGGTGGTCGGATAGATTGTCCGCACCTGAGAACCAATGCACGGCCTGCATGAGACAAAGACCATTTTGGGGATCTCCGTTGCCTGCGCCGCGGCGAAGCTTGATGGGTTCGATGTTCATCTTGTATGGGCCTTTATTATTGTGTCTCGTTTAGGGCTTCGCTGGCTATGTTTTGGGCCTTGCAGCCCCAGTCAAATTCATAGTACGGTTTCAACTTGGCTATTTGCCTGAGCGCCGCCCGCAGCCGCTCGTTCTCGGCCTTCTCATCCCGCCATCGGCCCTCCCAATAGCGCTGGTTGCCAGTATCATTGCAGAGCGGGCAGGTCACGATACGGGCCTATTTAACCAATTTGAGTTTGGGTCCAGCCATGACCTCATAGCCCAGTACGTCGTAGCGACTACATGGGCGAGTGCGAAACTCGCAGAACACGACTCCATCGCGGATTTTCTGCGATATTGGCACAATGAATCTAAAGCCTATTTCCTCGTCAATCTCACGCTCCAGTATGCCGCGCTCGATCTCATAGCGAAGCTCGTGGAGCAGACGCTCGATCCGCTCTTTGCGATAGTCGCTCAAGGTACGGGCCTTTATCCTTGCATCCGCTCTAAGGCTTTACGGGCTCGATCCCCACAATCCTCTAAGATTGGTGAAGGAGGTGCACCGCCTTGATTGGGGGCATAATTTTGCATCAGAGCATAGAACGACAGTGCCGCCCGCAGCCGGGAGTTCTCGGCCTCTAGCCGATCAATGATCTGAATACATTCGTCGGGCAAGCCGTAAGAAAGCATAGCGGCCTCTATTGCGAATCTGAGTCTGGCATCGCCAGGGTTTTCCACATTTCCACTTCCTTACGGAGCTGCCTGACTTCTTCTTGCAACTGCTCGTTCTCGACGCGCAATCGCTCAGTCTGACGAAAGAGAGCGGTCTGTTTTTCGATGTACTCGCTCAAGGTACGGGCCTTTATTCGCGTGCCTGATAGGGAGTGCATTTTCCGTCATGGATGTAGGCGGCATACACGCCGTCGTAGCCCCTCGATAGTCTGGCAGCCAGATCGTGACACGCCACCTCGGAGGCGATGCCGGGAATTGCCGTAAGACTTCCGTACAAAAAGAAAGTCAAAACCCACACGGTCATAGTAGTGGCCTTTATTTTAGCGCATCGCGGGCGCGGGAGCCTGCCGACATCTTGACTGCGACTTTTCGCACGTCTCGGTACTCGCGGCGGGCGGCGCTATACGACGTGAACAGCATCGGCGATTTTCTCTTGCCCTCACCCCAGCCTCCAAAGCCGTCGTCAATTTCGCGCACGTCTAAGCGATTGTCACTAAATCCGGCCCAAAATTCCTTCACCTGCCGTAACTTAGCGGAGCTAGGAACCTGTCGGGCGGACACCGTAGCCACCGCACGCGGCAACCCCAGGGCCGGTAGTCCCTCCATGTGTTTCGTGTTGCCCACGCCTACCTCCGCTAAATTACGGGCCTCTAATACGTTTCCGAGCAGATGACGATTCCTGGCGCGCCCTCCGGAACGGTTATGTTGTTCCCGGTTATGCTGCAATTCCGCACGTTGTAGAGCGCGATCCCCGCTGAGAACGTTTCATCCTCGATGAGGCTGCCGCCGCCGTGCAAGTGGGTGACGCGACGACCGGGATCGAATAACTGACTAGCTGCGAGCGGTGCCATAACGCCTAAGCTCCCCATGCCGCCGAAACTAAAAAGTGCGCGTCGTGTTAGCATAGCACCGGCCTTTATCCTTGCGTGACGCGGAAGCTAATTCCGCGCTCATCGACTTGATACGAAACTAGACGTTCCTCGGGCCGCAGTTCGCCCGCTTGGCGCAGCACCTCTTGCAGACGACGCCATGAACAGAACCCAACGATTCCTCCGCCCGCCTGATGCGCATCAAGTTCTTTGCCGTACGGGTCGAAATGGTGCGCCTGCATAATCGGCCTAATGTGACTTGCTGCGCACCGCCTCGATTTCATCGGCGCATTGATGGGCAGGGAGGAAGCGTTGCACGCGCTCGATCTTGGCTTCCTCGATAGGGGAAAGCCGGTCGCCAGCGCCGCGGCGTATTAGCTCAATGAGTACCTGATCGCGGTACGGAGCGCGGTGAATGCCCTTCACGGTTTGCGTATATAGACCCATTTTAGCGGCCTACTTTGACTGCGCGGCGAGCGCCGCTTTCCAGCCTGCGCAAAAGAACGTGTAAGCGTCCACCGGGTACGGGTGAGCGCCCCACTTCTTTTTGCGCCATTCCTCGAATGCCTTGTCCATGTCAGATTGTGTGGCATCCAGCCACTTTTGCGAGGAACGTATCCAGTCAAGCCGCCCCTCTGCCGAGGGGTATGAGGGCATGAACAGCGATGCGGACAGGATCAGAGTTCGCGCCTCGGCCTCGCGCGCCCGCAGCCGCTCGTTCTCGGCCTCCAGGTACGCAATGCGCGCCCGCAGCCGCTCGTTCTCGGCCTCCAGGTACGCAATGCGCTCATACTCTTTGTCGAATGACATAGCGGCCTCTGTGTTCCTGTCGATTTTCACTCTACACCCCTTGACGCAGAGAGTCAACTAGATTATACGACTTATTGTCAAAATAAATGAGTCAGGAATCCTGACCTTATGGGATACTTGGTCGGTTATGCCCGTGTCTCGACAGAGGACCAATCGCTTGACCTCCAGCTTGACGCATTGCGGAAGGCTGGCGTCCTTGAGGACAATATTCATATCGACTACGCCTCGGGGGCTAGTACAAAACGCCCTGGATTGGTATTCGGAATCAAGGATTTGCGCGCGGGCGATACGCTCGTCGTCTGGCGGCTGGACCGCCTTGCTCGGTCTATGCGCCAGCTCTACCCGATCCTCGACAGCATCTACATCAAGGGGGCGACGTTCCGCAGTCTCACAGAGGATTTCGACTTCAATACCATTACTGGTAAGTTGATAATTGCAGTTCTCGGTGCGTTGGCAGAGTTCGAGCGCCAGGTCATAGCAGCCAGGACCAAGGCGGGGATTGCGGCGGTTCGGGCAAGGCGCGGAGAAGGAAGTTGGGGACCGCCAGTGTATATGACGCCTGAGAGAATCAAGCGCGTGGGCGAGCTTCTACACAAAGGCCTGAGCGGCCCTAGGGTAGCCGAGAAGATGGGAGTGTCGAAGGCCAGCGTCTACGCCCACTGGAAACAGGTCGGACACCATAAATGGGCCAGGCGGTTGCCCTCTCGCAAATCGCAAAAGGACTAGGAGCGAATGCCAGCGCGGGCTAATACGCGACGAGTGGGTGGAAGGCCCACACATTAAAGGAGCGCCTTTTGAGGTTTTTTAGGAATGACTGCGTGCAGGCTGCGGTGTTTCTTCTCCTCGCCCTCTCAATATGGGCGGCGGCAGCTTGGAAATATCACTTACTATAGGAGCATCTGTTTTGGCGCGGGATTACGAAGATGATTTGAGGAAGGCCAGGGCGGTGCAGGCCCGACAGGTTATGCCGTTGATTGGCCCGCTGCTGGACGCATGGGATGCCGTGCCGAATGATTTGAGGTCGCTGATCCAGGAGCAAGCGCCGTCTTTAGCTGCGCACCTATGTAAACTCGAAGATGCGATGTGTGCTGATATTGGTGGCGAAGTATAGGAGGCTACATGCGCGAGTATGTGAGCGCGCTCCTAAAGGAAATGCGGTTCGCATCTGGGCTGTACCTCGGGGTCGCGCTCGGCTCGATGTTTGGCTTTGTGCTCGGCGTTGCCGTGACCGTTCACACAATCGGTACGCATTAAAGGAGCCATCATGGCAAAGGCATGTGAGGTGCACGACATTGCTGATATCCCCGTAGCGGCAAACATTCATATCATGCTTTGCGAAGATGTGAACTGCGGACGACTGCATGTAGTTCTGACGAACGAAGATGGGAAACCAATTGCCACGGCCACTCCAGATCGCAGCGAGGACTTGATAGACTTGCTGGTGCAAGCCAAAAACCTTTTAGCGCAAATGGAACAGCCACGATAGGAGCCATCTTGTCCCGCATTGAAACCATAGGCGACTGCACGCTGTATCTCGGCGACTGCCGGGAGATACTGCCGACGCTGCCGAAGGTCGATGCGGTGGTGACTGACCCGCCCTATGGGATGCAGTTCCGGTCAAACCATCGAACAATCAAGCACGATGCGATCGCCAACGACGACGATTATGACAGTCTGTGGTTCGCCACGCGGATTCTGGCGAGCCACTCCATTTATGTATTCTGTCGTTGGGATAACTTGTGGGCTGTCCCCACGCCCAAGAGCCTTATCACCTGGGTTAAAAATAACTGGTCGATGGGTGATCTTGCCCACGAACATGCCCGGCAAACGGAAAGCATCCTATTCTATCCAGGACCGCGCCATTTCTTCCCGAACGGGCGTCCTCAAGACGTTATAACCGGCATCCGTACAGACAATGGTCTTCACCCCACGGAAAAGCCCGCCGATGTCATGGGGCAAATAATAAGGTGGACTGAAGGGATTGTCTGCGACCCCTTCATGGGTTCCGGCACCACGGGCGTTGCCTGCGTCAAGCTCGGCCGCAAGTTCATCGGTATCGAGATTGAGCCGAAGTACTTTGACATCGCTTGCCGCCGCCTCGAGGAAGCAACCCGCCAGGGCGATATGTTCCGCGACATCGAGAGGCGCGCGACCGAGATACAAGAGGCGTTAGAGCTACCCGAGCCGCTTTGTTCGCGTGAAGCGGCTGAATAAGCAGGAGCGTCGGTGGATAGCGTGGGATGCCATCTAGTGCCGGGTGAAATAGACCGTAATCAGGATCGAGCTACACGCTATCCGCCAATGCTTCCAGTCACGATAGGAGGGAATATCCCCCACTCGATCCAGTAATGTGGAGAGCAAAATGGCACCCGAATGGACGGGGAGCGCCCGCAGATATGCGGGAAAGGGGACTAACAAAGCAGGAGCGTCATGCGCGAACCATTTCTTACAGCCGACCTTGAGGACGACGACAAGATGTCTCCTGAGGAGTGGACCGTTAAGGCGCTGCTGCTTTTGGCTAAGCAGCTAGGGGTCGGGAATGACTTTTATTTTCCACTGATCGGGGCGGTCTCGCTTATCAAACCGACAGCTCGTCCCAAATATGCCTACGAGGGATAGGAGGCTTTGTGCAGGAACTAATCGCGGCTTACGACGAGTACATTGCCCTGCTCGAAAAGTCCGAGAAGGGCTATTTTAGCCTTGCGTATGCTCACGGCTACCGCTGTCCCGAAGAGCTAATAAAGCAGGGCGAGGAACTGCGCGCGAAGATCGCCCGACTCAAAACCGAACTCGTTTCATAGGAGGCTGGCGTGACTTGTTTTTGTCTTTGGGGTGGACCAGGGCCGTGCCCCTGTCCCTACAACCGCCAAGCCGAAACCAATCATCGGATCGGTTATATCTCTCCTATTCCACCCTCAGGCTGCATTTGTCCGCCGATATCGGAACAGACTTGCCAGAACCCTGCGTGCCCCAGAAAACCGATGAGTAGATAAAGGAGCCCCCATGTCCGCGCTGTGGTTTTGGTTGGAGCCGACGCCCGCCGACACGGGACCGTTGACTTGGTTCTGGGCCACACCTAGCATTGCATCGTGGGGCGTCTGGTGGGATTGGCAGTCAGAACAGGAGCGTCGTGTACGAAGACATCGCCATACCGTTCAAACAGGTCGGCAATAGGCGCTGTTTGACGGAATTGCAACGAACCGAATTGCCATTCGCTGCGGAGTTCATCGCGGCATTTCCCCACTGTTTCGAGTTCGACCCGCTGCGACAGATTCATATATTCATCGAGTCAGACTAGGAACGTTGCGCCCCGCACTTCACAGTGCGCCTCGCCCCGGCCCAAGAGCGGGACAAGCCGGGACACATTAAAGGACTATAGCGGGCCCCACGCTTGAATTATCTTTTCAGCCGCTTCACGGTCCCCGGCATTCAATTGGAGTGCCATGGCAAGGAAGATCGGATCGCGAGGCGCATAGAATTTCCAGAAGTTGCGCTCGCCTTCCTGATGCTGTTGCCGGTGATGTCTTCCACACAAAGGAACCGCCCACCTGTCATCGGGCCTTTCGCCCATTCCTGTCGGACGTTTCCCCGCCCGTCTATCGCCGAACCTCAAATGTGCGGCCTCTACAGTGGTATCGTCGCCGCATATCACACACGGCAACGAGCGAATGAAGTCCAGATAATCGGGGGATTTGATGCGCTTTATGACGCCTCCACGTATTGGTCGGCATCGCGCCAGCGGATGAAGTCGTCATAGAGTTTCAAGAAGGCTTCGGCTGCAGGCGTGTTAGCAACTATTTCTGACCGAGATTTTACGTGGCAAAACACTCTAATATAATTTGCCGCTATTTCCTCATTAACATTCGTTGCCGCAAGGATTTTGTCATCTTCCATGTATCGATGAAATAGCGGCGCCTTTGAAAGCATTCCCGCCAATTGCGAGAGCTTTCTGTCGGGTGCCCGCCCCGGAAGGGTAGCCGAGGCGGGCTGAGGGTTTGCTTTGGTGGATTGTTCTGGCTCCTCCTCTGTTTGTTGCACTTTAGAAACGTCGAGACGGGCAATCGCAAACCATGCCTCCGCCGCCGGGTTCGGCATGCCGCCAAGTGCCGCATGGGCCTCATTGGCGGCTTCCAATGGAACCTCAAAAACCACCTGAATGCATTTGCGCGTTCTGATCAGTTTCCAATCGGCATAGGTAGCCGCAAAGGCCGCAGGCTTGGTCATGGTCAGAACGTCTCCCCAATGTCCTCAACGGAATCATTGAACGGCACCGCAGCCTTGGACTGAGCAGGCCCGTTGGGAACCTTGACCGGCCGCACGCGGATGGCCTCGACGGTCTTGCCTTGAAAGTCCACAAGGTCGGTGAACAACTGGATTTTCTTCCCGATCCAGTTATCGGTATTGGTGCCGTGCATGAAGGCAATGCGATTGGCGTTGGTCTTGTTGCAAACTAGGCTTTTTTTCTTGCCGACAAATGTGATGATAAGTTTTTTGCCGTTGTCGAAGTCCTTGAGGTCAACCGTGGCAATGGTGACAATCGGCTCGTTTCCTTGGAGATCAGCCGCCTTAAGTGTCTCGCTGGGGAAGACTTCTGAGAGTTCCATGTCAGATTCCTTTCATCCTGCTAAGAGAAGTTCAGCTAAGGGGACTTTCGTTTTAGGTGCCGCGAAGTATTCCCAATCGAACGGCAGCGAGCGCAGCACATCCTCGCGGCTGTCCATGCGGGCCAGGAAGTTATTGAGGCTGAGCGCCGCGGCGTGCATTTCCATCAGCGCCTCGTCCATCATCTGGTCATCGACCGGATAGTAGGCGTGTTTCTTGTCGGTGACGTAGAGAAGGCCCCCGTCCCGGCCTCGGGCCGCACGATAGAGCGATACTTGCCGCACATGCTCCGGCCGCGGCTTTGACGGGCAGGCCTTGGTGGTCTTCAGGTCAACGTCCAGGCCGTCGAATGCGAAATCCAGATAACCGATGACCGGGATCGGGACCGGGTCGAACCAGTGTTCCACCTTCAACTGCGTGGCGTTGAGATCGGATGGAGCCTTCCATTTGGAAAGTTCCTTCAGCATTGGCTCGATCAGCTCGCGCTCGGTTTCGTTCGCGTCGTCAACGACACCAAGTGCATTCATGTCAAAACTGTTGTGAGCGGCGGCTATCGCCTCTCCCGAGGTCTCGCCACGCAACAGGGCGCCTAACCCGACCTCAATGGCTGAGCCGCGCCACATCGCGGCCTTGCCCTCGTCCTTGACCTTGGCAATGTAGCGGAGTGCCCATAGTCCCGGCGCCGCGCGCCACAGATTGAGGCTGGACGGGCTTAGATGAGGAATGTCGAAGCGTTCAAATGAATTACGCATTTAGCGTGCCTCTTTAAGAAGCCGCACGAGGCGCGCGGAAGCCATGGCCAAGTCAGGCAGATTTTCCCGCACCAGCGGGGCTCCGGCCGTGGTTTCAGAACAGCCGGCCAGTTGCTCCACGATGGAGCCGAGGTCATGGACTAGCTTGCCGATCATGTCCTCAAGCGGTTCAGCTACCAGTTCATTTGTTTGTTCGGTCATGCCCAATACTCCCATCGCACAGCGATTGTGATTAGAATGCAGAGGATAATGCAGACGGCACACAACATCTATTCCTCTCTTGGTTCGCCGCGAGAGGCCATGTAATCTTCCAGTTGACAGTAGCCGCACTGGCTCTTGTCGAAGCGGGCGCAGTGCATGCCGGTACTGGCAAATACCGAGCAATAAAATGGCTCGTTCTCAGGAGCGGCCCGGTCAATGTCGGCGTCGGTACAGCCGGGAGGGAGATTGCCGCTCATGACGCGACCTTCCCATCTGCCCGCTGCGCCGCGCGCTCGCCCATCCTGTCATAGTCTTCTGCACAGCGAAGCAGTTGCTCTTTGCATTTCTTGTCCTTGAAATCGTCCACTACCGCCCGCAATTCTTCGGCGCGGTCGTGCCAGTGTCGAGGATCATTGATGTGGCCGGTCATGATTACGCTCCTTTAACATGTCCGCGCGCAGTCGCTCATCAAATGCCGCCCTGATCCACGCGCACGCGGCATCCATGGTTGCTACGCCACACGCTAGATCGGCGTAGAATGCTTCGCGGTGTTCGGTTGCGGTCTTGGTGCGGCTGTTGGCTGACATGGCGAGCACTATAATTCGCGTCCCGCAAATATGTCAAGCGGCAATTTGCAATCTGCGAAATTATTTTGTGGGGGGCTTGACATCTTCGCGGGACGCAAAGTATATTCCCCACCATGGATGTTAATTCGGTTATTGACGATTTGGGCGGCACAGGGGCAGTTGCCGCGGAACTCCGGGTTCCGCTTTCAACCGTGAGCACTTGGCGCGGCAGGCACTTCATACCGGCTCGCAGGTGGCCGTCCATCGTCCATATGGCCAGAGAGCGGTCATGCGGCCACATCACCTTCGACGCACTGGCGGCCCTCTGTGGCCCGTTTAGGGGTAGTCCACATGGGACGGAGTTATGAGCTACGGCCAGTCCGGCCGCTAGAGGCGCGTATCTGTTCCGGCCGCAGTATGCGTGAATCTTATGGCCGCACAGGGACGAGGGAGCAGCTTAGAGGGGCAATCCCACTTTCACTCAACATCACAAAGACTGTCAAAGAGCGAGGATCGTGCCGGTTGTTGCCATCGACTGAATGATGGCCTCCGAGGTCCGGCACGGTCCTCGTAAGTTCTGTAAGTGCGCATGCGTTCCGTCGGTCCACGGAGCAAACGTCAATGCACGGCACTAACCTTCCGCCATTTATGGCGCCGGTGAAACGCGTCCCAAAGCGCAGCCCTGGCCCGTCCGAAGATCAGATTCATCGGGCGCTAGTGAAGCATATTCGCTCGCGCGCCGTCCCTGGTGTTATCTGGTTTCATCCGGCGAACGGCGGCAAACGCAATGCGCGCGAGGCCAAGAAATTCAAGGACATGGGCGTCCAGCCAGGTGTGGCTGACCTGATTCTCATTCACCGCGGCCACGTCTATGCGTTGGAGCTGAAAAGCCTAGCCGGACGCCCGACCGTCGCGCAAATGGAATGGATGTCGGCCTTCAATGCCGCCGGGGGCAATGGCTGCATTTGTCATGGGCTGGATAGGGCGATAGCGACGCTCGAACGGTGGGGGTTGCTGCGATGAGCACCAAAAACATCAACAGCGCGCAAGCGTGGTGGATTGTCTGCATGGCAATGAACCTTGCCAATTGCGGCGGCATGACCAGAAAAGAAGCGCAACAATTGCTGGATGAATGGTTCGACCGCTGCGAGGGGGAACGGGAGCGAAAGTTCCCGGAGGCGGGGAAGGCATGACCTGGCGCATCAAAAACTGGACTAAGTTTCAGCACTACAAACATCGCGACCCACCGTGGATAAAATTACACCGCGGTCTGCTCAATGATCCCGAATGGTTTGCCCTGAGCGGGGATGCTAGCAAGCTGCTAGCAAACTGCTGGCTTCTTGCATCAGAGAACAACGGCGAGCTTCCCCCGCTCTCCACTGTGGCTTTTCGGTTACGCATGACTGAGAAGCGGGCCGCCGAATTATTTCTTCAATTAAAACATTGGCTTGAGACTGATGCTAGCATGATGCTAGCAGAGCGCAAGCAAGTTGCTACTACAGAGACAGAGACAGAGACAGAGACAGAGAAGAATATTGATCAAACTGCGTTTGATCGTTTTTGGAAAGCCTATCCTCGAAGGGTAGGAAAGAAGGTGGCCGAGAAGGCGCTAGCGAAGGCGCTGAGGGAAACCTCAATCGACACGATCATCGGGGCTCTCGTTCGCCAGACCCCCTCCTGGACTGACCCAAAGTTTATTCCGCACCCTGCAACTTGGCTCAACGCGGGCCGCTGGGCCGATGAGGTCGGCGAAACCTCCACGGGGCCGCCGCGGAAGGAGTTTGTCCCTGACGCCACTATGCCAACCCGTGAGGAATTGGAACAACGTTATGCGCGACGATCTGGGGGAAAAACTGAAAGCTCTGTCGCAGTCGGCGCAGGACTTTTGGCGTCGGGCATTCCAATTCGTCGAGGACAGGCAAACGGAATGGTTCATGGTGAAACCGGGAAGCAAACAGTACGAGGCCTGGCGCGAATATTTCCGCGCTCGGGGCTGGAGACCTTTTGCAATTCGGATGCTCGAGCAGGGCACAGTGAAGGAAATAACGATGCCGACTGAATGGCCGGAATGGTTTGAATCAGTTCCACAGAGGAGTGTGTGATGAAACGGGGCTGGAATATTGAGGAGTGCCAGTTTGCTGCGCGAGCCTATGCTGAAAGGTCAAACGACTACACGGCGGGTTTGCAAAGCTGTTTTTATATTATCGCCAGGAAGATTGGCCGCAGCGAGCAGGGGGTGCGCAGACGATTTGACAAGTTCGGCCCGAATTTCGGCGAGGAGCATGTTCGGAACTGGAGCCATCGCAAGCTTTCGCATGCGCGATTGATTCAAAATCAGGTGGGCCGCGATCCGGAGATTCCAGAGCATGTCTTAGCGGAAAGGGACCGGCGGCTAGATCTCGAACGCACCACAGTCACGGCGATATTTTGTGGCGATCCGCTGCCGGGATATTCGGCACTCGACAGGCGGCGATCATGAACATCTGGGACGAGGAACTACTGAAGCCGCAGGCAGAATATCCCTGTCTTGAGTTTGTGCGGTTTGTGAAAAGGCATCCGCGATTCAAAACGTTTTTGGACATTGGCTGCGGTAGCGGGGGTGCGCATTTGGATTTCCTACTGGATCATGACTTGGAGCCAACCGGACTTGATTCGTCGCCAGCTGCATGGCCGGACGTTTTGGGCGATGTTCAGGATCCCGATACTTGGGACCGACTTGGGACGTTCGATTGCATTCTCGACCACAACACGCTCTGCCATGTTGAGCGACCGCCATTCGACAAAATCCATGACGCGTTAAATCCCGGCGGCATCTTTTTTATGGTTGCGCCGACTGAAGACACGTGCATCCGCGATGAATTGCGCTCTCGCAGCTTTGTGCGGTTTACTTCTGAAGTTGAAATCCGGGAAATGCTAGAGATGTTTTCCATGATTCGTGTGGGTTATTCGGAATACACCGATCATAGACATGGCGGCCAAGTGAAGAGCTATGTAGTGGAGGCGACGAAGTGATATTGTCCGGCCATCAACCAGTTTATCTGCCTGGAATAATCCTGCTGACCAAGATTTCCATGTCCAACATATTCATGTTCGTTGGCCATTGTGAATTTGGCAAGAGAAACTGGCATTCGCACAATTATATCAGGACCGGCAAGCTTACGGTTCCGACCCATAAGGGGCCGAGCATTGAAGAGACGGTTGTTTGCGGCGACCACTGGAAAACCAAACATCTAAAATCAATCAGTTTTGCTTACGGCAAATATCCGTTTTTCAAGGAGTGTTTTCCCGAGTTGGAGGCAACGATCTGGATGCCTTATGCGGGGCTGGGCGCCCTCAACAGGGCATTGATTAAGCTGTTCTTGGGTTGGCTGGAGATTGACACGGAAATAATCGACCACCCTTTTGTCAGGGGATATGAGACTCCGACTGAAATGCTGATTCAGATGTGCGAGCTTGTGGGGGCTGACAGCTATCTATCTAGTCCTGGGGAGGACTATGTTGATCGTGAACAAATGGCGGGGAAGGGCATCACGCATTACTACCAGAGTTTTGATGATCCGGATTATGGGCAGAGGCGCCTGATAATTAATGGCGTGGAGCAGCCATTGTCGGCGCTTGATTTATTTTTTAGCAAGAGTCGGTCGGAGGCCGGGAAAATCGTGCGAGAGGCGGGCCATGTTCTGGATTAGGAGGAACACGCTTGAGGCCAAACTGGCGAAGGTCATGGGCTTCGAGTACTGCACGCTTTTTGATACGGCGCGGAACGCACTCAAGGCGGTCTTTGCTGTCACGCGCGGCAATCAATACGAAATCCCCTCAAATGTTTGTCCGGCTCTTGGGCAGATATTGCCGGGAGCGGAAAGGGTGCCGGTTGATTCTGCTACAGGGCTGGCGCGACGGGTGCCGGTGCAGCTCTATGGTTATCGGCAGGAGGTTCCGAATGCCTATCTTGATTTGGACCCACTCATGACCGGATTTTCGCGGAAGCCCTTTGCTGAAATTTGCATCATCAGCTTTGGCCCGAAGAAGATGTTAGATGCTGGAGGTGGCGCGGCGTTGCTGCACAATAGGTATAGCTATAAGGGAAACTTTCCGGAAGGATTGCGGTGGGTAATCGGACATCTGCTGTTTTCATTTGAAATTGAACTTCAAATCAGGCGCGAGAAAATAAACGAATGGGATGCTCTTCTTGGTGATAGCTGTGTCCGCATCCCGGTTGAGCAAGTCATGCCCTGGCGCGTCATGCGCCGCATTCCAGGCAAGCGGGACGAGGTGGTGAAAGCCGTCCGCGCTGCCGGCTATCCGGTTGGCACCAACTATCCGCCATTGCCGGGAGTGACTGATGAGGGCGCGATTAGATGGGGCAAAGAGGTTATCAACTTCTTCCCCGACAGCAATGCGAAGGCCATTTCCGAGATTATCAAGAGGACTTTGGCCCAATGACGAAAGTAATAGCAGATATTTCGGGCAATCACGGTGGCTCGCTGGACAAGGCTATTGAGTTGATTGGAGCTGCTGCTGACTGTGGCTGCGACTATGCGAAATTCCAATATTATCACCCTAGGATGATGCCCGATCAAGAACATCGAATGCTTTACGATAAATTGCATGTGCCGGGAGGGTGGTTGCAGGAATTATTTGAATCCGCTCATAGGTACGGCATCCCGCTTTTTGCCAGTATCTTTGATTTTTGGGGTGTGACGGAATTGGAGGGATACTGCCCTCCGTTCTTCAAGATTGCATCGCCGGAAAGCACACGCCTCACCAACTATGACGAGATTGTCGGACAGATAAGGCGGGGCACTCCAATAATCTTTTCAGCGGGGGAAAAAGACTGGCCTGGTATTTGTGCCAAATGGGGAAGGGCTGGGGATGTTCTATTGTTTTGTCCAGAGGGACATCCGACGCCGCCGGACCCGAATTTTCCGTTTTATTTCGAGGGACTTTCTGATCATTGTGCTGACCTCACAAATTCTATCCTTGCTCTTGAGAGAGGCGTTAATTGGATAGAGCGCCACATTAAACTTGACGACGATTGCATAGACGCTGCGTTTTCCAGCAACCCAAAAGAGATGGCCGAGCTCTGCCGGCTGGCACACGGATGAAATCAATCCTCATTACTGGAGGCACAGGGAGTTTTGGTACTGCGTTTGTTAAGAGGCTGCTCAATATTGGCGTGCCGCGCATTTGCATCTTGTCGCGGGGCGAGCATCGACAGACCGCGTTGCGTCAATCGTTGGATAGCGATCCAAGGTTACGGTGGTTTATCGGGGATGTGCGAAATCCATGGCGGCTAATCGAGGCCATGGAAGATGTTGAAATTGTAGTACATGCCGCGGCATTAAAGGACGTTTATACTGCGAAATATAACCCGGATGAAGTTATCGAGACCAACATAAATGGCACACGTAATATCATTCGAGCAGCAAAGGCTAATAAAGTCCGAAAGGTCGTCCTCATTTCGACCGATAAAGCTTTCCAGCCAATCAACCTCTATGGTGCCACAAAATTTGCTGCCGAGGGACTATTTGAGCACGCCCATAATACAAGGGGGATACGCGGTCCTCGGTTCATCCGAGTGCGATATGGCAATATCTGGAAATCAAATGGGAGCGTCATTCCTAAATGGATTGACAGTTTCAGAGAACGAGGAGTAGTGGAGGTGACAGACCCAAATTGCACCCGGTTTTTTATGACCGTAGATGAGGCCGGTGAATTGGTATGGCAGACGATTCAGGAAGATGGGGAAGATTTGGTGATTCCCAAATGGCTTCCGGCCTATGATGTGGGAACTGCGGCGGCGGCGTTGGGTGCCAAGGTCATTATTACCGGATTAGGTAAGGATGAGAAACTGCATGAGAGCATATGTAATGGCGTTTCGAGTGATATAGCGCGGCGCATGACGGTCGAAGAAATACGGGGCCATTTATGAAAACTGCTCTTTATCGGCATTTCGCAGGAGAAGAGCTTTCGTATGTGGGCATATCTCTACGTGTTCTTACTCGGCAAAAGCAACA
>Ga0070689_100001495_pt1 | contig 14909 bp, 7 predicted proteins | sample KBSS23HmetaG_FD_64669 | JGI IMG/M metagenome (GOLD analysis project Ga0070689, IMG submission 64669) | Switchgrass rhizosphere microbial communities from Kellogg Biological Station, Michigan, USA - KBS S2-3H metaG | ecosystem: Host-associated > Plants > Roots > Rhizosphere ...
CAGCGGCAGGATTTTGTTCGGGTCCAACGACACCACCACGATCACTCTGTCCGCCAGTTTGAAATCGGGATCGGAACAGTCAAAGCGACTGACTTTTTTCCACGCTGCGGCCGACGATAAAGAGGAATCTTATACAAACGGTGTCGCCATCGTCGGAGTGAAAGACGCATGGCGAACGTCGAAGGCGCGCCCGAAATCGGCGCAAACCGCCGTCTGGTTACTCGACAAACCCATCCGCCTGAGCGCAGGCGACACACTGGCGCTGACCCTGGGCAAGAATACGGCCGGCTGCCTGCGCGTGTCCCTGACGCCTTTTGCCGCACTCGACCCCTTGAAGTCGGGCGGTGGCGACCTGTTGGGCAAGGCGCTATCGAAACGTGTTCGACGGGAAATGGTGAATGAAACCTATCTCATGGGCACCGCGTGGGATGCGGACGCTTTCGCGCAATTCCGGAATTTGTGCCGTCAGATCATCGAGTGTCGTGGCGGTAAATCTCCCACCGTGGTGACGGAGGCTCAGAAGCCCACGGTCACTCGCGTGCTGCCGCGCGGCAACTGGCAGGATGAAACCGGCGAGATCGTCCAGGCCGCCGTGCCGCATTTCCTGCCAAAAATCGCTCATTCCGACGGGCGTCCACTGACACGGCTGGATCTGGCGAATTGGCTGGTCTCGCGCGACAATCCGCTGACCGCACGGACAGTCATGAACCGGCTCTGGAAGCAATTCTTTGGCACGGGCATCTCCGCCGTGGTGGATGATCTCGGCGCGCAAGGCGAGTGGCCGGTCCATCCGGAGTTGCTCGATTGGCTCGCGCTCGAATTCATGGACTCCGGCTGGGACTTGAAGCACATGGTCAAACTGATCGTCCTGTCCTCGACCTATCGCCAATCTTCGAACTCGCGGCCCGAGATCAGAGAGATCGATCCAGCCAATCGTTTGTTGGCATCGCAATCGCCGCGCCGGCTCGAGGCGGAACTGGTTCGGGACAACGCGTTGTTCATTGCGGGGTTGTTAAATCAAGACATCGGCGGCCCCAGCGCTCACCCGTACCAGCCGGCTGGCTACTACGCCAATCTCCAGTTTCCCGACCGCGATTACTTCCCCGATCGCGACGAGCGGCAGTATCGCCGCGGCGTTTACACGCATTGGCAGCGCACCTTCCTGCAACCGATGCTGGCGAACTTCGACGCGGCATCGCGCGAGGAGTGTGTGGCCGGCCGCAACATCTCGAACACGCCGCAACAGGCGCTGACGCTATTAAATGATCCGAGCTTTGTCGAAGCGTCGCGCGTCTTTGCGGAGAAAGTGCTCGCGTCCAAACGCAGTTCCGACGTTGCCCGGCTCGATTTTGCCTGCGAGGCGGCCATGGCGCGCCCGATCAAGCCGAAGGAACTGAAATCGCTCGAAACATTCCTCGCGCTTCAACGCGAGCATTACCGATCGAATCCAGACGAGGCGAAAAGTTTGATGGGCGTCGGCTTTGCGCCTGAACCGAGCGGCGCGGACGAAACTGAACTGGCCGCATGGAGCCAGGTTTGCCGGGTGATTCTGAATTTGCATGAGACGATCACCAGGTACTGAATGAAAAACACCAAACACCAGATGAAAAGCTCCAAACACCAAGCTCCAAACACCAGAGAAGAACCAGGGGGAAAACACCAAATCTTCATACCCACGCTCCATGAAACCTTCAAACACCAAACACCAGGCCCTGGTCATGGCGAGTGGGTCTCTCCAGCGGGCGCAACGGATGACGCGTTTGTTCTCCGGGAGGATTCGCCAATTGGTCCAAATGGTCGCCATCCGTTCGATCTTGAGGAACGCACTGCGGTTTTTGGTGAGAAGATTGTCAGATTTTCGAAAAAGATTCCGCGCGACCCGACCAACAACCGGCTCATCGACCAGTTGGTCGGTGCCGGCACCAGTGTGGGAGCGAACTATTGTGAAGCGAACGATTGCGTGTCGAGAAAGGATTTTCGATACACCATCAAACGTTGCCTGAAGGAATCAAAGGAGACTCGCTTCTTTCTTCGTATGGTGGCCAGTTCCGAGTCCGGGCTGGCGACCGAAGCTCGTGATCTCTATCGCGAGGCCACCGAACTGGTCCGCATCTTTGCCTCGATGTACCGCAAATGAACTCTTCTCGATTCAGCCTGCCCAATGCCCCGAGCCAGCGCCGACAACCCGAGCAGAACCGTCTTGGAATTTGGATCTTGGAACTTATCTGGTGTTTGGTGTTTGGTGTTTGGTGTTTCGACTCCAGGGTTTCAGTCCTGCATTGCCTATGAACCGCGATTTCGCCCTTCACGAATTCGCACACGGCATCAATCGCCGCACTTTCCTCGGTCGCGCCGCCTACGGCCTGGGCGGGCTTGCGCTGGCCAGTTTGCTCGATCCAAAAATGTTGCGCGCGGCCGAGGCCCCGGCCACCTCGACCCGCTGGAGAGGCACCATCAATCCCACTCACTTCCCCGTACGCGCCAAGCGCGTCATCCACCTGTGCATGGCCGGCGGACCGTCGCATCTGGAGACTTTCGATTTCAAGCCCAGGCTCAAGGAACTCCACGGCCAGTCGTTCCCGGACTCATTCACGCAAGGGCAGCAGTTGGCCCAATTGCAAAATACCAAATTGATCGCGCGCGGACCGTTTTGTGAATTCAAGAAATGGGGGCAGTCCGGCCAGGAAATCTCGACGCTGTTCCCCAACATCGGCGGCATTGCGGACGACCTTTGCATCGTGCGCTCCCTGCACACCGAACAGATCAATCACGATCCGGCACACGCGTTCATGAACACCGGCACCCAGATCAAAGGCCGACCCAGCATGGGTTCGTGGCTGCTGTACGGACTCGGCGCGGAGACGGAGGATCTGCCGGGGTTCGTCGTTTTGACCTCGGCCGGCAAGTCCGGCTTGCAACCGGTTTCGGCGCGACAGTGGTCGTCCGGTTTTTTGCCGAGCAAATTCGAAGGCATCCAGTTTCAATCCAAAGGCGATGCGGTCCATTATGTGGGCAATCCGGAAGGGATCTGCCAGAGCACCCAGCGCCAGGTGGTCGAAGAGATCAACCGGCTCAATGGCCTGCTGGCCGAGGAACGAATTGATCCCGATATCCAAACGCGCATCAGCCAATACGAGATGGCCTTTCGCATGCAGACGTCCGTGCCGGAGCTGACCGACTTCAGCCGGGAACCTCAAACCATCCTGGACTCGTACGGCGTGAAGCACCCGGGCGACGGCAGCTTCGCCTCCAATTGTCTGATGGCCCGGCGGCTGGCTGAGCGCGGTGTGCGGTTTATTCAGTTGTATCACCGCGCCTGGGATCATCATAACGAGATAGAAAGGGACATGCCGGTCAGCGCGCGGGATGTGGACCAGGCTTCCGCGGCCCTCGTGACGGACTTGAAACAGCGCGGAATGCTCGAGGACACACTCGTGCTTTGGGGAGGCGAATTCGGCCGGACACCCATGGGCCAAGGATCAGGCCGCGATCATCACATTCTGGCCTTTTCGATCTGGATGGCGGGCGGCGGCGTCAAAGGGGGTGTGACTTGGGGCAGCACCGATGAATTGGGCTACCGCTATGTCGAAGACGACCAGCAAATGCACGTGCATGATCTGCACGCCACCATGCTTTACCTCTGCGGCGTCGATCACACGCGTTTAACCTATCGGTTCCAGGGCCGCGATTTCCGTCTCACCGACGTGTCGGGCAATGTGGCGAAAGGGATCCTCTTATGAGGAGTCGGTATGCCGTCGGAAATCCGGCAACCCTTCAGGTTGCTCGGGACAACCGATTGCGTTAATTGTGAACTCAAGATACGGTATTCGCGCTTGATCGCGACCCAGACAACACGGACTGCCCGCAACACGCTGGTTCTCACCGGATGGGTTCTCGTGATGGTGACTTCTTCGTATTCCCGGGCGGCATCAGCCGGCCTGAATCGCACTTCCAGCGTTGATTTCAGCCGCGATATCCTGCCCATTTTGTCTGACAACTGTTTCAAGTGCCATGGCCCGGATGAAAAGGCGCGGAAAGGCAAGTTGCGCCTCGACTCGAGGGAAGGAGCGTTTCGAGTCAAAGACGGCAAAACCGTAATCGTCCCGGGCAAGAGCGCCGATAGCGAATTGTTTCTTCGGATCACCACCAAAGATCCGGATGATCTCATGCCGCCACTGGAATCGAACCATAAACTGACCAGCCGGCAAATTACCCTCATTCAGCAGTGGATCGACCAAGGGGCCCAATGGGGCCGTCATTGGGCGCTTAATCCCATTCAGGCGCACAAGCCTCCTCGCGTGAAAAATACACGCTGGCCCGTGAATGATATCGACCGCTTTGTGTTGGCGCGTTTGGAACTGGAAGCTCTCGCACCGTCGCCGGAAGCCGACCGGGAGCGCTTGATACGGCGCGTCACGTTCGATCTTACCGGGCTTCCGCCGACACTGGCCGAGTTGGATGCCTTTCTCTCCGACAAATCATCGAAGGCATACGAAACCGTCCTGGATCGTTTGCTGAATTCGCCCCGATACGGCGAGCGGATGGCCGCGCAATGGCTCGATCTGGCGCGGTATGCGGACACCTACGGCTATCAGATGGACGCGCCGCGGCCGGTCTGGCCGTATCGCGATTGGGTGATCCAGGCGTTCAACCAGAACCTTCCGTTCGATCAGTTTGTCACTTGGCAACTCGCCGGCGATCTGTTGCCGAATCCCACCAAGGAACAACGCCTGGCCACGGCCTTCAACCGACTCCATTTGCAAAACGAGGAGGGTGGCGTTGTGGAAGAGGAGTTTCGCGTCAGTTATGTCGTGGATCGGGTGGACACCTTTGGCACGGCGTTCCTCGGGCTGACACTCGAATGCTCCCGTTGCCACGATCACAAATTCGATCCCCTTACGATGCGCGATTTTTATTCGCTCTTCGCGTTCTTTCAGAACATCGACGAAGCGGGCCAGAACCCTTACACCGGTTTCGTGGATTACACTCCGGTGCCAACGCTCCTGCTCTCGGACGCCGCCACGGACGCGCGGCTCGCGAAACTGTCGCAGCAAATCGCAGCCAAAGAGAAGCAAGCGGGCGCACTGCGCGAGGCCGCCCGGGGCGCGTTCGTGGAATGGCTCAAGAGCAAACCGCCCGAATCGACCGTGCCGGGGCTCGCCGCCGCATACTCGTTTGATGAACTCGAAACCAACCGGATCGCCAACAGCGTGGAACCCTCAAAACCCGGCAAGGCGTACGAAGGACCGTCGCTGGCCGAAGGCAAACATGGAAAGGCCGCGGAACTCAACGGGGAAAACGGCTTTACGTTGCCGGGTATCGGGCATTTTACCCGGACCGATCCCTTTTCAATCGCGCTGTGGCTGTCGGCACCCGCTCAAACCTCCCGGCAGGTCGTGCTCCATCACACAAGAGCTCCGGCAGACGCCGGAAGCCGCGGCTATGAACTGCTGCTCGAAAATGGGCGGGTGGCCGTCGGTCTTCATCATATGTGGCCGGGCAACTCGCTCAAGGTCCGCTCCGGAGTTGCGTTGCCGACCAACGAGTGGGTGCACGTCGCCTTCGCTTACGATGGATCAAGTCGAGCCGACGGCCTGCGGATTTTCATCGACGGGGCGCCGGTCCAAACCGAGGTCGTCCGGGACAAATTGCGCAAGGACATCACCTACCAGGGGACCGAACCGGAACTGGCCATCGGTTATCGTTTTCGCGATGCCGGATTCAAGGGCGGCAAGGTGGACGATTTCCGTGTCTTCAATCGTTGCCTGACTCCGATTGAAGTCGCGGAAGTTGCGGGCCGCGACGATCTGCGGGTCGCATGGAATGCGAGTCCGGATTCGCTTCTCTCCGCCCAGCGTGACGGTTTGCTGGACTACTATGTGGCCAACGCTTATCCGCCCGCCCGGCAGTTTTTCGCCGAGTTGACGGCGCTTCGGCGTGAACAAAGCCGCACCATCAATCCCATTCCGGAGATCATGGCGATGGACGAACTGCCGCAGCCGAAACCGGCTTACATTTTGAAACGAGGCGCCTACGACGCTCACGGCGAACCGGTCAGCCCGGACACGCCGAAAGCGCTGCCGCCGTTCCCACCCGGCGCCCCGCCCAATCGCCTTGGTCTTGCCAGGTGGCTGTTGTCTGCCGACAACCCGTTGATGGCCCGAGTAACGGTCAACCGCGCATGGCAGATGATGTTCGGGCGCGGGATTGTCGAGACGAGCGACAACTTTGGCGCGCAGGGCGCCGTGCCCACGCATCCGCAGTTGCTCGATTGGCTGGCCCATGATTTTGTCGCGTCCGGCTGGAACTACAAAGGGCTGCTCAAGAAGATCGCCATGTCCGCGGCGTATCGGCAGTCTTCGAAAGCGAGTTCGGACCTGCTCGGCCGCGATCCGGACAACCAGTTGCTTGCCCGCGGCCCGGCGCGCCGGCTGACGGCCGAAATGTTCCGGGACGCCGCCCTGGCTGTGAGCGGGTTGCTTGTGGAAAAGATCGGCGGACCGAGCGTCAAGCCCTATCAACCGCCGGGCCTGTGGGAAATCGCCATGGGCAATCCGAAATACGAACAAGGCAGCGGCGAAGACCTTCATCGATCCAGCCTCTATACGTTCTGGAAACGCACTGTGCCCCCTCCGGCGATGATTGCGTTCGACGCGCCGGAGCGTAATGTTTGCGTCGTGCGCCGGCAGAGCACCAGCACGCCGCTGCAGGCGCTTGGTCTTCTGAACGACACTCAGATTGTCGAGGCCGCACGTCTTGTGAGCGAACGGATGCTCAAGGAAGGCGGCGTCGGGCTGGACGCCCGGATCAGTTGGGCCTTTCGCCTGGTAACCTCGAGGAAACCCGCTCCGGCGGAACTCGCGGTTCTCAAGCAACTATTCCTGGAACAGCGCGAGTTATTCGACCGCGATCAGCAAGCCGCAGCGCGATTGTTGGCAGTGGGTGAAGAGGCGAATGATGCAACGCTTCCACCGGTTGACCTGGCCGCCGGCACGGTGCTTGCCGAGGCACTGCTCAATTACGACGAAGCCATCATGAGACGCTAGTGAAGATAAGTGGTTTAGTTTTTAGTGCATGAACTGCGAGCACATTAATTTCGCGATGAACCGCCGGGAATTCTTCGGCCGGTTCGCGTTCGGTCTCGGCGGCGCTGCGCTGTTCGGATTGTTGAATCGCGATGCCTCCGCCGCGACCACGGTCAGATCGGAACACCCGTTCAAAGGCATCCTTTCGGCCCCGCACATTGCCGGCAAAGCCCGGCGCATCATTTATCTTTTCATGGCGGGCGGGCCGTCGCAGTTGGACCTGTTCGACTACAAGCCCCTGCTCATCGAGCGCAATGGCCAGGACCTCCCGGACAGCGTCCGGATGGGCCAGCGCCTTACCGGCATGACGGGATACCAAGCCACGCTCCCGATGGCGGGTTCCATTTTCAAATTCGCACAACACGGCCAGAGCGGAGCGTGGGTGAGCGAACTGATGCCCTGGACAGCGAAGCTGGTGGACGAGATCTGCTTCGTCAAATCGATGCATACCGAGGCCATCAACCACGACCCGGCCATCACGTTTTTCCAGACCGGCTCGCAACTGGCCGGCCGGCCGAGCATGGGCGCCTGGCTCAGTTATGGCCTCGGCAGTGCGAACGAAAATCTTCCTGCGTTCGTCGTGCTCATCTCCAAGGATCGAATCGACCAGCCGCTTTATGCGCGGCTTTGGGGGAATGGTTTCCTGCCGAGCATTCACCAGGGCGTGCAGTTTCGCAGCGGAAAAGACCCCGTTCTTTACCTGCAAAATCCTGACGGCATTTCCGCGGTGAGCCGGCGCCGGATGCTCGATCAGCTCGCGGAATTGCACGCAGTCCAGTTCCAGGACCTCGGCGATCCCGAGATCAACGCGCGCGTCGCGCAATACGAAATGGCTTACCGCATGCAGACCAGCGTGCCGGAAGTAATGGACATTTCAACAGAACCGGCAAGCGCTTTTGCGTTGTACGGCGACGAAGCGAGGAACTCCGGCACCTTTGCCGCCAACTGTCTTCTGGCCCGCCGTCTGGCCGAGCGGAATGTCCGCTTCATTCAAGTGTATCATCCCGGTTGGGACCATCACGGTACGTTGCCCAAAGGCATTCGCCGCCAGGCCAAAGACGTGGACCAGGCCTGTTACGCGCTCGTCACCGACCTGAAACAACGCGGTCTGCTCGACGACACACTGGTGGTCTGGGGCGGTGAATTCGGCCGGACGAATTACTCCCAAGGCAAGCTCACCAAGGACGATTATGGCCGCGACCATCACCCGCGCTGTTTTACCGTCTGGCTGGCCGGCGCGGGTACGAAACCCGGCGTGGCCTACGGCGCGACCGATGATTACGGCTATAACGTCGCCGAGAATCCGGTGCACGTGCACGACCTCCAGGCGACAATCCTGCAACAACTGGGAATCGATCACACCCGACTGATCTTTCGTTTTCAGGGTCGCGACTACCGCTTGACCGATGTTGCCGGCGAAGTCGTGAAGGGCATTCTAATTTAGCCAAAGCTGCAATCAGAAAAGGGAGCGCGACCGTCCCGGTCGCTCTGTTCGGCGTCTGTATGTGTTTAGCGTAGCGCAGCCGTCTCGGCTGCGAGTTAAGAGGGCGTCCTCGCCCTCTTCGCACATCCGGCGGCGAGACGCCGCCCGAACTCGCAGGCGAGGACGCCTGCGCTACAGTGTGCTCCGCTCGGCGCTAAACACATACCGGCGTCTCGCCGAACAGATGGGGTGGCAATTCCACTCACCGCTTGGCGTGCCGCGCGAGTGCTGCCAATTCGTCAGCGCGACGCGGGCAACCTGAAGGTTGCACGGATTCGCCCGGTCAGCGAGTTGGAGTACACGCTTTAGCGTGTCGGCGCCCAGTGGAATCAGTTGCATAGCCCATTTCCCTAATTCTCATTCTTGATATGGGTACATTTCGTGCTACACTTCTCACGATTGGCAGATCGAGTTCAATGCCCGCCGACGAGCGTGACGCTGTGCGTACTACGCAGGCGGATTCTCCACACAAGGCACTCAAAACCATTATGACCCTACGCAGCCTCACCCTACGAATTGGAGCCAGTCTGCTCCTGTTGACAATGGCTCCTGGCGTGTTCGCCCAGCCGGGCCCCATCTCGGGCAAATACATCGTTCTGCTTAACGCGGGTGCATCCCCTGCCGCGGTCGCGGCACGGCATGGCTTGGCGCCTGATTTTGTTTACGACGCAGCCTTGAACGGCTTCGCAGGCTCGATCCCGCCGGGCAGGATTCGCGCCCTGCGGAACGACCCTCGCGTGGAGGCCATTGTGCAGGACAATGCCGTGTATGCTTTTGCCAAACCAGGTGGCGGCGGCGGAACCACACCCAGCCAAGTCATCCCCGAAGGCGTCAAAAGGATCGGTTCCGTGGCCGGCGCTACCGGTGGCGGGGTCGGCGTTGCAGTCGTGGATACGGGCGTGGATTTGCAGCACGCTGATCTGACTCCCGTGGTGAACGCTTTCTCCGCGTTCGGTGGTTCGGCGCAGGATGACAACGGACATGGAACGCACGTCGCCGGGATCATTGCCGCAAGGAACAATACTCGTGACGTCGTTGGCGTCGCGCCCGCAGCCCAAATCTATGCTGTCAAAGTGCTCGATGCCTCGGGCAGCGGCTCCGACGCCTCTGTGATCGCCGGCCTCAATTACGTGGCTGCGAATTCCGCAAACATACGCGTTGTGAATATGAGCCTGGGACGCCCGGCCTCGTCGGACGACACCGCGATGCACACGGCGATTCAAAACGTGGTCAACCACGGTGTGACCGTCGTCGTGGCGGCGGGAAATGATTGCGGCTCGGAAATCTCCGACCAGGTCCCGGCGGGATTCTCAGAAGTGATCGCGGTGGCCAGCACGACGGCCAAGGACGGCACGAAAAACCGCTTCGGCTATGTTATTTACGGAGACACAGCCTCCTTTTTCACGACCGACGGCGCCGGCGTCGCGATCTCGGCCCCGGGCGAGGACCAGGAGGACGTGAGCAATGGCTACTTGATCACCTCGGTCGGCATCCTCTCTACCAGGCTCGGCGGCGGAACAACGCGCATGTCAGGCACCAGCATGGCTTCTCCTCACGCAGCGGGTGTCGCGGCGTTGCTCTATCAAAAGGCGCAGTTGGCGGGTGTAAGTCTCTCGCCCAACTCGGTCCGGAGCAAGATTGTCGCTGGCGCTTCGAACGCCGGTGTCGCACCGAGAAATTCTCCGACCTCGTGCTATTCGAATGACGGCGCGTCCGAGGGCGTGCTGTCCGTTCCGGGTTCTTTGGCCGTGCCGTAGCCGTAACGATCCAGTTGAATTGGGGAGCGCGCCCGCCTCGGGCGCACTGGGCCGCGCCCTCGCGGCCCAGTGTGTGGACCCAATCCGTTCACCGTTTAGTGCTCGGGTGCATGCCGGGGTTCGGCGCGAGGGGCGCGCCGAACAGCAGCCGAGGCGGCTGCACTCCCCATTGATTCCAACTGCATCGTTCCGGGTTAGCCCCCCATTTTCGTCACCCGCTCCAGCAAATTCATCATGATTTGCTGGGCGCGGTGGTCCGGCCCTTTCGGTGTGGTGTAAGCAGACGGCCGCACGTAGCCGGGCGGCTCTGAGAGGCCGTCCGCCCACCAACAGGTCGCTGCGTTGAAGACGAAATTACCTTTGGGACCCGGATAAATCGTGGCGGTGAAAACACCGCCGTTGAGTTTCCCAGGCGCGTCTTGCGTTGGTCCTGTGGCGACCACTTCCAGTCCGGGAATCGGCGCCGGGTCGCCATGCCATTCCCAACCCACCAGCCCCGGAATGCCGTCGCCCTGCTTCATGCCTGTGCCTTCGAAAAGCCAATGGTCCGGTGTTGCGCAAATCCAGTCGGCGCCACCTGTCACTGGACCGGTGCTGTGCGCGCCGACGAGTTCGTTGGCGTAGGGACGCTCGTGCGCTAGCGAATTCATCGCCACGAAATCGCGCGTGCCGCCGGGCGGACCGAACACGCCCACACGCTCAAAGGCCCGGTTCGGCATCTCACCTGAGTCGGGCGAGAACCGTATGCGGCCGCACACGGCGTTGCCGGACAAGAAGGCCACATTCAGACCTGAATCAATGGCGGCCTTCACGTTGCGGAACATCTCAATACTCCAATACTCGTCGTGGCCCACGGACAGGAAGCCCTTGGCCCGTGCCAAACCTTTCGGTTCGGCGTGCGTGTCTAGGTTCGAGATGTAAGTCACATCGTAGCCGCGCGATTCCAGCCAGTAGGCGAGGGGGTATTCCCAGAGAAACCATTCGCCCGAACCGGTCGAGAGCGGCGCGTCGAGGATCTGGCAATACTTGCCGTACGGGCGATTGAAACCCACTTGCACGTTTGGCCCCCAATACCACTGATCCTTGCCGTCGTCATAAAGCGCGAACTGGCTCGGCCAACGATTGTACGCCTGCCAGGTCGTGTCCGAGCATTGAACGATGCAGTCGGCAGGGCGATCGTCGCGCACGATGAAGATGACGTAGCTTTGGATGCCTTCGCGCAGTGAAGTCAATTTGCCCAGATAAACCCCGCTCAACCAGTCCTTCGGAATGTTAAAGGTGACCGATGGCTCCCATCGGCAGTCGCGAAGGCGTTTCTCGCCTATCAGTGGATCGGGCTGGGTCAGGCCTTTGAACGGCTCGTAAGATTGCATCAATCGTCCGCCCGCGCCCCCGTAATAGCCCATGCGATAAATTTGGAGTGTAAACGGGGAGGGCGGGTTTGTGCTGACGTGAAAGCGGATCGGTTCACCGGCGCGAACGCTCGTGCGCGAGCAGTAACCCTCGATCCACGGACAACGATATTTGCTTGCCGGATCAACACGCGTGTTGGTCAACCGCCACTCGCCCGTGCCGGGCTTTTGGTTCTCGAGACGAATCAAGTCCGCCTGGCCAAGGATGGATTTTTTCGTGACGCTGCCTGCATCCTTTTCGAAGTAGGCGCAGCTCGACAACGCGGCCATGGCGCCGAGACCCAGTGCGCCTTTGAGCGCATCACGGCGGGTGATAGCGCGTTCATTTTCCTGCGGGCCGTTTCGAGCGGAGGGAAACTTGTTTCGTTTCATAAATCATCGACACACACAAATGAGCACAGAGCTTCGTTCATCTGCGTTCAAACGTTAAGGGTTGAAATCAGTTCTCTTTCGGCAACAACTGGTCATCCGGTTGGCGAATGAACTCGAGCAGATCGGCGACGTCTTGCCGAGTCAAGCCTTGCTCAAGGCCATCCGGCATCAAGGATTTGCCGTCCGCCTTCAAGGCTTTGATGCGATGGCGCTCAACAGTGAGGTCCGCGATATTCGGCCGCCGCATCGTCACACTTGACGCCGATTCCGACGTGATCAGACCGGTCAGTGTTTCACCGTCGCTGGTTGTCAGCGTGTAGCTGACGTAGTCCGGTGTGACTTGGCGGCTGGGATCGAGAATGTTGATAAGCAACGTTTCCTTCGGCTCGCTGGCGACGCTGTAGAGGTTCGGGCCGACGGCGTTCCCGCGCCCTTGCATGGCGTGGCATTGCGAGCAGGTCTTCCCGAAAATGGCGGCGCCCTTCACACGATCCCCGGCTAATTTTGTCGCCGATTGAAATTCGCTGATCACCCGCTCGCGGTCGGTGGAAATCGTGCGCTTGAAAAGCCCCTCGGCGCGTTGGCGCAAATCCATATCCGGGTGCTTCTGAAGCGCCTGTTGCGTGGAGGGATCCACTTCGGCAGAGTCGATGGCCCCGTGCTCCACCGCGTCCATCAAGGCTGTTGCGAAGGCGGAGGAACGCGAGGCGGCGGCGATGAGTTGGCGGCGTGTATTCGTTCCGAATTGGTTCCAATTCGAAAATACCGCGCTGGCGGACGGTCGATCATTCAATTCGGCTAACGCTTTCGCGGCTGCGGACTGAATTGATGACGGCAGGTCCGGCAAGAGCAAGTCGCGCAGGACGTCGGGCCCGCCAGGAGTATGGAGCAGTCCAAGGGCGCGAATCGCCACGAGCTTCAAGGGCAGCGATGAGTCAGATGCCGCGGCGATACTCTCCGCTTGTTTCGGAAGATCAGCCGCGGAGATTCCCGGGAGAGCCACGGGGACCAGCGCCGACTCCAACTCCCGGCGTAAAACTGGATTCGTCCTCGCGCCGTCAGACAGGCCGCAAAAGAGGGCGAGGCGGCCAAAGGGTTCGTCCTTGTTGGTAACCAACCAGGATAATGCCGCGCTCAGGTCCGCGTATTCCTTGCTGGCGCCCACAAGTGAGGCAAGCCTTTCAAGAAATGCGGCCTGTGCATCCGTTGGATCGCGCAGCGGGTCCGGACGCGCATTGGCAGTGCGGAGTGAAGGGTCGCGCGAGAGGGCAGCGATTGAGCGGGGACGCAGCGGGTCTGGGTGCATATATGCAAAGCCGCCCCAGACTTCCCACGTCCTTGACCTGGCGCTGCTCAGAACAGCAAGGGATTGCCACCGATCATCGATCCTGGATCCCGCCGCAAGTGCGCGCGTGAATAATTCTCTCTGAAATGGAAACTCGCCGGCAGTCAGCGCCAGTTGACATTGAACGCGAGGATCAACGTCTTTCGCCAATGCGGTGAGACGTTGAAACAGCTTGCTGAGCTGCTCGGATTTCACCCGAGTGTCCGCCTTCTCCCTGAGCAGCGATTCCGCAAACCGTATCGCGTTCTCCCGAATAGGCGGATCAGGATCCTGCAAAGCCACCAGGAGCAACTTCGGCGACAAGAAGGCGAGCCCATCCAATGCAGCGAGTGCATGCAGCCGCCCCAGTGGTGAGCGCGACTTGCGGGCGAGATTTTCCAACGCAGGGACCACAGACTTGTCCTGACGTTCGACCAGCAACCTCTGCGCGGTGACACGCCACCAGGCGTTGGCGTCGCTCAGATGGTTCGCCAACTCGCTCGATGTGACGCGACTCAGATTCGGACGCGGTCCCTCCGGCTTCCAGTTCTTCGGACGAATCCGCCAGATGCGGCCATGCTCGGCGCCGACGCGCCAATCGACTTTGTTCCGCATCTCCTCCGGCACATAGCCCGGGTGCTCGACGAATTGGCGGTAGAAATCCGCCAAATAAAGCGCGCCATCTGGACCGGTGGCGAAATTGACCGGATGAAACCACGGATCGGTGGTGGCGAGGAACTCCCCGCCTGTTTCGCCGCGACGAGCTTCAAAGGTCACTCCTTTGGGCACGAGGATCCGCCGGTGGACGAGATTCCGTAGTGGTTCGCCGACGAACATGTTTCCCCGGTATTCTTCACCCAGGGCATCGCCGCGATAGACTGTGGTTCCCGCCGACGCGTTGAAGTGGGTCTGCGATTCGTTGTTGAACACTTGTGGCGGCACCGAGAGTGGATAAATCCGGCCATCATCCCCTATCGGTTGAAGGTTTTGCGACGACTCCGCTCCAGCGAGGAGCGGAACACGGTCGAGGTAGCGGCTCTCGATCACCACATGCCGGAATGGCATGGTGTTCCAGGAGAGGAAGCGATTGCCCCAGTCATCGAAGGTCGTGCCGAACTGGCTGCGGCCCGCGATGGCTTCGAACTCGCCGGTGGCGGGCCGGAATCGAAAATCGTGGCCACGAAGACTGTTTGTGTGGGCCAGCGCCGGCCCGGCCATTGCCCAGTCGGAGCCCACCTGGATTTCGACCGGGCGCACTTCTCCGTCGCTGCGTCCATTCGCGCCATAGACCCAGTTGTCGAGGCCCCAGGTCAATCCGTTCACGCGCAATTGCTGATTGCCTTGGCCGAAGCCGGTGAACAGCACATGCCGCTCGTCGGCTTGGCCATCGCCGTCGTTGTCTTTGAGAAACCAAATGTCGGGCGCCGCCGCGACCAACACGCCCCCTCGCCAGGGCAGCACGCTGGTTGGGAACGG
>Ga0070689_100001496_pt1 | contig 14909 bp, 15 predicted proteins | sample KBSS23HmetaG_FD_64669 | JGI IMG/M metagenome (GOLD analysis project Ga0070689, IMG submission 64669) | Switchgrass rhizosphere microbial communities from Kellogg Biological Station, Michigan, USA - KBS S2-3H metaG | ecosystem: Host-associated > Plants > Roots > Rhizosphere ...
GTGGAGGCGGTGATCACGACGCTCAGCGTCGTGCACGACCGGGTCCCCCCCACGATCAACCTCGATCACCCCGACGCCGAGTGCGATCTCGATTACGTCGCGCATACGTCGCGCGCGACGCCGGTGCGCGTCGCGATGTCCAACTCGTTCGCGTTCGGCGGTCACAACGTCAGCCTGATTTTCCAGAAGTGGAGCCCGCACGCCGGCGCTCGCCCCGAGGAGCAGCGATCATGACGAAGGAGTACGAGGTCACCGTCCCGCAGCTCTATCAGTGGTGGTGGCTCCACGACGGCCGGTGGTATCAGGAGGTCGCGCAGCGATTCGGCTTCGACGCGGCCAACGAGATCAACCGGAACGCGATCCGCTTCGTCGCGTCGCGCGTCGCGAAGAGCGTCGCGAAGAGCTTCACGGTCCCGATCGATCAGATGGAGTGGCCCGACGTGGTGGCCGCGTTCGAGAAGTGCTCGCGCCTCATGTGGCCGCCCGAGATGATCGACATGAAGTGCGAGGTGACGAGCCGCGGCGCCTTCGAGGTCCACATCACGCGGAACTTCGCCCTCCAGATGCTCCAGCGCGCCGGCACGCTCGCGACCTACCAGTGCGCGTGCCTCGCGCTCCGCGAGGGGTGGTTCGAGGGGCTCGGCCTCAAGCCGGTCGAGAACTCGATGCAAAGGTGCTTGAAGGACGGCGCGCCGTCCTGCAGCTTCACGGGCCGGATCGAGCGTCCGGCTACCGAAGAGCGATGAGCGCCGACCCGCTCACCGGCGCCGCGTTCGTCGACGCGCTCCTCGGGCGCGCGCCCGCCGGAGATGGAGCGATCGAGCTCCATCGCGTGATGACGTACGGCGAGCTCCGCGATCGCATCGGGGGCTGGTCGGCGAAGCTCGAGAGCCACGGGGTCCGCGCCGGCACGACCGTCGCGCTCCAGGTGCCGCCGAGCATCACCGGGATCGAGATCCTCCTCGCGCTGTGGCGGATGGACGCCCAGGTGCTCCTCTTCGATTACCGCCTCAAGCCCGCGGAGACGGCGGAGTACGCGAAGCTCGCGCGTCCCGAAATGTTCGTCCGCGCGCGCGAAGGCGCCGAGCTCCTCGCGCCCTTCAAAGAGGAGCGTGACGTCGTCGTCGAGCCGGCGCCGGACGGAGGGCCGGCGCGGACTGCGCATGCGCTCGTCCAGTTCACGTCGGGATCGACGGGGCGCCCGAAGATCATCGGGCGGACGCGCGAGTCGCTCCTCGCCGAGGTCGAGCGGTGGAGCGCGCTCGACGGGGCGATCCGGAGCGGCGATCGCGTCCTCGTCCTGAGCTCGCCGACGCACGCGCTCGGGCTCGTCGGCGGCATCTTGCAGACGCTCCACGCCGGCGCGCGTCTCGTCTTCTCGCCCGGGTACCAGGCGTCCGACACGCTCGGGGCTCTCGCGCGGAGCGAGGCGACGGCGATCGTCGGCCCGCCGTTCCACTACAAGCTCCTCGCGACGGTGAAGGGGGGAGAGCGCCTCCCGCACCTCCGCTTCGCGATCTCCGGAGGTGAACGGCTCGACGCCGACGTCCATCGGCGCTTCGAGGACAAATACGGTGTCCCGATCGGCGAGGCCTACGGGATGACCGAGGTGGGGATCGTCGCGGTCGACCTCGGCGGCCGGGCGTTCCCGTCGTCGGGCCGGCCGGCGCCGGGGATCCGCGTCGAGGCGCGCGACGGCGAGATCTACGTGCACCTGGGCCGGACTCCTTATTTGTATTCGGAGGATCCCGCCGCGTTCGTCGACGGGTGGCTCCGCTCGTACGATCGCGGGGAGATCGACCGCGAGCGCGGCACGATCACGATCACCGGCCGATCCGATTCGCTCGTCATCATCGGCGGCCTCAAGGTCAACTTGCTCGAGGTCGAAGCCGCCCTCTCCCTGCACGAGCGCGTCGGCGAGGTGGTCGTGCTCCACGGCGAGGGGATCGAGGCGTACGTCGGCGCGCGGGGGGAGATCGCGCCGGGCGAGCTCGTGCAGTGGTGCAAGGAGCGACTGGCCAATTACAAAGTACCCAAACGGTTCTTCGTCTGCCCGGCGCTGCCGCGGACGACGACCGGCAAGCTGATTCGGCATCTGGACACGCTTCGCCGCGCCGCCGGCGCGCCGTCGTAAGCAGCGACCCGAGAGCCATGCCCGAGGAGCCATGATCGTCGAACCCCTCATCCGCGGAAGCTTCTGCGCCAACGCCCACCCCGACGGGTGCGCGCGCCGTGTGCTCTCGCAGATCGAGCACGTGAAGGCGAGGCCCGCGCTCGCGGGGCCGTCTCGCGTCCTCGTGATCGGGTGCTCGGCGGGCCTCGGCCTCGCGTCGCGGATCGCCCTGGCGTTCGGCGCGCGCGCGGCGACGCTGGGGGTGTGCAGCGAGCGGCCGGGCGCGCCGGAGCGCCTCGGGACGCCCGGCTGGTACAACGCCGTGACGTTCGAGGACGAGGCGGCGCGCGCGGGCCTCACCGCGGGCACGATCGTCGGCGACGCGTACGCGACGAAGACGAAGGAGCGGACGATCGAGCGGATCCGGGCCGAGCTGGGGCGCGTCGATCTCGTGGTGTACAGCATCGCGTCGCCGCGGCGGACCGATCCGGTCACGGGCGAGGTGTACACGTCGGCGCTCAAGACGCTGGGCGGCCCGTTCACCGAGAAGGCGGTCGACTTCAAGACCGGCGACGTCAGCGTGATGACGATTCAGCCGGGCTCGGACGACGCAGTCCGGCAGACCGTCGCGGTGATGGGCGGCGACGACTGGGAGCTCTGGATGCGCGCGCTCCAGGGCGCCGACGTGCTCGATCGCGGCGCGGCGACCGTCGCGTTCTCGTACGTCGGAAACGAGCGCCTCCGGCCGACGTACCGCGGCGGGACGATCGGCAAGGCGAAAGATCACCTCGAATCGACGGCGAAGCGGCTCGACGCCGAGATGCAGCGGCACGGAGGCCGCGCGGTCGTCGCGGTCATGAAGGCGCTCGTCACCCAGTCGAGCGCCGTCCTCCCGATGAGCGCGCTCTACACGGTGCTCCTCTTCCGAGTGATGAAAGAAAAGGGGATTCACGAGGGGCCGATCGAGCAGGCGTATCGCCTCTTCGCCGAGCGGCTCCACGGGGGTGCGGTCGATCGAGACGGTCGGCTGCGCCTCGATGATCTCGAGCTCCGTCCCGACGTCCAGGAGGAGGTCGATCGGAGGTGGCGGGAGGCGACGACGGCGAGCCTTCCGGACCTCGGCGATCGCGAAGGCTTCTATCGGGAGTTCCTCGGCGTCCACGGCTTCGGCGTCGACGGCGTCGATTACGGCCAGAGCGTGGATCCGGTGCGGAACGCGGGCGGGATGATCGGCATATCGCAGCACTGAATCACGGCATCCACGAACACATTTGCGGGGAATCAAATGGTTGGATTGACGTTACGCAAGCGGCGGGTGTTTCGGCACGCGGACAATCGGATCCTCCTGGTCCCGATGGATCACGGGATCACGCTGGGCAAGGTGCAGGGGCTCGAGGACATCCGCGCGGCGGTGAAGACCGTCGCCGACGCGGGCGCCGACGGCGTCGTCCTCCACAAGGGGATGGCGCGGTTCGTCGCGGACATGCTCCCGTCGACGTGCAACCTCTTCATCCACGTGAGCGCGTCGACGACGCTCGGCACCCACGCCGGGCACAAGGTCGGCGTCTGCTCCGTCGAAGAGGCGATCCAGCTCGGCGCCGACGGCGTGAGCGCGCACATCAACGTGGGCGACGACAGCGAGCCGGAGCAGCTCGAGGCGCTCGGGAGGCTCTCCGATGCGTGCCGGCGATGGGGGATGCCCCTCCTCGTCATGGCCTATCCGCGCGGTCCGCGCGTTTCGGACGAGCACGCGCCCCCCGCGGTCGCGCACGCGGTGCGGATCGCCGCCGAGCTCGGGGCGGACTTGATCAAGACGAACTACACCGGCAATCCGGATACATTCCGGTACGCCATCCAGGGTTGCCCCGTGCCCACGCTCATCGCGGGCGGTCCGTTCCGGCCGGACGGGCTCGTCGACATGGTGAAGGACGCGCTCCTCGCGGGCGCGGCCGGCGTGAGCATCGGGCGAAGCATCTTCGGTCAGCGCGACGCCGCGGGGACGATCCAGTCCCTCGTGCGCGTCATCCACGGGCGTGAATCGGGCCGCTAGGCGGCTCTGCGCCGGAATCGGGACGCCGTTCCAATCGAAAGAAACAAGAGGACCATCCGTGAACAAAATCGAAACGCATAGCGCCCGCGATTCCAAGTTTGCCTGGCTGGATCTGACGCAGGCGCCGGAAGCGGCGATGTCCGATCTCTTGCAGACCGCGACGACCCACAATTACACGGGCGTCGTGGTCGGGCCGGAGCAGGCGCAGTCGCTCCCCGCAGGGCTCTTCAAGGTCGGGATATCGAAGAACAAGAACCTGAGCGCCGCCGCCGAGGTCGCGAAGAAGGTCGATCTCGTCGTCGTCGAGGGCTCGGTCTTCGACGCGTACGTCGAGGAGTATCGGCCCGATCAGTCGAAGGTCGGCGCGTACGTGTACGTCGAGGACCACGACAGCATGCAGCTCGCGTGCGAGCTGGCTGCGCGCGCCGCGCACCTCGTCATCGACAGCAAGGACGAGACGAAGATCCCGCTCGAGCTGATCCTGGCCGAGGCGCAGACGCGCTCGGTGCGCGTCGTCACGCGGGTGCACGACGCGCTCGAGGGCGAGATCGTGATGGGCGTGCTCGAGAAGGGCTCGCACGGCCTCCTCCTCGGCAGCCAGCAGATGGAAGAAGTGATCGCGCTGGGCAAGGTGGTGGCGGAGTGGGACTCGCGCCTCCGGCAGGAGCTCTGCGTCCTCCGCGTCACCGAGACGCAGCACGTGGGGATGGGCGAGCGCGCGTGCATCGACACGTGCTCGTACCTCGGCCTCGACGAGGGGATCCTCGTGGGGAGCTTCTCGCGCGGCGGCATCCTCGTGTGCAGCGAGACGCACCCGCTCCCGTACATGCCGACGCGTCCGTTCCGGATCAACGCCGGCGCGCTGCACTCGTACGCGCTCGCCCCGGGGAACCGCACCTGGTACCTGTCCGACCTGCGCTCGGGGATGGAGCTCCTCGCCGTGAGCACGAGCGGGCGCGCGCGGAAGGTCACCGTCGGCCGGGTGAAGATCGAGCAGCGCCCGCTCCTCCGGATCAGCGGCGTCACCGAGGCGGGCGAGGACCTCAGCATCATCATGCAGGAGGACTGGCACGTCCGCGTCTTCAACGCCGACGGCAAGGCGCACAACATCACGACGCTCAAGCCGGGCGATCGGCTGCTCGCCTACTCCGTCCCTCCGGGAAGACACGTCGGGATCGCCGTCCAGGAGACGATTTTAGAGCAGTGATCGCCGCGCGCCCGCCGGCTCGGTCCGGCCGGATCGCGTGGGGTTTCAGCGGACTTCGATTTCCAAAGGAGCGTGCAGGATGTCTCGTTACGACTGGGGTCGGACTCATCGAGGGATATTGCACCTCCAGGCGGAGGTGGCGCAGGCGCGTGCCAAGGTGGTGACCCACCCGCTCTACGGCAGCCTCACGAGCCACGCGGCGGTGATCACGTTCCTCGAGCACCACGTCTTCGCGGTGTGGGATTTCATGTCCCTCCTGAAATCGCTGCAGTGCCAGCTCACGTACGTGGGCGTCCCGTGGGTCCCGAACGGGCCCACGGCGAGCCGCCGGCTGATCAACGAGATCGTCCTCGTCGAGGAGAGCGACGAGCTCGGCGAGGGATACACGAGCCACTTCGAGCTCTACGTCCGCGGGATGGAGGAGGCGGGGGCCGACACCGGCACGATCCAGCGCTTCATCGCGATGCTCCGCCGGAGCGTCCCGGTGCGCGCGGCGCTGGTCGAGGCGGTGGTCCCCGCGCCGTCGGCCGCGTTCGTCACCGCGACGTGGGACCTCGTCGAGCGGGCGCCCGTCCACTGCCAGGCCGCGGCGTTCGCGTTCGGGCGGGAGGACCTGATCCCGGAGATGTTCGAGCGCGTCGTCGCCGTGGAGAGGCGCGGGCACCGCCTCGGGACGTTCCTCGATTATCTGAAACGCCATATCCAGGTCGATGGGGAGCAGCACACGCCGATGGCGATGCAGATGCTGTCCGACCTGTGCGGCGACGACGAGCGGAAATGGCGCGAGTGCGGTGAAGCCGTGACGCGCGCCCTCGAAGCTCGCGCGCGCCTCTGGGACGGTATCCGAGCGGCGATCGAGACCCGCGCCGCGACGGCTTGACGCGAGCCACGACCCGATTGGCCATGGGCGCATCGATCCGAGAGCACCATGACGTTCACCTCGCCGAGCACTACGCGTGGCTCCTCGGCGGGCTGTACGAGCGCGTGCGTGAGAACAAGCAGGCGCTCGCGGCCCAGGGGATCGTCCCCCAGGGCTCGCGGCGCGCGCTCGATCTCGGCTCCGGCTCCGGCCTCCAGGCGATACCGCTCGCGCAGCTCGGTTTCGAGGTCGTCGCGGTCGATCCGTCGGCCAAGCTGCTCGCGGACCTGGCGGAGAACGCCGGCGATCTCCCGATCGCCGCCGAGAACGCTCCAATCCTGCGCTACCTCGCCGGCGCGGAGCCCGGGTTCGAGCTGTGCACCTGCATGGGCGACACGCTCACGTACTTCTCGTCGTTCCGCGAGGTGCTCGCCGTCTTCCGCGCGGTGCACCGCGTCCTCGAGCCGGGCGGGACGTTCGTCCTCGCGTTCACCGACTTCACCCCCACGCTCGGCGGCGTCGATCGCTTCGTCCCCGTGCACGCGGACGACTCCACGATCGTCACCTGCTTTTTCGAATATGCCGGCGACCACGTCCACGTGCACGACCTCGTCTGCCGGCGGGTCGACGGCGCCTGGGAGCTCAAGAAACGCGTGTATCGCAAGCTGCGCATCGCCGGTGAGTGGGTGGTGAAGCGGCTCTCTGACATCGGATTCACCGTCGAGCTCCACGGGACCGCTTCGGGGCAGGTCTCCGTCGTGGCGCGACGCCCCTAAAACCCGTTGGAGCGATAGCCATGAAATCACGATTTCTTTTCGGTGCTTTGCTCGCATTTCCTTTCGCGTTCGGATGCGACAATATCCAACCGCCGCCCGTGCAGGGGACGGTCTCCGGCAACCAGGCGGGCGACGGCGGGATCGAGGCGTGCTCGCCGTCGCCGATCGTGCCGTGCGGATCGGACGTCGTCCTCGGCGATCCGGGGCTGAACATGGTGAACGCCGGCAACGCGTACTCGTGGGCCAAGATCGACTCGGCGGGGAAGCCGACCGAGTACTCGTACTCCGTCCCGCTGAGCGCGTTCTCGGCGATGGCGAACAGCACGAACGACCTCGACTTCTGGATCAAGGTCCCGAGCGTCGTGACGTCGCAGACCGTCCTCACCGGGCTCCGCCTCAACTACGCCGCGCACGGGCACGCGCCCACGGGCGTCTACGATACGAAGCACCTCGACATCCACGTTTGGATCAAGCAGCGCGCTGACGCGGAGGCGATCGATTGCACCGATCAGACGCTGCCGCCCGCGGACATGATCCCGACGAAGTGGCTCATGGCGACGCCCGACAACTGCCTCCAGCAGCACGGGATCCCGGCGGTGAACCTCTTCGCACCCGAGTTCAACCAACAGCGCTTCGTGACCGGGATGATGCTCACGTTCTACAAAGGGACGTTCTACTCGTGGGAGCCGAAGCTGACGCTCGAAGCGATCCTGGAGCGCCAGGAGACCTTCAACTTCCCGCTCCTGTCCGTTGCCGCCGATCCGAACAAGACGATGCCGGACGGGATGTATCCCACGAAGATGACGGTCAAGTACGACAAGAAGACCGATACGTACGTCTTCACGATCGGGACGTTCAAGCCGGGGCCCATCACGAGCGACGACTGATCGAAATTTCGGACCGACCTCGGACGACAAGAGGCCCATGACGACGCTCCAGACCGTTCTCGGCGTAACATCGGTGGCCTTCGTTCTCGCGTGCTCCTCGGCTTCGCACGCCGATCCACCGGCCGCCGCGGCGTCCTCCGCCGGCGATTTCCGGTACAAAAAGGCGCTGACCGCTGGAGCCAAGGTAGAGATCCGGAACGTCAACGGGCCGATCACGGCCGAGCCGTCGTCCGGCGACGCGTTCGAGGTGGTGGCGGTGAAGAGCGGGCGCGGCGAGGACGTGGCACGCGTTCAGGTGACGGTGCGCGAGGACGCCGGCGTGATCGTCGTCTGCGCGTTGTTGCCGGGGGAGGACCCGTCGTCGTGCCGCGTCGGAGGGCGAATTGGCAGCAGCGAGGGGAGCATCGACGCGCGGGTCGACTTCAAGGTTCGCGTCCCTGCGGCGGTCGCGAGCTTTGCGGCGCGGACGATGAACGGCCGCATCACGGCGACGGGGCTCCGCGGAGAGGCGCGCCTCTCGACGATGAACGGCGCGGTCGACGTCGACGCGGCGGGGCCGACCGTCGCGACCACGATGAACGGCGCCGTCAGCGCGCGCGTGGCCGCCGGCGTCGCGGTCCGGCTCGAGACGACCAACGGCGCGATCACCCTCTCGCTCCCCGCGTCCGCCGGCGCCGACGTCGACGCATCCACGACGGCCGGGACGATCACCTCCGATTTCGGGTCGATCCCGCCGCCCTCGGTCCCCGGCGTGATGCACGCCGCGCGCTTTCGCGTCGGCGCGGGCGGCGCCGCGGTGACGCTGCGGACGACCCACGGCGACGTGCGCGTCCGCCGTCTGTGACTAGCCGAGTCGCGAGCGAGGCTGTGTGGGTGTGCTATGCAGCACACCCACCTAACGCGCGCGGGGTGGCTGCTCGATGAAGTGGAGGATCGCGCGCAGCCACCGCGCCTGCGCGTCCTCGACGTGCGCGGCGTGGTCCGCGTTCGGGAGGACGACCCACGCGCGATCGGGCGACGCGAGCTCGGTGAAGAAGCGCGCCACGTCCGCCGAAGCGGCCCGCGAGTCGCCCACGCCGTAGAGGAGGAGCGTCGGCACGCGCACCGACGCCGGCTCGAACACGAACTCGTCTTCGTGCTTCCAGTCGACGTGGATCGGGTCGCTCGCGAGCGCCTGCTGCACGTACGCGTCGACGACCGCCCGCGAGACGGAGCCGGGCGTGATGAAGTCCGACGCGGCGCCCGCCGCCGTGTTCGGCTGGCGGAGCGGCGCCGCCGGCTCGGTGGAGGGCGCCGCGCGCGCGGCCCCCTCGGCCGGAAATCCATAGAGCACCATTTTCGAGAGCGCGCCCGGGTGGCGCTGCGCGGTCAGCATCGCGACCGACGATCCGCGCGAGTAGCCGACGAGGACCGGCGCGGTGGCCGCCGCCTCCTTCGCGCGGATCCAATCGAGCGCCGCCGCGACGTCGTCCGCGGCGCGCCGCGGCGTGAGCCACCCGGTCGCGTCGCGCGGCGACGCGCCGTACCCCCGCATGTCGAGCGCGTACGCCGCGTACCCGGCTCGCGCGAGCGCGCCCAGGATCGACCGGTCTTCGCCGTCGACCTGCAGATCGAAATTGGGGAGCGAGCTCCACGACCGGCCGTGCACCAGCAGGATCGATCCGCGCGGCGTCGGCGGCCGCCGCTCCCAGAGCGCGAGCGGCTGCCCATCCACGACGACGGTGCGCTGGACGGGGCGCGCGCGCGCTCCGTCGTGACGAGGCGCGGCCGCGTCCGGCGTCGCCCGCGCGGCGCATCCGGCGATCGCGCCGGCGAGGCCGATCGCCGCCACCGCGAGCCATCGCGCTCGAGCACCTGGACGCATCGGTCGAGCATCGTACCGCGGATCCGCCCGCGCGAGCTCTCGTGGAGCTTCAGCGGGGGCGCGAGGGGTGGACGACCACCGGCGGAGGACGCACCACGACGGGGCGGTTGGCGTAGACCGGCGGCAACGCGACGACGCCGACGAACCTCGTCCGCGGATACAACGGATCGTACCAATACGGCGGGCCCCAGCCGTACGTGTACGCGTAGTCGTACGTGGAATACGTCGGATAAATCTCGAGCCGCTCGAACGGCGTCCGCTCGGTGACGATGCGCGTGTCGGTCCGGACGTTCCAGATGACGTCGAACGCGGGGAGGTGGCTCTCGCTCTCGAGCGCGCGAGGGACGGGGAAGAAGAGGTCGATCGTGCGCTTCGCGCCCGGGGGGATCACGACGGCCGGCGGCGGTGGGCCCGCGTCCGCCGTCGCGAACGCGGCGCGGCTTTCGCCGTTGCCGGCGAGCGCGGCGTGCTGCTCACGCGTATCGACGATCCACGCCTCGGTGCTGTTGTTCGAGATGATCTCGCGGAGGTGAATGGCGCGCACCTTCGACTCGTCCGGCGTGTCCTCCGCTGAGATGTCGGCGATCCCGAACGTCGCGAGGCGCATGTCGCCCCGCGGCGACTCCGGCGGGATGGGGTAGTTCGCGGCCGGCCTCCCCGCCACCGCGGCGGTCGTGTTCACGGCGGGCTGATAGACGTACTCGTGCGTCGCGCACGCCAAGAGGCCAATCGCCGACGAGCTCCACGCGAGGACGCGCCAGTTCATGTCGTCGTGCGCCGTCGCAACTCGCGTGCCGCGACCCCGCGCCGCCGCGCGAGGCACGCGCGATGCTTCGACCGCGTCCATGGACCCGATCCATCGATTGCGTGAGCTGGGGCAGAGCGTGTGGCTCGACTTCGTCGATCACCGGATCATCGAGTCGGGCGATCTCGACCGGCTGATTCGCCACGAAGGGCTGCGCGGGATGACGTCGAACCCGACGATCTTCCAGAAGTCGATCGCCGCCTCGAGCGACTACGACGCGCTCATCCGGGGCGCGCCGGCGGACGAATCGGACGGGAGCGTCTTCGACCGCCTCGCGGCGGCCGACGTGGCGCTGGCGTGTGATCGCTTCCGCGCGCTTTACGACGAGACCGACGGGGCGGACGGCTTCGTGTCGATCGAGGTCTCGCCGCGTCTCGCGCGCGACACGACCGGGACGATCCGCGAGGCCCGCAGGCTCTGGTCGAGCGTGTCGCGCCCGAACGCGATGGTGAAGATCCCGGGGACGCGCGAGGGGCTCGCAGCGATCGAGCAGTGCCTCACCGAGGGGATCAACATCAACATCACGCTCCTCTTCGCCATCGACCGCTACGTCGAGGTGGCGGGGGCGTATGCCCGGGCGCTCGAGGCGCGCCTGCGCGACGGCGCGCCGATCGACCGGATCGCGTCCGTCGCGAGCTTCTTCGTGTCGCGCGTCGACACGAAGGTCGACGCGGCGCTCGATCGGCTCGACGTCGCTCCGGCCGTGGGCGCTCTGCGCGGCGAGCGGCGGCGCGCCGAGCGAGGGCGCGCGGCGATCGCGAACGCGAAGCTCGCGTACGAGCAGTTCGAGCGCATCAGGGGCAGCGAGCGGTGGCAGCGCCTGGCCGCATCCGGAGCGCGGCCCCAGCGCCTCCTCTGGGCGTCGACGTCGCCGAAGGACCCGAGGTACCCGGACCTGATGTACGCGGAAGCGCTGATCGGACCGGACACCGTCGACACGATGACCAAGGAGACGTTCCACGCGTTCGCCGAGCGCGGGCGGCCCGAGGCACGCTTGCCCCTCGGGCGGGACGAGGCGCGCGAGCACGTCGCCGCGCTCGCGGCGCTCGGGATCGATCTCCCTCGCGTCGCGGACGAGCTCGAGGAAGAGGGGATCCGGCTCTTCGCCGCCTCGTTCGACGGTGCGCTGGCGACCATCGCCGAGAAGCGCCGCGCCTCACGGCGCCGCACCGCCGACCCGGCGTGAGGCTCTCGCCCGCCCCACCGTTGCAAACCGCCTCGATCCCCGGCGCGCTCAAGCGCGCGGGGATCGCCGCTTCTTGCGAGTGCGCGCGCCCCCCTTCGCGGCGCCCGAACGAGCGGCGGCGCTTTTCGTCCGCGCCCCCTTCCGCGCCGCAGCGGACCGCGACGAGGGGCTCCGCTTCGCCGCGGCCTGACGGCCCTGACGGGCGAGCGCCGGCTGCGTCACCGATCCGCGCGGCTCGCGTTGCAACGCGCCCGCCGCGGCGCGCGACCGCTTCTTCGACGAACGCGCCCGTGGCGGCGCGCCTTGCCCACGCTCGTACGCGCGCTCGGCGTTCTTTCGCGTCTTCTCCGACGCCTGGCCGCGCTTCGGAGGAGGGAGATCGACGCCCGCTCTCCGCGCCTTGGAGAGGCCGACCGCGATCGCCTGCTTCGGTGACCGCGCGCCGTGCTTCCCCTCGCGTACGTGGTGGATCTCCTCGCGCACGAACTCGCCCGCCTGGGTCGATGGCGCTTGCCCTTTCGAGCGCGCGCGCCGAGCTCTCTCCGTCGTCTTCTTCTCCGGCATGGGATTACCTCCTTGGACCTCCGGGGCCGCGCGCGCGATCGCGCAGCGCGGGCTGGGTCAGGCGCTCTGCGGCGCCGCGCCGAGCGACGCCGCGATCGCGTCGAGGATGGTGGACCAGCCCTGCTTCGTCCGCGCCGCGACGTCCGGCGGGACCCCCCCATGCGTCAGGTGCAGCGCGGTCCCGGAGCCGGCCCGCGCGAAGTCGAGCGTGACGACGCTCGGTTCGACGCGCCGCTTCGGCGCCGCGGTCCGCGGCAGCTCCACCGCGTCGAACGTGAAGGCGAGGCGGTGCGGGCGATCGACCTCGACGTACTCGCCGAGGTGATCGAGCTCGCGGCCGCGCCGGCGGACGAGGAACGAGAACGTCCCGCCCGCGCGCGGGTCGAGGCGGATACTGAGGATCTGGTCGTCCTTCGACGGCGCGCGGATCCAGTCGCCGATCGCGTCGGGATCGATCCATGCGTCGAACACCTCCTCGGGGTGGGCGTCGAAGGTGCGCGTCATCTGTACGATCGAGCCCTCTGGGGAGCCCTCTTTCGGGCGGGGCTCGTCGCGACGCCGATCGCGCCCGAAGGGGTCGCCGGCGATCGACTCCGTGTGGAGCGCGCACAGCCATCGGCCGCGGCGCCGCACCCACGTCGACGTATCCGCCGCATCCAGCGTCACGGGCTTCCCGTCGACGGTCAGCCTCTCGCGGACTTTGTACGCGAGGATAGCGACATCGTTGCCGAGCAACCGCACCTCTGCGTCGTCCTTCACGTCGAAATCGTGGAGGGTGTAGGTCGCGCCGCGCATGATGGCGGCGAACGCCTGCTTGTCGACGCGGCCGATGCCGCGCGCCCCCGCGACGATGCACGGATCGTCCGTGAGGCGCATCGCGGCGTCGACGTCCTTGTCTTTGATCGCTTGCCAGTACTGCCTCTCCAGCTCCAGCAGCTCCTTTTCGACGGCCTTGGTAGACATGGTGAGCACTGCCAGGGCAGGTTCCGTGCCCCCGCCCCGATGATCGATCGGCGCGGCGCCATCTCCGCGGGCACGCCGAACGCACGCGGCTCCACGCGCGCTGCGGCGGACACCGCGCCACGTCCACGCGATCCATCCTCGGATCGGAGCGCGCGGGCCGTGATCGCCGCGCACACGTGTGGCGTCTTTGTCGCGTCCACCACCGCGCAAACCTGCACGAACGAACGTGGTCTGGCCACTGTGTGGCTAGCGCCGGCGCAGCTTGGTGGCCGCCACTTCGGTATCGGGATCGAGCGCTGCGAGGATGTGATCGGCGTCCGACGCGACGCGCACCGAGGCGGCCACGGCGCGCACGCGCTTCCGCGCGTCGTCCCCGTCGACGCGGACGAGGACGCGCGCCGCGGCAGCGCGAACCTCGATGTCGGCCTCCGGATCGCGGAGCGCACCCCAGAGATCGTCGCGCGCGGGCACGGCCTGCCGGTACCCGGCGGCCTCGTGGGTCAGCGTCGCGGCGAGGGTGTCGAGTCGTCCGAGCCACGCGCTCGCCGGTTCGTCGCGCCGGCGAAGGACGTCGACGCGCGCCGCGGCCCCGTCGCGCGAAGGACCGTGCCCGTGCGCGCGGAGCGACGCCGATCGCACCTGGTCGGCGACGAGGGCGAGCTCGGCGGCGGTGAGGCCCCCCGTGAAATGCGACGTGACGTCGACCGGCACGAATCGGACCGCTCCGGACTCGAGCGTCATCTCGATCCCGTCGTCGCGCGCGCGGACGTCGCGGATCTGGTGGTACGGATAGACATCGCGTCGCCACTCCGCGCGGACGCACAGCCCGGCGGGCGAGAGTGTCAGCGTCTTCCTCTCGCGTATGCGCTGGGCCACGAGGTAGAAAACCGTGAGCACCAGGGTTGCGACGGCGATGTGCCCCTCGACGTCGAAACTCGACGCCAACGCCGCGCCGCTCGCGAGCCAGAGGAGCGCGAGGGCGATCTGGCTCACGATCAGCTCGCGCGGCGCGCGCGTGTGCTCCCAGGTGATCTCGCCGAAACCCGCGTGGCCGATCCCGAGCGCGTCGCAGATCGCGATCACGTCGGCGTCGCTCTGGAGCTCGACGAGGAGCGGGCTCGCTCGATCGCTGCGGACGAGCGCGAGGCACGCGCCGCGCGCGGTCCGTGCCGTCGACGCCGCGCGGATACGCCGCGCGCGGATCACCTGCCGGAGGACCCCCGCGTTCGCGACGTGCACCGCGCCGTCGGCCGGGACGAGGTCGACGTTCTGCGGGCGGTTTCGCCCGCGGAGGAGCGACGCCACGGTCAGGAGCGCGAGGCCGACGAACAGGCCGATCCCCGGGGGCCCGCCGTCCTCCCGCCACCACCACGCGTTGGTCGCGATCGCGATCAGCGCGATCCCCGGGAGCACCGCGCGCGCGAGGAACGGGCCGGACGGATCGTGGAGCCGTGCGCGCAGCCTCGGGCCTCCCTTGGCCGCCGGGTCGAGCAAACGCGTGCGATTGCTCATGCCGAGAAGTGTAGCGAGGCTGACTCACCGCATCATCGTCTCATCGACGATTTCGCGCGCCGCGCCGCGCCGCTTCGGCGACGGCGAAGAAGCGTGTAGGCTTGGCGCGCAGCCATGACCCAA
>Ga0070689_100001497_pt1 | contig 14904 bp, 9 predicted proteins | sample KBSS23HmetaG_FD_64669 | JGI IMG/M metagenome (GOLD analysis project Ga0070689, IMG submission 64669) | Switchgrass rhizosphere microbial communities from Kellogg Biological Station, Michigan, USA - KBS S2-3H metaG | ecosystem: Host-associated > Plants > Roots > Rhizosphere ...
GGACGTCATGCTCCCCGACGGGAGCGGCATCGAGCTTTGCCGTGACCTGCGGGCGAGTGGCTTCCTTGCCCCCATCCTCTTCCTCAGCGCCCGGGGCGAGGTCCAGGACCGGGTCGCGGGTCTCGACGCCGGCGGCGACGACTACTTGCGGAAGCCGTTTTCGATGGTCGAGTTGCGGGCCCGCTTGCGGGCGCTCGGCCGCAGGCCCGCCGCCACCCCGCCCACACGCATCCAGCACGCCGGCACCGTCCTCGATTTCGCCTCACGCCGGCTGATCCGTGATGGCGAGGACATCACCATCACCGCGCGCGAGTGGGCGGTGCTGGACGCGCTCGCCGCGCACCTCGGCCACGTGGTGTCGCGGGCCGACGTGCTCACCGCGGCGTGGCCACGCCCGGGACCCGGTGCCTCCGGCAGTCTCGACGTGATCGTGAGCCGGCTCCGCCAGAAGCTGGGCGCGAGCGACGGACCGCGGATCCGGACCGTCCGCGGCCAGGGCTTCGTGCTCGAGATGCCGGCGTGATCCGTTCGCTGGCGGCGCGGCTCACGTTGCTCGAGCAGGCCACCGTGCTCGTCGCGGTGGTGGCATTCGGCCTGCTCGCCCTGTGGATCACCTCGCACGTGGTGCGTTCCGAGCGGCGTGACTTCGTGGAGGAGATCGCGACCCGACTCGCCCAGGGGTTCGAAGAAGAGCTCAAGCAGGACCCCGACACGTCGGCGGCTGTCCAGAGCATGCTGGAAGACGCCCGCGAGATCGGGCTCTGGGCGGAGATCAGCGATCCGAGCGGACGCGTCGTGGGCACGAACCGGCCCTCCGCTCCCGGGGCGCGGCCGGACCCGGGCGACGAGGAGGCCTTCGTCGCGTCGGCCTACAGCACTCGTGGGGAGCGCGTCACGGTGACGGGCTCCGACAGTGCGCTCCCGGTGGTCACGCGCGCGCTCGGGAGATCCTTGCTCCTCGCGGCGATCCCGATCCTGGCGCTGAGCATGCTCTTCGGCCGAGCGATCGTCGCGCGCGCGCTCAGGCCCCTGCCGGTGATGGCGGAGCGTGCGGCGAACCTGTCGCTGGAGCAGAACCCGCGCTCCCTCGGCGCGCGCTCCGGCCTGGCCGAGCTGGATCCCCTGGCCGCCTCGTTCGACCGGCTGCTCGAGCGGCTGGACGACGCGCTCAAGGCCGAACGCCGCCTGAGCGCGGACGCTTCCCACGAGCTGCGCACGCCGCTCACCGTGCTGAACGGCGAGCTGGAACTGCTGCTCGAGGCGGAGACTCCCGGCTCGCCGACCGCGCTCGGCCTCACCCGTGCCGCCGAGCAGGTGGCCGCGATGCGCGAGCTGGTGGAGGCCATCCTGCTCCTGCACCACACCGGCGAGATCGGCGCGTCCGGACGCGCTGGACGTGAGGTGATCAACCTTTGCGACCTGGCGCGCGAGACGATCACGGACCTTCGCGAGCGCTCCCCCGCGCGCAAGGAGGACCTCACGTACGTGGTGCCGGACGAGATCCTGGTCGCCGGGGACGGCGCGCTGCTCGCATCCGCGCTGCGCAACCTGCTCGACAACGCGCTCAAGTTCACCCGTCCCGGGCAGGCCGTCGCGGTTTCGCTGGTCGAGACCGAGGGACGCGCCGAGCTGACGGTCGACGACTCCGGCCCCGGAATTCCCGTCGCGGAGCGCGAGCGCGTGTTCGATCCGTTCTACCGCGGAGCCGAGGCCCGCGCCGGTGGCAGCGGCTTCGGGCTCGGGCTGCCCATCCTGCGCCGGGTGGCGCGCGCCCACGGCGGAGATGTCCGCGTGCTGGATTCGCCGTTGGGCGGCGCTCGATTCGTGCTGCGACTGCCGGGGCTGGCTGGAGGTGGCGTGTCGCGGGCGCGATAGACCTCGCCCATGCCCCCCGCGCCTGCCCCATGACGCTCGCCGACGAGGTGGCTACGCCGGATTCTTCAGCGCACCACGATCCCACCGGTGCGCGCGCAGCCGCTGCACCAGCGTTGCATCGAGCCGCCTGCCATCGCTCGCCGCGATGTTCGCCTCGACGTTGGCGCGCTTGCGCATCCCGGGGATGATCGTGGCGACGTCTGGATTCGCGAGGATGAAGCGGAGCGCCATCTCGGGCATGGTCATCCCTTTGGGAACGTCGGGGCGAAGCCGCTCTGCGTGCTCGACGGAGGCACGGAGGTTGTCGCCGGCGAAGTAGACGTTGCGGAAGTCGCCCTGGGGCCACGAGCTGTCCAGGCGCAGCGTCCCGGTCAGCGTGCCTTCGTCGAACGGGACGCGCGCGATCACCGCGATCCCGAGCTTCCGGCACAGCGGAAACAGCTCGTCCTCGGGAGCCTGGTCGAAGATGTTGTAGACCACCTGCACGGCATCGATCAGGCCGGTGCGCAGGGCGCGCAGGCCGTTCTCCGGCTGCCAGCGATTGACGCTGATGCCCACGGCGCGGACGAGCCCCTCGCTCTTCAGCGAGCCCACGGCACGCTGCCAGCGCTCGTCGTTGGCCCACGCGTCGTGCCAGGTGTGGAACTGCAGGAGATCGAGCGTGTCGACGCCGATGTTCGCGAGGGTCTTCTCCGCGAACTCGCGGATGTGATCGGGCGGGAACGTGTCGTCGAGCCGCATCTCCCCGGTGGCCGGCCACTTCAGGTTCTTGGGTGGGATCTTGCTCGCGCAGTAGAGACGGGTGCCGGGTCGGGCCCGCAGCAGCTGGCCCAGGAGTCGTTCGCTGTGCCCTTGGCCGTACGACCACGCGGTGTCGAAGAAGTTGCAGCCGAGCTGGACGGCGAGCTCCAACGATGCCATCGACTCGTCGTCGTTCGAGCCCGTCCAACCGCCCATCCCCCACATCCCATATCCGACCTCGCTGACGCTCCAGCCGGTCCTTCCGAACGTTCGTTGGTGCACGGTCACCCCCACGGCGCCAGCATGGGCCGGCGGCGTCGCGAGAATCTCACGCGAAGTGTCGGTGGTGAAGCAGGACCTCGTCGCGCCAGCATCACCGCATGCTGGCCGCCGGACGTGGAGCCCGTGCTTCGAGAGATCAGGCGTGCTCGCGGCGGCCGTCCATGGCGTGCGCGCGGCGCGCCAGTCGCGGGTCGTCGATGCGAGCGGCCCAGGCGTCGAAATCGGGTCCGACGCCGCGCCAGCGCAGCGACTCCACGTCCGTGAACAGTGGCTCGTCCGCACGCAGCGTCGCCAGGCGCTTGAAGAGCAGCGCAGCCTCGCGTCGAGTCCCCAGCACGTCGTCGGGGAACGATTCGATCGGTCCGTGACGTGCGATCAGCCGCTGCGCCCCCTTCGGCCCGATGCCCGGGATGCCCGGGTAGCCGTCGGACGAGTCGCCGACCAGGGCGAGATAGTCGGGGATCCTCTCGGGGTCGACGCCGAACTTCTCGCGCACGCCGGATGCGTCCCGGATGGCGCCGCTGCGACGGTCCACCTGGACCACGCGCCCGTCGTCCACGCATTGGGCGAGGTCCTTGTCGGGGGTCCAGATGCAGACCTTCTCGACACGTGGGTCGGCCGCGGCCAGCCGGGCGGCCGAAGCGAGCGCGTCGTCGGCCTCCAGCTCCACCATCGGCCACACGACCACGCCCATCGCCGACAGCGCCGCTTCGAGCGGGTGGAACTGCGCATGCAGCGCCCGGTCCATGCCCTCGGAGGTCTTGTAGCCGGGCCAGAGCTCGTTACGGAACGACTCGACGACGTGGTCGGTGGCGACGCCGACGTGCGTCGCGTCCTTCTCGAGCATCTCGAGCACGGTGTGAAGCACGCCGGCAACGCCGCCGAGCGGCGCATCCTTGCCCTTGTTGTAGTTGCGCGCACCGTAGAAATGCCGGAACAGCTCGTAGGTGCCGTCGATGAGATGGACGATCATGTTCGATCCCCGCGGATCCGCTCAGGCTCGAGCGCGGTCAGCATCCAGCAACCTTGTAGCCGCGGCGCGCACCGAGGCGCGGTAGCCGCCCGGTGTCTGACCCGCGTGGCGCTTGAACGCCGCGCGGAACGCGGCCTCGGACGCGTAGCCGAGCGAGGCCACGATGCTCTTCAGCGGCTGCTCTCCCGCCTCGATCAGCGTCATCGCCTGGCGCATGCGCCAAGCGGTCACGTATCCGAGCGGGGTCTCGTTGGTCAGCGTCTTGAAGCGCGCCGCGAACGCGGAGCGTGACATGCCAGCGGCTTCCGCGAGCGATTCGATCGTCCATGCGTGCCCGGGCGCGGCGTGGAATGCCCCGAGCGCGCGGCCGAGATGCGGATCGCTGAGCGCGCGCAGCCAGCCCCCGCATTCCGAGGACTGCCCTTCGAGCCAGGCGCGGATCAGGTGGACGAGGATCACCTCGGCGAGCCTGTCGAGCACGGTGGTACGCCCGGTCGCGGGGGCAGCCGCCTCGAGCGCGAGCAGGCGCACCGTGGGCTCGAGCCAGCGCGCCGCAGGGCCGTCGCTCGCGGACAGGTGGATGAGCCGCGGCAGCGCCGCGCGCAGCGGGTTCGTGCAGCCGCCGCTCAGCACGCAGCGCAACAGGATGAACTCAGTTTGAGCGCCGGGCATGGCGAGGCGCAGCTCGGAGCACGGCACCGCCTCCTGGATGGGGACGAGAGGCGAGCCGGGCTGGTCGCGCACCGCGAACGCGTCGCCGCTCGGCATCGCCACGACGTCGCCGGTCGCCAGCTCGAGCTGTCCGTTCTCCTCGGACTCCACCTCGAAGGAGGCGCGGCCGCGCGCGATCACGAGTAGGCCGAAGTCCGGGCTCGCCGGCACTGAAAAGCCCCAGGGCGAGCGCGCGGCCACTTGAACGCTCACCGAGCCCCGCAGGCGGAAGCCGTCCAGGACCAGCGACAGGGCGTCGGGCGGCGAACCCATTGGGTTGGTGGCCATTGCGGTCTCCAGCGGACGATTACGTCGCATTGTTGGACTTTCGAGACTGTGGCGTCTCACACCGACATCGATTCTAACCCCATCGGATGGGTTGACCGCAACGACTGATTCGACCTGCTTCGGGCCCCATCCAGAGGAGGATCCCTCCAATGACCGTCGGCCACGTCGTCCCTTCGAGCCGCATGTCCGAAGTGAGCACGGCAAGCCTCACCGCGCCCCTGGTCCCGATCGCCCGGGCGTCGCTGGCCGCGATCTTCCTGATCGCCGGCCCCAGCCACTTCTCGCCCGGCGTCATCGCCTACGCGCACTCGGCCGGCGTCCCGTTCGCCGGGTTGCTCGTTCCCGCCTCAGGAGTGCTGGCGTTCCTCGGCGGCCTGAGCGTCCTCATCGGCTGGCGAGCGAGGCTCGGCGCGCTCATGCTCATCGCGTTCCTGATCCCGGTGACGCTCAGCATGCACGCGTTCTGGGCGGTCAAGGATCCGATGATGGCGCAGATCCAATTCACGATGTTCATGAAGAACGTGGGCCTGCTCGGCGGCGCGCTGCTGGTCACGCACTTCGGCGCCGGCCCCTACAGCCTCGACGCACGTCGCGCGGCGGACGAGTCGCACTGAGGAAGACACCATGCAGATCGGCATCGACAGTTTCGCCGCAGCGTTCACCAACGAGAGCCGCGCGGTCACCTCGGTGGATCGTCTGCGTGACCTGATCGCCCAGATCGAGCGCGCGGACCAGGTGGGCGTCGACTCGTTCGGCATCGGCGAACACCACCGGAAGGAGTTCCTCGATTCGGCTCCCGCCGTGATCCTGGGGGCTGCTGCCGCGCGCACGAAACGCATCCGCCTGACCAGCGCGGTCACCGTGCTGAGCGCCGCCGATCCGGTGCGCCTGTTCGAGGAGTTCGCGACGCTCGACCTGCTCTCCAATGGGCGCGCGGAGATGGTCGTGGGGCGCGGCTCGTCGATCGAGGCGTTCCCGCTGTTCGGCTTCGACCTCGACGACTACGACGCGCTGTTCGCGGAGAAACTCGAGCTTCTGCTCCGGCTGCGTGACGACGAGCGCGTCACCTGGTCGGGCCGGTTCCGCCCGCCGCTCGCGGGTCAGGGCGTCTATCCGCGGCCGCTCCAGAAGCCGCTCCCCATCTGGATCGGCGTTGGCGTCACGCCGGCTTCGTTCGAGCGCGCCGGGCGGCTCGGGCTGCCACTGATGGTGGCGATCATCGGTGGGGAGACGCACCGGTTCCGGCCGCTCGTCGATCTCTATCGCGAGGCCGGCCGCCGTGCCGGGCATCCCGCCGAGCGGCTCCAGGTCGGCATGCACTCCCCCGCCTATGTCGCCGAGACCACGGAGAAGGCGGTCGCGGACTTCCTGCCAGGCTGGATGAAGGCGATGAACGACATCGGCAGGGAACGCGGCTGGGGCGTCATGAGCCGCGCGCACTTCGACGCGCAGCGCGGGCCGAAGGGCGCACTGCTGGTGGGCGCGCCGGAGGAGGTCGCGGAGAAGATCGTGCGCCACAGCGAGGCGCTGGGCGGGCTCGCGCGGGTCACGTTCCAGATGAACGCGGCCTCGCTGCCGCACGAGAAGATGATGAATGCGATCGACCTGATCGGCTCCCGGGTGATCCCGGCCGTCGCGAAGGCGAGCAACGGCGAGGTGTCGCTGAAGCCGTCGGCATGACCGCTCCTGCGGTGGCGGCGAGCGGCTACCAGTCGAACCAGTGCACCACCTTGACGAGGAACGTGTTCGCGGGCTGGACGTGGAACAAGTGGTCGAGGTCGTCGGACAACACTCCTCCTCCGACGGGCTCGAAGTCCTGCCGTCCCTGCGTCCACACCAGGTAGAGCGACGAGCCCGGGTGGTACTCCCAGCGCAGGACCGTGTTCGAGTTGAACTGCGTGAAATCGAACGGGCCGGGGCCGCCGGCGAGCGAGCCGGCGTAGGGCGTGAAGCGATCTTCATAGCTCTCCGCGCGCGCATTCGCAACCTCGCGCACATCGGAATAGGTGCCCTTGCTCACGAACGGGTTGGCGTAGATCTGCAGCGTGAGCGTGGTCGAGACCGTGTAGTCCACGCGGAGCGTGAGCCCGACCGTGGTCTGGTCGAGGTGCGCGAACGTGTAGTGCGTCACCCCTGCGACATCGAAATTGTGGAAGAACTGGGTGTGGTCGTGGTTGCGCGAGTAGCTGAGGCCGATCGACGGGGTCATGCGCGCGGAGAGTCGGACCTGCAGCGACGGCGACAGGGAGTACCGGTTCGTGTGTCCCTCGTCGGCGGTCACGACCTGCGCGAACACGTCCGGGTAGAGGATGAAGCGCTGGTCGCCCTGGATCTCGACCCAGGGCGCGGCGTACGACGAGACCCGCAGCGCCGGTCCCCCGCGCGTGGCGCGGTCGCTGAACGCGCCCCCGAGCTGGCCCAGAGTGCCCCCCGCGTGCGCGAACCAGTTGTTGTGGAACTGCACGTGCACGTTCGTGTTCACGGCGCGCTCGAGCAGCAGGTCGCCGGCGCTCGTCCAGTCCTGCCAGAAGTTGAAGTTCCAATTGAGCCGGTCGTAGACCTTGGTGCGGCGCAGGAACTGGAGTCCCATCCACGTGCTCTGGTCCTGCCAGTCGGCGCGGTTCAGGAAGCCGAGGTCGTTGATCTCGTAGCCGGGCGAGATGCGCTGGTAGCTGGTCTCGAAGACGACGATGCCGCCGCCGTACTTGGCGAAGTGGATCGTCTCCGCGTCGCCCGCGAGCGAGGTGCGCGTCGAGTCCACGCGGAGCGGACCGTCGGGCCGCTGGTATTGGTGCGCGGGATCGGTCTGCGTGGCGAGCACGGCCCCGGCGGTGCCGTCGATCCGCGTTGCCGTCACCGCGCCGGTGAGCAGGTAGTTGTTGCCGGGGCCGAACTGGTGGCGCGCGTCGATGCCGCCGACGTAGGCCGAGCGGCGGAGGAAGTCGCTCGAGGCATCGTCCAGCGAGCGGTTCACCGAGGTCAGGATCAAGCCCACGCCGCTGTGGTGGTGGTTCAGGTCCTGCTGCAGGCGCACGTCGCCGTAGTTGGTCGCTGGCTCGATGGTGACGTCCGACACGCCCGTCTCGCGCCTCGTCACCGCGTCGAGCGCACCGATGGTGAGCCCTCCCGCCGTGCGCCCGGTCAGCTTGCCGGCGCCGAGGATCGTGGTCGAGGTCACCGCCGATGCGTCGCCGTACAGGTAGGAGAGCTGCGGCGCGCGTCCGATGCGGCGCGAGTAGAACAGGCCCTCGCCGGTGTCGTTCACCTGGTTGCTGTTGACGGGGAACCTGTAGACGCCGGTGCCCTCGAGGAAGAACGGCCGTTTCTCCTGGAGGAACGTCTCGAACTGGGTGAGGTTCAGGACCGCCGGATCCTGCTCGACCTGGCCGAAGTCCGGGTTCACGGTGCCGTCGATGGTGAAGTTCGACGTCAGGCCGTACTTGAAGTCGGCGCCGCCGGTGAGGCTCTGGTGGTGGTCGAATCCCTCCGCCGTGGGCCGCGGTTCGCTCTTCGCCACCACGTAGGGCATCACGTCGAACCGCCGTGGGGCGGGGATGCCGTCGATGCCCGTCAGGTCGCCGAGCTGCGAAGCGAAGCCGAGCTGCGACGGCCGGTACGAGGGCCAGGAGACGCGTTCCTTGAAGCGCTCAATGTCGCGCCACACGCCGAAACCGAACGTGTGCGTGGGAGACGACGCATAACGGAGCTGCGAGAGCGGGATCTCGAACTCCGCCGTCCAGCCGAGCGAGTCCACGCGCGTTGCGACATCCCAGACACCGTCCCAGGAGCCGTCCTCGTTGGTGTCGTCGTAGACGGCGAAGTCGCGCTTCACGCCTCCGGGGCTGACGGCGAACTCGAAGCCGGAGCGGCGATCGTGGAAGGAGTCGATGACGATCTTCAGCTGGTCGGTGGGCGGCCGCACGTCGCGGCGTGCGAGCACCGTGGAGATCTTTGCCGGCTCTGGGTCGTAGGCGCGGATGAAGGCGTAGAAGTTGCGATCGTCGTAGGCGACCTGGGCCTCGGTCTTGTAGCGCGCCGGTCCACCCTCCATCGGCGTGAACTGGACGAACTCGGAGATGATCGGGGCGGTGCGCCAGATCGGGTCGTCGGCGCGGCCGTCGATCACCACCGGCGCCGGCGTGCGCACGGCAGCGGCGGACGGGACCGTGGTCGGCGCCGCCCAGGACACCGGGGCAGTGCTCGAGAGCAGGCAGGCTAGCGCCAGGGCGCGGGCGAAGGGGGGCATGGGGACGAGGGGCCTACGGCTGGCGGATTGGACAGGTTACGGCGCCGTCAGCGTTGGCACCCCAAACGTGCCGTCTTCGAGGCCAAGCGCAGAACTGACCCGCGGGTAAGTACCACCGGTCCGCGGGGCCGGAACCCTGCGCCCCTACTCCGAGTGGAGCGCCTGGAGAACGTCCACACGCGACGCGCGCGCCGCGGGGACGATCGACGCGAGCAGTGCCGCCGCGATGAGGATGCCGGCAGCGATGAACGCCGGAAGCACGCCCGGCAGGTGAAGCGGCCCGAGCGCCGTGGATGCGAGCCGGGCGAGCCCGTAGCCGAGCGCCGCGCCGGCCGTGATCCCGACGGCGACGATGGCCAGGCCCTCCTTCAGCACCTGCGTCTGGATCTGCGCCGGCGTCGCCCCCACCGCGAGCCGCACGCCGAACTCACGCGTGCGCGCGCTCACCGAGAACGCCAACACGCCCGCGACGCCCACGACCGCGATCAGGAGCGCGATGCCGCCGAACGCCGAGAACACGAACGCGTTCAGCCGCTCCGGCGCCAGCACCTGGGCGCGCACGTCCTCGAGCGTCGAAGCTCGTTCGATCGCCTGGTCTGCGGAAAGGCGGCGGATCGTGCGCGTCACCGCTGGGACCAGCGCGTACGGATCGCCTGCGGCGCGCACGAACAATCGGCCGGCGAGGCCGATCTGCCGGTACGGGGCGTAGACGGTCATGGTCGGCTCCTGGACGACGTTCTCGTCGTCCACGTCCGCGACCACGCCGATGATGCGGCGTCGCTGCGGCAGGCTGCGGAACCAGAGGTGCCGGTTCAACGCGTCACCATTGGGGAACACGCGCTGGGCGAGGCTCCGGCTGACGATCGCGACCTGTTCGGTGTCGGTGTCGGCGAAGTCCCGACCGGCGAGGATCGGCACGCCGAGCACGGCGAAGAACCGCGGCGAGATGGGCCGGAACTCGCAGGTGGGATCCTCCTCGCCCGCCGCGGGCTGGTAGCCCTCGAACCCGAACTGGATCTTGAGGCCGGGGTTCCGGTCGCGCCAGGGCACGATCATCCCGGACGCGACGCCATCGACCCCCGGGAGCGCGCCGATCCGGCGCGTGGCCTCCGAGAAGAAGTCCATCAGGTCCTTGCCCGGGAAGCCGGTCGCCGGCGGCGGCACGTCGACCGCCAGCACCTGGCGCATATCGTAGCCGGTGTTCGCGGTCTGCAGCGCGTTCAGCGTCGCGAGCAGCATGCCGGCGCCGGCGAGCAGCACGAACGAGCACGCGATCTGCGTCGTGGCGAAGAGCCGGAGACGGCGTTTCGTGCCGGGCGTCATCCGCAGGCTCCCGACCGCGAGTCCCGGACCTCCCGAGCGTTCGGACGAAGGCAGCCTGGGCACGAACGCGAGCAGCACGGCGGCGACGAGTGCCAATACGATGCCGAGGCCGAGCACGCTGCCATCGACCCTGGCCTCGAGCGCGCGCACCGAGAAGCGCGCCGCATAGCGGCCGGCCACGCTCGCGAGCGGCCACGCGAGCGCGAGCCCCAGCGCCGCACCCGCGGTGCAGAGAACGAGGCTCTCGGCGAGCAGCGTACGGCGGAGCGCGGCCCGGCCCGCGCCCAGCGCGGCGCGCACGGCCAGCTCGGCCTCGCGGCGCATCGAGCGGCCAAGGATCAGGTTGGCGACGTTCGAGCAGGCGATGACGAACACGATCGCCGCCGCCGCCAGCAGCAGCAGCAGGACCGGGCGCGCCGGTGAGGCGAGCTGGTCGCGGAGCGTCGTCACCCGCAGTCCCACGTGCGCCTTCACCGCGTAGTTCTCCGGGTGCTCGCGCATCATGCCCGCGTGCGCGGCGGTGAGCTCGGCGCGGGCCTCCTCCAGCGTGGCGCCCGGGGCGAGCCTGCCGAACAGCTCCGTCATCCGGTGCCAGCGTTCGTTCTTCATCGTCGCCCCGAGGTGGTGCGGGCTCGTGACCACGTTGGCGAAGAGCTGGGTCTCGGCCGGATAGGGTACGCACGGCTCGAGGACGCCGACCACGGTCGCCGGAGCCGGGCCCAGCTGGATACTGCGGCCGATGACGGCCGGATCGCCATGGAACGCCGAGGTCCAGAACGGGTACGTGAGCACGGCCACGTGGGGTGCCTCACGCCCGTCATCGGCTCCGTTCAGGAGCCGGCCGAGCACGGGGCGAAGCCCCATGACCTCGAAGAACGACCCGTTGACCACGCCCGCGGTGACGAGGCGGGGCTGACCGCCCGAGCCGACCAGCGTGAAGTCCACCGTGGAGAAGTCGCCGAACGTGCGGATGGACTTGGAGCTCGCTTCGAGGTCGCGGATCTCGGGCATGGAGAAGGTGAGGTTGTCGGCGCCGATGCCGAACGCGGTCTGGCGGACGTAGATCAGCCGGTCGGGATCACGGTTGACGAGCGGCCGCAGCAGCACGGTGCGGACGACGCTGAAGATGGCGGCGTTGGCGCCGATCCCGAGCGCGAGCGTCACCACCACGGTCAGGGTGAGACCCTTGGCGCGGAGCAGCGAGCGGAAGGCGAAGCGGAGGTCGCGGGCGAACGCCTCCGCGGCGTCGAACCAGCCCGGCCGCCACACGCGCTGGATGGATTCGCGGGTGAGGAGGACGTTGCCGAACTCCTTGATCGCGGCGAGGCGCGCGGCTTTCGGGTCCTCGCCGCGATCGATCCGCTCCTGGATGGCAAGTGCCAGGTGGGCGCGGATCTCCTCATCGAGCTCGTCGACCTTGGGAGGCTTCACGCCTTCTCCTCCCGGCCCGCGGGCGGTTTCATGACCAGCCCGATGGCGCGGACGAGCTGGCTCCAGCGGTCCTGCTCGCGAAGCAGCTGCGCTTTTCCCTTTGCGGTCAGCTGGTAGAACTTCGCCCGCTGGTTCGCCTCGCTGACTCCCCACTCCGCCGCGAGCCAGCCGCGGCGCACGAGGCGGTGCAGTGCCGGGTAGAGCGAGCCGGTCTCCACCTTCAGCAGGTCGTCGGATTGCTGCCGGATGGCCAGGCCGATGCCGTGGCCGTGGCGCGGGCCCCACTGGAGCGTGCGCAGGATGAGCATGTCGAGCGTGCCCTGGAGCAGCTCGAGGCGGCGGTCTTCCGGCGTCTTCGTCATGGTAGTAGACAGTCTACTACCTAGGCCGTAGACCGTCTACGTCTTTCTTCGGGGGCTCACCCGGGCCCCGCTGCGGCCGGTCGGCCCGACTCGCGGCGATCGCGGGAGAGCGGACGGCACCCGTGCGCGGATGGGGGTGCTCGGCCAGTAGTGCACCGCCGAGCGCTGCCGGTGTCGAACGGCTGAACGATGTTCTCCCGCGCGCGACCGTGCTCCGTGCGCGCATATCAATTCATAGTGCCGACGAACGTGTTTGCTTTTTAGTAGTGCATAATCGATATACTTGTTTCCCACTCGGGCACCTCGCATGGTCTCGCCCGAAGACATCTCTATCGTCTCCCGACGAGATGAACTCTGGTTCCCCACCTGGAGGCTTCGTCCGTGTATCCCCCCGTGCGCCCCGTGCGCTCCCCCCGCACTCGCTCGCTCCGCCCGCTCTCCCGCTGGGCCGCCATTGCGCTCTTCGGGGCCGTCCTGATCGCCGGCTCGAGCGCACCCGCGCGCGCGGCGACCTTCTACGTCAACAATGCCGTCGGCGCGAACTGCTCGAACTCCGGCGCCGGCACCCAGGCGCAGCCGTATTGCACCATCACGGCGGCCTTGAACGCCCAGGGCATTGCCGGAAACACCATCATCGTCATGCCCGGGACCTATCGCGAGCAGGTCTCGATCCCGGCCTCGGGCACCTCCGCGAGCCGGCTGATCGTGCAGGCCTCCGGGCCCGGCGTGATCATCGACGGCTCCGACGACTTCTCCACCGCCGCCCAGTGGACGCTCGTCTCGGGCAACGTCTGGCTGGCGTCGTCGGTGAACTGGGACCCCATCCAGGTGTTCCTGGACGGGACCCGCGCCGACTCCTCGGTCGTGGCGCCGGCGTCGCTCCCGGCGCGGACGTTCCGCTGGGTCTCGGGCACCGGCCTCTACGTGAACGCGGGCGGCGGCAACCCCGCCACGCACCAGGCGGCGATCGGGCACCGCAAGTACGGCTTCACCCTCCCCGCGCGGTCGTACGTCACCATCGACGGGTTCACCATCACCCGCACCGAGGACCGCGGCATCAACTGCTCCGCCACCTGCAACAACATCACCCTCAGCCACAACACCATCTCCTACACGAACAAGATGGGTATCCAGTTCGTGGGCGGCACGGGTCACCTGGTGAGCGCGAACGTCGTCCACGACTGCAACGACCATGGCATCGCGATGATCAGCGGCGCCACGGCGTGCACGATCGAGGACAACGATTCCTACAACAACGCGCGGCACTACGAGAGAGCGGCGAACGGCATCTACCTGTTCGGCTGCCCGTCGAACACGATCCGCCGGAACCGGACCCACAACAACGAAGACACCGGGATCCACATCCAGTCGGGCTCCAACAACTGCATCGAGACCCTGAACCGCTCCTACAACAACGGCGACCACGGGTACGACCATCTTCAGTCCACCGGGACGATCCACAACTCCGACCTGGCGTACGGCAACTTCATGGACGGGTTCTCGATCGAGGGCAGTGCCACGGGGACCCAGGTCCACAACTGCATCGCCACCGACAACGGCCTGACCACGAACGAGTTCGACCTCTGGGTCGACCTCGCCTCCACCACCGGGTTCGTGTCCGATTACAACATCTTCTGGAACTCGACCGCGACGCCGCCGGTCAAGTACATCGACACCCAGTACACCACCGTGTCGGCCTACAGCACCTTCAGCGGCAAGGACGGGCACTCGCTGCAGTCGAACCCGCTGTTCATCAGCCCCGCCGCCGGCAACTTCCACATCGGCTCGGGCTCGCCGGCGATCGACAATGCCAACTCGAGCTCGCCGAACTGGCCGTCGCTCGACGCCGACAACCAGAGTCGCTTCGACGTCAAGGGGGTCAACAACTCGGGCAATGGTTCGGTCAAGTACGCCGACCGCGGCGCCTTTGAGAATCGCGGCTCGACCAACAACTCGGCGCCGAACGGCACCATCAACACGCCGACCGCGAACGTCACCATCATCGCCGGCCAGACGGTCAACTTCACCGGCACCGGCACCGACTCCGACAACAACCTGCCGCTCACGTTCCTGTGGGACTTCAAGGGCGGCGCCACCAACTCGACCGTCGAGGATCCGGGCAACGTGGTGTTCATGACGCCCGGCACCTACAACATCACGTTCACGGTCACGGACGCCCTCGGCCTCGCCGATCCGACGCCGGCCACGCGTACCATCACCGTGACCGCCAACGCGGCGCCGAACGGCACCATCACCGCGCCGTCGGGCCCGGTCACCATCACCGCCGGCCAGAGCGTCAACTTCACCGGCACGGGCACGGACCCGAACAACAACACCCCGCTCACGTACGCCTGGGACTTCGGTGGCGGCGCCACGAGCTCGACGCTGCAGAACCCGGGCGCGGTGGTGTTCAGCACCGCGGGCACCTATACGGTGACGTTCACGGTGGCCGATGCCCTGGGCGCCTCGGATCCCACTCCGGACACGCGCACCATCACCGTGAACGCGGTGCCGAACCAGGCGCCGAACGGGACCATCGACACGCCCACGGTCAACACCACGATCACCGCCGGCCAGAGCGTGAGCTTCACCGGCACCGGCTCGGACCCGGACAACAACCTGCCGCTCACGTTCGCGTGGAACTTCGGCGGCGGCGCCACGAACAGCACCGT
>Ga0070689_100001498_pt1 | contig 14898 bp, 16 predicted proteins | sample KBSS23HmetaG_FD_64669 | JGI IMG/M metagenome (GOLD analysis project Ga0070689, IMG submission 64669) | Switchgrass rhizosphere microbial communities from Kellogg Biological Station, Michigan, USA - KBS S2-3H metaG | ecosystem: Host-associated > Plants > Roots > Rhizosphere ...
CGGCTCCAAGGGCGATAGTAGTTCGAAGACGCCCACCGAGGCGGCGGACAGCCTGCGCTCGATCTCGTATTTCCGCATTCTCGACCTAGTGTCGGAGGGCGAGATCGGCGGCTTGGTCAATGGCCTGCAGTCGGTGTTCCTCGACCAGACGCCCGTGGCAAACGCTGATGGAACGCTGAACTTCCAGGGCGTGCACGTCGACCTGCGCACTGGCACGCAGGACCAGAGCTACATCCCGGGCTATTCGAGCGTCGAGAACGAGATCTCCGTCAGCACGGAGCTGAAGTCGTCGGCACCGTGGACGCAAGCACTCAACGACACCGACCTCTCCGCAGTGCGGCTCACGCTGGGCGTGCCGTCGCTGCAGCAGACGAATACGTCGAACGGCGACATCCAGGGCTATTCGATCCAGTTTGCGATCGACGTGCAGACCGATGCTGGCGCCTTCCAAACGGTGCTCACCTCCGCGTTCACGGGCAAGCAATCGGGTGAGTATCAGCGAAGCATTCGCGTCGACTTGCCGGCGGCCAGCACCGGCTGGACGATACGTATCCGGCGTCTGACGCCGAACAAGAACAGCGCCACCGTCGCCGACACGATGACGGTCGTCAGCTACACCGAGATCATCGACGCGAAGCTGCGGTATCCGAACAGCGCCTACCTCGCGATCAGCGGCGATGCCTCGCAGTTCTCGAACATCCCGGCGCGCGCCTACGACCTGTGGGGCCGGCTGGTCCAGGTGCCATCCAACTACAACCCGTCGACTCGCGCATACACGGGCGTGTGGGATGGCAGCTTCCAGAGCGCGTGGACCAACAACCCCGCATGGGTGTTTTACGACATCGTCACCCAGAACCGCTTCGGCCTGGGCGACCTGATCGACGCATCGCTGCTCGACAAGTGGTCGCTGTACCAGATCGCCCAGTATTGCGATCAGTTGGTCACGGACGGTAACGGTGACCAGGAGCCGCGCTTCACCTGCAACGTCTTCCTACAGACGCAGGAGGACGCCTACAAGCTGCTGGGAGACCTGGCATCGATCTTCCGCGGCATCGCTTTCTGGGGAGGCGGCACGATCACCGCCTCGGCTGATATGCCGGCCGATCCTGTTTACACGTACACCGGCGCCAACGTCGTGGGCGGCAAGTTCACCTACCAGTCGACCGCTCGTAAGACCCGCTACACGACGGCGCTGGTTACCTGGAACGACCCGGAAAACTTCTACAACCAGGCGACCGAATACTACGAGGACCCCGACGGACTGGCGCGCTACGGCATCCAGCAGACGTCGTTCGTCGCCTTCGGCTGCACGTCGCAGGGTCAGGCCCAGCGCGCCGCCAAATGGACCGTGCTGAGCAGCCAGCTCGAGACCGATTCGGTCACCTTCCAGGTGGGCCTGGACGGCCTGATGTGCGCGCCTGGCCAGATCATCAATATCGCGGATGCCAAGCGTGCTGGTGCGCGGCAGGGTGGCCGCATCAGCGCCGCCACGAACAACAGCGTGACCGTCGATCGCGCGCCGGACCAGGCCGCCGTCGGCGATAGCTTGACCGTGATCCTGCCCACCGGCCTGGCTGAAACGCACGCCATCAGCGGCATCGTCGGGAAGGTCATCTCGATCAGCGGCAATTTCAGCCAAGTGCCCGTGGCCCAATCGGTCTGGGCGGTGCAGAGCGCGACGCTGGCGCTGCAGACATACCGCGTCACCAGCGTTGTCGAAGACAAGTCGGCAACGGCCATCACGTTCACCGTCACTGCCGTGCAGCACAACGCCAGCAAGTTCGCGGCGATCGATAACGGCACGGCCATCCAGGTGCCGCCGATCAGTCGGTTGCCGACCGGCCTGCAGCCGCCCCCGACGAACGTCACGGTCACCGGCGGCGTGGTCACCATGCAGGGCATCGCCACGAACGTGATGACGATCAGCTGGGAAGCGCCGGCGGGCGCGGCCAGCTACAAGGTCGAATGGCAGAAGGACAATGGCCAGTGGATTCAGGCGGGCACCGTTTCCACGGCATCCATCGACATCCAGGGCATCTACACCGGGCAATACCTGGCGCGCGTGACGGCTATGACCGTGGGCAACACCCCGTCCGTGCCCGCCTACAGCGCGCTGACCGAAGTGCAGGGCAAGACGGGCGCACCACCTTCGCTGACCTTCCTGACGGCCACCAGCAAGATCTTCGGCGTCGATCTGGCGTGGGGCTTCCCCGACGGCGCCGAGGACACCCAGCGCACGGAGATCTGGTACAGCCAATCGCCGAACCTCGCGGATGCGACAAAGCTGGGCGATTACGCGTACCCGGGCAACTCCATGTCCATGAACGGCCTCGCCGCGGGCGCGTCGTTCTTCTTCTGGGGTCGCTTGGTCGACCGCACCGGCAACATCGGGCCCTGGTATCCCACCGGTGCCGGCGTCAACGGCCAGTCCAGTTCGGACGCGACCCCGATCCTCGATTACCTCAACGGCCAGATCACGAACAGCCAGCTTGGCCAGGACCTGCTGAGCACGATCCAGCTGGTCGAGCCGGACATGGCCGGTGACGAAGGAGCCTTCGCGGGCGACACGGTGAACTACGCCGGCACGTGGACGCTGCTGTATGCCCAGCAGTCCGACGACCTGACGCTCTCGAAGCGCATCGATACCGTGGCGGCGTCGATGAACGGGTTCAGCGCCTTGGTGCAGACCGAGACGCAAGCACGCATCGATGCCGATGGCGCCATGGCCAGCCAGATCACCAATGTGCAGGCGACGGCCGGGAGCGCACAGGCCCTTGCGCAGACTGCAGCCACGACTGCGGCGAACGTCAATGGAACCGTTTCGGCGGCTTACACGATCAAGGTGCAGATCGCGACAGGCGGCCAGTACTACGCCGCCGGCATGGCGGTCGGCGTCGATAATTCCACTGGCATCGCGCAATCGCAGATCCTGTTCCAGGCTGATCGTTTCGGCGTGATCAATGTGGCCAACGGCAGCACCACCACGCCCTTCGTCATCGTAGGCGGCCAGACGTTCATCAACCAGGCCTTCATCGGTACTGGCTGGATCACTAACGCAATGATCGGCGGGGTTATTCAGTCATCGGCGGTGGACGTCAACGGCAATCCGCTGTGGTCCTTCGACAAAAGCGGTGCGCTGGTTCAACGCAGCTCTGGCACGAGCGGAACCGATTCGTATCGGATCGAGCAGGACGCTATGGGCCGTCGCCTCTACATCAACAACGTGCTGCGCATGCGCGACGGAGCCTGGTAATGCCCGTCGGCTTCCAGACCTTCGATGCGAACGGGAACATCATCGTCGACATCACCACGCGCATTACGCGCGTGAGCGGTATCGCGTCCATCCCGGCGGGCAGCACGGGCTCCGTGGCTGTTCCCAATGCGTCGCAAGGAACTATCTGGTACGCATTCCTCCACACAAGTGGCGAGCGCTACTACCCGGTTGTCACAGTCAGCGGCGGCACGATCTCGTGGACGCCATCGACGCAGGGGACGCCGAGCGACAAGAGCATCATCTTCGGAGTCTATTGATGCCAGTTGGATTTCAAATTCTCAACGCTGATGAAGTTACCGTTCAGATAGACGATACGTACGCCAATTTGGCCGTGGTGGAGATGGGCACCAAAGCCACCGACACGGCTACGGCTGCCGGCGGCAACTCGTCAGTGACCTTCTCGAAAGCCGGTTTGAAGAATCCACTGATCGCGGTGGCGGGAAGCAATCCGCAGGTGGCTGTCTGTTGGTTGATCGACGCGTCAACGGGAACCTGGGGATTCAACATAACCTCCGGTGGCGGCATAGGAACGCAGGCCAGATACCTGATCTTCGATAGCCCGCCCGCGACGACGACGAACTTCGGTCGCCAAATCTTCGACGCCAACGGCAACAAGACCTTCGATTCGAACTTCCGCTACCTGCGGGTCGTCGACATGCAGCTCAATGCCGTGGGCCCGTTCAACTACGACGCGAGCAAGCAGTATGCCGTGTGCCATCTCCGCTTCGGCTTTCGCGTGTGGAACCAGACGGGCTTCAATCAGGTACAGGGCTCAACTGTGAGCGGTGGAACCGTGAGCCTGAGCTATCTGGCCGTGGCCACGGTGCCCGGCAGCCCAGCGCAGCTCAACCAGATGACGCCGTCGCTACTCATCCTCGACATCACCAACTACGGGCTATGAGCCCGGCGCATTGCATCACCTGACCGAGGCATCTATGGCACAGCAAGTCATAAATTTTGGCACGGCTCCCGATGGGGCCGGTGGCGACAATAGGCGCGCAGCGTTGGAAAAGCTGCAGAGCAACGACACCGAGCTCTATGGATTGGCGGCAGCTAACGCCAGCGCCATTGCGGACATCAACCCCTATTGCGGACTGCGTAACCTGTTGATCAACGGCGATGGGCGGGTGAATCAGCGCGCCTTCGCTGGCGGTGCGCTTGCAGCGAACACATACGGCTACGACCGCTGGCGCGCCCTTGGCGCAGCCAGTGCGATAACCTTCGGCACCACTACGATCTCGCTGCAAGGAACGAACTGCCAGATCATGGAATCGCCGGACGTGGGGAATGCCACTGTCACCGTGTCTGTCAGCAATCCGAGTGGACCGATCACGGTCAGCCTGCAGCCCGACGGCACGACGGTCACCACAGCTACGGGTATCATTCCGGCTGGCGCAGGCCTTCAGAAAGTTACCCTGCCGATTCCGGCGACACTTACCGGCAACGTGTTTGTCCTGCTTACCGTCGCTGGCACCGTGACGATCGACGGTCCAGCAAAACGCGCTGGCATACAGCTTGAGTTGGGCTCAGTGGCTTCTCCGTTTGAGCGTCGCCTGATCCCTCTCGAAATGATGATGTGCCAGCGCTATTACGAGGCACGTGGCGCCTATCTCAATGGCTACGGCGCAGCTAGCACTTCCGTTGCATTTGATATTCCATTCGCTGTTCCGAAACGGGCAGCACCGACAATCACATGGCCCAGTATCGGCTATGCCAACTGTAGCGGCATTAATACCGTATCTATCTCCACAAGTCGCTTCATTGCTCAGTACACCGCGACATCGTTAGGCGGCACGCTGTTCAATGGCTCATGGGCAGCCGCGGCGGAGCTTTGATCATGACGACCTACACCGACTACACCGATTACATCCTGCGTGACGATGGCGCGCAGATCCCCGTGGACGACGGAAACGCCGACTTTCAGGCGTATCTCGTATGGAAGGCTGAAGGAAACGCGCCAAGTCAGCCGCCGGCACCAACGGTGGAAGACATCATCGCGCGATTCATGCCGCAGTTGCAGGCGTGGATGGACGGCACTGCTCAGCAAAACGGCTATGACAGCGTGGTCTCCTGTGTTTCGTACAAGGACAGCGGTGTGACGCAATGGGCGGCGGATGCCGCAGCTATGATCGCTTGGCGTGATGCGGTATGGCAGTGGGCGTACCAGCAGCAGCCCACCCTCGATGCGATGACGCCGGAGCAGATCGCGGCACTTACGCCCGACTACATCATCGCGCAGGCGCCCAAGCCCGACGCCTACAACTGGACGGTGCACGCGCCTGGAGCGCCGACCACGTAAGGGCGCCGTTCTCCTGGATTGAGACACCGTCGACATAGGCTGGCCAGGGGTACGGTTCCGGGGGCGGGGCATCCGTCAACATTGCCAGTCAAGCAGCCACAGCCGGTGCTGCCGGCGCTGGTGGAATTGTCATCGTGATGGAGTATGCGTAATGAAAACCTACGCTCGTATCGATGGCGGGACCGTCCGTGAGCTTTTTGAAACCGATGACGACATCACGGAACTTTTCAACCACGCCTTAATATGGGTCGACGTTACTAGCGTCGTCCCGCAGCCCCAGTATGGATGGGTTTACAGCGATGGTGTTTTCAGTCCGCCGGCGGATAGTTGATTTGCCGACCTCGCCTTGTGAAGGCGTTGAAACGGCGTCTCGATGAATCTGTACGACAGGTCCGAAAGGATCCCTACCAGAACTACTGTGGCGACCAGCGCGGCAATCATGTTGCCCGCAGTTGGCTCGCTATGGGACGTTCGGACGAGTAACTCTCTAACCATGAGGATCACTGGAAGGTGGCATAGATAGATCGAGTAGGATCGCTCGCCAATCCACTCGAACGGCATCGACCAGAAACACGCCGAATAGCTATCGCCCTTCATGGAAGAGGCAAGACACAGAAATGCCCCCAAAGCGATGAACGGAAGCGTCATTGGCTGAGGGATGTGGAGCGGAGCCAATATGGTCATGAGCACGCCGGCGGCCAATGCGATCCTGGCGGCCGTGGTCGAAAGGAAGCGGCGCTGAAGTAGTTGCTCGCTGATCAAGTACGACAGTAAAGACCCGAGCGCAAAGGACTGAAACCGAAGTGCCCACGGAAGGGACCAAAGCGGCGCGTCAAAGAACGACATGATGACTGCGCCCGTCACCATAAACCCGACAGCTCTTTTACCCCCCAACAGAACCATTAGCGTCGACAGCGAAGCATAGAGCTGCCACTCAAGCGATAGTGACCATGTTATGCCGTTGAAATCCGGATTCCCGCATAGCGCGTAGTCCGGTATGCAGGCAGACCAGTAGACGTTCGACACGCCCACTAACGCAGCTGCTCCACTCAAAGCGGCTTTTGATGCGGACGCAAAGTTCACGTGGGTAGATACAGCAGCAACGCCGACGGAAACGACGATCCAAAAGAACGACGCAGGGTAAAGGCGAAGGAATCGGTGCGACCAAAACCCCTTCAACGCTTCGCCCGTACTGTTGGTAGTCGACAGCTGCTGGGCAAAGGTCCGATAGATGAGAAACCCTGAGATCGCGAAGAAGATGTCGACGCCGGGCCAGAACTGGACGTGATCGAACATCCTGCCGTACGCGTCAGGCGTCGGTAGCCGGTTCCGGTAGTGCTGCATCACCACCAGTAATATTGCGATAGCGCGCAGAACCTGTATGTCCTGGTTCTTAGATTTCGGGGTCTTCATCGGGCGATGATAGACGACAGGCGCCGAGCCTTCGACGGGCCCCCAATCCCACCCGCTGAGACGCTGCCGGCGTAGCCTGCCGGCATGATCGTCTACGAACGAAATGACTGGGAACCTGTCGAACGGTACTACTTCCGCTCGACGCGTGGTATGACACCCATTTGCGAGCTCGCGCGGAAGGGCGAGGGCTGGGAGGTGCTGTTCTACCGCGGGGCGACGCGCCCGGGCCCGCATCCTTACGCCAGCTTCGACCACGCCAAGGCGCACATCATGCGGTTCCTTGGACCGCGCGAGGACGAGCTGCGCGGGCCTGAGGCTGTCTGGGCGACGGCGAACGCCAATCCGACGGCCACGCCCGCCGGCAACCTCCAGACGCGGCACCCCCGCCGCGCGCGCCGCAGGTCGTCGCTATGACGGTATCCCGCGAAGCCACTCAAATCCTCCTGAACAAGCTGGTCGTCCAGCTGCCGCGGCTGCGCCGGGAGAACCCCGATCCCGCCGACTTCCTTTGCGAGTTTGCCGGCCTGGCTGACGTCATTGTGGATGGCGCAGCACCCGAAGATTTTGACTGGGCCGTGACCAGCGTCGAGGCTATGCTCATGGCTCCTGGGGCGGCTGCCCCGCGCTGAGCTGCTGGCGATGTGCTATTCCGCCGAAGTATGGGAAGACTTCCGCCTATATGAGCGCATGGGCGGCACGCTCGATATCCATGCGTTTGCTCAGATGATGGAAGCGCGCCGCGCAACGGGCGACCTATTCAAGGTCGTGCCCAAGGCCATGCGGGAACCCTTCGAACACCCTCGCAATGAGGGCGAGAAGGGCGTCAAGGAGAAGATGCTGGAGGCCTACCGCGCCGCCACGCTTGCGATCGAGGAAGAGATCGCGATGCAGACCGAGCGCCTGGTCAAAGCTGAGGCCGTTCTGGCTTCCGTCAAACCCACCAAGAAAGCAGAGAACGACAAGCGCGTGGCCACCAACAAGGTCGCCGCGGCGCGCGAGAAGCTCCAGGAGATGCAGGCGCATGCCGAGTCGGACGGCTATGGCCGCATGTGGCCGGGTCAGTTCGCGCCCGTGCTGATCCGCGACCCAGCCACCGGCGCACGCATGATCGTGCCTGCGCGCTACCGCTGCCGGTTGCCGGGCTGGACCAAGGCCATGGAGCTGGAGAAGCCGGGCACCTACAACGCCCGCAAGGACAAGCTGAGTACGGTCTGGAAGAAGCTTTTCGGCTACAACCATGGCGTGATCGTGGCCAGGCGCTTCTACGAGAGCGTCTCGCTCCACCGGCTGCAGCAGCGCGAGCTGGTGCCCGGCGAGCGCGATATCCCGGTCGAGATCCGCTTCGAGCCGGAGCCAAAGCAGGAGATGTTCCTGGCGTGCCTATGGCGCTACGTCGAACCAGCGGACGGGGAAGATGGGTTCTACACCTTCGCCGCGATCACGCGTGACCCGCCGCCCGAGGTGGCGCAGGCTGGGCACGACCGCTGCATCATCGCCCTGAAGCCGGAGAACATCGACGCGTGGCTGGAGCCGAACCCGGGCCACCTATCGGCGATGTACGCGATTCTCGACGACCCGATCGACGCCTATTACCAGCACGAGCTGCCGGAGAAGAGGTGAATTCCGATCCCGTCCAGGTGCCTTGCCCCGATCTGCAGCATGCGATCAATGAGGCCGTGCTCCGAGCTGGCGTGATCAGCTTTGACGCGCTCGCGCTGAACTATCGCCCCGATGCGGCCGATGGCCACGTCACTTGGGTTGACCGCATGTTCTGGCCCGAGGACTGGAAGTCCATCGACCTGCAGAAGGCCCACGACATCCTCGCGTCGCTCCGAGAAGGGTACGGGCTGCCCCTCATCAATGTGATTGAGCGTCCCATCGGTCAGCCGCATGAGGATCCGCGGCTTGGCCAAGAGATCGGGTGGCAAGTCATCGATGAGGACGGTTTTCACCTGTATCACCTCGCTCGCGCGATCGGCGTGACCCACGTGTACACGCAATGGATGGAGCCCTATTACGACGCGGACAACCCGTCGGCCTTCTCATATCGGCCAAAGCGCTTGGGGGCGGGAAGATGACGGGTATCCGCGAGCCAACAGCTGAAGGGAGGCGCCGCTACACAGAAACAGGCGGCTATCTAACTGAGCTGCTCCATCCGATCCCGTGCACGTGCGTTGAGACGTGCGAGCCTCTTTGCGCCGGCGAGTGCGGTTGCCTCGCCTGCGGCGTTCTGTTCACGATGTTCTGCGATGAAGCGGGATGCTTTCCCGAGAACAAAGCTGAGCTGGAGCACGCCATGTGGCGATACCGCGGTAAGCCCACCTCGAAGTGATTGCGGTCCAGAGTCCCGGCTCTCTGGCTGCTGCCCTTTACCATTTCTACACCGAAGAAATTCTAGTTTTGCCTATCGCAGGGGGTAGCCGCTTTTGCGAGGTGATCAGGCCATGCAAGACGTCGTAGGGTTGCATCAGGGTGTCCACTACGAAGCGACGTACCGAGAGCAGGGCGATTCAGCACTCTGGAGCGCTACCTTGGTGCGCGGTAACGAACTGATGCTCGCCGAAGGATCCGTTTCAACCACCGGCACTCACTGCCTGGACGTTTCCGTGCTGGTCCATTTTGCCGTGCAGCGCCGGATAGAAGATTTCTTCCAATGGATGCCGGCGGCCAGCCATCGGCCCAGGCAGTACGCGAGCGGCAGATAGAAAGAGGGGCAGCCCGAGGATCGCAGGCTGCCCCTGCACTCGCCCAGCGGCTCCCACGGCACAGGGGGTGCGGCCATAGGCCACGGAACGAGCGCCAACTGGGCGGGTGCAAAACAAGGCTACGTCCGCTTGGGTGGTGGCGTGGTCGGCGCATCGTCGAAACCACCATCACGAAGGATCGTGCTTCGTGAAAGCCGTGCTTAATTCTTGCCGAGGGCCTTGGCCACATCCTTGGCCATGACGCCAACTTTGCGCACGGCGAGCCGCAGCTCAGCCTCGGTGACGCCCCATTTCTCGGTCCAATACCGGACCTCGTAGAGTTCGTTTACGTTGACGCGGTCGGCGTCCTGCGGCCCGCGTTTGCTCTTGTCGTCGGCCATGGCGGTTACTTCGTAGAAGGAAGCGGGGCCATAATTTCCACAGGTCGGGTCAATCCGCGGTCAAAGTCCCGCCAAGGCAGTGTCGCCGGGCGGGCGCGGCGTGATAGCTTGCGGACGTACCACAGCCTTCACAGGGGGAGGCTCAATGATCATCCAGATACTGGCCAACGGCGCTGCCGTGGCCGTCAGCCTGCTGCTGGCGCACCGGTCCTCTCTCGAAGGACTCTTTGGCCCATGTAAGCGAACCGCGGGCATCTACGCGGCCGGAGGAGTGGACGGCGGCCGCGCTTAGGCGAGGGGCGAAAGCACGGCCGCCATCCGGGCGCCCGTTCCCGGGCAGTGCATTATTAGCCAGGCGCGCACATCTGGGAACCTCGCTTGGCAGAGGGGATGTCATGCCGATCATGGGACGCCTTGCCGATCATGAGACGCTACGCCGATTTTCCCCTTCAGGTCATCTGGGTGGCGCGAACAGCGACTTCGATGAGAGGGACGATGGGTTGCCATTCCCGCCGTCACGCCAAGGTATCAACCGATGGCGCACCGTCAACCAATGAAAAGCTGCAATACCGGAGCTATACATACGCAACGCTTGTGGGGCGACTTCCGAATGTTTCTCGCCGGCAAGGAACCCAGCGATGAGCTAATTTCCGCGTTTGCGACAATGGTTGAAAACAGGGCGGACTGTGATACGTATGGCCTACCGATTGTCGGTTGCGGCGAAGCCATCGTTGTCGAGCTGAATAGGCTCATTGCTGCACAGGTGTGATCAACCACCAACCCGCAGCGGGCACTTCCGTCGAATGGACGACCCCAGCCAAAAAGCCCTCATTTTTACGGTGATTTTTACGGTTGGCCCGTAAACGGACCAAAGAAAAAGGGCCTGCATCGCTGCAAGCCCTTGATTCTTTGGCGGAGAGGGTGGGATTCGAACCCACGGTACGCTTACACGTACGCCTGATTTCGAGTCGGGTGCATTAGCTATCAACACGTGCTCCAATATCCATGGACGGGGCGTCCGATTCGTCTCGAAGGGCTGGTTAACTCCGTGGCATGGGAAAAGCCGAAGCACTCTCGAAAAGCTGTGAGGCGGGCAGGTGAGCTCTTAGAACGAGAGCCGGACGACCTGGACCGTGAATTGAAACGCGTTATCGACGTGCTGGATGTTCCCGGCTTTGGAGAAGAACAGCTCGCTGACGGCAGGGCCGCGATAGCGCGCGTCCAAGCGTGGGTACAGGCGCGCTTGGTGTTGCTTCAATGGCGTTCGTCGCATGGCTATCCGCTAAACACCTTTCAAGCCCGGCTTCGCCAGCGCGCGCACCTGGTCGACCAGGGGGCGCTCTTTGCACAGCGATTGAAGCGCGAGTCGTCGATCGTTGCCAAGCTGCGACGATTCGACAACATGGACTTGTCACGCATGCAGGACATAGGCGGCTGCCGCGCCATAGTGCGAGATATCGCCGCAGTGAACGCCATAGCCAAGGACTTCTTGAATGGAAGAGCCAGGCACGAGCTGGAAAAAATAGACGACTACATTCAATCCCCGAAGGACGACGGCTATCGAGGGGTCCACCTTATTTACCGGTATGTTGGACGAGGGTTCGGTGAGAACTTCAACGGCCTGCGCATTGAGGTTCAGCTCCGCACGCAAGTTCAGCACGCTTGGGCGACTGCAGTTGAAACGGTGGGGCTCTTCAGACGAGAGGCCATCAAGGCGGGCGAAGGCGATGAAGCTTGGAGGCGGTTCTTTGCTCTGGCGAGCGAAGCATTTGCGTGGCTAGAAGGCGGGATGCCTGAGGGATACCTCCACGTATTTGCTCAAGATCTTCATATCGAATTGAGCGATCTGGTCTACGACCTGGATGTCTTTGGCCGAATGCAGAGGTACCGCGACGCCCTGAAGCTCGCCCTCACGGGCAAGAAGCAGCGCTTCTACCTGCTCGCCCTAGACCTGGAGAGAGAGGAACTACGGGTCGTGGGTTATGGCCAAAACGAACGTGCCCAGGCCGAGAAGGCCTATGCGGACATGGAGAAAGAACTCCGCGGTTTCGGTGATGTTGTTCTGGTTTCGGTAGAAAACATAATGTCGCTCCGAAAGGCCTTTCCAAACTATTTTGCGGACACAACCCTGTTCCTGGATACGCTGAGATCAGTGTTGGGCTGGGGTGGTCAGGAACAGCCCCCGAACTGGTGGGAGCAGTGGGTCGAGATCGCGAACGCTCCGCCGCGGGACGATGACAACGCGCAGCTTGAGTTGTTCTAGTGCCCCTTGCCATAGCCAGAGCCCTCGGTACGTCGCATCAGGGCCGGGCAATGATGTGAGTACGGTTGTGAGTACAGATTGTTCCAGTCCATGGCGTAGTCTATGCAGCCCAAGGCCTTTCGCCGGTTGGTTCGATTCCGTCTCCGGGCGCCCAACATAGGCGCTCACGTTGCTGCGCCGTGCGTCTCCAGGTAATCGATCAGTTGCCATCCGCTCACGAACGTCTTGCTTCCTTCGGTGAATCCTCCCAGCTTGCCTTCCGATATCAGCCTTTTGGGCACTCCGCTGCCGGCTGCATAACCAAGTACTGCAGCTACTTCGGACATCGAATACACAGGTTTGAAGACGACCATCCGGCGCACTAGCTGCTCCCGGCTTTGTTCGGCTTCCTGTTTGAGGCGGAACTCGGCCTGGGCCTTGGTTTCCTTGAGCTGGACATTGCATTCCGGATGCTCATTCCGCACGGCCATGCGCTCGGCGTCCAGCGCTTCTGACCGACTGGGATACCACTCAGTTGTCATTTTCGCGATGCGTCGGAACCAGTGCGAGTGATCGCGGTGCTGCGATAGACGGTGCACCGCGCTCAAGGAAACTCCCACGTAAAGGAGCTTTCCATCCGCATCGAAGTGACGATAAAGGGCCGTTTCGGCAGCTGTTGAGCTAGTGCCATCTGCCACTATTTGACTCCCTGGCTAATACGCAAAGGTTATGTGTCCGCAGGCGGGTCCGCAAACGTCGATCGGCCAGAAGGTTATAAGCCGCTCGTCTCAGACCATGACATTCCAAAATAGGAACGTAAGTGTCTGATTGAATTGGTGCTCAATGGTACGTTTTTGCACGCTTTGCAACTTGCAAGAAACCGATCTAACTAACGGAAAACAATGAGAAATTCCGCAATTTTGTTCGTGTGCCTGGGCAACATCTGCCGTTCGCCGCTGGTGGAGGCCGTGGCGCGCCAGCGCAGCGCCCAGGCGGGCCTTGCGCTGACGCTGGCTTCCTGTGGCACCGGGCACTGGCACGCAGGCAAGGGGGCTGACCCACGGATGGTCCGCGCGGCCGCCGATGCGGGCTATGACCTGTCGCCGCATCGGGCGCGGCAAGTGCGGGCGGCCGATTTTCAGGATTTCGACTGGGTGCTGGCGATGGATCAGGACAATCTGGAAACGCTTCAAGGACTGCGCCGCGACGGCTCGGAACCGGCCTTGTTCCTGCCCTGGGCAGGCGTTGCCGCGCCGGTGGAGTTTCCCGATCCGTACTACGGCGACACCGATGGTTTCCGCCGCTCCGTGGCGCTGGCCGAGCAGGGCGTGGATGGCCTGCTCGCCCGCCTGCGGCGCCGGTGAGCGGATAGAATCACGCGATGCAGTCCACTCCGCCGCCGCAAGCCTTCGACGGCAAGGCTTTCGTCAAAAACCTCAGTACCTCGCCCGGCGTCTATCGTTATTTCGACGAGGACGGCGATCTCCTGTACGTGGGCAAGGCCGGCAATCTCAAGAAGCGCGTCGGCAGCTATTTCCTCAAGCCGCGGATGGAGCCGCGCATCGCGGCGATGGTGTCGCAGATCGCGCGCGTCGAGATCACCATCACCCGTACCGAGGGTGAGGCGCTGCTGCTGGAATCGCAGCTGATCAAGTCGCTCAAGCCGCGCTACAACATCCTGCTGCGCGACGACAAAAGCTATCCGTACATCTATCTGTCCGGCGGCGAGGACTATCCGCGGCTCGCCTTCCATCGCGGTGCACGCAACATGCCGGGTCGTTATTTCGGCCCGTATCCGAGCACGTTCGCCGTGCGCGAAAGCCTCAACTTGATGCAGAAGCTGTTCAAGGTGCGCCAGTGCGAGGACAGCTATTTCAAGAACCGTTCGCGCCCCTGCCTGCAACATCAGATCGGCCGGTGCACGGCGCCGTGCGTGCAGCTCATCACCGTCGACGACTATCGCAACGATGTGCGCCACGCCGAGATGTTCCTCGAGGGCCGCAGCAGCGCGGTGATCGACGAACTGGCCGGGCAGATGGAGCAGGCCAGCAAATCGCTGGAGTTCGAGCGCGCCGCTGCGTTCCGCGACCAGGTCGCCGCGCTGCGCAAGCTGCAGGCCGAGCATCACGTGCAGGGCGCCAGCGCGGACATGGACGTGCTGGCCTGCTGCATCGAAGCGGGCATGGCCTGCGTGAGCGTGCTGTTCTTCCGCAACGGCATCAGCCTGGGTACGCGCGATTTCTTCCCGCGCCTGCCGCTGGATGCCGAACCGGCCGACGTGCTGGAGCAGTTCATCGCGCAGTACTACCTGGATCGACCGGTGCCGCGCGAACTGATCCTCGGCGAGACCCTGCCGACCCAGCAGATCCTCGGCGAGATGCTGGCGCAGCAGTCGGGCCACGCGGTGGAGCTGAAATCCAGCGTGCGCGGCGAACGCGCGCGCTTCCTGCAGATGGCCGAGCGCAATGCGCAGGCCTCGCTCACCGCCCGGCTCGCCAGTCGTCAGACACTGGGTGCACGCTTTGACGACCTGCAGAAATTGCTGGAGCTGGACGAATCGCCGCGCCGCATCGAATGCTTCGACA